>ENA-OVFS01000403-OVFS01000403.1-human-gut-metagenome-genome-assembly--contig:-NODE-403-length-47067-cov-11.773164_pt1 | contig 47067 bp, 38 predicted proteins | sample MGYA00237763_ERZ505405 | MGnify/ENA primary metagenome ERZ505405 (study PRJEB26158, sample SAMN06016401) | human gut metagenome | biome: human gut; feature: ankylosing spondylitis patient; material... | reverse complement strand
ATGTGTTCTCTCTGCAAATTGGAATCGACCATCAATATCGTGGCGGCATCATCCTCCATATTTCGCACAATGACAGGCACGGTGTCCAGATTTGCAAGCTCTGCGGCGTGTTTCCGACGGTGCCCGGAGATGATTTCATAGCCACCCTCCGGGCGTGGGCGGGCGATCAGCGGAGACAACACGCCGTACTGCTCTACGCTTTCCACCGTGCGCTGCATGGACTCGTCATCCAAGACCTTAAAGGGATGGTCTTTGAAGGGGAACAGTTCTCCGATGGGAATCTGCTGCACCTGCTCCCGCTGCTGTTCCTGCCGGGATTCCTCGGTGGAGAAAATGTCATCTGCCCCTTTCAGCGACACGTTTAAGCTGTTTTTCGGCATCGGCCAACACCTCCCTCACTAAAGATTGGTAGGCTTCTGCCACCTTGCCCTTGGGGTCATAGGCAAAGATGCTTTTGCCTGCCGCGCTGGTTTCTGCCGCTCGGACTGACCGTGGGATGGTCTGTTCAAACACCTTCAGGTGCTTTCCGTATGCCTGCCGAATCAAATTGCTGATCTGCTGTCCGTAGTTGGTGCGGCTGTCGGTCATGGTCAGCAGAATGCCCTCAATTTTTAATTTCGGGTTTATCTGCCGCCGGACCTTCTGCACCGTCTGCAAAAGCTGTTCCAAGCCTTTTGCGGAAAGATACTGCGCCTGCACGGGAATCAGGGCAGCGTCTGCCGCCGCCAGTGCGTTGATGGTGAGCATCCCCAGCGAGGGGGTGCAGTCCAGCAGAATGAAATCGTAGTCGTGCTTTGCACCTTCCAGCACCTGTTTCAGCATCTTCTCTCGGTTCATGCTGTTCACAAGGGCAACTTCCAACCCTGCCAGTTCGATGTTTGCCGGAATCAGGTCTACGCCCTCTGCATGGTGCAGGATGCCCTCACCGGGTTGGATAGGCTGGTCGTTCATGGCTTTCTGCATCAGAGTAGACAATGTGGCAGGCAGCTCGTCCGGCTGCTGCCAGCCCATGCTGATGGTAAGACTGCCCTGCGGGTCAGTGTCCACCAGTAGAACCTTCTTGCCCTCCATCGCCAGCCCGATGCCCAAATTTTCACAGGTAGTGGTCTTGCCGGTGCCGCCTTTCTGGTTGACGATGGCTATTGTGGTTGCTTTCTTTGAAATTCTCATCACCTCCGATTCGCTAAGTCGTGGTTGGTTTGGTTCTGGTAGGAAAGCTGCATCGTGGTGGGTGCGTTGTACAGAGAAGCGAGCAGGTATTGTTTCATGTTTCGGATCGGGCTGCTGTTCTCTGCAAGGCACTTCAGCACAAAGCGGATATGGTCAGCGTTCAGCTTCATAAAGCGACTGCGTACCACCTCGGCGGGCTTATCGTCCCCGGCAATGCGCAGCAGCTTGCGGTTGGTAGCGCAGGTGTCCACCAACAAATCTACGATCTGATAGATGGTGTCCTCATCATCCGGGCAGAGCCGGAGCAGAAGGTCTATCTCCAAAGACTGAGAAAAATATTCTTCCAGTTGGGTGCGTTTGCTCATCCCATCCGCTTCTTCAGAATAGAAGGGATCAGTCTCACTCATTTCAGTATCATTCTCTTTAGTCTTATTACATCGTGATTTTGAAGGGTCTTGACTTGCGTTTTTGAAGCCTCCAGAATCGTGAAAATCACGATTCTGGAATATTGATTTTGACGATTCTGCCGAAAAGTTCTTCACATACACCAAACTTGGCTTTCCCAGACCTCTGCGTTTTCGTTCAATCAGACCAAACTTTTCGAGTTCCCGGAGCAGCTTGGTCGCTTTGTTGTCTGCGCAACACAACGCCCTCTTGACATCCTCTATCGTGAAGATGATGAACACCCGGTTCTGCTCGTCCAGCCAGCCGTTTTTCACAGACAGGCTCATGCGGTCCAGCAGGATGCCGTACAGGGTCTTGGCATCGGTGGACAGACTCTGGAACCGTGGCTCCTGAAAAAGAGCCTTGGGAATGCGGTAGAATGAAAACAGTTCTCCGGCTTGTCCGTAAAAGTAGTCAAGGGTCATGTGGCTTTTTCAACGTTTTGCTCCAGCTTGTGTTCAAAAAATCAACCGCCTTTCGTTTGAAAATAAAAAGCGCACTCTTTTCTTATTGAAAAGTGGTGCGCTATGTAATATAATGGCTATATAATTTAGCTATCCAAAAGATAGTCGATGAGATATTCTTTCGGAATCATGAAAGATCGTCCGACTTTCAGGCAGCGAATTCTATGTTGATGGATTCTTCTGATGATGGCAGTCTGGCTTTTGAAACCGAGTAAAGTTGTTGCTTCTTCGACAGACAGCACATCAGGATAGTTCACAAATAATTTTTTATAATACTCTTTTGCTTGATTTTGATTCATTATCCTTGACTTTCCTTTCGTTTTGTGCCTAAGCAGAGGAGCGTTTTGCCCTGCATCCCTCCTGAACATCCCTCCAATTTCCATTTGGGCGGTCCAAACCGAAAAAACAGAGTAGAGGAAAAACGCATCGAAAAATCGTGGATATTTCAAATTATTGTTCGTTGAGGCGTGAATTTTGCCTTTGCACAGTGGGAACCAGATATCACTAGATATCACTGGATGACACCAGATGGAAGATGCGGATAAAAACTCAAAATCTATTGGTAGTAATACCGTGTGGGTTCGACCCCCACCATCGGCACTAAAAAGCAGCTTGAAATCGAAAGATTTTTGGCTGCTTTTCTTTTTAACACACTTCTTCTCATACTTTTGTGTTCTCAGGGAAAATGCTGACGATGGCATTGGCAGAGGACACTTTGCTGGAGAAATCCAGATGTGTATAAATGTTGCTTGTCGTGCTGATGTCGCTGTGCCCCAGCCACTCCTGAATCTCCTTCAGGCTCACGCCATTGGCATAGAGCAGACTGGCGCAGCTATGGCGCAGATCGTGAAAGCGGATACGCTTCATCTGGTGTGCGACCAGAAAATCCGGGAAATGCTGGCTCAGGAAATCGGGCCGAATCCGTTTTCCCATCGGGTCTACGTAGATATAGTCAAGATAATCAGTGCAATAGCTTCTGCCGCAGACCTTCCGATTCTGCTCCTTTTTATTAGCTGGAACCGAAAATTCTGCTAATGGCATTAGCTGGCTGATTTTGGTGATAGGTTCAAAATGAAAAATGCGAAGATCGTCTTTCACATGGAAAAATGACCTTCGCATTTTCTTAAAGGGATACCCCAGACAGGATTCGAACCTGCGGTCTCCTCCTTAGGAGGGAGGCGCTTTATCCAGCTAAGCTACTGAGGCATATTATGTATTATCGTTGATTTTTAGAATTCAACGTACTGGGAATACGATGTGCAAAATGATTTTCACAACGAAGTGACCGACTGCATTACGACCGGAACGGTGTTAAACTTGTTGCATCAAAATTTGTTGAGAAAACCGTGATTCTTGGTTTTGCTTTTGATTAGAGCGATCACTTCTGCACCCAAGGTATCAGGTTGACCGAATTCTTAGGAGGGGGACGCTCTATCCAACTGAGCTACTGAGACACATCATAAATATAATACCGCAAATGGAGCGTAAAATCAAGTTGAACCGGAGAGAAAAAAGGTGTATCCTATAAGAAGAGGCTTCTGCGCTGGGGAACTTTGCGCGGAGGCGCAGAATGACTCGCTACTCCGGCAGATGGCCGGAGGCGGCTCGGGAGGTTGCAATGGGAAAAACCAAAAAGAAAGAATGGACGCTCCGCCGCCCTAACAAGGGCTGGCTGGCGGGCAGCAGCGCAACGCAGACCATCTGCATCAGCTTCCTGCTGGTCATCGCGGTGGGGACGCTGCTGCTGACCCTGCCCATTTCCAGCAGGACGGGGCGGCTGGGGGTCATCGACGCGATGTTCACCGCCACCAGTGCCACCTGTGTGACAGGTCTGATCGTGCGGGATACATGGAGCCAGTTTTCGCTGTTCGGGCAGGCAGTCATCCTGATGCTCATTCAGGTGGGCGGTCTTGGCCTCGTCACCCTGACCAGCTTTTTTGCGCTGGCAGCCCGGCGACGGATGGGCTTCCGCGACCTGCGGCTGCTGGGCGAGAGCGTCTCGGCAGATGGCCTGTCCAAGGCCACCGAGGTGCTGAAGATCGTCATCAAGCTGGCAGCGGCCTTCGAGGCCGTGGGCATCGTGCTGCTGCTCTTCGCCTTCGTGCCCCAGTTCGGAGCAGAGGGTGTGTGGGTCAGCGTGTTCACGGCCATCTCGGCATTCTGCAATGCGGGATTTGACCTCTTCGGGCGGTTTGGGGCCTATTCCTCGCTGGTGCCCTACGTCAACAACTACTATGTGCAGGCGGTCGTCATGTTTATGATCATGGCCGGAGGCTTGGGATTCATGGTCTGGGTGGAGCTGGCAGAGTACCGCAAAAAGCGGCGGCTCTCCCTCCACGCGAAGGTCGTGCTGCAGTTCTCGGCCATCTTCTGGGTGGGCGGTGCGGTGCTGCTGGCCCTGCTGGAGTGGTCGAATCCCAAGACGATGGGCGGTCTGTCCGTCCCGAGCAAGCTGATGGCGGCGCTGTTCCAGTCGGTGTCTACCCGTACCGCCGGTATGAACACCATCGACCTCGCAGCGTGCAGCCCCATCAGCAAGCTTCTGATGAGCGTGCTGCAGTTCATCGGTGCGGCCCCCGGCTCGACGGGCGGCGGCGTCAAGGTGACGACCTTTGCGGTGCTCATCCTGACCATCCGCAGTGTGGCACAGGGCCGCGACGACTGCGTTATCGGCGGACACCACATCGAGTCCAAGACGGTCTACCGCGCACTGACCATCATCGTCCTCGGCGCAGTGGCGGCATTCGGCTCGGCTGTCGTAGTCTACTACAACACAGCTGAGACGGTGTCGGTCATCGACTGCATCTTCGAGTCCTGCTCGGCGTTCGGCACAGTGGGTCTGTCGGTGGGCGTCACGGGGCAGCTGAACACCGGCGCAAAGCTGCTGTATATGGTTTGTATGTTCATGGGCCGTGTCGGCCCGGCGTCGTTGGCCATCAGTCTGACGGCCAAACCCGACGACAACAAGCGGAAGGTGCTTCCGGTGGGCCACATCAACGTGGGCTGAAAAGAAAGGCGCTCTGCCTGTCCCGAGAGACGGCAGAGCGCCTGTTTTTTCATTATAGGTTGTCCAGCTCGGTCTGAAGCTTTGCGAGGGAGTCCCGGATGGGCAGGTGCTGGGGGCAGACGGCCTCACATTTGCCGCAGCGGACACAGTGGCTGGCCTTTTCGGCGTCAGGGAAGCGGATCGTCCACTGCTGACGGATGGCGTCCTTCTGACCGAACATCCCCAGTTTGTTCCAGATGCTGAAATTGTCCGGGATGTCCACCCCCATCGGGCAGGGCATACAGTAGCGGCAGCCGGTGCAGCCGACCCTGATGTGGCTGCGCAGGATGTCGGCAGTCTGCCGGATGGCGGCGTTCTCGGCGTCGGTCATGGGCCGGAACTGTCCGAAGGTGGAGAGATTGTCGCCCAGCTGGTCCTCTGCACTCATGCCGGAGAGGACGACCTTCACATTTTTGTGGCTGGCCACCCAGCGCAGCGCCCACGAGGCGGCGCTGGCGTCGGGGTCCAGTGCGTTCAGCGGCGCAGCGGCGTCCGGCGGGAGCTGGGCCAGTGTGCCGCCCTTGATGGGCTCCATGACGATGAGGGGGACATTCCGCTCTTCGGTCAGGGCGTAGCCCCGGTCGCCTGCGATCTCCTCGGCCCGGTCGTCGATGTCAAGATAGTTGTATTGCAGCTGGCAGAAGTCCCACGGCTGATCCCGCAGGATGTGCTCGAAGCCTGCTGCATTGTCGTGGCAGGAGAAGCCGAAGCTGCGGATGCGCCCGGCGGCTTTCTGCTCCCAGAGCCAATCCACGATGCCCATCTCCTTGGCCGCGTCATAGCGGGCCTTGTGCAGGGAATGCAGCAGGTAGAAGTCGATGTAGTCCACGCCCAGCCGCTGGAACTGCTGCTCGAAGATGGCCTTGGCCTCGTCGAGGGTCTTACAGTTCCAGAGAGGCAGCTTGGTGGCGAGGTAGAAGCTCTCCCGGGGCCATTTTGCGATGACGCGGCCCACGAAAGGCTCGCTTGCGCCGCCGTGGTAGGGGAAGGCAGTGTCAAAATAGTTGACGCCCGCCTCCCGGGCTGTGTTCAGCAGCTTTTCGGCCCGCACCTCGTCGATGCTGCCGTCCGGCAGGGTGGGAAAGCGCATACATCCATATCCCAGCAGGGAGGTGGAGATGCTCCGTCCGGTGCCGTCTTTTTGGTTCCAGTTCCGATACTCCATAAGCCTTTGTCCGGCGGGGCCTGCCCGCCGCTCCTTTGGTTCTCAGTATAGCAGGAGAAGGCGGGGTAGACAAGACGAACACCCCGGCCTGTGAGCGGACGGGGTGTTGTATTCGGGCAGAAAATATGATATTCTATAGATGCTGCATAGGCAGCACTGGTACTGTCTGCAATGTAGGTGGTCACGCCCTTCCGACCCTGCGCCGGGGAGGTGAGCTTTCTGCTGTCCCCTGACGCATAGGCGAAAGGGGGGATGCTCCATGACATTTGAACAGGTCGTATTATTGCTCTCGCTTCTTGGCGGGGCGATCTACATCACGTTTCAAATCAGCTGGACTATTTTTATCGCAATTTTCAAAAATAGTGCCTATCAAAACAGCATATTTGCGATATGCAGTTTGCGGATGTTGCTTGTGCATTAAAAACGCAAACTGCTATAACGGCAAAAAGAAATGACCGCCACGCCCTGACAAGCTGCGGTCATTCTTTTTGAACCAACGCAGGAAGGACGCTGACCATTCGCAGACAGTGCCTTTCTTATTTATAGTATAGAGCTTTTGCAAGCGCTTGTCAAGCAGAACGAGGGATAAGATGGAACCTTTGAAGATCGGAAATATCACCCTGCCCCACCGGGCAGTATTCGGCCCGATGGCGGGCTTCACGGACGCGCCCTGCCGTCGGCTGATGGCCCAGCACGGCGCAGGCTTCACGGTCAGCGAGATGGTGTCCAGCCGGGCGCTGGTCTACCACGACCACAAGACGGTCAGCCTGCTCAAGGCCGAACCCAACGGCGCACCCTATGGCGTGCAGATCTTTGGCGAGGTGCCGGAGATCATGGGCGAGGCCGCAGCGGCCATCGAAGCATACCCCTTCGACTTTCTGGACATCAATATGGGCTGTCCGGCCCCCAAGATCGTTTCGGGCGGCGCGGGCAGCAAGCTGATGCTGGACCCTGACCTCTGCGGCCGCATCGTCGAGCAGGTCAAGGCCCACACCTCCCGTCCGGTGACGGTCAAGATGCGGAAAGGCTGGGACGCCGACCATATCACGGCGGTGGAGTGCGCGAAAGCCTGCGAACAGGCGGGAGCACAGCTCATCGCGGTCCATGCCCGCACCCGGGAGCAGATGTACACCCCAGGCATCGACCCGGACATCATCGCCAAGGTCAAGGCAGCAGTGAAGGTGTCCGTGCTGGGCAACGGCGACATCCACACGGCGGAGGATGCCGTGGAGATGATGGCGCGCACCGGCTGCGACGGCGTCATGATCGCCCGGGGGGCGCTGGGCGACCCGTGGCTCTTTGAGCGGGTAAATGCCGCCATCGAGGGCCTGCCCGCCCCCAAGGAGCCGAATCTGCAGGCCCGGATGAACGCTCTCCGCCGTCAGGTGGAGGAGATGGTGGAGCAGAAGGGCGAGTATACGGCCATGCCGCAGGCCCGCGCCCAGACCATGCACTATATGAAGGGCCTCAAGGGCGCTGCCGCCCTCCGCCGCTGCTGCTGCACCCTGTCCCGTCTGGAAGATCTGGACGAGCTGATCGCGGCAGTATTCGAAGAGCAGCGCAAAGCCGGGCAGGACCCGGACGATGTGCGGGAAGTCCCTTTCCCGTAATGCCTATTCGCTGCGGGTCAGCTCGTCGAGGTTCTGGGTGAAGCAGGGCAGACAGTGGGCCATGAACCAGTCGGCCTCAGGGCAATGCATCCCTTCCAGCGCCTCCTGCTGCTGACGGAGCGCAGCGTCGAACTCATGGTTGCCGCTGCGCTGTTCCTCCATGCACTTGACGAGGGCCGAGAGCCGGTCGGCGGCTTTCAGCAGACGCTTTTCCTCGGCGGTCAGCAGGCTGCCGGAGATGAAGGGGCTGACCTCTTCGGCCAGTTCCGGCGGCAGCAGGCGGGTCATGGAAGCCACGCTCTCGGCTTCCAGCGCCTTGTAGGCGTCCCGCAGGCCGGGGCTGCTGTACTTCACCGGCGTGGGCATATCGCCGGTGATGATCTCGGGTGCGTCGTGGTAGAGGGCCGCCACCGCCACCGTCTTGGGGCGGCAGGGGGTGCCGGTGTACCGCCGCGCGATGAGGCAGAGGATGTGTGCCATCAGGGCGGTGTCACAGGTGTGTTCGCTGAGGGATTCCGGGCGGGTGGAGTGCATCAGACTCCACCGGGTGATGTATTTCATCCGCGCCAAAAGGGCGCTGAAGGGATATTGCTTCATGGCTGCCTCCTCGAAGTGTCTTTGAGAGGGTTATACCTGCCCGGCGGGCGAATGTCAAGCAAAATGCGAAAATTCTTTTTTTCCACACAGCCGCGTGCTATACTGAACGCGAAAACGATGCAGGCTCCGGGCCTGTGCCGCCCTTCTGGGCGGGGAAAGAGGATACGATGGACGATCTGAATCATCAGGCCGGGAGCGCCCGGCTTCTCAATATGCCGGGGCGGCGGGATCAGATGCTCCGCACGATGCTGCTCTGCGCGCTGACGGCGGCGGTGCTTTTCCTGCCGTTCTATCTCATAGATGGCGGCTTTTTCCACTACGCCGGCGATTTCAACAGCCAGCAGATCAGTTTTTACCGTTATATGAACGGCTTCATCAAGGGGGGAGGCTACCCCGACGGTATGGCCGGTGCGGCCCGGAACACCTTCTCGTGGGCCACCGACCTCGGCAGCGGTGCGATGAACGCCTACTCCTTCTATCTGTACGGCTCTCCCTTCTTCTGGTTGTCGCTCATCTTCCCCCAGAACTGGCTGCCCTACCTCATGGTGCCCCTGCTCATCCTCAAGTTCGCGGTGGCAGGCGGCGGCGCATACCGCTACCTCTGCCGCTATGTCCGCCGCACCGACTATGCGATGCTGGGTGCCTGCCTGTATGCATTCTCGGGCTTCAGCGTCTACAATGTCTTTTTCAACCACTTTGTGGATGTGGTGGCCCTCTTCCCGTGGATGCTCTGGGCGCTGGATGAGACGCTCTACGAGCAGGAAGAGCACTATGGGCTTTTCGCGTTCTGGGTGGGGGTCAACCTGCTCAACAACTATTTCTTCTTCATCGGGCAGGTCATCTTCCTCGTCATCTATTTTATCTGCAAGCTGACCACCAGAGATTTCCCGATGAATATCCGGCTCTTTGCCCGGCTGGCGTTCGAGAGCCTGCTGGGCGCGGCGCTGGGCTTCGTCCTGCTCTGGCCTGCCGTGCTGAGTCTGCTGCAGAACCCGCGAACCATTGATCTTTCGTCGGGATGGGGCTTTCTGACCTACTCGAAGGTGCAGCAGTATCTGGCCATCCTGCTGAGCTGGCTCCTACCGCCCGACTCGCCCTATATCACCTCCATCTGGTCGGAGGGCATCATCAAATGGACGAGTATGTCCGCCTACCTGCCCCTGTGCAGTCTGGCGGGCGCGATGGCCTACTGGCGGGCACGACAGGGCGACAGCAAAAAGCGCATCGTCGCCGTCTGCGCTGTCTTTGCACTGGTGCCGGTGCTCAACAGCGCCTTCTATGCCCTCAATTCCAGCTACTACGCCCGCTGGTACTATATGCCGGTGCTCATCCTCTGCGCCATGACGGCCTGCGGGCTGGAAAGCCCCGACATCACAGCTGACGAGCTGGACGCTCCGGCGCGGGGCATCGGCTGGCTGATGCTGGCGACGCTGGCGTTTGCCGTGGTGCCGGTGCAGGACAGCAGCACCAAAGAGTGGTCGCTGGGCGTTCTGCAGAACCCCGGCCAGTATTTCGTCGTTCTGGGCTTTGGTCTGGGGGGACTGGTGCTCTATCACTTCATCTGCCGCCGCTGGCGGGGCAGCCGGGCCTTTGCCCGCCGGATGACAGCGGTGGTGCTGGCCTTTGCCTGCCTGTTCAGCATGGTGCACATCGGCATCGGCAAGTTCGGCCAGTGGCACACGGACAGCGACCTTGTGGAGCAGTACACCTCGGCCATCAAGCTTAAAGACGACCTGCCGGAGGGCGACTGGCGTGTGGACACTTATGAGATCCACGACAACCTCGGCCTCTGGCTCGACAAGAGCTGCCTGCAGTACTTCGGCAGCACAGCCGCGCCCAGCATCCTCAGTTTCTACCCGGCGCTGGGCGTCAAGCGGGATGTCCGCAGTGAGCCGGAGATCTCGAATTACGCCCTGCGGGGTCTGCTGAGCGTGAAATACCTCATCACCACCCCCGAAAAGCAGGAAGATCTCCTCGCCGCTGCCGACGAGGGGTGGGACTACTACGATACCCGAGACGGCTTCGTGCTCTACGAGAACGAAAACTACGTCCCCATGGGCTTCACCTACGACTACTACATCACCGAGGAGGAGTACGAAGCCACAGTGAAGAACACCCGCTCGAACCTTCTGATGCGTGCGCTGGTGCTCAGCGAGGAGGATGCCGCAGTCTATGGCCAGTATCTCAAAAAGCTGCCCGAGGAGAAGCTGAACGACCTGTGGTATGACACTTATGTCTCCGACTGTGCCGACCGCCGGGCCTCGGCGTGCAGTGTGTTCCAGATGACCAACTCCGGCTTCCATGCAGAGATCGACCTCGGAAAAGAGGACCTCGTCTTCTTCTCCGTCCCCTACGACGACGGCTTCACGGCCTACGTCAACGGTCAGGAGGCCGACATCCTCCGGGTGGATGAGGGGCTGATGGCGGTTCTGGCCCCGGCGGGGGAAAACACCATCGACTTCGTCTATCAGGCAGACGGCTTCTCGCTGGCCAGCAAGGTCTCGCTGGCCGGTCTGGCGGTATTTGTGGTATACGCGGGGTATTTTGTCTGGAAGAAAAAGAAACGCTGTTGAATCGCCCGCTGTCAATACACATTCTCCCTTAAAAAGCAAGGCGCTTTTTGTGGAAAGAGCGAATAGCCTCCCCGGCCAAAACGTGATAGAATGAACACGTTGTGCTGCCCAGAGCGGCCGGAAAGGAAGAGCGAAAAATCATGGAGCAAAGCTGTTTGATGCCGGGACAGGAACGATGGGAGTCGTTCCGGGATGCAAATGGAGTGTCGAAGATCCGCTATTCTTACTGCTCGCTGAAGGGGCGGCTGTTCCACTGCGTCAGCCGCAGCCGGGAAGAGGCCGAGCGGCTGTGCGAGGACTGGCTCGTGGGTCAGGATCGCTGCTACCGCAGCTGAAGAATGCATTGGAAGGACTGCCGTGCACGGAGAGGCTGCACGAGCTGTCGGAATAAGGAACGCTGTGCAGAAAGCGGAGACTTCCCGGACAGGGAGGCCTCCGCTTTCTGCATTCACAATCTCTCTTTCTGCCGCATACATCGGTGGGAAGGGGGAATGCAATGTGAACGTCTATCTGTTTTCGGCGATCGTTCTGCTGCTGCCTGCGCTCTGCACCGCGCTGGGTGCGGCGGGGGGCTTTCTGGTGCGGCGGGGGTCTTTCTGGTGCGGCGGGCCGACGAGCCGCGCACCCGGCGGATGCTCTGCGGCATGGCGGCAGGCATCATGCTGGCCGCCAGTGTGTGGAGCCTGCTCCTGCCTGCCATTGAGCGGGCAGAGGCCGGGCCGCTGCCGGTCTGGCTGGCCCCGGCAGCGGGACTTGTGCTGGGCGCTGTGGGCTTGCTGCGACTGGAAGAAGCCGCCGGGCGGCTGATGCATGGCGGCGGGAGGGAGCATGGCCGGATGGGCCGGGTCGTGCTGGCTGTGACCCTCCACAACCTGCCGGAGGGGATGGTGGTGGGCCTTGCGGCGGCGCTGGCGCTGCGGGGCGAGCCGGAGGCCGTCAGTGGGGCGCTGGCCCTTGCGCTGGGCATCGGCTTGCAGAACATCCCGGAGGGCGCGGCGGTGAGCCTGCCGCTGGCACAGGCCGGGCAGGGGAAGCGGAAAGCCTTCTGCGCCGGGGCTGCGTCGGGCCTTGTGGAGCCGCTGGGGGCGCTGCTGGCGTTGGCCCTTGCGGGCTGGGTGAGCGCTGCCCTGCCGTGGCTGATGAGCGCCGCCGCCGGGTGCATGGTCTGCGTGACGGCGCAGGAGATGATCCCTGAGGCCGTGGGGCAGGACGAACCGGCGGGCGTCATCAGCGTGGTGCTGGGCTTTGCCCTCATGATGGCGCTGGATATCGCGCTGTAACAAAAAAATCCGATGCAGATGCATCGGATTTTTTGTGGTTCAGCTCTCTTTTTCGAGATAGACCGTCGTGGAGGGAAAGGCGAATTCCACGCCGTCGGCCTTCATCACGTCCATGATGTTCAGGTTCAGGTCGTTCTGCATCCGCAGAAAGACGCCGTAGTCGGCGGTGCGGAGGTAGGCGGAGACCATCAGGTTGATGCTGGAATCGCCGAAGCCGGTCATCCGGACAAAGGCGGTGTCCTCGTAGGTGTCGGGGCTAGCTTTCAGCATGGCAGTCAGGTCGGCCATCAGCTTTTCCAGCTGGGGGCGGGTGGTGTCGTAGGTGACGCCCAGCGTGAAGCGGTAGAGCCGCTTGTTGCGGAGGGTGGCGTTGTTGATGGTGGCGCTGCTGACAGTGCTGTTGGTGAGGATGTAGACCGAGTTGTCCAAAGCCCGCACCTTGGTGGAGCGGAAGTTGATGTCCACAACTTCGCCCTCCACCTCGCCGACGGAGATCCAGTCGCCGATGGAGAAGGGCTTGTCCAGCAGGATGACCACGCCGCTGAAGAAGTTCTTGGCCATGTCCTGCGCGGCCAGCGAGATGGTCAGGCCGACAAGACCGGCACTGGCCACGATGCTGCCCACGGGCAGGCCGCTCTCCTGTGCGATGGTCGCGCCGCAGAGCAGGACGACAACGATCTTGTAGGCCTTATCCAGCAGGGTGAGGAGGGTGCGGTTGGTACGGACTTCCTCGCTGGACGAGGCCAGCAGGAGGGCCGCGATGCCGGAGGCGTGGTAGAAGCCGGTGCCGATGAGGAAGACCAGCAGCATCCGGTAGGCCTTCAGCAGGAGGGCCGGGAGGCCGGGAATGGCCCACGGCAGGCTGCGCAGGGCCAGATAGATGCCGGTGTACCACGCGATGCGGGCGGCGGGGCTGGCGAAGCTCTCCAGCAGGGGGTGGGTAAAGGCGAAGTGCCAGCTGCGCTGCAGCAGGCGGGGGAAGAGCTTTTTCCGGAGCCAGCGGCAGCAGACCCAGCCGGCGAACAGCAGAGCCAGCGCACAGACGCACCGGGCTGCAAAGGCAAGCCAGCCTTCCAGCAGCAGCCCGGCGATCGAAAAGCCTAAATCATGGATGGTGAAGATCATAAAAATAAATTCCTTCCGGACGAATGATGATGGAATCAGTATAGCATACTCCGGCCTCCGGCGCAAATCCGGGACGGTTTGTTAAAAAGTTGAACAAAGGGACTTGACAAGAAGGGGAGAGCGCGTTATACTCTGCCCAGAAAGTTCGTTTCAGGGCGGGGTGCGATTCCCCACTGGCGGTACAGCCCGCGACCACTCCCAAAGAGTGCTGACCCGGTGAGACTCCGGGGCCAACGGTATAGTCCGGATGCAAGAAACGGCAGACAAATCGGTTTGTTTGTGCGCGCCCTGTTATAGTGTTAGGCTATGGCAGGGCGCGTTTTCATTTGTCTTCCCGGTTCCGGCGCGTGCGAAAAGGGCTTTCCAGTCTTTATTGAATGGGGCAGCCGCCCCGGGAGGAAAATTATGAGAAAAGATACGACCCACAACCTGACCGTCGCCGCCATGCTCAGCGCGGTGGCCTTCATCCTGATGTTCATCGAGTTCCCCATCCCGATGCTCATCCCGTCCTTCGTCAAGATGGACTTCTCCGACCTGCCCGCCCTGCTGGGTGCCTTCGCCCTCGGCCCGGTGTACGGCGTGGTCATCAGCTTCATGAAGAACCTGCTCCACATCGTCATCAAGGGCACTTCCACCGCCTGTGTCGGCGAGCTGTGCAACTTTATGCTGGGCGCTGTCTTCTCCGCTGTGGCGGGCTTCATCTACAAGCATCATAAGAGCCGCAAGACCGCCATCCTCGGCGCGGCAGCGGGTGCCGCCGCAATGGCCCTGTTCAGCGTACCCTCCAACTACTTCATCACCTACCCGGCCTATGTGGAGTTCTACCATATGCCGCTGGAAGCCATCCTCGGCATGTATCAGGCAATCCTGCCCTCGGCAGACAGCCTCATGAAGTGCCTCGTCATCTTCAACCTGCCCTTCACGCTGGTCAAGGGCCTGCTGGACGCCGTGCTCTGTATGGTCATCTATAAGCCCCTGTCTCCCATCCTGCATGGCCGCAAGTAACTATAAGTAAAAAAGAAACGACCTCTCAGGCAAAGCCGAAGGCTTTGCCTGAGAGGTTTTTTATTGCAAAGCGCCCTTGTCGAGCCACTTTCCGCTTGCAAGCCGGAGGAGGAAGAGTACGCCCCGGATGCAAAGCTCGATGCACATGGCGGCCCAGACGCCCACGAGGCCCAGCCGGGGGGCCAGCAGGAAAGCGAGGGTGAGCCGGATGCCCCACATACTGAGGAGGTTCAGCAAAAAGCAGGCGGTGCTGTCGCCTGCGCCCTGCATCGCGCCGCTGGCGACGATGCTGGCACCGAACATCGGCTCGGCGAAGGCCTCGATGCGCAGCACCCGTGCACCCAGCGCGATGACGGCGGCGTCTGCCGTGAAGATGCCCATGAGGGCCGGGGCAAAGAGCCAGAGCCCCACGCCCGACAGGGCCATGATGCCGATGCCCATCGCCGTGCAGAGCCATGCGAATCGTTTGGCCATGTCCCGGCGGTGGGCACCGACGGCCTGCCCGATGAGGGCGATGGAGGCGTCCTGAATGCCGTAGCCTGCCATGTAGCAGAGACCCTCGGCGCTGACGCCGAGGCTGTTGGCGGCGATGGCTACCGTGCCGAGGCCCGAGACGATCCGGACAAGGAGCACCTGCGCCGAGGAGAGGGCTGCGCGCTCTGCGGCCAGTGGTGCGCCCACCCGCCAGAGATTGCGCAGACAGGCGGAGGTGATGCGCCAGCTGCCGGGCTTACGGATACAGAGCGGGCCGTCCCGCAGCAGCAGGACGCCCAGCGCCAGCAGACCGCCCACGACGGTGGAGAGGGCCGTGCCCAGCGCTGCGCCCGGCACGGCGAGGCCTGCGCCCCAGACCGTGACGCTCTGGCCGAACAGCACCAGCTGCCGGGTGGGGTTGATGAGGAAGAAGTTGAAGACCACATCCAGCGCGCAGACCAGCACGCTGATGAGGCCGGGGGTCAGGGCGTCGCCGGTGGCCCGGAGCATGGCGCTATACATCCCCATCGCCATGGTGAAGGGGAGGGCCGCCGACCAGATGGCAAAGTAGGCGCTGGCGTTGGCCTGAAGGGAGACGTCTGCCCCCAGCCACCCGGGCAGAAAGCGGCTGATGCCGACGCCGAAGACCGCAGCGCCGAGGCCCAGCATCAGGTTGAAAAGCATGGACTGCCGCAGCACGCCCCGGGCATCCTGCTGGCGGTCGGCCCCGAGGTACTGGGCGATCTGGATGGAAAACGCTGTGTACAGCCCTACGAGGATGCCGTGGAGCAGCCATGTGCTCGAGCTGACGATGCCGATGGCGGCGGTGGCCTCTGCGCCGATGTGGCCCACCATCGCGGCGTCGATGTACTCCATCGCTGTGACCACCAGCTGCTCCAGAATGGAGGGGATGCTCAGGGTCAGGGCGATGCGGGCGGTATCGGACAGCGGGATGTCTTCGCCCTGCCGCATCCGGGCGGAGATCTGCTCCAAAGAAAGTGTCATGTCGTCTCCTGCTTCATTATAGTTGGATTTGCTCTCCCATTATAAGTAAGAGGCTGAAATTTGTCAAACCAGCAGCTTCCGTGATGAAATTGATTCCGCATTATAACATCCCCCGGCCGGGGGATGCAGTCACCGCAGGTGACGAATGGGGGCGTCTGTACCGGAAGTACAGTTTTAAAGGGCAAAGGTCCTGGCATCGGCAAAAGCGGGTTACAGCTTTTATGACCGGGTGATTGATTTTTTGGCCCCGGCGTGATACACTCTCGGAGTAAGAAGAATATCATTGAAAGAGGTTTAAAATATGCTGCAGCTTATTTCAGCCACCGGCCAGCAGACCGTGGACGCGCTGGCGTTCCTGCTGGCGTTTGCCCTGACCGCTCTGATGGACTCGGTCTTCCACGACAAGCTCCCCCACGACCATGGCCGCGCCTTCGCGGTCAACGGCGAGCTTTCCAAGGGCAAGGCCCGTGGCTCGGGACTCATCTTTGTGCTCTGCATCGCGCTGGTGACGCTGGCGGTGGTGCCCTTTAAGGTAGAATACCTTATTTATACTGTCCTGCTCATCGCCTCCATGCTCTCGGGCTACTTCGATGACGCCTCCGAGACGGCGTGGAACGAGTACAAGAAAGGCCTCATCGACTTTGTCATCGCAGTGGTGGCGGGCGTCACCTACCTGAACTTCAACAGCACGGCGGTGCACTTCCTGAGCATGACCTTCGCCATCCCGTACCCCCTCTACCTGCTGCTCATCGTCATCCTCATCTGGGCCAGCATCAACGTGGTCAACTGCACCGACGGCGTGGATGGCCTGTCCGCAAGCCTTGCGGTGGTGAGCATCGGCACCTTCCTGCTGGCCTACGGCGAGGAGCTGGGCGACTACTCCACCGCAGCCATCGTCTTCATCGGTGCGCTGCTGGCCTACCTGTGGTCCAACGCCAAGCCCTCGAGCCTCCTGATGGGCGACGCCGGCAGCCGCGCGATGGGCTTCTTCCTCGCGATCCTCGCCCTCAAGAGCGGCCATCCCTTCGCCTTCCTGCTGGCGGCGCTGGTGTTCATCGTGGACGGCAGCCTCGGCATCCTGAAGATCAGCTTCAAGCGCTTCCTGCACATCAGCATCCTCCGGAACACCCTCACCCCGCTGCACGACCATGTGCGCAAGCGTCTGGGCTGGAGCGACGAGCAGGTGGTGGCCCGCTGGCTCATCCTGCAGGCCGTCGCGTCGGCGCTGCTCCTGCTGATGGTCCGCTGATTTACGGATTTTAAGTATGATGTTTGTGCAGCTTTCCAAAATGCAGATAAGGCCGTTCGGATTTTTGTTGCACTTTATGGATTGAAAGTTGAACGGAAAAAGACTATACTTTAGCTAACGGAAGCAAAGGCGCTTAAGTGAACGTGTTCACTTTGCGCCTTTTTTGTTTTTTCGTTTTTGTGTGCGGTCCGGGAAAGCCGCACAGGATGCGCTGTCCGTGGCGCTGGAGCACGGACGACAGAACTAGGATAGGGAAAGGCGGGGATCACAGTGATCAAACTTGAACACGTTGACAAGTATTTCGGCGACCTGCACGTCCTGAAGGACGTGAATCTTGAGGTGGCCGAGGGAGAAAAGCTGGTCATTATCGGACCGTCCGGCAGCGGCAAATCCACGACCGTCCGCTGCATGAACTTTCTGGAAGAGCCGACCAGCGGCCATGTCTACATCGACGGTCAGGAGTTGACCAACAAAAACAAGACCAGGATCGTCCGCGACAACATGAGCATGGTCTTCCAGCAGTTCAACCTCTACCCCCATATGACGGTGCTCAAGAACCTGACGCTGGCTCCCATGAAGCTCCACCACAAGACCAAGGCGGAGGCAGAGGAGCTGGCATATCATTATCTTGAGGTCGTCGGCCTCCGGGATAAGGCAGATGTCTACCCCACCCAGCTGTCGGGTGGCCAGCAGCAGCGCATCGCCATCGCGCGTGCCCTCTGTGCACAGACCAGGATCATCCTGTTCGACGAGCCGACCTCGGCCCTCGACCCGGAGACGATCCAGGAAGTGCTGGACGTCATGGTGCGGCTGGCACACGAGAAGAACATCACGATGGTGGTCGTCACCCACGAGATGGGCTTCGCACGGAATGTCGCCGACCGGATCGTTTTTATGGCGGACGGCCAGATCGTGGAAGAGGGCACGCCGGAGCACTTCTTCACCAACCCCAAGAATGAGCGCGTCCGGCAGTTCCTGAGCAAGATCGTCCGCTGAGGGTGAACATCACAAAGGTTGACACGGCAGGGGCTCACAAGTTGTGGTGAGACGCCGTTGTTGATAACAGGCCGTTTCGGAGCGGACAGGGAAAGCCGCTCGGCCGAAAAAACAAAGAGGAGTGGTTTATTATGAAAAAGATCTCGCGTCGTGATTTTCTGAAAGTGACGGGCTTTGTGGGCGCTGCAGCTGCCCTGACCGCCTGCGGCGGCTCCGCAAGCTCCACCGCAGCCTCTACGGCATCTTCTGCCGCCGGCAGCACGGCCGCCTCTGCCGCAGCGCTGGGCGCTGACACGCAGGCCATCGTGGACCGCGGTGTTCTGAAGGTCGGCGTCAAGAATGCCGTGCAGGGCTTCAGCTTTCAGGATACCCTCACCGGTGAGTACACCGGTCTCGAGGACAGCCTTGCAGAGATGATCGCAGAGCACCTCGGTGTGGACGTGGAGTTCACCACCGTTACCGCCGCCACCCGCGGCGAGCTGCTGGACTCCGGCGACATCGACGCTGTTCTGGCCACCTTTACCATCACCGAGGAGCGCAAGAAGACTTGGGACTTCTCCACCCCCTACTACACCGACTACGTCTCCGTTCTGGTGGAGGATTCCACCGGCATCAAGGGTCTGGCTGACCTGAAGGACAAGGTCGTGGGCGTCTCCTCCGGCTCCACCTCCGCCCGTGCACTGGTCAAGGCCATGATCGACGAGGGCGTGCTGGACGGTGCAAACTTCGACGCCGACACCTTCAACGCCGACACTTGGAAGGACGGCATCTCCTTCCGTCAGTACGACGACTATCCCGCCATCAGCACCGCACTGAGCGCAGGCGAAGTGCAGGGCTTCTGCGTCGATAAGTCCATCCTCGCCATCTACAAGACCGAAGGCCGCAGCTACATTGATGCCGAGTTCAGCCCGCAGGAGTACGGCGTCGCGACCAAGAAGGGCAGCGATTTCTCCACGGTGTGCGACGACCTCATCAAGGGCTGGCTGGCCGACGGTACCATCGATCAGCTCATCAAAGACAACGGTCTGGGCTAAACCCGGATCTTCCAGAACAAAGAGAGTGTAGGGAAAGGAGCGCTTGCCATGTCTGGCTTGTTTTCATTGGATTCCTGGTCCACCGTCTGGACACATCGGGAGAGCTTTCTGCTGGGTCTGGGCAACACGCTGCAGACGGCGGTCTGCGCACTGGCGCTGGCCTTTATCATCGGTGCTGCGCTGGGTCTGATGTCCACCAGCGGCAATAAGCCGCTGCGCATCGTCGCCCGCATCTATGTCGAGTTCATCCAGAACACCCCGCTGCTGCTGCAGCTTTGCTTCCTGTATTATGCGCTGGCCTTTGCAGGCGTGAGCCTCGGCGTCATCCGCACCGGCATTATCGCGCTGGGCGTCTACACCGGTGCTTACATGGGCGAGGTCGTCCGCGCCGCCATCGAGTCGGTCCCCAAGGGCCAGTTCGAGGCCGCACAGGCACAGGGCTTCAACTATCTGCAGCGGATGGGCTACATCATCCTGCCCCAGAGCATCCCCGTGATGCTCCCTCCGATGGTCAATCAGGTGGTCAACCTCTTCAAGAATACCTCCTGCCTCTACATCGTGGGCGGCGCTGACCTCATCAGCGTGACTTACAGCTTCGTCACCGGTGCTTCCACCGGCGGCGCATACGCCCCCGCTTATATCGTCTGCGGTCTCATCTTCTTTGTGGTCTGCTTCCCGCTGTCCACGCTGGCAGCCCGCTGGGAAACCTCCCTCAAAGAGCGCAAGGGCAGCGTGAACGCAAACCTCAAGACCGCCAACAAGAAAGTGGAGCTGAAGGAGGCTGCCTGATATGAAAACGCTTGCTGCAAGCCTTTCCATCCTCACGAAGCAGGGCGTCATGCTCTACCTGCTGCGGGGTGTGGCCTTCACCTGCATCATCTCGGTGCTGGGTGTTATCATGGGCCTCATCGTCGGCTCTCTGCTGGCGCTGGCCCGCACCTACTGCAAGAAAGGCCCGTCCCGCATCCTCGGCTGGTTCGCTACGGCTTATATCGAGCTGTTCCGCAACACGCCCTACCTGCTCTGGATCTTCATCTGCGTCGTGTTCTGCCCCTGCCCGGACTTCTTCGCCCGGAAGATGTTCGGCCTGACCAGTGTGGAGATGAAACTGCTGTTCAAGGCTGCTCTGGCCCTCATCCTCTTCAACTCCTCCGTCATCGCCGAGATCGTCCGCGGCGGCCTGAATGGCGTGTCCAAGGGCCAGTTCGAGGCCGGTTACGCACAGGGCTTCAACACCGTTGAGGTGCTGCTGTACATCGTCCTGCCGCAGGCCTACCGCAACATCGTGCCCACCCTGCTCAGTCAGGTCATCACCACCATCAAGGACTCTTCTTATCTGGCCAATGTGGCCACCATCGAGCTGATGGCCCGCATCCGTCAGCTGCTGAGCGCCGCAGGCACCTACAACGGCCTTGGCACGGTGAACGTCTCCGACGTCATGGTGCTGTTCGGTGCGGCTTGTGTCATCTATTTCGTCATCAACTTCACGCTGAGCTGCGTGGTCCGCGCGATGCAGAACCGCCGCAAGAAGGCTCTGGTCTTTGCCCCGGCAAAGGCCGCATGAATCATCAAGCCCTAATCCAATTTCCCATTTCCCAATTATTTTCCCATCATTGTTCTGTCAATGCCAAAGACGCCCGGCGGTATCCCCCGCCGGGCGTCTTTGGTGTTATCGGGATAGTATGCTGAGAGCGGTCAGCTCTTTGTCGCGTAGGTCACATCCAGCACCGGGCCGAAGGGGTCGAAGACCAGCCCCTTGATGCCGTTGGCGAGGAGCAGGCGCTTCTGCTGGGTGAAGAGGGGAGCGGCCACGGCCTGCTCAAGCAGCTGGCGCTCACAGGCGGCCAGCAGAGAGCAGCGGGTGCTGCCGGTGGCTGTGGCGCTGGCCGAGAGCTGGGTGGTGTAGAGGGCGTCGCTGTAGCCGGTCAGCCCGCCGCCGGTGGGGGAGAACTGGGCCAGTGCGGCGTAGACGCTGCCGCCCTCGGCCTGTACAGGGGCCAGCGCGATGGTGTAATCGCCGCTTTCGAGCCGCTTCTGGAACTCCTCCGGCTCCACCTCCTCTACCGAGAAGAAGAGGGAAAATTCCTTCTGCCATGCGCTGTTGATCTGCTCGGCGGCGTCGCTGAGGCCGCTGCCGGAGGGCAGAAGCAGGGAGATGCGGCCAAAGTCTGCGGGGGAGACGCCGCCGTCCCGGGCGGCGATGTAGAGGCTGCGGGGGTCGCCGAGGGCCGGGCGGACATCGCCTGCCGCCTGCCGGTAGTCGATGCCGTCCACAGTCAGGCCGTCGGGGATGAGGCCCTTGGCCTCCGCGAACAGCCCGCCGTCTGGTACTTCCACCGCCGAGACCGCAGCGCTGGCCAGCGCCTGCCGCAGCTCGGTGGAGGCGAAGATGGAATTGCAGTTGAAGAGCAGCGACCATGTGGTGTCGGAGTAGGTCACGCTCTGGAGCGAGGTGGGGGTACCGCTGTCGTCGAGGGTGGCGGTGCACTTCTCGTTGCGGATAAGCTCCTCGGCGGACTGGCCGGAGTTGTTGGTGTTTTCCACAAGGCGCAGGCTGTCGATCTGCTCCCCGGAGGCGGCCCGGCGAAGGAAGAGGCCGCCGGAGGTCCAGTTGTAGAGGTAGAAGCTGCCGCTGGAGAGGGTGGAGGCGCTGGTCAGGCCGTAAGTGCCCCGGGTGCTGTTGAAAAACTCCTCGTCGCAGGGCATCGCGCCGGGCAGTGTCAGCTTGGAAAGGAAGGTCTCGTCGGGAGTGGAGAGGCGGAACACCAGCTGCAGAGGCTCAGGGGCAGAGACGCCCAGCGCACTTGCGGGCATCTGCCCGGCCAGCACGGCGGCGCTGTTCTCGAGGGCAGAAAACTCCACGGCATAGGGAGAATTTGTTCCGGGAAGGAACATCCGCCGGAACGCAAAGGCGAAGTCCTCGGCGGTGATGGCGTAGTCGGTGGCGCTGCCCTTTGCGGCGGTATAGGTCAGACCGTCTTTCAAATAAAATGTATAGGTGCGCCGGTCGGCGGACACCTCCCACCGTTCGCACAGCTCGGGGGCCAGCTGGCCGTCCGGCGTGCGGCGGACGAGGCCGCTGTAGAGGTTCTCGCAGGCGATGACGTCGGCGGCGCTGGATGCCACCTGTGGGTCGAGGTTCGCGGGGATGGAATCCACGAACCATGTAAAGCTGTTGGAGCCGGAGCCGCAGGCGGTGAGGCTCAGGACAAAAAACGCAGCCAGCAGGGCTGCGATAAGGCGAAACTGTCTCAAGAAATGCATCCTTCCGGGCCGGTGGCCCTGTTTGTCATAAAAAGCAGATTCAAAGATCGGCCTGCACCTGGCCGGGCGCAGGGAGACTCTGCGGTCGATGGGGCGCAATGCTGCTGATGCTGCGCTATAGCAATTCAACTTTTTAACGCAACAGCAACAGCGTTGAATTGCATATCGCAAATATGCTGTTTTCATGTTGCACTAATTTCTTTCCTTGCGATAAAAATCAGAATCATCTTAAGTGTAGCAGAAACGAAACGAAAAGACAATCGACATTTTGTTGATTTGGGCGGACATTTTGTTCCAAGGTTTGGGGTTTTCCGTTGCCAAGCGGGCACAAATGGTCTATAATGGAGGACGGCAATGAATTTTCTCCTGCGGCGGCGTGCGGCGGGGGACGATCGTAATATATTTATATTTATAGAGGAGGGCCTTTTTTATGCAGAAGGAACAGCAGGAGCTTGCAAACCTCATCAAGGGCAAGAAAGTTGCCTTTATCGGCGCGGGCGTCAGCCATAAGACGCTCATCCGGGAGTTCGTGGAGCTGGGGGCGCAGGTCACGCTCTGTGACCAGAAAAAGAGCGTGGAGGAGTTCGGCGACTACGCCGCCACCATCAAGGAGCTGGGCATCCGCCTGAGCCTCGGTGAGAACTATCTCGACGGCTTCAAGGGGCAGGACATCATCATGCGCACCCCGGGCTTCGTGGGCTATTTTGAGAAGCCGCTGCAGGACGCGATGGCTGCGGGCACGATGGTCACAAGCGAGGTGGAGCTGTTCTTCCAGTTCTGCCCCTGCGAGATCGTGGCCGTGACCGGCTCGGACGGCAAGACCACCACCACCACCCTCATCTCCAAGTTCTATGAGGCCGCAGGCCGCAGGGTGCATCTGGGCGGCAACATCGGCGCAGCCCTGCTGCCCATGCTGCCTGAGGTCAGCCCCGACGATGTGGCGGTGGTGGAGCTGTCCAGCTTCCAGCTCATCAGTATGCACCAAAGCCCCGACATTGCGGTCGTCACCAACGTGACCCCCAACCACCTCGACCACCACAAGGATATGCAGGAGTACATCGACGCAAAGCGGAACATCCTGCTCTACCAGAAGCAGCCCTGCCGCGCGGTGCTGGGCTATGAGAACGAGATCAGCCGCTCGATGCAGAAGGACTGCAAGGGCACACAGGTCTGGTTCACCCGTCTGCACGAGACGGACAACGGCGCGTTCCTGCGGGACGACGGGATGCTCTGCATGGCCGAGAATGGCGTCGTGACCCCCTTCCTCGCCCAGAAGGATGTGAAGCTGCGAGGTCTGCACAACATCGAGAACCTGCTGGCCGCTGCCGCAGCCGTCTGGGGCGAGGTGCCTGTGGAGGCCATCCAGCTGGTGGGCAGCAGCTTCACCGGCGTGGAGCACCGCATCGAGCCGGTGCGGGTGCTGGACGGCGTCACCTATTACAATGACTCCATCGGCACAAGCCCCACCCGCACCATCGCCGGGCTGCGCAGCTTCGACCAGAAGGTCATCCTCATCGCAGGCGGCTACGATAAGCACATCCCCTATGAGCCGCTGGCCCCGGAGATCACCGCCCATGTCAAGGATCTGGTGCTGATGGGTGCCACCGGCCCCCGCATCGAGAAGGCTGTGCGCGAGGACCCGAACTTCAACGAGGCTGAGCTGCCCATCCGGCACGCCGACAATATGCAGCACGCCGTGGAGCTGGCCCGCGCCTGCGCAAAGCCCGGTGACATCATCATCCTCTCGCCGGCCAGCGCTTCCTTTGACCTCTACCCCAACTTTGAGGTGCGCGGCCGCGAGTTCAAGAAGATCGTCAACGCCCTCAAGTGATCGCACAGGTCAAAACGCCCCGCCAGCGGCAGCGGTTTTTCAACGCCTGCCGGGAAAAGCTCTGTCTTGGGGCCACGATGCCGCTGGCGCTCTCACTCTTCGGCAAAAACCAGCCGGGCCGCTTCTTCGCCGGGCCGACGCTGGCGCTGGATGTGGGCGGCAGCACGGCATGGCTGGCGGGCCACGCCAACCCCGACGAGCTGGCGGGATTCCTGAACTTCTGCGGCTGTGAGGCCGTGGTGCTGGACGAGGCCGGATGCCCGCCGCCCACAGGCTGGAAGCGGGCCAAGACCATCTCGGTCTTCGGCCTCCCGCCGGGGCGGCAGCTGCCTCTGCCCGAGGCAGGCGCCGCCCTCTGGCAGAGCCTCGAAAAGAACACTGAGCCTGCGGCCGGAAAGACAGCGGAGATGCTCTTCCCCGACCGCCCCGGCAGACGGGATGACTTTTACTCTGAGCTGTGTTCCAAGCGCAGCCGGGGCCTTGCCCGGGTCTGGACGCTGGAACGGGAGGGGGAGATCGTCTGCACCGTGGGAGCCTATGCGCTGGCGGAAGGGCAGGCCTATATGGCCTGCGGCGAGACGATCGAAGCCCTGCGGGGGCACGGCATCGGCGGGCGGCTCATCGTTGGGATGGCCAATGACTTCTCGGCAGAGGGGTGGATGCCTGTCTTCCTGTGCAGCCCCGAGAGGGTGCATTTCTATACCCGACTCGGCTTTGAGAAGCTGGGAGAGTATGCAAGGTACACGTCGCAGTGAGTTTTTTGGCTCAAATAAAGTGCGGTGGAGCTGCGCGCTGGCAGCGCGGATTAAATTGCTCTTGCGGTAGGACTTAGTTCTCTTTTGCGTGCCAAAAGAGAACCAGAAAAGCACCAGCGATTTCGACGCGCTGGATCCACGAGAAAGGGGCTGCTCGCCCCTTTCAGACCCCGAAGGAGAGGTCGAAACGGAAAAAAGCTAGCCGCTGCGCTAAACGCTTTTTTCTCGTTTCTCCGATTTGCTGCTTCGCAGCTGGTGTTACCTCTCTGCTTCTGGCCCAGCGGAGCGACTACGGCGAAGATGCCGCGAATAAAAAAAACAGAAAAACTAAGGAACCAATATCATGTCAATGTTAAATCAATTTTTCGATTACAAGCCCGAAGTTCTGGCGCTGGACGAAAAGGCCCTTGCGCTTTGCCAGCCCTACTTCAAGCAGATGGAGGACATCCGCGATCACAACCAGCTCAAGATGCTGAAAGCCTTTGCGGACACCCAGATGTCCTCCACCGATATGCTGGGCACCACCGGCTACGGCCTGTGGGACAGCGGCCGCGCCAAGCTCGAGCAGATCTTTGCCGAGGTGATGGGCGCGGAGGATGCACTGGTACGCAGCCAGTTCCAGAGCGGCACCCACACGCTGGCGGTGGCCCTCTTCGGCCTGCTGCGGGCGGGCGATACCCTGCTGGCCGCCACGGGCCGTCCCTACGACACGCTGGAAGGCGTCATCGGTCTGGACGGCAAGGGCAAGGGCACCGGCACCCTGATGGACTACGGCATCCGGTACGACGAAGCGCCGCTGAAGGATGACTTCAGCCCGGACTATGAGCTGATCGCCCAGAAGGCCCCGGGCGCGAAGGTGTGCCACATCCAGCGCAGCCGCGGCTATCTGCAGCGCAACGCCTTTGACCTCGACACCATCCGCAGGATCGCCGACACCGCCCGCGCCGCCAACCCCGACATCATCGTCTTTGTGGACAACTGCTACGGCGAGTTCACCCAGAAAGAGGAACCCTGTCAGGCCGGTGCCGACCTCGTGGTGGGCAGCCTCATCAAGAATCCCGGCGGCGGCATCGCCCCCACTGGCGGCTACATCGCGGGCCGGAAAGACCTCGTGGAGCTGTGCGCCTACCGTCTGAACGCCCCCGGCCTCGGCAAGGAGCTGGGCTGCACCCTCGAGACGCCCCGCGATATGTATCTGGGCTTCTATTATGCCCCCGGCGTGGTCTGCGAGGCCATCAAGACGGCCATCTATGCCCAGTGTCTGCTGGAGCTGGTGGGCAAAAAGCCCATCCCCCGCTACTGCGAGGCCCACAACGACATCGTCACCTGCTTTGACGCCGGCACAGCGGACGCCCTCATCGGCTTCTGCCGGGGCGTGCAGGCCGCAAGCCCCGTGGACAGCTATGCCGCCCCGGAACCCTCTCCCGAGCCGGGCTACACCGACGAGGTCATCATGGCCAGCGGCAGCTTCACGCAGGGCAGCACCATCGAGCTTTCCTGCGACGGCCCCCTGCGTGAGCCGTACACCTGCTATCTGCAGGGCGGCCTGAACTTCGCTGCCAGCCGCGCAGGCGTCTTGCTGGCGGTGCAGAATGCGTATTTCAAGGATTGAGTGCAGAAGAAGCTGCTGCAAGATAAAAATGCGATAGCGGTCTACACAAAGAAATAACACAAGACCCGGAACCTCTCTGAGCCACTCTGGCCCTGAAAAGGTTCCGGGTCTTGTGCATTATAGCAATTCAACTTTTTAATGCAACAGCAACAGCGTTGAATTGCATATCGCAAATATGCTGTTTGAATGTTGCACTAATTTCTTGTCTTGCGATAAAAGCGCAAACTGCTATACTCTTCGATATTCAAGAGCGGCAGCCTCAGCGTGAAGGTGCTGCCCCTGCCGACTTCACTTTGCAGGGTGATCTCGCCGTGATGGAGGCGGGCCAGCTCCTGCGCGATGGTCAGGCCGAGGCCGGTGGAGTCGTGCTTTTTGTCAGCAGAGGTGTGAAAATACCGGTCGAAGACGGCCCCCTGATCTTCCGGCGCGATGCCGCAGCCGGTGTCCTGCACGCTGACGCAGGCCGTCCCGCCCTCGGCGCGGCAGTCCACATGGATGCTGCCCCCGGCGGGGGTGTAGTGGATGGCGTTGGTCACGAGGTTCTGGAGGATCTGCTGCAGCCGCACGCTGTCGCCCCAGACGGGCAGGAGAACGTCGGCGCTGACACAGAGCGCAACGCCCTTTTGGCCGGCTTCGCTCTGACAGGCCGCACAGACGGCGGCAGCTTCTTCGTTGAGTGCAGCGCGGTCCTCGTTGAGCAGGAGCTGCTTCTGCTCGAGCTTGGCCGCGAGGAAGAGGTCTTCCGTCAGCCGCCGCAGAAACTCGACACGCTGGCGAAGGGCAGGCAGAAGGGCAGGCAGGGCCTCGGGGGCAGATCCCAGCGTTTCCAGCCCGTTGCTGACTGCAAACAGAGGGCTGCGCAGGTCGTGGAAGATGTTGAGCATCATGCTCTTGCGGGCATCGGTCTCGGCGGTCAGCTCCTTCGTCCGCTCGGCCACCCGGGCGTCCAGCTCCCGGGCCAGCTGTTCGGTGCGGTCGAAGAGGAGAGCGAACCGGCGGCAGACAAAGACCATGCAGCCGATGGCAAAGGGCAGGTCGTAGAGGCGGGAGCAGCGCAGCAGGTAGAAGGGGACGGACTCCACGAAGAAGGGGCTGTCCAGACCGGGCAGCAGCGCCCAGATCCGGAAGCCGGTGGTGACAGCGCAGGGCAGGAGCATCAGCCCGGCTCCCTCATAACCTGCCTTCACAGCGGCCATCAGGAGATAGAGGCAGAGGAACATACCGGCCGACAGCACTCCCACTCGCAGCGGGGGGTAGTCGTTCATGCCCAGCAGGAAGAAAACGACACAGCCCGCGATGAGCGCGAGAAGCCCTCGCCCGGAGCGGGGCAGCTCCATACCAAGCAGCCCCGCAGCCAGCAGCGCCGAGGCCAGCACCGTGACGGCGAAGAAAGAGCGGAGAACGAGTTGAAGCGGGCCGCTCCGGATGGCCGGGAAGAAAAAGACCAGCAGCGCCCACGCGCTCATGATGACGAGGTAGAGCAGAAAATAGCCCAGCTCTGGCTGGTGCTTGTAGTGGTAGAGAGCCAGCACCACCACCCCCATCGTCACAAAAGCCGTCAGGGGGATGAGCTGGGTGAGGGTGCGGAAACGGAAGGCCCAGTCGGCGAAGGCCGAGGACAGCAGCCATGTCTGGGGGCTGCGGCGGCAGGCGAATACTAGCTCCACTGTTTCGCCGGGCGTGACATCCAGCGTATACAGCTCGCCCGAGCGGGCAAGGGCGGTCAGCCGTTCGCCCTCCAGCGGTGCCGCCGTATTGGTGACGCAGAGGGTGAGAGATGGGAGGTCCTCCCCGGCAGTGAAGGTGAAATGCCACTGACTGGGGGCCTCCTGCCGCCAGCCGTCCGGCGCGATGCCCTTGGCGGCCTGCTGGGCCGTGAGGACGCCGCCGCTGGGCAGCCGCTGGAACTGTGCATTGCCCCAGATGCCGACCAGCACGATGAACACTGTCAGCAGGGCGGAAAAAATGAGAATGGGCCATTTTTGCTTCATGGCGATGCCTCCCCTTGTGGATGTGAGAAAAATAAGGTATACTATAGTATATCAAATCGTGCGAAAAAAGGGGAGGGCTGACAGGGATGATCCGCGTATTGTTGGTGGAAGATGACCCCGTGATCCGCGACACCACCTGCTATTTTTTAAAGAGCCAGCAGAATTTCGAGGTGATCTGTGCGGAGACGGGCGGCGACGCTTTGAGCCATGCGCGGGAGAGGTTCGATGTCATCCTGATGGACATCCTTCTCCCGGACACCAATGGCGTAGACCTCTGCCAGCGCCTGCGAAGCTGGCACCACTGCCCCATCATCTTCACCTCCTGTCTGGATGACACCGACACCATCGTCCGTGCGCTGGAAATGGGCGGCGATGACTTTCTGGCCAAGCCCTACAACAATAAGATCCTTCTGGCACGCATCATGGCCAACATCCGCCGGGTGCAGATGGACGGCGCAGAACCCAGCGTCAATGGCTACCACTGCACGGCCTTCACACTGGACGCCAACAGCCACAGTGTGGAAAAGGATGGCCGCAGCGTCCATCTGGCCGATATGGAATACCGCATCCTGACCCTTTTCATCCGCTACCCGAACACCTTCTTCACGGCCAATGAGCTTTACCAGAAGATCTGGGGCAAGGACAGCCTCGGCGATGTGCGGACGGTGCAGGTCCATATCCACAATCTCCGCAGCAAGATCGAGCCGGACCCCGCAAAGCCCGTCTACTTAAAAAACGTCTGGGGAAAGGGATATGTCTTCCAGCCGGAGGGGGAGAGGGCTTAAGAATCGTTTAAATGAGAACGCCGACTTTTTAAGGAAACTTAAACAGTCGGCGTTCTTTTTGCGGTTTGTTAAACAAATAATTAACGAAAACGGCCTCCGGGACGAAAATCAGACCGAAAGGCAGCGGAGAAGCTTAAGGATTCTTAAAAGACAGACCCTTGCATTTGTGTTAAATTATTGTCGAACGATGTGGGCGCAGCATGAGAAGGTCTGCCGCCGCACGGAGCTATGAGAAAGAATAAAGAAGAACGAGAAGAAAGGGTCTACGCAAAATGAATAAGATCTCCCGCAAAGGTTTTCTGAAGATCGCTGCCGCGGCCGCCATGTCCGGTGTGACTGCCGGTGCACTGGCTGCCTGCAACGCGGCCAGCTCCTCCACCGCAGCTTCCTCCGGCGCAGCCGGTACCTACATCCCCGGCACCTATGAGGGCACTGCCGAGGGCATCTCTTCCACCGTCAAGGTCACGATGACCTTCTCCGACAGCGCTGTGACCGATGTTGTGGTCGATACCTCCGGCGAGACTGCTTCCTACGGCGCTGCTGCAGCCGACGAGCTGCGCGAGCAGCTGATGGCTGCCGGCTCTGCAGAGATCGACGGCGTCTCCGGCTCCACCATCACCTCCGATGCTGTTATGAAGGCCGCCAAGAGCTGCTACGCACAGGCCAAGGGTGAGGCTGCTGTGACCTCCGTCCAGCTGCCCACCGGTGACGAGACCGACTGGCTGGGCAAGGAGCCGGACATCGACGAGGCCGCCATCACCGAGACTGTGGATACCGACATCCTCATCGTCGGCGCGGGCAACGGCGGCATGGGCGCAGCTGCCTACGCAGCTGCCAACGGCCTGAACTTCCGCGTCATCGAACAGAACGGCAATGTGCAGGATACCCGCCACTGGGTCGGCGCGGTGGACGGCTTCGGCGCGCAGGCACAGGGCATCAAGATGGACCGCGCAAAGCTCCTGAGCGAGGTGTCCCGCTACGCTTCCGGCAAGTGCGACCAGCGCGTCGTCAAGACCTGGATCAACGAGTCCGGCGAGATGATCGAGTTCATCCGCTCCATCATGGAGGACAAGTACGGCGTCAAGATGATCTACACCTACGGCGATGAGGCAAGATGGCCCGCCGAGAACGCCGAGCACAACACCGACTATATGTACCCCGAGATCGAGTACACCTACGACCGCAGCTCCGGCGCAGCCCGCAACGAGCTGCTGCTGGACTACATCCGCGAGCTGGGCTATGATGTGGACTTCAAGACTTCTCTGGCAAAGCTGGAGAAGGACGAGACCGGACGCATCACCGGCATCATCGCCCAGAGCACCGAGGATGACCACTTCATCCGCTACAACGCAAACAAGGGCGTCCTGCTGGCCTGCGGCGGCTTCCCCGGCAACCCCTACATGATGGAGCAGCTGGACCCGCTGGGCACCTCCGTCACCACCGCCTGCTCCTACTCTCCGGCCGATAAGGGCTACGGCATCCGTGCTGCGGTCTGGGCTGGCGCAAACCTCGACAAGGAAGCAGCTCCCATGCTGTTCGACCGCGGCATCGTGGCCCCCGGCGTGGACGGCGGCTATGTGGCAAGCGATTCTGCCTTCGGCGGCAAGGCCTTCCCCGGCCCCATCCGCCAGTACAACCCCGGCACCCAGCCCTTCCTGAAGGTCAACCGCAACGGTGAGCGCTTCGCCAACGAGAGCAGCCCCTACAACGACATCGTCTACGCGGCTGCCCACCAGCCGGGCCGCGTCTACGCACAGATCTGCGACGCCAATGTTCTGGAGGACGCAAAGCGCTTCCACACCATCGGCTGCTCTGCTCAGACCCGTGCCGGCGGCGAGAAGTATTTCCAGGGCAAGGTCGATGAGGCAGTTGCAGCCGGCACCCTGTTCGTCTGCGACACCATCGAGGAGCTGGCCGACAAGCTGGGTTTCACCGGTGAGGCAAGAGATACCTTCCTCGCTACCGTTGATCGCTACAACGAGCTGTACGACAAGCAGGAGGATGAGGACTTCGGCAAGCCTGCTTACCGTCTGAGCGCCATCCGCACCGCTCCCTTCTACGGCTGCTGGCTGGGTGCCTCCCTGCTGTGCACCGAGCAGGGCATCGCCATCAACGATAAGGGTCAGGCTCTCGATAACGACAACAAGCCTATGCCCGGCCTGTACGTCACCGGCGATATGTCCGGCTCCTTCTTCGCCAACAACTACCCCTGCCTGATGGCAGGCGTGGCAATGGGCCGCACCCTGACCTTCGCCATCAAGGCCATCAAGCAGATGGGCGGTCTGGAATAAGTCGTCCCTCCGTGCTGCCTGAGCGCATAAGATAAAAAGACACCGCAGAAGTGTGAAAGCTTCTGCGGTGTCTTTCTTTGTCGAAAACCCTCTATACACAAAACCACAAATGGCGGAAAAGTCTTAAAAACAGGCTCAGCACACGGCCCGGTGGACGGGCAGAGGCTCCGTGATGTCGGGGTGGATGCCCTCACGGTAATCGAGGTCGCCCTGATCGAGGCCGCGCAGCAGCACCTCCGCAGTGGCGATATTGGTGGAGATGGGCACGCTGTGCATATCGCACAGCCGCAGCAGATTCTGCTCGCTGCTGCTGCCGGTCTCCTGTTTGAGGGGGTCACGGAAGAAGAGCACAAGGTCTACTTCGTCGCAGGCCACCCGGGCCGCGATCTGCTGAATGCCGCCCAGCCTCCCGGAGAGGTAGCAGTGCACGGGCAGGCCGGTGGCCTGCGACAGCATCCGACCGGTAGTACCGGTGGCAATGACCGTGTTGCGGGATAAGATTCCACTGTAGGCGGTACAGAACTGAAGTGCAAGTTCTTTGCGGGAGTCATGTGCGAGTATAGCAATCGTCATAGCGCTCTCTCCTTCATTCCAAGTATAGTGTTGTGGGTGGGCGGATATGCTCGGAAAAGTGTCCCCGGATAAAAAACGGCCTGAAAAATTGAAGCTCGGTGGAGAACAATTTTCAACAAACAGACCAAACAAGTAAAATGATGTCAAATTACACTTTCATCTTAAATTTAACCCACTCAAAGCCCGGATGTCAAGAGGTTTGTTGTGGTTTTTGCGAGATAAAATGGGGATAGTATGACTATAGCTTTGTGGAGAATGGCGAAAATTTGGATACAAGGATTTATTCTCCGATGCATTTGTAAAATTTTTTCAGCCGAAAGTGTATCTTTCAGAAAAACAGTCCATCCGGATGAAACAAAAGTACAGGCCGAGGCGTCTGGCCTCGGCCTGTCGTGAACAATGAAGAAAATTTTTATCGCAGCGGCGGTCTTATCAAAAGATCACCGGATCTGACCGTCGCCGCGGATGATGTACTTGTAGCTGCACAGCTCGCTGAGGCCCATGGGGCCGCGGGCGTGGAGCTTCTGGGTGGAGATGCCCATCTCGCAGCCGAGGCCGAACTCGCCGCCGTCGGTGAAGCGGGTGGAGCAGTTGACATAGACGGCAGCGCTGTCCACGGCAGCCGTAAAGAGGGCTGCGTGGGCGTCGGTCCGGGTCAGGATGGCTTCGCTGTGGCCGGTGGAGTGGGCCGCGATGTGGGCGATGGCCTCCTCCACGCTGTCCACGACCTTCACCGCGAGGATGTAGTCGAGGAACTCGGTGTCGAAGTCCTTCGGCCCGGCGGGCGTGCCCGGAATGAGGGCGGCGGCGCGCTGGTCCAGCCGCAGCTCCACCGGGTGCAGACCCTTGGCGGCGCGGTCCGGGCCGAGGCTCTGGGCCAGCTTCGGCAGGAACTCGGCCGCGATGGCGCTGTGGACGAGGCAGACCTCCTCGGCGTTGCAGACGCTGGGGCGGCTGGCCTTGGCGTTCTCGATGATGTCCAGCGCCTTGGTCTGGTCGGCGGTGTCGTCCACGAAGATGTGGCAGATGCCGGTGCCGGTCTGGATGCAGGGGACCTTTGCGTTCTCGACGCAGGCCCGGATGAGTCCGGCCCCGCCCCGGGGGATGAGCAGATCCACATAGCCCACAGCGGTCATGAGGGCATTGGCCGAGGCGTGGGTGGTGTCCTCAATGAGGCAGACCGCCGTTTCGGGCAGGCCGTTGGCCCGCAGGCCCTGCCGCAGGGCGGCCACGATGGCGTTGGCCGAGCGCCACGCCTCCCTGCCGCAGCGGAGGATGCAGGCGTTGCCGCTCTTGATGGCGAGTGCGGCGGCGTCGCTGGTGACGTTGGGGCGGCTCTCGTAGATGATGGCGATGACGCCCATCGGCACGGCGGTCTTTTCGATGAGGAGGCCGTTGGGCCGCTGGATGCGGCTCAGCACCCGGCCCACCGGGTCGGGCAGGGCGGCGACATCCCGGATCCCCTTGGCCATCGCCGTGATGCGCTGGGGCGTCAGGGCGAGGCGATCCAGCATGACGTCGCTGATCTTCCCCTTGGCAGCAGCCATATCTTCGGCGTTGGCGGCAAGGATGGCGTCCAGGTGCTCCGGTGCGCCGAGGGCGTCGGCCATCCCGCAGAGGGCGGCGTTCCGGGTGGTGCCGTCCGAGAGGGCGACGGCGGTCTTGGCCGCGCGGGCGGCCTCGAGGATCTCCTGTGTGGTCATGGTCATGCCTCCTGTCTGTGGGCTGCGAAGCGGGTGCCGACGGCGCGGCCCTCGGCGATGTCATAGAGCAGCTCGGGATGGGCGCCGTTGGCGATGACCATGTCGGCCCCGCTGGACGTCACCATCCGGGCGGCGCGGAGCTTGGTGGACATACCGCCGGTGCCCAGCGCCGACCCGGCCCCATCGGCCAGAGCCATCACTTCGGGGGTGATCTCTTTTACCAGCGGGATGAGCCTTGCATCCGGGTGGGTGTGGGGGTTGGCGGTGTAGAGGCCGTCGATGTCGCTCAGCAGCACCAGAAGGTCGGCCTTGATGCAGCAGGCGACGATGGCGGCGAGGGTGTCGTTGTCGCCGATGGAGGTGATCTCATCGGTGGCCACGGTGTCGTTCTCGTTGATGATGGGCAGTGCGCCCAGCTCCAGCAGTCGGGTGAGGGTGTTCTGGATATTTTCCCGGCGGCTGGCGTGCTCGACATCCACGCCGGTGAGCAGGATCTGTGCCACCGTGTGGTCGTAGGCGCTGAAGAGCCGGTCGTAAACATACATCAGCTCGCACTGGCCCACGGCAGCGCAGGCCTGCTTGGAGGACATATCGGTGGGGCGGGCGGGCAGCGACAGCTTGCCCACGCCCATGCCGATGGCACCCGACGACACGAGGATGACCTCATGCCCGGCGTTCTTCAGGTCGCTGAGGACCTTTACCAGTTCCTCAGTGTGGCGGATGTTCAGCCGCCCGGTGGCGTGGGCCAGCGTAGAGGTGCCCACTTTGACGACGATGCGCATAGATTCAGCCCTTTCCCATCTCTTTTGTCTTATTGTAGGCGGCGAGGACGGCGTCCATCACAGCGCCCCGCATCCCCTTTTCCTCCAGCACCCGGACGCCTTGGATGGTGCTGCCGCCGGGGCTGCACACGGCGTCCTTGAGTGCGCCGGGGTGCTGGCCGCTCTCGAGCACCAGCTTTGCGCTGCCCAGCACCATCTGAGCGGCATACTCCTGCGCTTTGGCCCGGGGCAGGCCGCAGGCTACGCCGCCGTCGGCCAGCGCCTCGATGAACTGGTACACCCAAGCCGGGCCGCAGCCGGACACACAGCTGGCCGCGTCGATGAGGTTCTCCGGCACGGCGTCCAGCCGCCCGGCGGGGGCCATCAGCCGGAGGAAGTCGGCCTCCTCCTCGGCGGTGACGCCGGAGGTGCAGTACTGGATCATGCCTGCCCCCACCGAGGCCGGGGTGTTGGGCATGATGCGGATGACGGGGTAGTCCCCGCCGGCCAGCTCCTGAATGCGGCCGATGGACAGGCCTGCCGCCATGCTGCACAGCACGAAGCGGCCCGGCCGCTCGGCCAGCGTGAAGCGGAGAGGGGCAAGAAGCTCCTCCATCATCTGGGGCTTGACGGCCAAGAAGATGAGGTCGCAGCGGCTTGCGACTTCATCGTTGCTGGTGGTATTGCAGCCCAGCTCTGCGGCCAGTGCCTCCGCCTTGGCGGGGGTGCGGTTGGCCAGCCAGATGCTCTGGGGGTCAGCTGCCTTGCAGACGGCCCGGGCGATGGCCCCGCCCATGTTGCCGCAGCCTAAAAATCCGATGGTCTTTCTCATACTTACCCTTCCTTTCTGCTTCCCATTTAAGCACAGTCGGGCAGAAAATCAAGTGGTTTGTCTGTACTGTGGGGGATAAAGAGGCGGTCTCTGCCGGAAATAAGGAGGAAATACCCGGCAGCGTGACACAAAAAATTCATGAAAATGTTGGAAAAGATGCTTGCACTGCCCCGGCGGTCTGCGGTATCATAAAGATATGACCGATGAAAGTTGGAAAACTCTGCGCGGCAGAGGGACAGGCAGAGAGCCTTGGGGCAAGAGGCTCTGGCCGGAAAGGATGGGCATTCTTGTGGCACAGACGACAAAACGGGCGCTGGAAGCATCGCTGAAAAAGCTGCTCCTCCACAAGCCCCTGAATAAGATCACGATCAGCGACATCACGGAGGACTGCGGCGTCAACCGCATGACCTTTTATTATCACTTCAAGGACATCTATGACCTTGTGGACTGGATCCTGATGGAGGATGCCGCCGAGGCGCTGGAGGGACTTCAGGATTTCGAGACGTGGAGCGAGGCGCTCCGGGAGATGCTGGAAAAGGTGCAGGCTAACCGGGTGTTGGTGCTGAACGTCTACCGCTCGGTCAGCCGCGAACAGGTGGAGCAATACCTTTATAAGATGCTGGACCCGCTGCTGCGGATATTCGTGGATCGGCTGAACATTCCGGTGAAAGAGGAAGACAAGCAGTTCATCATCGACTTTTACAAGTACGGCTTCGTGGGGCTGGCGCTGGAGTGGATCCGCCGCGACATGAAGACCGAACCGGCCATCATGGCCGAGCGCCTGAATACCATCATGCAGGGCGACCTGAAGCGGGCCTTGCAGCGCTTCCGCACTGACGGAAAAGCATCGATCGAGACAGACTGATAAAAAATTGAGCAACGAAAGCAGGGTGATAGAAAAACTATCACCCTGCTTTCGTTGTTTATAGAACCTTTGCGAGGAAAATGTTAAAGTATTGTCAAAGAAAACCGGAAAAGAACCGGCTAAGGAGGCTGACATTATGAGTACCGCATTGGATTCTCTGAACCACAAGGTGCAGCGCGCCGCTGTCGGGACGGTGGTGGATGTCGCACTGGCTCATGTCAACAAGGACCGCCAGAAGGCGATCGCCGAGTTGGTAGACGTGGCGAAGCAGTTTTATGGCGATTCGTTCAGCGAGGAGACCTACGAGCACGCCCGCGCCGTACTGGCTGACCCGGACAGTAAGTGGTCGAAGCTCATCAACTGTGTGCTCAGCCAGACAGACCCCCATGTGGCCCGCACCACGGCCCTCAACCTCGGCTATGAGGCGTTCTTCCGGGGCACCAAGACCATCCGGGAGAACCGGGTCAAGTACCGCTGCAACATCCCGTGGCTCATCCTCTTCGACCCCACTTCGGCCTGCAATATGCACTGTGTGGGCTGCTGGGCGGGCGAGTACGGCCACAAGAACAACCTCAGCTTTGAGGATATGGACAAGATCGTCACCGAGGGCAAGGCGCTGGGCGTCTATCTCTATATGCTCACCGGCGGCGAGCCGCTGGTGCGGAAGGCGGACATCCTTCGTCTAGCGGAGAGGCACAACGATGTGCAGCTCGCCATCTACACCAACTCTACCCTCATCGACGAGCCGTTCTGTGAGCAGGTGGTAAAGCTGGGCAACATCGCCTTTATGCTCTCCATCGAGGGCACGCCTTCCACCAACGATGCCCGGCGGGGCGATGGCCACTACGCCGCCGTCATGCACGCGATGGATCTGCTGAAGGCCCACGGCATCCTCTTCGGGACGTCCATCTGCTACACGAGGGACAACCTTGAGGCCGTCACCAGCGACCACTTCATGCGGATGCTCTGCGACAAGGGCGCGCATTTCGGCTTCTACTTCCATTACATGCCGGTGGGTAACGAGGCTGCGCCTGAACTGATGCCCACCCCGGCCCAGCGCAAGTATATGCTGGAGCGCATCCGGTATCTCCGCTCGGAGAAGAGCGACATCCCGTTCTACCCGATGGACTTCCAGAACGACGGCGAGTTCGTGGGCGGCTGCATCGCAGGCGGGCGCAACTACTTCCACATCAACTCGGCGGGCGACGCCGAACCCTGCGTCTTCATCCACTACTCGAACGCCAACATCCACGACAGCAGCATCCTCGACATCCTCCGCAGCCCCCTCTTCATGGCCTATCACAATGGGCAGCCTTTCAACAAAAACCACCTGCGGCCCTGTCCGATGCTGGAAAATCCCGAGCTGCTGCGGAAGATGGTCCACGACACGGGTGCCCACAGCACGGATCTGCAGTCCCCCGAGACCGTAGACCACCTCTGCGACAAGTGTGCGGCCTATGCAGCAGACTGGCAGCCTGTGGCCGACGAGATCTGGTCCCACGTCACGCTCCGGGAGAGCCGGTACGAGAACTACAAGAACTGGAGCCCTACCGCCGCGAAATGACTTTATCGGTCTTTCCACTGGAATAAAAATGCGCAGAAAAGCCCCCATCTTCACCGGCTGAGGCAGCCGGGAGGATGGGGGCTTGTTCTTGTTATTCTTCGCCGGAGTCGATGACGATCTCGGTCTCGCTCTCTGCCTCGGCAGGGGCGGGAGCCGGGTCATCCGGGTCGCCGAACTCTTCATGGTAGGTTTCTACCTGCCCGAGCTGGCCGTTGCGGCGGAGGCCATGGAACACCAGCTTCTTGATGATGTCGTAGATGACTGCAAACAGCGGCACGCCTACGATCATGCCCACGAAGCCCCACAGCCCGCCAAACAGCAGGATGGAGAAGAGCACCCAGAAGCTGGAAAGTCCGGTGGTGTTGCCCAAGATCTTCGGACCGATGACGTTGCCGTCCAGCTGCTGGAGCACCAGAACGAAGAGCACGAACCAGAGGGCCTTGATGGGACTCTGGATGAGGATGAGCAGGGTGGCGGGGACCGCACCGATGAAGGGGCCGAAGAAGGGGATGACGTTGGTGACGCCGATGATGACGGACACCAGCAGAGCGCTGGGGAACTTGAAGACGATGCAGGCAAAGTAGCAGAGCACGCCAATGATGGCAGAGTCCAGAATCTTGCCGTTGATGAAGCCGCCGAACATCCGGTCTGCGTAAAGGACTTCTTCCTGAATGAGCTGCGCCCAGCGGGGCTTGAAGATACTGTAAAGGATCATCTTGGCCTGCTTGACAAGTTTTTTGCGGCTGGCCAGCAGGTAGACCGCGACGATGAGGCCGATGAGCAGGTTCTTGAACCACGTCACCACGTTTATGACGCCCACGCCCACGCTGCTCAGGACGCCCTGCAGGTTCTGGAGGGAGGGCAGCAGGGTGGTGCGCAGAGAGGCCAGATTGCTCGTGATGGAATCGTAAGCGTCGTTGAAGTAGCCCATCAGGGTCGCATTGTCCAGAAAAACGTCCTGCGTGTTGACCCACCGCATGAAGCGGGTGATGCTGGTCTGGGCCGTGTAGTAAAGGGAGGTGACGCTGGAGATGACCTGCGGCACCACCATCATCACCAGTGCATAGACCACCAGAATGCCAAAGAGCAGGGTGGCCGCGATGGCCAGCATATTGGCCAGACCGTGCAGCTTCTGGGGGAAGATGCGGTGCAGAAAGCTCTCGATGGTGTTGCACACCGGCTTGAGCAGGTAGGCGATGACCGCACCATAGATGAAGGGCATCAGGATGCCGGTCATGGTGGAGACGGCGTCGCCGAAGCCGTCGAAGCGGTAGATGATGAAGAAGAAGAGGATGCTCAGGCTTATCGCACCAAAGCCCGCCAGCATTCCGTAGATATAGGGCTTGATGTGCGGTTTTTTGTCCATCATGTGAGACTCCATTCCTGCCGCAGACGGCAGGAGCCGGTACGGCGATGCTTAGATTTTGTTGCTGCGGCGCCAGATGTGCATCTTCTCGGCCTCTTTGATGAGCTGCTCACGGAAGTCGGGGTGTGCCACGTTGATGAGGGCCTCGGCCTTCTCCCAAGTGGTCAGGCCCTTGAGGTTGACGCAGCCGTACTCGGTGCAAAGGTAATGCAGGTTGGCGCGGGTGTCGGTGATGATGCTGCCATTTTCCAGCGTGGGGCGGATGCGGCTTTCCAGCTGGCCGGTCTTCTTATTAAAGAAAGTAGAGGACAGGCAGATGAAGCTCTTGCCGCCCTTGGAGAGGTAGGCACCCAGCACGAAGTCCAGCTGGCCGCCCGCACCGGAGATGTGCTTGACACCGGCGCTCTCCGCGTTCACCTGACCAAACAGGTCGATGTCCACCGCGTTGTTGATGGAGATGAAGTTGTCCAGCGCGGAGATGCTGCGGATGTCGTTGGTGTAATCGACGGGGGCGGACATACACTCGGGGTTATTGTTCAGGTAGTCGTACATCTTCTGGGTGCCGGCACCGAAGGCGTAGACCTGACGGCCCTTGTCCAGCTGCTTGTGTGCGCCGGTGATCTTGCCGGCCTTGGCGATGTCCACAAAGGCATCGACGTACATCTCCGTGTGGACGCCGAGGTCCTTCAGGTCGCTCTGGGCGATGAGGCTGCCGATGGCGTTGGGCATACCGCCGATGCCCAGCTGCAGGCAGGCACCATTGGGGATCTGGGGCACGACGAGGTTTGCGACCTTCAGATCGACCTCAGAAGCGGGGCCGGCAGCGGCCATCTGGCCGATGGGCGGGTTGATGCCCTCCACGATGCCGGCGACCCGGGAGATGTGGACGCAGTTCTCCATGCCGCCGAGGCAGCGGGGCATATTGGTGTTGACCTCGACGACGATCTTCTTGGCCTTCTCGCAGACAGCACCCAGATGAGAAGCGCTGGGGCCGAAGTTGAAGTAGCCGTGTTCGTCCATCGGCGTCACCTGAAAAACGGCGACGTCCAGCGGGTCGGGGCTTTCGCGGTAATAGCGGGGAAGCTCAGAATACCGGATGGGGGAGTAGAACGAAAAGCCCTGTGCGATGGCTTTGCGCTCGATGCCGCCCATATGCCAGCTGTTCCAGGTCATGTGGGCAGCGGGGTCGTCGATCTGGAAGATCTCGGGCACCCACATCAGGATGCCGCCGCGGAAGTTGACGTTCTCCAGCTCCGGCAGGCGCTTTGCAAGGGCGGCGTCCACGGCCACGGGGGTGTTGACACACCAGCCGTAGTCCACCCAGTCGCCGCTCTTGACCAGCGCGGCAGCCTGCTCGGCGGTCATCTTTTTCTGCGCGTACAGTTCCTTAAAATCCATTATAAACCATCCTCTCCTATAATAACATAAAAGAATTGTAAATTTACCATTTACATTCCTGCGGAACAAAGATCTTTGCCGGAAATTTACCGTTCGTTTCCAGTTTGGACACCGTCTTATCACACCCCGGCAGTATTCTTGGAAACAGCAGGACGGATGCCTCCGGCAGAGGCAGACCTGTACAACTTAGTTATAACATTAACAAAGAGCAGAATCAAGCCCCCTTTCGTAAAAAATAGCCCCTCAGACAAGGTGACTAAAAATCTTAGCAATTTGTGGGGATAATTTGGTACGACAAAAACAAATTTTTTTGAAAAAAGACTTGATAAAATTTTGACAATATGGTTTACTTAGTGTGTACCAAGACAAGGCGCCTTAGTACGACGTTGATTGACTAAAAATTAACGATGTTGCGAGGGGCGTATGACTCGATACTTGAAGCAGGAACTGAAAAGTGCTATCATGGCAACACCAAATTGCGCTTTTCCAAAGCGCGGCGATAAAGGAGACCATACCGATGGCAACAGCAGTTTACCCCGGGTCCTTCGACCCGGTCACGAGAGGACATCTCGACATCATCAAACGGGCAGCAAAGATCAACGACCAGCTCATCGTGGCGGTGCTCATCAACAGCGCAAAGAATCCCCTGTTCACCGTAGAAGAGCGGGTGGCGCTGCTGCGGGAGTGCTGCAAGGACATCCCGAATGTGACGGTGGAGAGCTTTGACGGCCTGACTGTGGAGTTCGCCAAGAAGCGCCACGCTTCAGTGATGGTGCGGGGCCTGCGGGCCGTGACGGATTTCGAAAATGAGATCCAGCTGGCGCAGACCAACCACGCATTGATGCCCGGCATCGAGACTATGTTCCTCGCCACCAGCATCAAGTGGAGCTACCTTTCCTCCACCATCGTCAAGGAGGCTGCCCGCTACGGCAGCAACATCTCCAAGTTCGTGACGCCCAACGTAGAGGCCGCCATCCACGCGAAAGTGGAGCAGCTTCGGGCGGAAGGAAAGACCCTCTGATTCCTTTTATCATGCAGAAAGGCTCTCGGGCCTTTTGATAGATCGTTTTACGAAACCCCGTAAATATACACATTTCAGGAGGCTATTAACATGAAGAAAATTGTTATCGCATCTGCTTGCCGTACCGCTATTGGTAAGTTTGGCGGCACTCTGGCAAACGTCCCTGCTGCTGAGCTTGGCTCCATCGTCATCAAGGAAGCTCTGAACCGTGCAAACGTGAAACCTGAGCAGGTCGATCATGTTTACATGGGCTGCGTCATTCAGGCTGGTCTGGGCCAGAACGTCGCCCGTCAGGCTTCCCTGAAGGCAGGTCTGCCCATCGAGACCCCCGCCGTCACCGTCAACGTGGTCTGCGGCTCTGGTCTGAACTGCGTCAACATGGCTGCTCAGATGATCGAGGCCGGCGATGCTGACATCGTGGTCGCAGGTGGCATGGAGAACATGGATATGGCTCCCTTCGCCCTGCAGAAGGCCCGCTACGGCTACCGCATGGGTTCTCCCATGGGCAAGAGCGAGCTGGTCGATACCATGGTCAACGACGCACTGTGGGATGCCTGCGGCTTCAACAAGCACATGGGCATGACCGCTGAGAATGTCTGCAGCAACGAGACCTATCAGAAGAAGTATGGCTACAGCCCCATCACCCGTGAGCAGCTGGATGAGTTCTCCTACAACAGCCAGCTCAAGGCTGACAAGGCCATCAAGGACGGCGCATTCAAGGACGAGATCGTTCCTGTCGTCATCAAGGGCAAGAAGGGCGACACCGTGTTCGATACCGATGAAGGCCCCCGTCTGACCCCGGTCGAGAAGCTGGGCACCCTGAAGCCCGCCTTCACCAAGGACGGCATCGTGACCGCTGGCAACTCTTCCGCTATCAACGATGGCGCTGCTGCTCTGGTCGTCATGAGCGAGGAGAAGGCTAAGGAGCTGGGTATCAAGCCTCTGGCTACTTGGGTCGCAGGTGCTCTGGCAGGCGTCGAGCCTGAGGTCATGGGTCTCGGCCCCATCGCTGCCACCAAGAAGGTCATGGCAAAGACTGGCCTGACCGTTGATGATATGGATCTGATCGAGGCCAACGAGGCATTTGCCGCTCAGTCTCTGGCCGTGGGCGAGGCTCTGGGCTTTGATAAGGACAAGCTGAACGTCAACGGCGGTGCCATCGCTCTGGGCCACCCGGTCGGCGCTTCCGGCGCTCGTATCCTCGTCACCCTGCTGTATGCTATGAAGCATCGTGGTGCAAAGAAGGGTCTGGCTACCCTGTGCATCGGCGGCGGCATGGGCTGCGCAACCATCGTCGAGATGGACTAAGTTCCCTTTGAAGGGTCACTCCGGATATTGATACCGCCCGGACAAGGGGCAGGACCGGAGACCTGTCCCCTGTCCGGGGGCTGATTTGAGTAAGATATAACCTGATTGGAGGTTTTCACAATGGCATTTGTAAAAACCGAGGTGCAGGGCGCTGTCGAGATCATCACCATCGACCGCCCGAAGGCACTGAACGCCCTGAACCCCGAGGTCCTGGCTGACCTGAAGGCTGCTTTTGAGGCAGTCGATCAGGAGACCATCCGCTGCATCGTCCTGACCGGCGAAGGCGACAAGAGCTTCGTGGCAGGCGCTGACATCGGCTCCATGAGCACCATGACCAAGGCCGAGGGCGAGGCTTTCGGCAAGCTGGGCAATGATGTGTTCCTGATGATCGAGAGCTTCCCCATCCCCGTCATCGCAGCCGTCAACGGCTTTGCACTGGGCGGCGGCAATGAGCTGGCTATGAGCTGCGACATCCGCATCTGCTCTGACAACGCTGTGTTCGGTCAGCCGGAAGTCGGTCTGGGCATCACCCCGGGCTTCGGCGGCACCCAGCGTCTGGCCCGTCTGGTGGGCATGGGCATGGCAAAGCAGCTGGTCTACTCTGCATTGAACATCAAGGCAGACGAGGCATACCGCATCGGTCTGGTCAACGCAGTGTATCCGCAGGCTGAGCTGATGGAGAACGTCCTGAAGCTGGCAGGCAAGATCGCCAAGAACGCCCCCATCGCGGTGCGCAACTGCAAGAAGGCCATCAATGATGGCATCAGCCTTCCCATTGAGAAGGCTGTCGAAGTCGAAGAGAAGCTCTTCGGCGATTGCTTCGAGACCCACGACCAGCAGGAAGGCATGGCCTGCTTCCTGAGCCGTGAGAAACCGAAGCCCAAGGCAGTGTTCACCAACAACTAAGGGGTAAGCGACAGCCTCGGGCAGGCCATGCCGGTCAAGAAGGGGTCCCCGCGAAAGCTTGCGCAGCAAGATTTTGTGGGGAGAAGGAGGTACTACGGAACAGAGTGAGCAACAGCAGCAATGCTGCTGCGAACGAAGTGGAGTCAGTACCGACGCGGCCTGCTTTCTGAGCCGTGAGAAACCGAAGCCCAAGGCTGTGTTCACCAACAACTAAAACCAACCACCTCTGCAAAGCCTCCCCGGAAAGGGGAGGCGGCGGAGAGGGGATACATTAGATAATAAAGGAGAGATTTCCTATGAAGATCGGTGTTATCGGCGCTGGCACGATGGGCCAGGGCATCGCAAAGGCATTTGCTCAGGTCGAGGGCAACGTGGTTGCACTCTGCGACATCAAGCAGGAGTGGGCTGAGAATGGTCTGGCAAAGATCAAGAAGGGCTACGACAAGCTGGTGGCTAAGGGCAAGATGACGCAGGAGAAGGCTGACGCTATCGTCGCCGCCATCACCCCGGGCCTGAAGGAAGACCTGTGCGCTGACTGCGACCTCATCGTTGAGGCTGCTTTCGAGGATATGAAGGTCAAGCAGACCACCTTCGGCGAGCTGGATAAGATCTGCAAGCCCGAGTGCATCTTCGCTTCCAACACCTCTTCTCTGTCCATCACCGAGATCGGCAAGGGCCTGTCCCGTCCCATGATCGGTATGCACTTCTTCAACCCCGCTGACCGCATGAAGCTCATCGAGGTCATCGCTGGCTGCAACACTCCCGCTGAGACCGTCGAGAAGATCAAGGAGATCTCCGTCGCCATCGGCAAGAACCCCGTGCAGGTCAACGAGGCTGCCGGCTTCGTCGTCAACCGCATCCTGATCCCGATGATCAATGAGGCTGCCTTCATCAAGATGGAGGGCGTCTCCAACATCGCTGGCATCGATACCGCTATGAAGCTGGGTGCCAACCACCCGATGGGTCCTCTGGAGCTGGGCGACTTCATTGGTCTGGACATCTGCCTCGCCATCATGGACGTCCTGTACAAGGAGACCGGCGACAGCAAGTATCGTGCCTGCCCGCTGATCCGCAAGATGGTCCGCGGCGGCAATCTGGGCTGCAAGAGCGGCAAGGGCTTCTACGTTTACAACGCAGACCGCACCAAGACCCCGGTGGACGAGCTGTAATTTAGTTTGAAATTTCTCTCGGTCGCCCTCAAAAAGCGGCCGGGAGGAATTTGTTTGCACAGGGCAAGAGTGTAGCTGTCCTGTGCTGAAAGAAAAACATCCGTTAGGAGGATATAGCGATGGATTTTACTCTGTCCAAGCAGCAGCAGATGGTGCAGAAGATGTACCGCGAGTTTGCTGAAAACGAAGTTAAGCCTCTGGCAAAGAAAGTTGATGCCGAAGAGTATTTCCCCAAGGAGACCGTCGAGAAGATGGGCAAGCTGGGCATGATGGGCATTTACTTCCCCACTTCTGTTGGCGGTGCAGGCGGCGATGTCCTGTCCTACGTCATGGCAGTTGAGGAGCTGAGCAAGGTCTGCGGCACCACCGGTGTTATCGTTTCCGCACACACCAGCCTGTGCGCAGCCCCCATCTACGAGAACGGCACCCCTGAGCAGAAGGCGAAGTACCTGCCCAAGCTGTGCAGCGGCGAGTGGCTGGGTGCTTTCGGTCTGACCGAGCCGGGCGCCGGCACCGACGCTCAGGGCCAGCAGACCATCGCAAAGGAAGATGGCGATTACTGGGTGCTGAACGGCTCCAAGATCTTCATCACCAACGCCGGCTATGCTGATGTCTTCATCGTCATCGCTGTCACCGACGTCGTGCCCGACAAGAAGGGCCGTCCCACCAAACTGTGCTCCGCCTTCATCGTGGAGCGCACCGACCCGGGCTTCTCCGTCGGCAAGGCTGAGGACAAGATGGGCATCCGTGGTTCTTCCACCTGCGAGCTGATCTTTGAGGACTGCCGTATCCCGAAGGACCGTATGCTGGGCATCCGCGGCAAGGGCTTCCAGCTGGCCATGGCCACTCTGGACGGCGGCCGTATCGGCATCGCCTCTCAGGCTCTGGGCATCGCCGAGGGCGCTCTGCAGGAGACTGTCGCTTACGTCAAGGAGCGCAAGCAGTTCGGCCGCAGCATTTCCGCTTTCCAGAACACCCAGTTCGAGCTGGCTGAGATGAAGGCCCGCATCGAGGCTGCAAAGTATCTGGTCTACGCTGCTGCTCTGAAGAAGCAGGAAGCAATGAACGGCGCAAAGGTCCGCTACAGCGTCGAGGCTGCTGAGGCTAAGCTGATCGCAGCACGCACCGCCAGCGATGTCACCCGCCGCTGCCTGCAGCTGTTCGGTGGCTACGGCTACACCCGTGATTACCCCATCGAGCGCATGATGCGCGATGCCAAGATCACTGAGATCTACGAGGGCACCAGCGAAGTGCAGATGATGGTCATTTCCGGCGCGCTGCTGAAGTAAGGGAGGCAAGATTTACAATGAAAGCAATCGTTTGTGTAAAGCAGGTTCCTGATACCTCCGGTAAGGTGGCCGTCAAGGCGGACGGTACTCTGGACCGTGCCTCTATGGCAACCATTACCAACCCCGATGACCTGAACGCTCTGGAGGCCGCTCTGAAGCTGAAGGACGAGACCGGCTGCGAAGTCGTTGTCATCACTATGGGCCCCCCGCCGGCCGAGGGTATGCTGCGCGAGCTGCTGGCCCGCGGCGCGGACAAGGCTGTTCTGGTGTCCGGCCGTGAGTTCGGCGGTTCCGATACCTTCGCAACCAGCCAGATCCTCGCTGCTGCGGTCAACAAGATCGGTGTCGGCCCCGAGGACGTCGTGTTCTGCGGCCGTCAGGCGATCGATGGTGATACCGCACAGGTCGGCCCTCAGATCGCTGAGAAGCTGCACCTGCCTCAGGTGACCTATGTTGCAGACATCCAGAAGGATGGCAACACCCTCACCGTCAAGCGTATGCTGGAAGACGGCTACATGATGGTCAAGGTGCAGACTCCCTGCCTGC
>ENA-OVFS01000369-OVFS01000369.1-human-gut-metagenome-genome-assembly--contig:-NODE-369-length-49616-cov-14.311071_pt1 | contig 49616 bp, 41 predicted proteins | sample MGYA00237763_ERZ505405 | MGnify/ENA primary metagenome ERZ505405 (study PRJEB26158, sample SAMN06016401) | human gut metagenome | biome: human gut; feature: ankylosing spondylitis patient; material... | reverse complement strand
GCATGGCAGTGCAGCCCCGGTTCTTTTGTCAGTTCCTCTGCCCTATGGGAGCGGTATTCGCCCTGCTTCCGGTGCTGCCCTTTGCGCGGCTGCATCGGCAGAGCGAGGGCTGCATCCCGGGGTGCAATGCCTGCAAGCAACAGTGCCCGGTGTGCCTGAAGCTGGAGGAAAGCAGCCTGCGCAGCGGGGAGTGCATCGCCTGTGAAGCCTGCGTGGGCACCTGCCCCAAGCAGAATATCCACCGGTGGGATACGGTTCTGTGCAAGCATCTGTGGCTGCCGGTACTGGCGAAGGCGCTGCTTTTCTTCCTGCTGGGCTGCTGGCTGGGCTTCTGCCGGTTTATCTGAACCAAAAAAGGAGGCCACCGCACGGTATTTGTGCAGCGGCCTCCTTTTGGCTGGGATGGATTCATAATTTCAGTACGCTGGAGCATCTGCGGACGCTCCGGCGTACCATTTTTACAGGGAAGGCTTCTGCTCCAACAGATCTGTCATGCTGCGCAGGCTGATGCCAAGGGTGGAAAGGTTATGCAGCATGGCGCTGGTAGCCGGGGGCAGGATGCCCAGTGCGCCCAGAAGGATGAGCGCTGAGTTGAAGCTGAGCACAAAGCGGTAATTGCTGCCCACCCGCTTTTGCAGGGCGTTGGCAATGGCTTTTAAGGTCACCAGCTCTTCCAGACTGTCCGCGCGAATGGTCACATCGGCGATCTCCCGGGCGATGGCAGCACCGGAATGGATGGCGATCCCGATATCTGCCGCCGACAAGGCAGGAGAATCATTGATGCCGTCGCCGATCATCACCACCGTATGTCCCTTGGCCTTAGCATTGCGCACAAAAGCGGCTTTATCCTCCGGCAGCACCTCCGCAAAGCAGCGGTCCACCCCCACCTGCGCCGCAATGGCATGGGCGGTGCGGTCGCTGTCGCCGGTCATCATGACGGTCTGGGTGATGCCCAGCTTCCGGAGCTGGCGCAGCACCTGTGCCGCCTCCGGGCGCAGGGGGTCTGCGATGCAGATGACCCCCGCCAGTACCCCGGACACAGCCAGATACAGGTGGGAATACTGCGGGTCCAGCGCATCGAACTTTGCCTGTTCCTCTTCCGGGATGGTGCAGCCCTCGTCCTCAAAAATGAAGTGGGCGCTGCCGATGACCACCCGCTTGCCCCCTACCCGGCTGGCAATGCCGTGTGCCACGATGTACTCCACCTCGGAGTGCATCTCTTCGTGAGAGATGCCTCGCTCCTTGGCGGCACGGACCACGGCGTTTGCCATGGAATGGGGGAAATGCTCTTCCAGACAGGCGGAGAGCCGCAATACTTCCTGCTCCCCGCAGCCGGAGAAGGGCACTACCTGCACCACCTGCGGGGTGGCGCGGGTGAGAGTGCCGGTCTTATCAAACACGATGGTATCCGCCTGCGCCAGCGCTTCCAGATACTTGCCGCCCTTTACGGTGATGTGGTATTCCCCGCACTCCCGCATGGCAGAGAGTACCGCAAGCGGCATGGAGAGTTTCAATGCACAGGAAAAGTCCACCATCAGGATAGAGATGGCGCGGGTGACGTTGCGGGTAAAGGCATAGGTGGCCACCGTACCGGCAAGACACCACGGCACCAAGCGGTCAGCCAGCTGCAAGGCCCGGTTCTCGGTGCCGGACTTGAGCTTTTCCGATTCCTCGATCATGGCCACGATCTTATCGTAGCGGTTGGCACCGCCTTCGGCCTTGGCCACAAGGACGCATTCGCCCTCTTCCACCACTGTTCCGGCGTAGACGGTTGCCCCGGCGGCTTTCCGCACCGGCATGGATTCTCCGGTGAGGGCAGCTTGGTTCACCATGGCTTCGCCCTCCAGCACCGTGCCGTCCAGCGGGATCATGTTGCCGGAGCGCACCACCACTTCGTCCCCAGCGTGAACGCGGGTCAACGGCACCAGCACCTCGCCCTGCGGGGTGCGCACCCAAACCTTATCCACATTCAGCGCCATGCTGCGGGCAAGGTCGTCCAAGCTCTTTTTCCGCGTCCACTCCTCCAGCAGGCTGCCCACCGTCAGCAGGAACATCACCGAGCCTGCCGTGCTGTAATCGCCCCGCAGGAGGGAGGCGGTGATGCTGAGCGCATCCAGCACCTCTACTTCCAGCTTGCGGTGCAGCAGACAGCGGACGCCCTTCCAGATAAAGGCGATGGAGCGCCACACCGTATATGCTGCCGCGATGGGCGCAGGCAGGAACACCTTGCGGAACGCCCTGCCTGCCACAAGGCTGACCATCTTTTCCTGATATTCCTGATTGATCTTCCGGCTGTCGTGGGAGGTGACCAGCACCTCTAACTCTTCGTTGTCAAAGCGGTAGGCGGCCAGCAGGGCAGCGGCATCCTTCCGGCTGCCCCGGTAGGTCAGCACCACATCTCCGGTGCGCTCGTATACGGTTGCTTTTTGAATGTTGTCCTGCCCGTTCAGGTAGGCTTCCAGCACATCTGCCCGGTGCAGGGTCATGCGCACGGCGCAGACGTGCACCCGCATCCGTCCCTTTCCTTCATGTAAGATCGTACATTTCATTGCTTTTCTTACCCCTCTGCGTAAAAAAGAGCCGCCTAAAGCGGCGGCTCCGTTGCGGCAGATCACTCTGCGGTCTGCTCTTCGGCCACGTCCTCGGCGGCGGTATCCTCAATGACCTCCTGTGCAGCCTCAGCGGCACGGCTCTCGTTGATGGCCTTTGCGTCGGCAAGGATGTCTCCTGCCTCCTCCTGCACCTTGTTTACAGTCTGCATGGTGCAGTCCTTCATCCGCAGCACCGCAGCAGTGGTCTGGGTGTAGACCTTTTTTGCGTCCTTGCTGGACAGCACCTTGAAGCCGGCAGAGCCGAACACCACACCACCCAAAAACAGTGCAAGCTTTTTTGTATCAAACATATTTATCCCTCATTTCTGTGTTTTCTATCTGAGTGCCCCTGCCCTTGAGCGAGGGCAGGCTCTTTATCTTTATATTGTAGCACACTTTCGGGGTTTTTCAATATTTTCCGACGATGTTAGGGCGTATTAACATTGTTAGCGGCAGCTTGATATGGAGGATCATTTTTGTCATGCTCACTTGCAGAAATTAGCAGACGCAGATATAAAGGCTGCAGAAAGATTGAATGCGTCGTGGTTTTTTCCTTGTAAATCCTACTGTTCTTATGGATCGATCTAAAAACATCCGCAAGATGTGGTCGTGTTCATTTTGAACACTGCCACAGGAAGTGGTTGCTTATCACCAGCAAAGAAAAAAAGAGCATTCCCGACGGGGAACGCCCTGTTGTACATATCGCTATCGTGTGTGGATTTTTGCGGGGTGTGTCCGCAGGGCGCACCCTGTTTTTTGTTTTTCTTGGAAAGCTTTAAGACTTCTTCCGATTTTGGAGAGTGGTTGCCATAGCAACCGACAATCCTGCGGGAATCTGCTAAAATGCTCTACGGTTGGTTATTTGTGACTAACTGCCAGAAATTTTCATTATTTTAAGGAGTTTCCCCATGAAAAAGATTACACGTCGTTCTTTTCTCGCTGCTATGGCTGCTGTCAGTGCTGCCGGTGTCCTGACCGCCTGCGGTGGTTCCGGCAATGCAGCTTCTTCCGCTGCCGCTTCTGAATCCGCCTCTGTTTCCAGCGAAGCAGTCTCTTCTGCGGCTTCTGCCGATGAGACCGGCACCCACATCGTCATCGACCACGGCGGCAATGAGGTCGAAGTCCCCAACAAGGTCACCCGTGTGGTCATCGACCAGATCCCCATCCTGTCCACCTATATGGCCTATTTTGAGGGCAGCGCACCCTATATCGTGGGCTATTGCGGCTCCTTCAAGTCGGTCATTTCCGATACCGTGCTCAAGAACATCGCCCCGGAGCTGATGGAATCCAGCGACACGGTCTATGCGCAGAGCGACCTCAACATTGAGGAGATCATGAAGCTGAACCCGGATGTCATCCTGTACAATGCAGGCAATTCCTCCCATGCAGAGATCCTGAAGGCCAGCGGTATCCCCTCGGTCGGCTTTGCCACCGTGGGTGCTTCCACTGAGGCCGACCCTCTGGAGCGCTATGAGGAGTGGCTGAAACTGCTGGAGGATATCTTTGGCGAACCGGGCAAGACCGAGGCCTTTGTGGCTGCCGGTGACGAGATCGTGGCCGATGTGGAAGCCCGCATTGCGGATATTCCTGAGAGCGACCGCCCCAGCGCCCTGATCCTGTGGAAGTACTCGGACGGTGTGCCGCAGGTCTCCGGAAACGGCACTTTCGGTACCTACTGGATGAAGCATCTGGGCGTGACCGACAAAGCGCTGGAAGCCACCGGTTTTGCCCAGACCAGCATGGAACAGGTCTACAGCTGGGATCCGGACATCCTCTTCCTCGATGGCCCCGGCCTGCAGCCCCTGCGCACGGAGGATGTGCTTTCCGGCAACGTGGATGGAGCAGATTTCTCCACTCTGACCGCCGTGCAGAACGGCCGTGTGTACAACACCACCCTCGGCATGTGGAACTGGTTCACCCCGAACCCGGATGCTCCGCTGGTGCTGGCATGGCTGGCCTGCAACACCTACCCGGACGCTTTCGCGGATTACCCGCTGGGCGATACCATCAAGGAATATTACAAGACCTGGTATGGCTATGATGTGACCGATGACGAGCTGGAGGAAATGCTGCTGTACTGATGAAGGACACCATCTGGATCAAAAAAGGCCGCTTTACCCCGCTGGCTCTTCTGCTGATGCTGGCCCTGCCGCTGGTCACTTCGGTGGTCTGCCTGTGCTTCGGACGTATGAATGTCCCGGTTGGGGAAGTGCTGACCGCCCTGCGCACAGCTCTGACCGGCGGCAGCGCAGCCAATGTGCAGAACTATTCCATCGTCATCAACCTGCGTCTGCCGCGCATCCTCATGGCCATCATCGTAGGTGCAGGGCTGACCTGTGCGGGCAACACCTTCCAATCCCTGTTTTCTAATCCGCTTGCCACGCCGGACATTCTGGGCGTGACCAGCGGCACCTGCGTGGGCGCAATTCTGGCCATCATTCTGTCGTGCAGCATTCTGGAAACACAGCTCATTGCGCTGGTGTTCGGTCTTGCGTCCGTCTGCTTTACCCTGAAAATTGCAGGCAAGAACGATGGCCGCTCCATGGTCTATCTGGTGCTGGCAGGAACCATTGCCTCCTCGCTGTTCAATGCAGTCGGATCGCTGCTCAAATATACGGCTGACCCGCAGGATAAACTGCCGGAGATCACCTACTGGCTGATGGGCAGCTTTACCAGTGCCAGTTACCAGAAGATCCTCATCGGCTGTCCGCTCATCCTTGCAGGCATCGCTGTCATTTACCTGCTGCGCTGGCGGCTGAACATCCTCTCCCTGAGCGATGACGAAGCCCGCGCCAGCGGCATCAACATCAAACAGACTCGGATGCTGTTCATTCTGGCTTCCACGCTGATTACCGCCTCGGCGGTATCCATGTGCGGACAGGTGGGCTGGATCGGCCTGCTGATCCCGCACTGCGCCCGGATGCTGGTGGGCAGCAACAACCGCTATGTCGTTCCGGTGAGCCTGAGTCTTGGTGCCAGCTTCATGATCCTGATCGACACACTGTCGCGCACCATCAGCATCATTGAGCTTCCGCTTTCCATCCTGACCGCCATCATCGGTGCGCCGGTGTTCATCTCTCTGCTGAATAAGACAAGGAGCAACCTGCGATGATCTTGCAAGTACAGAAAGGCTGTTTCGGCTACCCCGGACAGCCTGCCATACTGGAAAATATCGACCTGACACTGGAAGAGGGACACATTCTTGCCATCCTTGGCCCAAACGGCATCGGCAAGACCACTTTACTCAAATGCATGATCGGTCTGCTGCCGTGGCACAGCGGCAAGACCCTGCTCTATGGTAAGGATATCTACACCCTGAAGCCGAAGGAAGTGTGGAGCACCATCTCCTACATCCCGCAGTCCCACGGGTTTGCCTTCTCCTATACCGGGCTGGAAATGGTTTTGCTGGGCCGCAGCGCCCATCTGGGCATGTTCCAGCAGCCCGGCAAAGAGGAACTGGAAATGGCCGAAGCCATGATGGAGCGGGTGGGCATCTCTCACCTTGCCAACAAGGACTGCAACCGGATGAGCGGCGGCGAACTGCAAATGGTGCTCATTGCCCGTGCCCTTATCAACGACCCCAAGCTCATTATTCTGGACGAGCCGGAGACCGGTCTGGACTTCCACAACCAGATCCTTGTCCTGAACATGGTGGAGCGGCTGGCGCATGAGGAAGGTATCAGCGCCATTATGAACACCCATTATCCCACCAACGCCATGAGCGTGGCAGACGAAGCCCTGATGCTCAACCGCAAGGGTGAATTTTTCTACGGTCCGGCCGCTGCCATCCTGAACGAACAGAACATTTCCTATTCCTTTGATGTTCAGGTCATCGTGGACGAGTTGAATTATCAGGGACGCGCCGTGCGCAGCATCGTGCCGGTTGCCCTGCGGGGGAATGCCGTATGAAGATGCCATTTACACTTTCCCAGCTGCGTCCCATCCGGGAAGCCATGACAGTTTCCCGCCCAGCAAAACTGGGCGAGAGTGTACCTGTTACCTGGTTCTCGCTGGGCGGCGGCACCTCCATCACCCCGGAATATTACGATTGCACCACCCTATATCTGGGCGGGGAAGGCTGCGGCGATTTCCTTCTGGGGGAAGAAAGCCGCATCGTTCCCCTGCATCCCGGCCAGCTGCTGGCCGTTCCGCCCAAAACGCTCTGCGGCTGTCTGACCGACAGCGGCATGATCTATACTGAAATCATTCTGAAAAAGGAGAACTTCACCATGAACAATATTCTCAAAGCAGGCCAGCCCACCGAACTGAAAGATCTCATTTCTTACGAGGACGGCAGCATTGCCAACCTCGACCTCGTCCACGCCGACAACATGAAATTCGTGCTGATGGCCTTTGACGAGGGTACCGGCCTGACCCCGCACCGTGCACCCGGCAATGCCATCCTGACCGCACTGGAAGGCAAGGCCATCATCGGCTATGAGGGTCAGGACTATGAGCTGACCGCAGGCCAGAGCTTCCGTTTTGACAAAAACGGCCTGCACAGCGTCACTGCACAGGGCAAGTTCAAAATGAGCCTTCTGCTGGTGATCGAATAAGCGATTTTCTCATCACAACCGACGCAAAGAACCCATCCGGAGCATTCCGGACGGGTTCTTTGTCATTCAGTTTCTTCAGCAGTAATACAGGAAGGAACGCAGGCGGCTCCACGCCGTTTCGTCCCAGTCATTGTCCAGCGAAAGCTGGAACAACGGTGCATTGCAGGCATCCCGCAGGCCGCGCATATCCAGGATCGTGGCAGCGTTTTCATAGCGTGGGGCGAGGGTCAGCACGGCATCCGCCCGCCCGGAAAGCTCTACTGCTTTTGCATAGCGGTAGCGGCCATTCCCGCCCGCAAAGTGTGGCAGGGCAGTGTCCGCCGTTTCAAACAGGGCCGCAGTATCCTGTGCAAAGGCGCTGTGTGTACCCAGTTCTGCGCCGATGGTCTGCATCTCCTGCGCCATCTGTTCCAGCCATTGGGCACAGGGCTTGTTGGCATCCATGTTGTCTTTCCAAAGGAACCAGAGTGCTTCACTCAACGGCGCACGGAGCAGCTGGCTGCCCTCTGCTTCCAGCGTAGAAAGCACTCCGCTGTCCAGCTCGGTCAGGCAGAGCGGTGTGCCCACGGCGGCAAGCCTGCGGCCCGTGACAGGGCGTTTGCCGATCTCTGCCGCAGCCTTGTGGAGCTGTGTCCAGCCGGGCAGCGTGTCCCATGCAGCAGCAATTTCGGCGCGCATCGCCGCCGGGGCGGCATACAGGATATCTCCGGCCAGCAGTGCACGGAACAGGGCATCCCGGTCCTGCGCCGTTGCAGGCAGAGTTTCCAGCATCGGGCTGACCAGCTTGGCGCTCTGGTTTCCTCTGCGGTCCAGCACTGCCCGGATGACACGGGCATATTGTCCATCTGCTTCTGCACCCTGCGTCTGTGGGATCAGGAACTGTGCCGTTGCCGGGTCTGCTTCCTGCTGTGCAAGAATGCCGCCCAGCAAAGCAGGGAAGGGCAGGTATTCCTTTGCACTGGTCTCGGCACGTCCAAGGCTCAACGCATGAGCGCTGAGATGCGGCAGTGCATGGGCATCCACCCCTTGTGCACGGAAATATCCGGTCAACGATGCCGTGTATTCGCCCAGCGGCGGCAACCAGAGCGGAAAATCCTTTTCCGGCACCGCCAGGAGATGGCATGGGTGGATCTCGACCTGTTCCAGCACAAAGCCCTTGGGCAGAACTTCCACCGGGCGGTGGTTCAGGCTGTTCAGGAACGCTTCAATGCGGGTGATGACACCCACATTGGAAAAGTGCTCGTCCACTTCGATTTGCAGATAGGGCTTATCCCCCATTTCCTGCTTGAACAGATGGGACAGCATGGTATCCGGGCCGCAGCCGTGGTTGGTCAGATACACCGCATACAGGTTTGGATGATGCGCGATGAGCTTTGCGCCGGACAGGATGTGCTGTCCGAACGGATAATACAGATTTTCGTATTCGTCCGCAATGTCCAACGCATGGCCGGGCAGATGGCTCAGGGTAATGACCTTGTATCCGCGTTCCAGCAGCAGTTCCGGGATACCCATGTTCAGGATGGGGTCGGAAACGCCATAATTCCGGGTGATGAGCACCAGAATTTTGTCCTCCGGTTTCAGGGTCGCCAGCAGTGCTTTGCCCTGCTTTTCCACTGCGGCAGTATGGCGGCGCACCGCCATGGCACCGCTGAGCAGAGCCTTTGCGCAGAGAGGCTTCGGGATACCCAGTACTTTGCCCAGCCCCAGCATGGCGGTGGCCATGGCTTCCTGCCCGAAGTCCAGATCAAATACCGGGTTGAGCAGGGTGATGCCCTTGCTTTCGATGTCCAGTGCCTTTGCGATGGACACTGCCACCGTCTGCATATAGACACAGCCGTAGTTGTGCTTCACCCGGCTCTTTTCGTGTTTCATGGTGTGGATGCTGGGCAGAAAGATATAATCCACCTGCTGGTCGATGAGCTGCTGCATGTGACCATAGATCAGCTTGACCGGGTAGCAGGTCTCGCTCTGTGCCAGCTGCTGGGAAAGCCGGATGGTTTCCTCACTGGTGGGGTCAGTCAGGACGACATTGAAGCCCAACGAGGTAAAGAAGGCATTTGCCATCGGGAAGAATTTGTGGATCATCAACGCAAAAGGCACACCTACGGTCTTTTTACGTGGGTCACGTTTGCCAGTGTAACCCTCCAAAAGCAGTTTGTCTGCCTGCTTGTAGAAGTCAATATTCTTCTGAATCTCCGCACTGCGGCTGTCCTCTGCATCCTTTGCCGGGCTGTCAAATCCCACAAATCGGCTGGGTGCGTCGCCCACAGCTTCATGTGCTAGCAAAGCCGCGCCATACGCACCACTGATGGAAAAGACCGGGCTGACCTGTATGCGGTCGCTGTATGCGGATTGGAATGCCGCCACAATGCCGGGGTTGTAATCGACACCGCCCTGCAAAACGATGTGCTGCCCCACAGGTTTAGAACCAACAACTTTATGCAGATAGTTCTGTACGATGGAGTGACAAAGGCCTGCGGCAATATCCGCCCGTGAAATACCTTCAGCGGAAGCGGACGCAATGGCCGTTTCAATGAATACCGTGCAGCGCTCGCCCAATGCGGCCGGGTGCTCTGCGGACAACGCCAACGGGCCGAATTCAGCCAGCGGAATCCCCATGCGGGCGGCCTGTTCCTCCACAAAAGAACCGGTGCCCGCTGCGCAGATCTTGTTCATCTGGAAATCCACGACTTTGCCGTTTTTCAGGCTGATGTATTTGCTGTCCTGCCCGCCGATCTCAAAGACAGTATCCACCTCCGGCACCCAGTGCGCAGCGCCCTTTGCCTGCGCGGTGATCTCATCCCGCACGGCATCGGCACCGATGCGCTTGCCGACACGCTCCCGCCCGGAGCCGGTCACGCCCACCGCCGTAAAGCGCACCGCACCGAACCGTTCCCGGATGCTGGACAGCCCCTTGCGGACAGCTCCTTCCGGGTCGCCTGCGGTGCGCAGATACTGGAAATCCACCAGTTCACCCTCCGGCCCCACCAGAACAAGGTCGGTGCTGGTGGAACCGATGTCGATGCCCAGCGCACAGCCCTTCTCCGGGAGGATACCGGTGGCCTTCGGCTCAGAAAAATCAGTGCCGGGCAACAGTTCCAGTCTGGAAAGCCCAGTTGTCGTGGAGCGTGCTGCCATTGCATCGTTCAGCAACGCATCCAGCTGTGCCAGTGTAAATGCACCTTCTGCCTTGCATGCTGCACCGATGGCCGCTTCAAAGCGCGCTTCTTCCGGGACGATCAATTCTTCTTCGGTCAGGCCGAATACATCCCGGATGGCCCGGATCACGCCGGAGTTGCAGGTCACGCCGCCGCAGAATACTACTGGTTTGCAGACCGGCAGCCGCCGCACAATGGTCGCCTTGTAGTTACGGATCATCGCATAGCACAATCCCAGCAGGATATCCGGCGTGGAAACGCCTTCCTGCTGGCGGTGAATGATATCCGTTTTGGCAAACACTGCGCAGCGTCCGGAAAGCCGCGGGATGCTCTGCGCCTGCTCAACCAGCGCAGAATAATCCTCCAGCTTGCAGCCCACACGGGACATCTGATCCTCAAAAAAGGAACCGGTGCCGCCTGCACAATGCTCGTTGGCCGCAAACTGCGGGGTCCGGCTCTGGACTTCCGTGATGAACCGAGCACCCTGACTGCCGATTTCAATAATCGAACCGGCCTGCGGCACAAGCCTGCGCACACCTTCCACGATGGCAGGGATCTCTCCCAATTCTGACAGAACCGGGCAGCGTTCCAGTAATGCCCCGGCATTATCACCTGTCACACAAACGGCAAGTGTCTCGTCCCTGCCAATAGCAAGTTCCGACAAGCCCTGCCGTAGGCACAGAAGTGGTCTGCCGTGATGCACGGCAAGCCAGTACTTCTCCACTGTTCCGTTCTGCATCAGCACGATCTTGACCGTGGAGGTGCCAAGATCCATTCCCAAAGAATACATGGGACAGCTCCTTTCAAAAATCAACCCTGTTGCTTTGAGGGTTTGACATTTCAAACTTCATTCCGTATAATAGAGCTGTCGTAAATTAGACAGCTCTAACCAGAGTTTAACATAACTACCTCGATGTGTCCGTTGTTATGGCAACGGACGGAATGATTTTGGAGCATGGAAAAATATTATTCGATTTTACAGCAGTGCGGAATGTTCCACGGCATCCAGCCGCGCCGCTACCGGGATGTTCTGGACTGCCTGCACGCAAGCGTGCATCAATATCCCCGCAATACGCATCTTGTGGAACTGGGAGAGCAGAGCCATAATACCGGCATCCTGCTGGACGGCACAGTGGAAGAGTTTCTGTATGATGAAAATGGCAATCAGGTCAGCATCTGTCGGCTGGGCATCGGGCAGATTTTCGGGGCCGAACTGGCCTGTACCGGCTGGAGTACCAGTCCGGTCTGCCTGCGGGCCGACTCAGACTGTACGGTGCTCCGGCTGGATTTCAGTGCGCTCATGTCCCAGCAGACCATGAGCTGTCCCTGCCGGATGCAGGTGACCGCCAATCTGATGCAGGACATGGCACAGCAGCTTCTGTTCTTCAATACAAAGGTGCGCATCCTTGCCCAGAAGCGTCTGCGGGATCGGCTGAAAATTTATTTGCAGACGCTGACACCGGACAGCAAAGGGTGTTATCATCTGCTGTACAGCCGCACCGAACTTGCCGACTTCCTCTGTGTAGACCGCAGCGCGCTTTCCCGCGAATTGTGCCGGATGCGGGATGAGAAACTTCTTGAATTTTCCGGGGCAAAAATCAAGATTCTGGATCATGATTTTCTCCGTCACTAAGATTCAAACTGAATAAAAGGAAGGCAGGGTGTTCTTTTGATGGAACTCCCTGTCTTACTTATCGTGTGTGGATTTTGGCGAGATGCGCCCTATTCAGGGGCACACCCTGTTTTTGTTTTGTCCTCAATCTTCTAACCCATGGCTTCCTGCCACGTTTCGCAGATATTCTTCCGGCTCGCCGTTTAGAATCAGGTCTGCATACGCCAGCGGGTCATTGTAGATGAGGTAGTTCAACTCCGACCTCTGTGCCATGGTAACGTCCAGCGCATCCTCGACCCCGGTACAGTCGATAGAGATTTTTCTCCCATCCCGGAGCAGCAGCTCCACGCAGCCGGTGTCCATGTTAAACTGACAGACTCTTGCATCATACTTCATAATCTTGCGTCCTTTCTGCCTTACGGCACTCTTATAGTGGTCTGTCGTGCTTTCTTATGATAAGGTCTGGGACGTTTTTCGATGGAAGCAAGGGATTCATTCTGTTTTCCAAAGAACACAAAAAATCCGAGCCCTTCTCCTATCGGAAAAAAGTTCGGATTTTGTTGTTGTGGTGCGGATAAGAGGACTTGAACCTCCACCGAGTTGCCCCGATTATAGCGATCCAACTTTTTATCGCAATTTTCAAAAACAACGCCTGTCAAAACAGCCCTGCATTCCCTGATTTGAGACTCCTTCTTGCAATCTCTTTCCAGTTATGGTATATACATCATACGAAAAGCAGCCCATGAAGGAACGTGTCATCGTTCCGTACTGTATAAAGCCCCGAGAAAGGATATATCCCCCATGCAGATCAACGACCGCTTCGGCGCAGCCGCCGCTTTTGAGACCGTATCCCTGCCGGACGGCACCGAAGCCGCCGTACCGACAGAGCACGCAGCAGCCCTCTATGTCAACGAGCAGCCCGCATTCCGGGTGGTGTGCACACCGGAGCTGCTGCCGCAGCTGGCGCTGGGGCGGCTGCTGACGGAGGGGTGGATCGCATCCGCCGGGGAAGTGGAGCAGATCGCCGTCTGTGCCGAGGGGCTGAAAATCAGCGTCCACCTCACCCACCCGCTGACGGCGCGGAGCGCAGCGGCGCAGGAGGTGTCCAGCTGCTGCACCGACAACATCACGCTGGGCAGCCCCGTGGAGCTGCACCCCCTGCGCGGCGCGCCCCAGCTGGACCTGCCGCCGGAATGGGTGGACGCCCTCGCCGCCGCCATGAACGCGGGCCTGCCCCTCTATCAGGCCACCCACGCAGTCCACAGCTGCTTCGTGCTGCACCGGGGCCATATCTTCTGCGCCTGTGAGGACATCGGGCGGCACAATGCGCTGGACAAGGCCGTGGGCAGCGTAATGCTGGCCGGCGTCCCGCTGCACGAATGTATCCTCTACACCAGCGGCCGCGTGCCGGTGGACATGGTGCGCAAGGCCATCCGGGCAGGCGTCCCGGCACTGGTGAGCAAGACCATGCCCACCGTGCAGTCGCTGGAGCTGGCGCAGGAATATGGCTTACAGCTGCTCTGCGGCCGGAAACATCCGCTAACATCGTCAAAAAGTGTGGGGTGACCCCGGTTCGCGTTGACTTACTTCTCGTCCATGTGATAGTATGTTAATGAAGAGACCGCTCCGCTTGTTGCAGCAGGCTGAGCGGTCATTTTCGTGTCTGGGAAACTTTTCCCGCACAACCAAAAAACAGGCAGGTGATAACATGAAGCAGGCAACCAACCCGTTTGCGCCCGTCCCGCTGTGGCGCAGACGGCTGCCGGGCTACGCGGCCATGGGCGCTGCGACGATCGCCATGGCGGTCGGCCTCATCGCAATGCAGAATGCACGCACCACGGTCGCAGGTACCCTGCTGCCGGTGTCGGAGGCGGATGCAGCCACCTACGGCATCAGCGCAGTGTACCAGCTCGACGACGGCAGCTATCGCGTGGAGGGCGTGCAGAAGGGCTTCCAGAGCGATGTGCAGGCTGCCGTGACCATCGACGCCGAGGGCAATGTCTCCGCTGTGGAGATCCTCTCGCAGGCGGAGACGGACAGCCTCGGCGGCCAGTGTGTCGCTCCGGAGTTCACGTCCCATTACCAGGGCGCGGCTCCCTTTACGCTGGCAGGCAAGAGCTACACCGTGACCGACCCGGCCACCGGCGCAGCCTATGCAGCAGCCGGTGCATCCGATGCGTCCGCTGCGGCACAGGATTTCGACCCCGCACAGTGGAACGTGTCCGACACCTCTCCCGAGGCGGAGGCCACCCGCAGGATGTATGCGGCCGGGCTGACCCTCTCGGCCCTGAACGGACAGCCTCTGGACGACGAGCTGCCGCCCCCGCTGGATTCCAGCGCCGAGGCCGTGGCACGCCGGAAGCTGTACGCTGCGGGCCTGAGCAAGAGCGCACAGGACGGCGAGGCGCAGGCTCTGCCCTACGCGGACTGGTCGGCTGAAAAGCAGTCGGCCTACCGTCTTGCCGAGGCCGGGCTGACCGCCGGGCCGTCCGATAGCGGCGCTGTCAGCGCAGACCTCACCGAGGTGGACGCCCTTTCCGGTGCGACCATCACCTCGGCGGCAGTGACCACCGTGGTCAACGATTCGTATTTCTATGTAACTGAGGTGCTCCGCGCAGAGTGACCTCAACGGAGGAATGGAACCTATGGCAAAAACTGATTTTCTGACGGCTGATATGACCCGCCGCCAGTTCATGAAGATCTCGGGCAAGAGCCTTGCAGGGCTTACCCTCTCCGCATCCATGCTGTCCCTCTTCGGCTGCTCGCAGAAGCAGGTGGACAGCGGCGCAGTGGCCACTTGGGCGCTGCCGCAGGGTCTGCTGGTGGTCAACGCCGATCTGTGCACCGGCTGCCAGCGCTGCGAGATCAACTGCACGCTGACCAACGACGGCGTGTGCTCCTCTTACATCAGCCGCGTGAAGATCCAGCGCCGCCTGAATCTGGACGGCGCCGGCAACGGCCTGCTGTCCGGCAACGACAACTGCTTTGTCTACTTCCCGGATACCTGCCGCCAGTGCGAGGACCCCGCCTGCGGCAACGCCTGCCCCCAGAAGGCCATTACGACCAATGCACAGGGCATCCGCGTGGTGGACACCGACAAGTGCATCGGCTGCGGGGCCTGCCACGAGGCCTGCCCCTGGCATATGCCCACCGTCAACCCCGAGACCGGCAAGTCGTCCAAGTGCATCGCCTGCGGTGCCTGCGTGGCAGGCTGCCCGTCCGGCGCTCTGTCCATCGTGGACTGGGATGCCGTCACCAGCGCAGCACAGGCTGCCTACATGGACCTGTAAGGAGGAACAACAATGGCTGAAACGTATGGCTGGGCAGGCAAGATCCTGCGCGTTGACCTGACCACCGGTGCGATCACCACCGAGGACGACGCAAAATACCATAAGTATATCGGCGGTATGGGCATGGCCTACCGCATCATGTATGAGGAAGCTCCCATGGATCTCGACCCCTATGATGAGAAGGCACAGGTCATCTTCGGCGTCGGCCCCCTGACCGGCGCAGGTGTGCCCTGCTCCGGCCGGATGAACGTCACCTTCCGCTCCACCTGGTCCAAGGGCAAGTCCATTCTGGACGCCCACATGGGCGGCCACATCGGCCCCATGCTGAAGTATGCGGGCTGGGACGGCATCGTCATCACCGGCATTTCCCCGAAGCCCGTCTACCTGCGCATCGAGGACGACGAGGTCTCCCTCGAGGACGCTTCTGACATCTGGGGCAAGGGCACCTTCGCGTCCAACAAGTGGATGGTGGAGCAGAACGGCCGTGAGTTCGAGACCGCTTCCATCGGCCCTGCCGGTGAGAATCTGGTGGACTACTCCACCCTGAACACCAGCTTCGGCAACTCCGGCGGCGCCGGTCTGGGCGCTGCCATGGGCAACAAGAAGCTGAAGGGCCTGGCCATCCGCGGCACCGGCAGCGTCAAGGTCGCCGACCCCAAAAAGGTGCTGGAGCTGTCCAACTACATGATGGGCAACCTCATCGGCGGCAACAACAACCACAACGTCCCCGCACAGCCCCAGAGCTGGGCCGAGTACAGCGCCACCTCCGGCAAGAACCGCTGGTCCGGCGCACCGGGCCGTATGTGGAAAAAGGCTCCCGGCGGCCCCGTGGATACCGGCGAGCAGCCCTACAACGACATCAACAAGATCGCGCTGCGCTGCTTCAAGGGTTACTTCGACTTCGGCGCACCGGCAGCAGAGTACACCGTCAAGAACGGCGGCTGCTCCTCCTGCCCCATCCGCTGCTACACCGAGTATGATGTGGACCCGCTGGCCGATTACGACCTGCCCACCCACAACTCCAACACCTGTATGCCCGTGCTGTACGGCACCCGCGTCTACCCGGACGGCGTCCACGACTTCAAGTACGAGGGCGACGGCACCATGGTCATCAATCTGGCATGGTCCCACGCCGTCGATGACATGGGCCTGTGGGATAACTACGGCAACCTGAACCGCGACCTGCTGTGGATCCTGCGGATGCCCCGCGAGGAAGCCACCAAGTACATCAGCGAGGCCGAGTACGACTCTCTGCCCTGGGAGTGGGAGAAGGCCGGCGATCCCCGCTGGGAGGTGGAGCTGATCCGCCGCATGGCCTATGGCGAGGGCGACCTGTCCGTCATCGCAAAAGGCACGCTGGCCATGATGGAAAAGTTCGGCCTGCCCAAGAGCTGGCTGGACCGCAACGATGGCGCTACCAACTCCAACCTGATCTACAACGGCTTCCCCAACCACCACGGCCCCGCAGAGGCATGGCAAGTGGGTATGCTGTACAACCTCGTCTATAACCGTGACTGCATGATCCACGAGATCGTCTGCGAGACCGGCTCCGGCGCACCCTACGAGGTGACCAAAAAGGTCATGGAGGACTTCTTCGGCGAGGGCTGCTACGACAAGGCCAAGGCCTACACGCCCATCAACGAAAACAAGGCAAAGCTGGCCGCCTACTGCGTCAACGATAAGAACTTCCACGACTCTGCTACCCTCTGCAACTGGATGTGGCCCATGACCCAGTCTCCCTCCAAGGAGCGCAATTACCACGGCGACCTCGACCTGCAGGCGGACTTCATGACCGCCGTCACCGGCGAGACCTACACGCAGGCCGGTCTGCAGGAGGCAGGCGCGCGCATCACCCAGATGCTCCGCGCCATGACCGCCATCAGCTTCCAGAAGAACTGCGGCAGCGCAAACCTCCGTCAGGAGCACGACGCCATCTGCGACTGGGTCTTCGACAAGGAGCCGGACTTCAAGGCATTTGAGGAAGGCACCACCAAGCTGGACCGCGCCGACATGGAGAAGGCCAAGGATATGTTCTACGACATCTTCGGCTGGGACAAGACCACCGGCGTGCCCACCCGCGAGACGCTGGAGAAGTTCGACCTCGGCGACATGGCCGACGATCTGGAAGCACGCGGCATCTACGACCAGACTCCCGCTGAGGAGACTGCAGCCCAGTAATTCACAGAAACGAGAGGAATTATCATGCTGTTTGGCAGACGCAAACCCGGTTATACCACCACGGTGGACGCCGCCGCTGACCCGGAGCAGGTCATCCTCGACCTGCAGAAGGCGGAGATGGCCGCCAAGAAGAAGCCGAAGGCCGAGGTCTTTGACATCGACGCAGCCAGCGAGACGGCCCGCCGCCTGAAGGAGACCGGAAGTATGTTCGACGGCAGCGCCGCCAAGACCGGCGAGGACGTCATCGCCGCAGTGGAGCGGGAGACGGACGCGCTGGCCGCAAAGCAGGCCGGGGCACAGTCCGCGCCCGCCCAGACGAGCACCCCGGACGATGCCGAGAAGCCGCAGCTGCTGGATTTTCTGGCCGCTGCGCCGGAGGCGGAGGGCGACCCCTACGCCGACCAGCCCACCGTCACCACACCGGAGCTGCCTGAGCTGACCCCGGCGCAGGAGCTGGCAGGCTACATCCGTTCCCGCTCGGCGGCGGCTCTGGTCACGCCCCACGCGCTGCTGGTCAGCGAGGTGGAGAACGCCGACGAGCTGCTGGCCCAGATGCCGGCTGACCCCCAGTGCGCAGACATCGTCTCCCGCACCGGCGCGAAGGACACCTACTACTATTCCAGCGCCAACATGAGCGACAACTACGCAATGATTGCCCAGCTCATCGAGGACAGGGATCTCTGCGTCATGGTGGCCGAGATGGTGCGGTTCAACGCCCGCGTCTACCCCAGCGCCACCCCGCTGCGCTACTTCCGCCGCTCGCCCTACGACCTGACGCAGGAGGCCATCGAGCAGACATGGCAGGCCATGCAGGGCAGGCCGGAGTATGCCGACATCGAGGAGCTGACCAACAACCAGAATGAGCGGTTCCTCTTCTCCACCCAGCATCTCACCCGCCGCTATGCGAAAGCCATCAGCGACGTGGATGAGTGGACGGACTGAGCCGTCCATCACAACTGAACAGGATAAGAGCTTCTTTGAGCAAAGGTGTCTAAACCGTCCGGCAATAGAAGCCGTTTCCATAAGCATCGTACTCTGCTTACGAAAACAGCTTCTGACACCGCGCCGCAATGCTAAGGGCTGTATCAGCCGGCATTCAAGGGTGGAGGGGGAAACCCCGCCGCCTTCCCGCAGAAGAAACGCTGCAATTTGAAAAAAAGAACTCCTCCCATCCACACAGGGGCTTTCCGGGCCGCACTGTCACTGCAAGGACAGGCGCTGCCCGGGGAGTGCCATCGGCAAAGACAGCCTGCAAGCTGTCTTCCGGCCGGAACGTGCGGAGCTTCTGCGGAGGCGTTTTGATTTTCGGTCAAGACGTCTCCGCTTCTTTTTTCACCTGCCTTTTTGATAAAGAGAACACCCCCGCCGCTGCCCGCCTGAGCCATAGCAGGCCGCGCCGCTGCGGGCTTTTGGAGGAAGTTTATGAAACAGCCTTTCTGTGCGCCCTCTGAGGCGCTGCGCCGCGTGCTGGATGCAGCTGCGGCCCTGCCAAGACCGGCAGCGGAGACTCTGCCGCTGGACGATGCGGTCGGCCGCATCGCCGCCGAGGCTCTGTCGGCCCGGATGGATCAGCCGCCCTTTGACCGCAGCCCCCTCGACGGCTACGCCCTGCACAGCGCCGACACCGCCGGGGCCAGCCGCGAAGCTCCCGTCACCCTGCCGGTGGTCATGAAGCTCTACGCCGGAGATGCCCCCGCCTCTCCCCTGCCCGCAGGCTGTGCAGCCCGCATCATGACCGGTGCGCCCCTGCCCGAGGGCGCGGACTGCGTCCTGATGCAGGAGCTGACCGACGGCGGCGAGGACGCCGTCCGGCTCTATGCCGCCCTGAAGCCGGAGGAGAACGTGGTGTTCCGGGGCGGGGACATCGCCGCCGGGACTGTCATCGCCGGGGCGGGCACCGTCCTCACCCCGGCCCACCTCGGGGTGCTGGCCGGGCAGGGCTATGCCACCGTGCCGGTCTGCAAAGCGCTCACCGTGGGCGTGCTGGCCACCGGCAGCGAGCTTCTGGCCCCGGGCGAAGTCTGGACGCCCGGCAAGATCTACGACGCCAACGGCATCCAGAACGCCGCCCGGCTGCGGCAGCTGGGCTTCGGCGTCCGGCGGCGGCACTGCTCGGACGACCCGGAGGAGATCGCAGGCCAGCTGAAGGAGCTGCTGGCGGAGTGTGACGCCGTCATCACCAGCGGCGGCGTCTCGGTGGGGCAGAAGGACTATCTGCCCGCTGTGCTGGAAGCGCTGGACGCGGACCTCCTCTTCGCAGGCGTGGCTCAGAAGCCCGGCAGCCCCATGCTGGCCGGAACGGTCGGCGGCAAGCTGGTGTTCTGCCTGTCCGGCAACCCCTTTGCCGCCGCTGCGACGCTGGATCAATACGCCATCCCGGCCCTGCTGCGGGCGGCGGGACGCTGCGAGGAGGGCTGCATCCTCCCCCGCACCACCTGCACCCTGACCACCGGCTTTTCCAAGCCCAGCAAGGTCGCCCGCTACCTGCGGGCCAAGGCCATGGGCGGCAGTGTGACCATCCCCGGCGAGGGCAGTGCCGAGGCCCATTCGTCCGGCAGCCTGTCGGCCATGATGGGCTGCAACTGTCTGGTGGAGCTGCCTGCGGGCAGCGGCCCGGTGGCCCCGGGCGAAGAAGTGGAGGTGCTTTTCTTTGTACAGTGAACCGAAACAGATCCTTGCCGAGCAGCTGGAGCTGAAGCGCCCAGCGGTGCTGGCCGTCAGCGGCCTGCATAACAGCGGCAAGACGACTCTTCTCGAAAAGCTCCTGCCTGCCCTGCGCAGCCGGGGGCTGAAAGTGGGCGTCATCAAGCACGACGGCCACGATTTCACCCCCGATGTGCCCGGCACCGACAGCTACCGTCTGCGGGAGGCCGGGGCCGAGGGTGTGGCCGTCTACTCCGGCCAGCGCTACCTGCTGACCGAGGCCTTTCGCCTGACGGAACAGGACCTTCTGGCCCTGTTCGAGCGCCACGGCTACGACCTCGTCCTCTTGGAGGGCTTCAAGGACAGCGGCTGGCCGAAGATCGAGGTCGTGCGCCGGGAGATCTCGGACACGCCGGTGTCCTTCCAGCCGCTGGCTGTCGTGGGCGACATCCCGGATGCCGATTTCGGCCTCGAAGAAACGCAGGCGCTGGCCGACTGGCTCGTGGCCCAGATGCCGACGCTGTAAGGAGGAAAACCACAATGAAACTCATCCGCACCGAAGACGCGGCAGGGCAGGTGCTCTGCCACGATATTACCCAGATCATTCCCGGCGAGTTCAAGGGTGCCCGCTTCCGCAAGGGCCATGTCATCCAGCCCGAGGACATCCCCGTGCTGCTCTCCATCGGCAAAGAGAACCTCTACGTCTGGGAGAAGAAGCCCGGCATCCTCCACGAGGACGAAGCCGCCGCCCTGCTGTATAAAGCTGCTGCGGGCAAAAACATCCACGGCACCGAGCCGAAGGAGGGCAAGATCGAACTCATCGCCGACTGCGACGGCCTTCTCAAGATAAACCGCGACGCCCTGCTGGCCGTCAACCGCACGCCCCAGATGATGATCGCCACCATCCACGGCGACCTGCCTGTGAAAAAGGGCCAGAAGCTGGCCGGCACCCGCATCATCCCTCTGGTCATCGAGCAGGAAAAGATGGACGCCATGCAGGCAGCAGCCGGCAGCACGCCCATCCTGAACGTGCTGCCCATGCAGCCCAAGAAGTTCGCCGTCATCACCACCGGCAGCGAGGTGTTCAAGGGCCGCATCGAGGACAAGTTCACCCCCATTCTGGTGGGCAAGCTGGCAGAGTACGGCTGCGAGATGGTCTTCCACAAGGTCTGCGACGACGACCCGGCGGGCATCACTGCTGCCATTCTGGAAGCGAGGGACGCAGGCTGTGAGCTTATTTTCACCACCGGCGGCATGAGCGTGGACCCTGACGACCGCACCCCGCTGGCCATCCGGAACACCGGCGCAGACATCGTCACCTACGGCGCACCGGTGCTGCCGGGGGCGATGTTCCTCGTGAGCTATCTGGGCAGCGTGCCGGTCTGCGGTCTGCCCGGCTGCGTCATGTACGCCAAGCGCACCATCTTTGACCTGCTGCTGCCCCGCCTGCTGGCCGATGACCCCATCACCGCCGAGGACATCGCCCGTCTGGGCGAGGGCGGCCTGTGTCTGGGCTGCGCCGAGTGCCACTGGCCCAACTGCGGGTTTGGGCATTGCTGAAACAAATCAAACCTCTCCGTCATCGCTGACGCGATGCCACCTCTCCTATCGAGGAGAGGCCTTGGCATTCCGGAAAGCTTTCTCTCTTCGCCAGAGGCTCCCCTACAAGGGGAGCTGGCGGGCGTAAGCCCGACTGAGAGGTTGTACGAAGGATAGCGTAAAAATATGAGTACAACTGAAACCAATCTGACCCATTTCGATGCCTCCGGCAACGCCGTGATGGTGGACGTGAGCGAAAAGGCCGTCACCTTCCGGGAGGCTGTGGCCCACGGCATCATCACCATGAATGCGGAGGCCTTTGCCGCTGTGGAGAGCGGCACCGTCAAGAAAGGCGATGTGCTGGGCGTCGCCCGCATCGCCGGCATCATGGCCACCAAGCGCACCAGCGAGCTGATCCCCCTCTGTCATCCGCTGCCCCTGACCAAGGTGAGCGTGGATCTCAGGCTCCTGCCCCAGCGGCAGGCCGTGGAGGCTCTCTGCACCGTCAAGACTGCCGGTGTCACCGGCGTGGAGATGGAGGCCCTGACCGGCGTTTCCACGGCCCTGCTGACCATCTACGATATGTGCAAGGCTGTGGACAAGGGGATGGAGCTGGGCGAGATCCATCTGGTGGAAAAGACCGGCGGCAAAAGCGGCCACTATGTCCGGGCGGAGGGCGGCTATGTTTGATTCTTCCGGCCGCAATATCCACTATCTCCGCCTCTCCGTCACCGACCTGTGCAACCTGCGCTGCCGCTACTGTATGCCGGACGGCGTGGAGAAGCTGGAACGGGAGGCTGTGCTGACCTACGAAGAGTTCCTCCGCCTCGCGGCCCTCTTCGCCCAGTGCGGCATCGATACCGTGCGCGTCACCGGCGGCGAGCCGCTGGTGCGCAAAGGCGTGGATCAGCTGGTGGCGGGGCTGAAAGCCATCCCCGGCATCCGCAAAGTCACCCTGACCACCAACGGCATCCTGCTGGCCCGGCAGCTGCCCGCCCTTCTGAACGCCGGGCTGGACAGCGTGAACATCAGCCTCGACACCCTCCGCCCAGAGGTGTTCCAGCGCATCACGGCCCGGGACGAGTTCTCCCATGTGATGGAGGGCCTCCGCGCCGCGCTGGACAGCGGCATCCCTGTCAAGCTGAACTGCGTGCCGCAGGCGGGTGTCAACGAGGGCGAGCTGGAAGACCTTGCCGCCCTCGCCGAGACGCACCCATTGCAGGTACGCTTTATCGAGATGATGCCCATCGGCTACGGCGCGGCCATGCCCTGCATCTCCGGGCCTGCGCTGCGGGAGCGGTTTGCCCGCCGCTGGCCGGAGTTTGCCCCTCTGCCTGCGGCACAGAGCGCAGCGTTCGGCGACGGCCCGGCGGTCTACTACACCGTCCCCGGCTGGAAGGGTGACGTGGGCTTCATCGCCGCCGTCCACGGCAAGTTCTGCGCTTCCTGCAACCGGGTGCGGCTGACGAGCCAAGGCTTCCTGCGCCCCTGCCTCGCCAGCGAGGCGGGCTGCGACCTGCGGGAGCTTCTGCGCAGCGGCGCAGCCGACGCCGCGCTTTTACAGGCCATCCGGCAGACCATCTGGGCAAAGCCCCGGGAACATCATTTCGGAGACAATTCCATGCCCGCGACCCGCGGCATGTATCGCATCGGAGGATAACGATCTATGGGAAAACTTCTGGCAATCTGCACCAGCCCCAAGCGCGGCACCGTCAAGACTGAGGTGCCCAGCGCTGTTCTGACCCCGGAGTGGGGCATCATCGGCGACGCCCACGGCGGCAGCTGGCACCGTCAGGTGAGCCTGCTGAGCGCCGAGAAGATCGAGGCGTTCCGCAAGAAGATCTGGGTGGACTACGGTGCCTTCGGCGAAAATCTGGTCATCGAGGGCTTCGACTTCCGCAATCTGCCTGTCACCAGCCGGTTTGCCATCGGCAGCGTCGTGCTGGAGATGACCCAGATCGGCAAAGAGTGCCACAACGACTGCGTCATCAAGCAGCAGACCGGCGAGTGCATCATGCCCCGGGAGGGCGTGTTCGCCCGGGTGCTGGAGGGCGGCGAGATCCATGTGGGCGACGAAGTGACCCTTCTGCCCCCGGCAGCCGACCCGCCCCTGCGGGCCGCTGTCATCACCCTGTCCGACAAGGGCAGCCGGGGCGAGCGGGAGGACAGGAGCGGCCCCCTCATCGTGGAGATGCTCACCGCTGCTGGCTATGTGGTGGAGGAGACCATGATCCTGCCCGACGAGGCCAAGGCCCTGAAAGCCCAGCTCATCCGGCTGGCCGACGGCCGTCAGGTGAACCTCATCCTGACCACCGGAGGCACCGGCTTCTCCCCCCGGGACATCACCCCGGAGGCCACCTATGCCGTGGCCGACCGCAGCGCCCCCGGCATCGCCGAAGCCATGCGGTACCACAGCCTGTCCATCACCCCCCGCGGGATGCTGAGCCGCGCCGCCAGCGTATTGCGCGGCAAGACGCTCATCGTCAACCTGCCCGGCAGCCCCAAGGCCGTCAAGGAGAACCTCGAGTACATCCTGCCCAGCCTTGAGCACGGCATCCGCATCGCCGCCGGGCTGGACGGCGAGTGCGCCCGCAGGTAAATTGCTGTCCCGCTCCGGCTTGCTGGGGCGTGAACATAGATCATGAGGGGATTTTTCACAAAAGCAAGGAGTAGATCCATGAAAACCGATCTCATTTCCCGCCGCAGCTTTCTGTCCGTGGTCGGTGCAGTCGGCGCTGCTGCTGCCCTGACCGCCTGCGGCGGCGCTGCGTCCAGCACCGCTTCCTCCGCAGCCGCTTCTTCTGAGGCTGCGTCCTCCGAGGCTTCCGGCGGATCCGTCGAGCTGATCGTCTTCGCCGCTGCCTCCCTGACCGAGACCCTGAACGCCATCGCCGAAACTTACTCTGCCCAGAACCCGGGCGTGACCTTCCGCTTCAACTTCGATTCCTCCGGTACGCTGAAGACCCAGATCCAGGAGGGTGCCGACTGTGACCTGTTCATCTCCGCCGGCCAGAAGCAGATGAACCAGCTGGACATCGCCGCCTCCGCCGACGTGAACCCCGACGGTCTGGACTTCGTGGACTCCGCCACCCGCGTGGACCTGCTGGAAAATAAAGTCGTCCTCTGCGTGCCCGAGGGCAGCGACAAGGGCATCAACAGCTTCGACGCTCTGGCCGAGCACCTGAAGGCGGAGGACATCCTGTTCTGCATGGGCAACAGCGACGTGCCCGTGGGCCAGTACACCCAGAAGATTCTCTCCTGCTACGGCCTCGACGAGGCCGCTCTGGCCGCTGCCGGTGTCATCACCTATGGCTCGAACGTCAAGGAAGTCACCACCCAGATCAGCGAGGGCAGCGTGGACGCCGGCGTCGTCTACTGCACCGACGCATACAGCGCCGGTCTGACCCCCGTGGACGAGGCCACCGCCGAGATGTGCGGTCAGGTCATCTATCCCGCCGCCGTCCTCAAGGCCGCTCCCCACCCCGACGCTGCCGTGGCTTTCCTCGCCTACCTGCGCACCGATGCCGCCGCTCAGGTCTTCGAGAGCGTGGGCTTTGCGGCGGTGTAAATTATGAGCATCCTTGCCCTCTCAGGCCGCTTCGCGTCCAGCTCTCCCAAAGGGAGAGCCTTAAAGCGTGGCGGGAAGGCAAAGCCTCTCCCTTTGGGAGAGGTGGCATTGCGCAAGCAATGACGGAGAGGGCAAGCCTGCTTATATTTGAGGACAAACTTATGGACTGGTATCCCTTATGGAACAGCCTGCGCATCGCACTCATCAGCTGCGCGGCGGTGTTCTTCCTCGGCATTTTTGCCGCTTACTATATCGCAAAACTGCCCCGCACCGTCAAGGGCGTGCTGGACGTGATCCTCACCCTGCCGATGGTGCTGCCGCCTACCGTGGTGGGCTATTTTCTTCTGCTGCTCTTCGGTGCAAAGCGGCCTCTGGGCCTCTTCTTTCTGGAGCATTTCGGCGTCAAGCTGGTCATGAACTGGTACAGCGCCATCTTCGCCTCCATCGTGGTGGCCTTCCCGCTGATGTACCGCACGGCCCGGGGTGCCTTCGAGAGCTTCGATGAGACGCTGGCCTGGTCGGCCCAGACGCTGGGACAGTCCAACACATGGATCTTCTGGCGGGTGCGGATGCCCTGCTGTCGGCAGGGCATTCTGGCCGGTACGGTGCTGGCCTTTGCCCGGGCGCTGGGCGAGTACGGTGCTACCAGCATGATCGCAGGCTACACCCCCGGCAGGACGGCCACCATCGCCACCACTGTCTACCAGCTCTGGCGCACCAACGACGAGCTGGGGGCCATGCGGTGGGTGCTGGTGGACATCGTCATCTCGGCGGTGGTGCTTCTGGCCGTCAATCTGCTGGAAAAGAAGCAGAAAGCAGGTGGTCGCCCATGAGTCTGGAAGTGCACATCGAGAAAAAGCTGAACGGCTTTACCCTCCGCTCTGACCTCACCGCCGGGAACACCGCCACAGCCATTCTGGGTGCATCCGGCTGCGGCAAGAGCATGACCCTGCGCTGCATCGCGGGCATCGTGAAGCCCGACAAGGGCCGCATCCTGCTGGATGGCCGGGTGCTGTTCGACAGTGAGCAGCACATCGACCTGCCGCCCCAGCAGCGGGGCGTGGGCCTGCTGTTCCAGAACTACGCCCTTTTCCCGAATATGACTGTGGAGCAGAACATCCTCTGCGGCCTGAACACAGAAAAAGACAAAGCCGCCCGCAAAGCCCGCTGCGCCGAAATGCTGCGGGCCATGCGGCTGGAAGAGCTGGCAGACCGCCGCCCCGCCGAGCTTTCCGGCGGGCAGCAGCAGCGCACCGCGCTGGCCCGCATCCTCGTGGGCAGGCCCCGCCTCCTGATGCTGGACGAGCCGTTCAGCGCACTGGACAGCTACCTCCGGGAGGAGGTGGAGGGCGAGGTGGGGAGCCTGCTGACAGGCTTTGAGGGCACGGCCCTCCTCGTCACCCACGACCGGGACGAGGCCTACCGCCTGTGCCGGGACATGATCGTCATGGACGGCGGGCGGGTGCTCCACACCGGCACGACCAAGGCCGTCTTCGCCGACCCCCGCAGCACAGCCGCCGCCCGGCTCACCGGCTGCAAAAACATCCTGCCCTGCGCCCGGGTGGACGCCCATACCGTCCGTCTGGCAGGCTGCGAGTGTCTGCTGCATCTGGCCGCTGAGGTCCCGGAGGGCTGCACCGCTGTGGGCATCCGCGCCCACGATCTCGCGCCCTGTGCCGCCGAAGCCCCCAACGCCCTGCCGGTGGAGCTGCTCTCCGCCAGCGAGAACCCCTTCGACTGGAACCTCATCTTTCAGCTTCCGGGCGGCTCCCGCCTGTGGTGGAAGGTCTCCAAGACGACCCTGTCGGTGGCCGAGCCTGCCGCCCCGGCCTGCCTCGCCGCACTGCCCGGGAGCATCATGCCCCTGACGGACGTGCGTGCGTAAATCGAACAAAAACAGAAACAAGCCGGTGCAGGACGCACCGGCTCATTTCTGTTTTCTTATGATTCTCCGAAGAATTTCTTTGCAATATCGGCGCTCTGCTTGGCGTCCTTGGCGTACCAGTCCGCGCCGATCTTCCCGGCGTACTCCGGCGTCAGGACAGCGCCGCCCACCATGACCTTGCAGTCGAGCTTGGCTGCATGGAGGGCCGCGATGGTCTCCTCCATGCTCTTGAGGGTGGTGGTCATCAGGGCCGAGAGGCCCACGAGATGGACGTCCTTCTCCCGAACGGTGTCCACCACCGTCTCCACCGGCACGTCACGGCCAAGGTCGATGACCTCGAAGCCGTAGTTCTCGAGGATGACCCGGACGATGTTCTTGCCGATGTCGTGGACGTCGCCCTTGACGGTGGCGAGGACGATGCGGCCCTTGCTGGCCCCGGCCCCGCCCCGCTTGGCGATGGCGGTCTTGATCTCCTCAAAGGCGGCCTGCGCGGCGCTGGCGGCCTGCAGCAGCTGGGGCAGGAAGAGCTTGCCCTTCTCGTACTTCTCGCCCACCACGTCCAGCGCCGGGATGAGGGCCTCATCCACCAGCGTCAGCGGCTCGGTGGTGTCCAGCAGGGTGTGGGTGCGGGCAGCGGCCTCGCCCTTGAGGCCCTTTTCCACGGCCTGCATGAGGGCGGCAAAGGGGCCGCTGTGGGCAGCGTCCGCCTCCGCCGGGGCGTCTGCCGTCTGGGAGGCCTGCGCCGTTCTGGCCTGTGCCAGCGCGGTGCTGGCGGGGACTTTATCGGCATAGCGGGCAATGTAGGCCGTGCTCTGCCTGTCCCGGTTGGTCAGGACGTTGTAGGCGTAGACCGCCGCCATCATCTCCTCGCTGGAGGGGTTCATGATGGCGAGGTCGAGGCCCGCATACATAGCCATGGTCAGAAAGGCGGTGTTGAGGTAGGGCCGGCAGGGCAGGCCGAAGCTGATGTTGGACACGCCGAGGATGGTGCGGACGCCCAGCTCCTTCTTGCAGCGGGCCAGCGCCTCCACGGTGGCCAGAACGTCCTCCTGCTGGGCGCTGGCGGTGAGGGTAAGGCAGTCGATGTAGATGTCCTCCCGGGGGATGCCGTGGGCCAGCGCGGCATCCACGATCCGCTTTGCGATCGCAAAGCGAGCGTCGGCGCTGGGCTGGATGCCCCGCTCATCAATGGCGAGGCCCACCACGGCTGCACCATACTTTTTGCAGAGGGGCAGGATCCGCTCCAGCACCTCCGTCTCGCCGTTCACCGAGTTGACGATGGGCTTGCCGTTATAGACCCGCAGGCCTCGCTCAAGGGCGTCGGCGTGGGAGGAATCCAGCTGCAAGGGCAGGCTCACCACGCTCTGCAGAGCCTTGACCACCTGCTCCATGACGGCAGGCTCGTCCACACCGGGAGCGCCCACATTGACGTCCAGCACCTGTGCGCCGGCCTCGGACTGGCTGACGGCCTGCTCGAGGATGTAGTTCATATCTCCCTCGCGGAGGGCCTGCTGGAACCGCTTTTTGCCGGTGGGGTTGATGCGCTCTCCCACCACCGTGATGCCGTCCACCGTGACGAGATCCATCGGTGAGCAGAGCACCGAGGGCATGGCGTGGGCCGGGCGTCCCGGCTTGCAGTCGGCAAAGACGCCGTTCAGCAGCCGGATGAAATCGGGGGTAGTGCCGCAGCAGCCGCCCGCCGCGAAGAGCTTCAGCTCCCGGTAGGGCTTCATCTCCATGGCAAAGAGCTGGGGGGTGATGTCGTAGCCGCTGCCGTCGGCCCGGGGCAGGCCCGCGTTGGGCTTGACGAAGACCGGGAAATCGCCGGGCAGGGCCTCGGCCAGACGCTTTGCCATCGGGAAGATCTCCTTCGGGCCGAGGGAGCAGTTGATGCCCACGGCATCTGCGCCGAGGCCCCGGGCCGTGACGGCGAAGCTCTCAACGGTGCAGCCTGTGAAGGTGCGCCCACCTGCCTCAAAGCTCATGCTGGCAAGGATGGGCAGGGTGCAGTTCTCTTTCGCAGCCAGCAGGGCGGCCTTCAGCTCGTAGAGGTCGGTGAAGGTCTCGAAGAAGACGAGGTCGGCTCCGGCAGCAGCACCGGCCCGGACGATGCGGCCATACTCGGCCACGGCGTCCTCAAAGGCCAACGTGCCGTTGGGCTCCAGCAGCTCGCCCAGTGGGCCGACGTCCAGCGCTGCCAGAGCGCCGTAGGGGGCGCAGGCCCGCTTGCAGTTGGCGATGCCCGCCGCAATGATCTCTTCCAGTGTGTACTCGCTGCCCGCCAGCTTGTGGGCCGAGGCGCCGAAGGTGTTGGCGTTGATGATGCGGCTTCCGGCGGCGGCGTAGCGGCTGTGGATGCTCTCGATGAGCTGCGGGTCGGTGATGTTCAGCTCCTCGGGCCGTGCGCCCAGCTTCAGGCCCGCCGCCTGCAGCATGGTGCCCATACCGCCGTCCAGAAGGATGGTATTGGGCTGAGTAAACAGTTCATTCGCTTGCACAGGTCTTGCCCCTCTTTCTGTATTCGCACCGCGTATTCAGCACGCAGTGGCCGCACCCGGCGAGACGTCCCTTCACCGGGTGGTCGCTCAGCCCCAGCAGAGCGGTCACGCTCTTGCGGGGCGTCATAAGGTCGTTTTCGGTCACACAAAGCCCGGCCCGGCGGGCGGTATCCAGCGCCGCCGCCACCAGCGGCTGCACCCCGATGGGCCAGTCGCCATAGCCCGGCGAGAAGCGGCCCGTGAGGTACTTGTCCTGCCCTGCGGCCCACTGCCGCAGCTCGGCCTCAGCAGCGTCTGCGGCCTGTTCGGCCAGCGCCGAGCCGAGGGCATCCGAGGCCACACCGGCAGCGATGTCCCCTACTCCGGCGCGGCGGATCTGGCCGTCTGCGCCCGGGCCGAGGGTCACAGCCAGAAGCAGGGCCTCCCGGCACCCCTCAAGATGGCGGAAGATGTCCTCCCCCTTCAGGATGCCGGCCTGCGCGAGGCTCTCCACATCGGCCTCGAGCCAGACGGCCCGGGGGGTGGCGGCGGCGAGAAGGGGCGCGGCACACCGTTCCAGAAGGGTGAGGGTAGCGCTGTCGGCCTCGCCCCGCGCGCCGAAATACCGCGCGGCCTGCCGGATGTCGATGGACTCCGGCTTCGTTAGATTCAAGGGTCTGCTCGGCCCGATGGGCATTTTTGCCGCCTCCTTCTTTTGACTGAAGTAGAATAAGTATACCGCACTGGTAGGATAAAATCAACAGAAAAGCCCCTCTCTCAGCATTTTTGCCGGGAGAGAGGCTTGTAAACTTTATATCAGCGGACGTCCCTGACCGACACCGCCTGTTACTTCAAGAACTTGCGGACGGCACGGGCGACGATGCCGCCCAGAATGCCGGACACGAGGAACTCGGCCACGCCCTGCACGCCGACCAGCAGGACGACGAACATCAGGGGGTTGGCTGCGCCCTTGACCGACACGAGGTTCTGGACGTAATCGCAGCCGTAGAAGGCCAGCACGATGTAGCCCATGAAGAACAGGGTGTTGAGGGCCGGGGCGCACATGGCGCTGACGAGGTAGCTCCAGGTACCGGCCTTGTCGAGGCCCTTGATGGCATTGAAGATGAGGCCGACGCACACGCCCATCAGCACACGCATACCCACGCAGAGGATAAAGGTGTTGACGGGGCTGACCTGAAACAGCGCGCCGGTCATGGCAGAGGCGCCGGTGACAGCGTCATAGAAGCTCACCGCACCGAACACGCCGCCGAGGATGGCACCCGCTGCGGGACCCATGGTGATGGCACCCACAGCGATCGGCAGGGTCAAAAAGCTCATGTAAAGCGGGCCTACGGGCACACTGCCGAGGCCGATGGCCTTCATGACCAGCTCAATGGCGACCAGCAGTGCCAGCCGGGTGAGGGTGCGAAGATCGTTGTTTTTCATAATTCAGTTTTCCTCCTTGCTGCCGTTCCGCCTTAACTATCGGATACGGCGCAAACCTGCCCGTGAATTACACGGGGTCTTTTGTTGAATCGAATCTAAAATATACCGGTCGTTGTGTCAGGGAACTCCCGGGGATAGCATCAAAATTCGCTGGGGAAGCGGATGCCCGCGTCGCGGCGGGCCGTCTCCAGCACACGGCTGACGGCCACCGAGGTGTCCAGCATCCGGCTGCACAGCTCCTGATCCCCGCTCTCGATGGCGCGGGCGATGGCGTGGAACTCCGCCGCCTGCCGGGGGCGGCCTGCGCTGAGGTTGAAGTGCTCTTCCCTGCCCTTATAGGGGTGGAAGGTGACGCCGCCGCAGAAGTTGGCGGTGGATTTCTGGAGCAGATAGCCCTTGGTGCCCTGAATGATGTACCGGGCCGGAGAGCTGCTGTCCTTGGCGTTGATGCTCACGGCCTTGAAGCTGCGATACTCCATCGTCAGCACGCCGCTGGTGTCGATGCCGCGGGCGATGTTGGCCGCGTAGTGGACTTTGTTGGGTGCGCCGAAAAGGCCCACCACATAGCTGACGTTGTAGACGCCGAGGTCCATCAGCGCGCCGCCGGCACAGGCCGGGTCGAAGGACGGCCAGACCCTGCCGATGCAGAAATCGTCATACCGGCTGGAATACTGGCTGAAATTGCACTGCACCATGGTGACAGCGCCCACCTTGGGCAGCATCTCACGGAGCTTGGCGTAGTTGTCCTGATACTGGGTGGTGACGGCCTCGAAGAGGAAGAGCTTCTTGCTCCGGGCCAGCTCGGCCAGCTCTTCGGCCTGCGCCGCCGTGGGGGCCATCGGCTTTTCCACGATAACGTGGCATCCAGCCTCGAGGGCGGCACGGGTGTATTTTACGTGCAGGATATTCGGCACGGCGATATACACCACGTCTACCCAGCTCAGCAGTTCGTCGTAGCGGGTGGTGTGGCGGGCCACGCCGTACTGGCCGCAGAGGGCCTGCGCCTCCTCAGCGCTCCGCTCGGTGCTGCAGAGGGCCTCGACCTTGAAGGGGCTTTCCGGCCCTGTGAGCCAAGGCAGGAACTCCCGGACGATCATGCCTGTGCCGAGAATGCCTAATTTCATCATAAGGTTTCTCCTTTTCAGTCTTAGCCCGCCTTGGCCTCATCGTCCCGGCGGGGACGGCGGCCGCTGCGGCCATGGCGGCGGGGGCTGCTGCCGCTGTGGGGGCGGCGGCCCGCCGGGCGGGGGCCGGGACGGCGGTGCTCTCCCTCGTTCCGCGGCTCATGGCGGTGCTCATGCTGGGGGGCATTGAGCTGATACAGGAGGGCCAGCCCCTTCAGCAGCAGCTCGGGGTCGTAGGTGAGCGGGTGGCGGCAGAGGGGGATGACGTACTTTGCCAGACCGCCCGTGACCACCAGCGTGACCGGACGGCCCAGCTCCTCCTCGATGCGCTGGGTGATGCCGTCCAGCAGGACAGCTGCACCCAGCACCGAGCCGGAGAGCATACACTTCTCGGTATCGACGCCGATGGCGCTTTTGGGGGACGAAAGATGCACCTGCGGCAGCTGGGCGCACCTCTCCCCCAGCGCCCGCAGACCGGTGGAAAGGCCGGGGCAGATGACGCCGCCCCGGAAGACCTTATCCTCATCCACCACGTTGAAGGTAGTGGCTGTGCCGAGGTCTACCGTGACCACCGGCAGAGGGAAGTTCGCCGCCGCATAGGCTGCATCCACGAGACGATCCTTGCCGACGGCGTGGGGGTCGGGCACCCCCATCGTCAGGCCGGTGCGGATGTCGGGCGAGACGATGACCGGCTTTTTGCCGGTGTAGTAACGGGCGCACTCGGCCAGCGCCCCTGTGATCTGGGGGACGACGCTGGTGAGGACAGCGCCCTCGAAGCGGATGGGCTTTTCCGGATGCCTCCGGTGGGCGAACACTTTTTCCATCTCGGCGCGGTACTCCGCCGCCGTGCGGGTGCGCACCGTGTCCATGTGGGCCACAAAGCATACACGTCCGTCACGGATGCCCCCAAGGGCGACGGTGGTGTTGCCTATATCAATGGCTAAAATCATAATTCAGTTCCTCATAGGGTCGGATCTCTCCCTGAAAGGCTTCCCCTTTGGGAGAGGCCTGCATACGTCTGCGCCGACGGAGAGATCTTCTATTGATAAGTCAAGCTGTATTTTACCGCATTTTGGGCCAAGATACAACCCCAACCAAAGATTTTGTTGTGCTCTGAGCGTTTTTGCATTATACTGTAGCTATATCATCCCTGTTTATAGGAGGCATCTGGATGGATCTGAAGGGAAAATGCGTCCTTTTGGGCGTCAGCGGCGGCATCGCCGCCTATAAAATAGCCAACGTGGCCAGTGCACTGCGCAAGCTGGGGGCCGACGTGGAGGTCATCATGACCAAAAACGCCACCCAGTTCATCACCCCCATCACGTTCGAGACCCTGACGGGCCACAAGTGCATGGTGGACACCTTTGACCGTGATTTCAAGTTCGAAGTCACCCACATCTCGCTGGCAAAGAAGGCCGACGTCATCCTCGTGGCCCCGGCCACGGCCAACGTCATCGCCAAGATGGCCCACGGCATCGCCGACGATATGCTCACCACTGTGGTGCTGGCTGCGAAGTGCCCGAAGCTGGTCTCTCCCGCCATGAACACCGGGATGCTGGAGAATCCCATCACGCAGGACAACATCTCCGCGCTGGAGCGATACGGCTTCACGGTCATCCCCTCCGAGAGCGGCGTGCTGGCCTGCAAGGACGTGGGCAGCGGCCGCCTGCCGAAGGAGGACGTCCTGCTGGACTATATCTTCCGGGCCATCGCAAAGCCGAAGGATCTGGCCGGTCTGCGCATCGCTGTCACCGCCGGACCCACGCAGGAGCCGCTGGACCCTGTGCGCTACCTGACCAACCACTCCACCGGCAAGATGGGCTACGCCGTGGCCCGCGCCGCCGCGATGCGGGGCGCAGAGGTCACCCTCATCCACGGCCCCACGGCCCTGCAGCCGGTGCGGTTCACGGAGGACGTGCCCATCACGACGGCCCAGCAGATGTACGAGGCCGTGACGAGCCGCTTTGACGAGATGGATGTGCTGGTCATGGCCGCTGCCGTGGCCGACTACCGTCCCGCCGCCGTGGCTGACGACAAGATCAAGAAGAAGGACGGCGACCTCTCCATCGCCGTGGAGCGGACGCCCGATATCCTCGGCACCATCGGCCCCAAAAAGAAGGGCCAGTTCCTCTGCGGCTTTTCGATGGAGACGCGGGATATGCTTGCCAACTCCTCGGCCAAGCTCGAGAAGAAGAACCTCGACATGGTGGTGGCCAACAACCTGAAGGTGGCCGGTGCCGGCTTCGGCGTGGATACCAACGTCGTCACCTTCATCACCCCGGACGGCGCACGGGAGCTGCCCCTGATGAGCAAGGATGATGTGGCAGACGCCATTCTGGACGAGATCTTAAAGCGCCGCCGATAAGCGGCTCTTTATCTGCCCAACTGGAACTCGAAGGTGTAGGCCTCCTCGCCGTAATGCTCGTTGCCCACCCAGAGGACGGACTTGTCGGTGAGGTCGTAGACCACGCTGTGGACGGTGTTGCTGTTGGAGTCGTCGTTGTTCCATGTACGGCGTCCCACCGAGGCCAGCAGGTCCATTGCAGCGTCCTTGTCTGCCACGATGCCGTCCGTCTCCCGCAGGGCTGCGGCGAGGTGCTCGTAGCGGTCGAGGCCCTTCCTCTCTGCAGCCGTGCCGTCGTAGTAGCCGGGGGTCTTGATGAAGTTGGTCACGACCTGCCAGTCGGCGGAGTCCGAGAGGGCGTCGGTGTCGTTCCAGAGGACGTTCAGCTGGCGCTGTGCGCCGTCGGTGTCGTGGTCGGCGTCGGTGCCCACCCACTCGAGGATGGCGCTGCGGCCGGTGGAGTCGGCGACCATGTAATGGAAGCAGCTGCTGGCCGAGTCATGAAGGTCGTACTGCTGGGCCAGCGCCACAGCGTCCTCCACCGAGTCGGCGTAGTCGAGGATGAGACGGAGCAGGGTGGTGGAGGTGAGGTCGGGCTTGTCGGTCTGGGTGTCGGTGGGCGTGCCCTTCCCCTCGCCCTGATAGGACATGAAGATGCCGCAGGCTACGCCTGCGTCGTTGATGCCGTCCAGCGGCACATAGGGGGCCGCGAGGGTCAGGAACTTCTGGCCGATGGTCTCCACGTCCTTGTCCGCGTCAAGGCCGAGGAAGCTCAGGTCGATGGTGGAGTAGGAGGCGTGGCGGCCCTCGCCGGGATCCGTATAGACGATGGCCGTGTTGGTGGCCGAGAAATCGTAGTTGCGGCCAAAGACCCGGTCGCCGCTCTGGGTGTCCGCCGTAAAGGCCGAGCAGGCGATGCTGCTGGTCTTGATGTGCATGGGAATGATGCCCTTGGTGATGCTCCGGGTGATGAAGGAGATCAGCTCCGCATCGGTGGACGCTCCGCCCTGCGACAGGAACGCATCGAAGGAGTAATCGCCCGAGACGTTGATCTGGTAGACCGCGCCGTCGCGGTGGGCTGCGTCCCGGTCGGAGAGCTTTTGGAACGAGGCGAGGGTCGCCAGCTCGTTGTGCCAGAGGGCGAACACGGCGACGGCCAGCGCGATGACCAGTGCCGCCAGCGCGCAGGCGATACGGCGCAGCAGCTTGGAGAGAGAGTTACGCTTCATGGAGACCTCCTGAAAAAAGTCAAGAAATATAGATAAAATACTCGAACATTCTATCACGACTTTCGTCGTATTACAAGGCTTCTGGGGCGATAAGGGCGCGAAAAAGCAGGCACTGTGAACCAGCGCCTGCTTTTTTTGCGAGATGCGTTACCCAAACAGCTTTTTCGTGTTGTGCATATACACCGACAGCACCAGACCCACGCAGATATACAGCATGAGCACCGAGCTGCCGCCCGCCGAGTAGAAGGGCAGGGTGACACCGATGACGGGCAGGACCCGAAGGTTCATCCCCACATTGACGAAGATCTGGGCCATGAACGCGCCGCCGATGCCCGCGCAGATGAAGGAACCCAGCATATCCTCGCTGCCTGCGCCGGTGGCGAAGGTCTTGATGATGATGGCCAGCAGGACGCCCAGCACCACGCAGCAGCCTACGAAGCCCGCCGCGTTGCCGATCCAGCAGAGGATGAAGTCGTTGTGGGCGTTGGGGACGCTGTAGTAGCGGCCCTCGAAAAGCCCGTTGCCGAAGATGCCGCCCGAGCCGATGGCGATCTCGCCCCGCTGCTGCTGATAGATGATGTTCTTCCAGACCGTCTCGCTGGGTGCCCAGCCTGTCTCGTTGTTGGGGTCGATGACTGCGAGGATGCGGTACCACTGGTAGCCCTTGCCGATCTTGTCGCTGAAGAAGGCGAAGGCCACGGCCATCGCCGCCGCGAGGGCGGAAAACGCCCCGATGATATACTTCCAGCTCAGACCGGCTGCAAACAGCATACAGCAGCCGATGATGCCGTAGATGATGGCCGTACCGTCATCGCCCTGAATGTGGATGATGGCGATGGGCACAAAGAGATGGAGCAGCAGCTTGCCCAGCTCCTTCGGCTCGTTGAGCCGGCTGCGGACGTTATTCAGGTGCATGGCGAAGGTGAGGATGAAGCTGATCTTCGCCAGCTCAGTGGGCTGGAAGGTGAAGCCGCCCAGCTTATACCACGAGTAGTTGTCGGTGTCGCCTGCGTTGTAGCCGATGGTCAGCGGGCCGATGCTCACATTGCGGATGACCAGCGTGGGCAGCACGAGGCCCCACGTAAGGGCCACATGGACGGGCCAGACGTTGACGAGGCTGCGGTAGTCGATGTTGGACAGGAGGATGGCCACCACGATGCCGATGGCGGCCGCGCCCGCCTGCACCACAGCCCGGCGGTAGTCGCCGACGCCGGTGATCTGACCGGTCAGCCCATCCACGGCAAAGCCGTTTCCCTGCTTTGCGGCCCACGATGCCAGCGCCAGCACGGCCATCCCACTGCTGAACAGGCAGAGCAGAAGATAGACCTTGTCCGTCCGCTTCCAATATCGCTGAATGCTTTCCAAAAAAGCACCACCTTTCTGGTATCTCAAAAGCCCCGCCTCACAGCCGGGCGCAATATCCCTCCGCTTTATTATACAGCAGGCAGAGAAGGGGCGCAAGATGGCCGGTTGTGACAGCTTTGCAAAATCGGCGCAGAACGCTTGACAAAGGCAGACCGGGCCTCTACAATGAAACATACCGGGGCGGCAGATGGCCGCTGTCCGGCGTTCTTGGAGGAACAAATACTATATATGAAGGAACAACGCCATCGATTTTTGTGCGCGGTCTGCGCACTGGCACTGGTGCTGACGGCCGTTCTGGCCCCTGCCGCGTGGGCAGCCGAGGGGACGGACGAGGTACAGGCTGAGGCAAAGACCACCCTCACTGCCGCCGATGCCGCCCAGATGCAGCAGGCGGATGCCGCTGTCACGGCCCTGACCGGCAGCGAAGAATACGAGCAGATGTCCCGGGAACAGCGGCGCGCCGCGGCTCTGGATGAGCTGGACGGGCTGGCCCGGAAAGGGCTGGTACGGCGCAGCTCCATCCGCACCGATGAGGAGAACGGCATCGTCAGCTTCACCTACAGCTGCGGCGTGCTGGGCGGCATCCTGTTCACCCCCGCCGATGAGCTGGACGAGATGACCCTCGACGCCGGGGAGAACGGCCTGCGCCCCCCGCGAGGCCTCGCCGAGGCCTCTCCCTGTGCGGAGATGCCCCTGACGGAGGACGTCCGGGAGGCCGCAGCGGCCCGGCAGAACGCCCGGCAGAGCGACGAAAACGCCCTGCCCGACACCATCGGCCGCGCTGCCATCTACTACGCCTTTGACAACACAGTGAACAGCTCCCGCTTCCCCTATTATTCCTATATGCAGGGCTTCTGGGAGGGCATGGGCATCCGCACGACCATGAACACCCGGGTGACACTGGCCGACCTGCGCCGGATGGACCGGTACGACCTGTGCATCCTGAGCGCCCACGGTGCCTATTACACCTACAGCTACGGTGCCCTCTGGAAGCGCACCCGCACCGAACCCATCATCCTGCTGACGGAGGAGTCTACATTTTATAAGGACATCATCTACAGCTTCGAGCTGCTGTCCCACCGGGTCATCAAGATGAACGGCCTCTACTGCGTCACGGCGGATTTCTTCCGCAATGCCTACCGCGCAGGCCAGCTCAGCAGCACCATCGTCTACTCCGAGACCTGCGAGTTTCTGGGCGTCACGGGCAGCGTGGATGAGTCGATGGCCGAGGCTCTGCTGGCCGGAGGGGCACGGGCCGTGCTGGGCTATGTGAACAACGTCTACACCGTCTACTCCCGCAGTATGCTCTGGGACACCGTCAACCATCTCGGCATGGGGATGACCCTTGGCGGGGCCGTGACCCACGCCAAGGACACCTACGGCGAGAACGACATCATCTGGTACACGGAGCAGGGGGGCCGCCGCCCCCACGCCGCAGCGGCCTATCTGGTGCTCTACGGCGACCCGAACGCCCGTCTGAATGTGCCGTCCAACTACTCGTTGGCCCAGCGCGCGGACGAGATCACCGTGGACGACATCTTCGGGGAAGTCCTGGATCGTGCAGCCTGAGCGTTGCACTTTTGATGGAAATAGTTTATACTAAGGGATGGCAGTGATATGCCATCCCTTTTTACATCGGAACATATGAGGTAGGATACCCATGTCTGAATTTATCACCCACTCCCGCGAGGAGACGGTGGCGCTGGGCGAGCGGCTGGCACAGCATCTTGCGCCCGGTGCGCTCATCGCCTTCACCGGCGGGCTTGGCGCGGGCAAGACGGCCTTCTGTGAAGGTCTGGCCAAGGGCCTTGGCTGTACCGACCCGGTCAGCAGCCCCACCTTCGCCATCGTGAATTATTACCGCGGGCCTCGGCCCTTCGCGCACTTTGACCTGTACCGCATCTCTACGGAGAACGACCTGTGCGCGGCCGGTTTCTACGACTATCTGGATGAGGGCGCTGTGGTGGCGGCAGAGTGGAGCGAGAACTTCGCCGACCTGCTGGCACTGGAAGACCCCATCCGCATCAACATCGAGCGCGTGGACGACACCACCCGCCGCATCACCATCGAGGGGGCAGAAGTATGAACATCTTAGCCGTGGATACGGCGGGCAAGACGCTGGGCGTGGCCCTGATGCAGGATGACCGCCTGCTCTGCGAATGCTATCTCGACGCGGGCATGACCCACAGCGAGACCCTGATGCCCCTCGTCGATCACTGCCTCAAACTCTGCGGCATGGGCTGCGGGGACATCGACCTCTACGGCGTCAACGCAGGCCCCGGCAGCTTCACCGGGCTGCGCATCGGGCTGGCGGCGGTCAAGGGGCTGGCCTTCCCCCGGGAGACCCTCTGCGCCCCGGTGTCCACGCTGGAAGCGCTGGCAGCGGCCCACACCGGCAGCGGCACCGTGCTCTGCGCACTGGACGCCCGCCGTGCGCAGGTGTACAGCGCCGCCTTTGACCTCGAGACCCATGAGCGCCTGCTGGACGATGACGCCCGGGCCGTGGCAGACCTTGCAGAGTTCGTAGAAAATTGCAAAAAGCCCCTGTTTTTTGTTGGTGATGGCGCGGCTCTGTGCTATAATAAATACAGCGGCGTCCCGGGCGTGCTCTGCGTGCCCCCGGCCCTCCGCAATGGCCGCGCCGCTGCGGTGGCCTATGTGGCAAAGCAGATGGCCCAGCGGGGCGAAGCCGTCCTGCCCGAGGCCCTGCTGCCGGACTACCACCGTCTGAGTCAGGCCGAGCGGGAGCGGGCCGAGCGTCTGGCCGCAGAGGCCGCCCGTACCGAAACACCCGAAGATACTGCAAAGGGAAAGGATTGACACCAATGGCAAAACCCATCGCACTTGCCGCCGACCACGGCGGATTTGAACTGAAAGAGGCCGTCAAGGCACATCTGGACGAGCTGGGGCTGGAATACATCGACTTCGGCACCCACAGCACCGCCAGCGTGGACTACCCCGACATGGCTCTGCCTGCCTGCGACGCTGTGGTGAGCGGCCAGTGCAGCAAGGCGCTGCTCTTCTGCGGCACCGGCGTGGGCATCAGCATGGCGGCCAACAAGGTCAAGGGCATCCGCGCCTGCTGCTGCTCTGACAGCTTCAGCTGTGAGTATACCCGCCGCCACAACGACGCCAACGCCCTGTGCATGGGCGGCCGCGTCGTCGGCCCCGGCCTCGCCTGCCAGCTGGTGGACCTCTTCCTCAACACCGAGTTCGAGGGCGGCCGCCATGAAAAGCGCATCGCCAAGCTGATGGCCATTGAGAATCGTTGACCTCTCCGTCACGGCCTTGTCGAGCGCGAGCGAGAGGTTATCCCTTCGTGTTCCATATTTTTATTCACAATATAAGGAGCGTGTATTATGACCCCTATGATCGTTGAGCATCCGCTGCTGCAGCACAAACTGAGCATTCTGCGCAACAAGCAGACCGGCACCAAGGAGTTCCGTGACCTCGTGGGCGAGATCGCAACCCTGCTGTGCTACGAGGCTACCCGTGACCTGCCTCTGGAAGAGGTGGAGATCGAGACCCCCATCACGATGGCAAAGACCAAGGTCCTCGCAGGCCGCAAGCTGGCTCTGGTGCCCATCCTCCGCGCCGGCATGGGTATGCTGGACGGTATGCTGACCCTGCTGCCTGCTGCAAAGGTGGGCTTCATCGGCCTCTACCGCGACGAGACCACCCTGCAGCCCGTGGAGTACTTCTGCAAGCTGCCGCAGGACATCGCTGAGCGCGACGTTCTGGTGCTTGACCCGATGCTGGCGACCGGCGGCAGCGCCATCGACGCCATCACCCAGATCAAGAAGCACGGCGCAAAGCGCATCAAGTTCATCGGCCTCATCGCTGCTCCCGAAGGCATCAAGGCCCTGCACGAGGCACACCCCGATGTGGACATCTACCTCGGCGCACAGGACGACCACCTGAACGAGAACGGCTATATCGTCCCCGGTCTGGGCGATGCAGGCGACCGTATCTACGGCACCAAGTAAGCTGGAATATCATAGCAGACCAAAGCGCCCTGCCGGGTCATCGGCAGGGCGCTTTTTTCATATCTGTCTGGTTCTGCAGCGTGCTCACTTCAGCACTGCGCCGAGGTTTGCACTGGTGACCATGCGGGCGTAGCGGGACAGCCAGCCGGTCTTGATGTTGGGTTCGGGGGCGACGTATTTCGCCTTGCGCTCGGCCAGCACCTCATCCGAGACCTCCAGCGTGATGCTGGCGTTGGGGATGTCGATGTGGATGGTATCGCCCTCCTCGACGAGGCCGATGGGGCCGCCGGAAGCGGCCTCCGGGCTGACATGGCCGATGGAAGCGCCGCGGGAAGCGCCGGAGAAGCGGCCGTCAGTGATGAGGGCCACGGTCTTATCCAGCTTCATGCCGGCCAGCGCGGAGGTGGGATTCAGCATCTCACGCATACCGGGGCCGCCCTTGGGGCCTTCGTAGCGGATGACCACCACGTCGCCCGGGACGATCCTGCCCGCATAGATGGCGTCGATGGCCGTCTCCTCGCTGTTGAAAACGCGGGCCGGGCCGGAGTGCTCCTGCATCTCGGGGGCAACGGCGCTGCGCTTGACGACACAGCCGTCGGGGGCGATGTTGCCCCAGAGGATCTGCAGGCCGCCGGTCGGGGAATACGGGTCCTCGATGGGACGGATGGCCTTGTCGTTCAGGATACGAGCGCCCTTGATGTTCTCACCGAGGGTCTTGCCGGTGACGGTGGGCACGTCGAGGTCCAGCAGGCCCTTCTTGGCCAGCTCAGCCTGCACGGCGGGGATGCCGCCAGCGGCGTAGAGGTCGGGCATATGGGTGGGGCCTGCGGGAGCCAAATGGCAGAGGTTCGGGGTCTTGGCGCTGATCTCATTGAAGAGCTTCAAGTCGATGGGCACACCGGCCTCGTAGGCGATGGCCAGCAGATGGAGAACGGTGTTGGTGGAGCAGCCCAGCGCCATATCGCAGGTCAGCGCGTTGCGGATGGAGCGCTCGTTGATGATCTGGCGGGCGGTGATGCCCTTCTTCACCATCTCCATGATGGCCATACCGGCGTGCTTTGCCAGCTGGAGGCGCTTGGAGTAGACGGCGGGGATGGTGCCGTTGCCGGGCAGGGCGATGCCGATGGCCTCGCACAGGCAGTTCATGCTGTTGGCGGTGTACATACCGGAGCAGCTGCCGCAGCTGGGGCAGCAGTTGCAGGTGCAGTCTTCCAGCTGCTCGTCGGAGATCATGCCGGCCTTATAGGCACCGACAGCCTCGAACATCTTGGAGAGGCTGACCTCCTCGCCCCCGTAGGTACCGGCCAGCATGGGGCCGCCGGAGCAGACCACGGCGGGCACGTCCATCCGGACGGCGGCCATGACCATGCCGGGGACGATCTTATCGCAGTTGGGCACCAGCACCAGACCGTCCAGCTGATGGGCCATCAGCATGGTCTCCACGCTGTCGCAGATCAGCTCGCGGGAGGCGAGGCTGTACTTCATGCCCACATGGCCCATGGCGATGCCGTCGCAGACGCCGATGGCCGGGATGAGGATGGGGGTGCCGCCTGCCATCTGGACACCGGCCTTGACGGCCTCGGCGACCTTATCCAGATTCATGTGGCCGGGGACGATCTCGCTGTAGGCGCTCACCACGCCGATGAGGGGGCGGTCCAGCTCTTCCGGGGTGTAGCCCAAAGCGTAAAACAGGCTGCGGTTGGGCGCGCGCTCCGAGCCTTTGGTCACGTTGTCACTTCTCATTTTATCCTCCTGATGCAAAAAGCGCCGGAATCAGCAGCCTTTCTGCTAAAACCGACGCTCAAAAACTCAACCTCTCAGTCTGCTTCGCAGACAAGGCCGGGTTGCGGCACCCAGCATCCGCAGCTCTTTGCTTGCGTATTGCTGGCCGCGGCCCCAACAATGGCTCCCTGTTTCCGCCACTGGCGGCGGTCGTCATTGTTGCCCCTACCAAGGGGAGCCTCTGGCGAAGAGATGAGGCTTTACGATATGCCAAGGCCTCCCCTCGCTAGGGGAGGTGGCAGCGCGTCAGCGCTGACGGAGAGGTTTTTCTGATTTTCTTACTTCTTCAGCCAGCTCATCATGCTGCGCAGCTCTGCGCCCACCTTCTCGATGGGATGCTCGGCCTCCATGCGGCGCTGAGCGAGGAAGTGGACCTTGCGGCCGCCGTTGGGGCTCATCTCAGTCAGGAACTCGGAAGCGAAGGTGCCGTCCTGGATCTCGGTCAGGACCTTCTTCATTTCCTTGCGGGTCTCGGCGGTGATCAGGCGCTTGCCGGTGCGGTAGTCGCCGTACTCAGCGGTGTTGGAGATGGAGTAACGCATCTTGGAGAAGCCGCCCTCGTTGATGAGGTCAACGATCAGCTTCATCTCGTGGCAGGTCTCGAAGTAGGCCATCTCAGGCTCGTAGCCAGCCTCGACCAGCGTGTCGAAGCCTGCGTGGATCAGCTCGCAGACGCCGCCGCAGAGCACTGCCTGCTCGCCGAACAGGTCGGTCTCGGTCTCCTCCTTGAAGGTGGTCTGCAGGATGCCTGCACGGCCAGCGCCGATGCCGGAAGCGTATGCCAGAGCAATATCCTTAGCCTTGCCGGTGTAGTCCTGCTCCACGCAGATCAGAGAGGGGCAGCCCTCACCCTCGGTGTACAGGCGGCGGACGATGTGGCCGGGGCCTTTGGGAGCGATCATGATGACATCGACATTCTTCGGAGCGGTGATGGTCTTGAAGTGGATGTTGAAGCCGTGTGCGAAGGCCAGAGCCTTGCCCTCGGTCATGTAAGGAGCGACCTGCTTGTTGTAGATGTCAGCGCACAGCTCATCGGGAACCAGCATCATGACGACGTCGCCTGCCTTGGCAGCCTCCTCGACCTCCATGACCTTGAAGTTCTCGTGCGTTGCTGCGAACTCCGAAGCCTTTTCCCAGTGAGCGGAACCCTTGCGCAGACCGACGACGACGTTGACGCCGCTCTCGGCGAGGTTCTCGGAATGAGCGTGGCCCTGACTGCCGAAGCCGATGACAGCAACGGTCTTGCCGTCCAGCACGCCGAGGTTGCAGTCGGAATCGTAGTATTTCTTGATAGCCATGATAGTGTTCTCCTTTTGATGTCGTTATTTCAGTGTAGGACAAATGTAAGCATCGTATATTTTTCGCTCACTGGGGAGCGGAAAAGCAAGTTTGCCAATGGCTCCCCCTTTTGGGGAGCCGTCTGCGGAGCAGACTGAGAGGTCTTTAATGGCACCGCGTGCCCGGCAGAGGGAACTGCGCGGCCCGGACTTCCTGCGAGGGCTTCTGCATATGCTGATGCATCCCGCCCCGCTCGAGGGCGGTGACGCCGGTGCGGCACTGCTCGAGGATCTGGTAGTCGGCCATGAGCTTCAGGAAGGCGTCGATCTTCTCAGGGCGGCCCGTCAGCTCAAAGACCATGCTGTCCGGCGACAGGTCGATGATCTTTGCCTTATAGATACCGGCGATCTCCCGCAGCTCGGCGCGGTTGGTGACATTCGCCCTGACCTTGAGCAGGAGCAGCTCCCGCTCGAGAGCCGTGGACTCGTTGAGCACGAAGACCTGACGAGTGACTTCCAGCCGCTCGGTCTGGAGGATGAGCTGCTGCAGCTCCTTCTCCGTGCCCGAGACGGATACGGTGATGCGGCTGACCGTGGGGTCGTTGGTGGCCGAGACGGTCAGACTGTCGATGTTGAAGCCTCTGCGGCAGAACAGGCTGGACACCCGGGCCAGAACGCCGCTCTGGTTGTCCACCAGCAGGCTGATGACCCTGCGCTGATTGGATTCCATGTCGCTGTGTCCTCCTTATTTCATGATGATGTCGTTGATGTCGCCGCCGCCGGGGATCATGGGCAGGACTTTTTCGTCCTTGTCGATCATGCACTCGATCCATGTCGGCCCCTTCTGCTTGAGGGCGTCGGCGAAAGCCTCCTGAAACTGGGCGAGGTTCTCGCAGTGGTAGCCCTTGAGGCCGAAGCCCTCGGCCAGCTTGACGAAGTTGGTCTTGCGGTGGGGGTCGGTCTGGGAAAAGCGCTTACCGTAGAAAGCGGTCTGCCACTGGCGCACCATGCCGAGCACCTGATTGTTGAAAATGACGGTGATGATGGGCAGCTCGTAGCTGACGGCAGTGCAGGCCTCGTTGAGGTTCATATGGAAGGAGCCGTCGCCAGTGAACATGACCACCCGCTGGTCACGGCCCAGTGCCATCTGTGCGCCGATGGCTGCACCGTAGCCGAAGCCCATGGTGCCCAGACCGCCGCTGGTGATGAAGCCGCGGCTCTTGGCGTGGCGGATGTACTGCGCTGCCCACATCTGGTGCTGGCCCACGTCGGTGACGTAGACGGCCTCGGGGCCGCACTGGTTACAGACCTCGCCGATGACCTGATGGGGCATCAGTCGGGAGGCGTCGGACACCGGGTGGTAATCCTGCGCCTGCCACTCGTGGATCATCTTCATCCAGTCGGGGTGCTTTTTCTCTTCCACCAGCGGCAGCATGGCGTTCAGCACATAGGCGGCATCGCCCACGATGGACAGGTCCACATCCACGTTTTTGCCCAGCTCACTGGCGTCGATGTCGATCTGGATGATGGTCGCGTTCTTGGCGAAGGTCTTGGGGTTCAGGGCCACACGGTCCGAGAAGCGGGTGCCCACCGCGATGAGGACGTCACAGTCTGCCACGGCCCGGTTCGAGGTGTAGCAGCCGTGCATACCCACCATGCCGATGTTCATCGGGTCGCCGTAGGGCACGACGCCTGCGGCCATCAGGGTATGGGTGGCGGGGATCTCCGCTTTTTTCAGTAGATCCCGCAGGGGCTGGCAACTGGCCGCCGAGCGGACGCCGCCGCCGAAGTAGACCAGAGGCCGCTGGGCACCGTTGATGATGTCTGCCGCCCACTTGACCTGCTGCTCGTCGAATGTGACCACCGTTCGGATGGGTTCGGGCTTTTTCGGGGTGAACTCACACACCGCAGCGGTGATGTCCTTCGGGATGTCCACCAGCACCGGGCCTTTGCGGCCGCTCTGAGCGATGCGGAAGGCCGCGCGCATGGTGTCTGCGAGGTCTTCGACCCGGCGCACCGTGAAGTTGTGCTTGGTGATGGGCATCGTAATGCCCTCGATATAGGCCTCCTGAAAGCTGTCGCTGCCCAGACCATCCGTGGTCACGTTGCCGGTGAAGGCCACCATCGGCACCGAGTCCATGTAAGCGGTGGCGATGCCGGTGACGAGGTTCGTTGCGCCCGGGCCGCTGGTGGCCAGCACCACGCCGGTGCGGCCCGTTGCGCGGGCGTAGCCGTCCGCCGCGTGGGACGCACCCTGCTCGTGGGCCGTCAGCACATGGGTGATGCGGTCGGTATTTCTGTACAGCTCGTCGTAGAGGTTCAGCACTGCGCCGCCGGGGTAGCCGAAGATGGTGTCCACCCCCTGCTCACAGAGCACCTCCACAAAGATTTGAGAACCGTTCAACTGCATGGTGAGTTTCTCCTGTTCCGTTCCAATTTCCACTTTACACACTTTTTTCCCAACACGCTCAGAAGCTGTTTCCGTGAGCAGGGTGCGCCGGACGACGAGGGAGCTTGCCCGTGCAGCGCTTAGAGGAAAACGGCCTCTCCGGGGGCAGCACCTGATAAATAAAAGGTCTCTGTCCCCTTATCCAAGAGACAAAGACCCGGAATGAATCCAAAAGCTCTCTGCGGTACCACTCTCGTTGACGCAACTGCGCCCTCTCACGGACTTCCATCAAAGCCCTGCACGCTAACGGCTGCCACCGGCGCTGCTTAGCAGACGTCCCATAAATCGTCCTTCAGCAGGCTGCTCCGGGAGGATTTCGCGCATGGTCTGCCTGCTGCCTTGCATCCCCCGGCAGCTCTCTGAAAAGCAGGTATCCTGCGTTACTTTTTCCCATCTGTGCATTTGTTGGGTCAATTATACTATAAATCGGGCCGTTGTCAATCGACGATTTGTAACGTGAATCACGGCAAAGATGAAGATAATTAAACACCATCTTGCGCAGGGACTTACATCGCTGTATACTTTGGGAGTACGCGCTTAATTTTCAGGCTGCGGCCTGCACACGAGCAAAAGCCTCTCCCCTTGGGAGAGGTGTCCCCAAAGGTGACGGAGAGGGCAAGGTCGCTCGCTGAGAGGCATAGACGCAGCGATAGCATCGCTCTGACAAAAGCCGCTTTCGATCGCTGTGCAGCGGCTCTATCGTGCAAAGCCTGCCCTCTCAGGCGCTCCCGCGCCAGCTCTCCCAAAGGGAGAGCCTTGCCACATTTCAAGAGACTGTATAACAAAAGAGGATACATTATGAATCTTAACGAATGGAACGCCCGTCTCCACGGGCTGGTCATCTTCCGCGCACTGCTGGACGATGACGTCATTGCAAAGCTCGTAGACCTCACCGACCGGATGGCGGCAGACCCCCGGAGCACAGGGGCAGTATGCGATGCTACAGCCTCCTTTGAATCCGCCCTCTTCGAGCACACCACCAACTTCGGCGAATATCTCTCCGCCGCCGTCCTCGAAGCCGAAACGGTCTGCGTCCGGCAGGCAGCGGTGAGCAAGGTGCCGCCCGTCCTTCAGAAGGCGCTGGACGGTGAGCTGGACTTTTTGCAGCAGCTGTGCGGCCTGACGCTGGACGGTCTGCTGGAAGCTGCCGACGCCGCCGACCCGCTGCCCTTCCTGCCCCGGTGGGAGACAAAGGACATCGACCTCCGCGCCGCCTATGCCCAGCGGATGAGCGAGGTAGGCAAAAAGGGCTATGGGATGTTCGCCAAGCACCACGTCTTTACCGTTGAGAACGGACAACTGGTGCCGGTGCGCTACCCCGACCCCCAGCGCCTCGACGAGCTGCCGGGCTATGAGCAGGAGCGGGAGAAGGTCATCGCCAACACCCGCGCCCTGTTGGCCGGAATGCCCGCCAACAATGTGCTGCTCTACGGCGACGCCGGTACCGGAAAGTCCAGCACCGTCAAGGCCATCGCCAACGAGTTTGCCGCCGACGGCCTGCGGCTGGTGGAGGTCAAGAAGAATCAGCTCTACCAGATCCCCGACCTGATGGACAAGCTGGCCGCGAACCCGCTGAAGTTCGTCCTCTTCATCGACGACCTGAGCTTCACGGCCAACGACGATAACTTCGCGGCCCTGAAAGCCATCCTCGAGGGCAGCGTAGGCGGACGGGCCAAAAACATCGCCGTCTACGCCACCTCCAATCGCCGCCACCTCATCAAGGAGACGCTCTCCGATCGCTCGGGTGACGACATCCACGAGGCCGACACCCGTCAGGAGCTGATGAGCCTCTCGGCCCGCTTCGGCCTCACCGTCACCTTCCAGCGGCCCGAAAAAGCCCGCTTCGAAGTCATCCTCACCGAGCTGGCCAAGCAGCACGGCATCGAGATGCCCCACGACCAGCTGCTGACCAAGGCCGAGGCCTTCGCCATCCGGGCCGGAGGCCGCAGCCCCCGCGTCGCCAAGCAGTTCATCGAGCAGTGCGCCGCCGGTGTGCAGAAATAAAGCTGCTGTCCTCTCTCAAATTTTGGAGAGTTCATTCATGGAATCCCTCTGGACGCACTCCCTGTACAGCTTCCGGAGCACGCCCTCCGCATTTTGGAGGAAATCGGCGGTCTCGTACTGCGCGAAGACCCATCCCTTGTCCGAAACAAGGATCTTTCCTCCCTCGAAGCGCACCGCGAAATCCCGGAACGCAAAGCCAAGGTCGTTGTCCGCCTCGTTGATGGAGGTGTCGGCGAGCGCTTGTCTCAGATTCAGACAGAGCCGGTATTCCTCTTGCGAGCGAAGCCAGAGTTCCGGCGTTTCTGCACTGTGTTCCAGCTGGAACCGACTGGTGAGGCCTTTTACAAAGCAGCTCTCCCGTGCCGCAATGGGCCGATTCAGCCGCTTCCATTCCCGGATCTCGAAGCGATAATAAAGGTTCTGCTCTGTCCCCTTCCGTGCCCGAAGCTCCGTGATGTCGCCCCGGCAGACCGGGCTGCACTTCGTGACCTCGCCGTAGTACTGAACGCCTGCCTGTGGGCCGAATACATATTTGGACTGGTAAAGGGCGACAATGCGGACCGAAAAGGCTTCGTCTCCCAGCTGCTCCGCCGGGATATAATAGAACCGATGCCTCCGGCATATATCCAGCTGCTGCGGGCTGCGCACCGTCCCAACCAGCACATCCCGCACCGCCCAGTCCACCGCGTTCAGCTTTGCTTCCAGTCGCTCCGAATGTAGGTCCATCCGCTGCCGCCTCCTCTCGTGAGCGCTCTTATCAAACAGCGCCCACATCCGACATCCTATAAATCAGTTTCATTATAGCATATCCTCCCTCTCCTTTTGGAGGATCCCATGCCCGCAGTTCAATTTTATCACCCTGCACAAAATTCCGCGATAAAATTTTACGTCTTCACTCTTTCAGGGCAGCACCGTCTGATCTCAAACAAGAAAAACGCAGCGGCATTCCATTCCATGCCGCTGCGTTTTCCATTCAAGAAATCCTGATAAATAAAAAATCCGCTGTCGAATGACAACGGATCTTTAAGTGGAGCATTGTCCACAGCACTCGAACCCAGCACTTCCTCACGGGTGACCGTTTTGGCATCATCCGTGAAGTTGAAATTGAGTACG
>ENA-OVFS01000305-OVFS01000305.1-human-gut-metagenome-genome-assembly--contig:-NODE-305-length-57690-cov-9.932593_pt1 | contig 57690 bp, 38 predicted proteins | sample MGYA00237763_ERZ505405 | MGnify/ENA primary metagenome ERZ505405 (study PRJEB26158, sample SAMN06016401) | human gut metagenome | biome: human gut; feature: ankylosing spondylitis patient; material... | reverse complement strand
TTTAATGGTGAATAATAAAAAATACTTGCGGTAAAGATAGGTACTTTCTTTGATTTGGGCGAATTATACGGGGAAAAAATAAGATAAGGGAGTTTTTTAATATCTTTTTTATATGTATATAAACATTTCTTTATTGTGGTATTAAATCAAAGTATGGGATATATGATATGAATTAAATTTAGACGTTATTGAATGGAATATGTCCTGATATTGTATAATGGTATGAATATGTGGAGAACTTTATTTATTTCTATTCCTTTTTGACAGATTATTGAACCTTTGGAATAGATAAAAGGAGTATTTTTACAGTATTCTTATTTCTAGGTGATAAGCAGGCAAATTTTTATCTAAATAAATTAAAAGGAAGACAATGGATTTAAGTTTTTTGATGGAGAGAAGGCATTCCTATTTTATATCTATGATATTACTTTGGATGTCTTTTAGTTTGGTTAGTCAGAGTAGTGGTGCACAAAATCTGGAGAAAATAATATGTAATGGTATTCCTTGGTTTGATGATCAGGGAAGAATTGTAAATGCTCATGGAGCATGTATTGTGGAAGATGCCGGACGGTATTATTTATTCGGAGAATACCGTTCGGATGAAACGAATTCTTTTGTTGGTTTTAGTTGCTATTCGTCCGACGATTTATCAAATTGGAAATTTGAACGTATCGTGCTTCCAATACAAAAAGAGGGATTGTTAGGTCCTAATAGGATTGGTGAACGTGTGAAGGTCATGAAGTGCCCTTCTACTGGAGAATATGTGATGTACATGCATACCGATGATACAAAATACTGTGATCCTTGTATCGGGTATGCCACTAGTAAAACGATTAATGGTGAGTACATATTCCAAGGACCTTTTAAAATAGGGAATGAACCTATTCGAATGTGGGATATGGGAACTTTTCAGGATACCGATGGGACGGGCTATTTGTTGATTCATGAAGGAGATATCTATCGTCTTAGCGAGGATTATCATTCTGCAGAAAAAAGACTCGTGAAGAATATGGCTCCTGGTGGCGAGTCGCCTGCCATGTTTAAAAAGAAGGGTATTTATTATTTCTTGTTTTCAAATAAGACGAGTTGGGAAAAAAATGATAATTACTATTTCACAGCTCCGACAGTGAGTGGACCGTGGAAGAAGGGTGGTTTGTTTGTCCCTGAAGGTAAATTGACGTATAATTCACAGACTACTTTTGTCTTTCCTTTGACGCAAGGAAAAGATACAATTCCAATGTTTATGGGAGATCGCTGGTCCTTTCCTCATCAGGCTTCAGCTGCCACTTATGTATGGATGCCTATGCAAGCGGATAAGGGAACACTTTCCATACCGGAATATTGGCAGGCATGGGATATAAAAACATTATCACTGGTGGACGCACTAGATAATGGTCAAATATTATCCCTCCGGAAAATACGATCTGAAGCAGGATGGGAAAGGAGAGGGGAACAGTTGTGCTCAAACTTGAAAAATAGTGTATTGAACATTCCTTTTAGAGGTACGCAGGCAGCTATAATAGGAGAAGCCAATTCTCATGGTGGATATGCAAGGGTGAGTGTACTTAATAAAAAAGGTAAAACTCTTTATTCGTCATTAATTGATTTTTATAGTAAATATCCAGAGTCAGCTATCCGAATAGTAACTCCAAGTTTTACTAAAGGAAAATATATTTTGAGAGTTGAGGTTACAGGAATTTCACCAGTGTGGACGGACAAGACAAAAGCTCGATATGGTAGTGACGATTGTCTGGTTACATTGGATAAAATAGTTGTTTTTGAATAATATATTAATCATAGTAAAAAAACAAAATGGAAAAAGTAAAGAAGATGTTACCTAAGTTTTGTGGCTTCCTGTTTTTCGGAACGATGTGTACATTTGTTTCGGCACAGAAAATTAACTATCAGGTGAATCCTCAAACAGGAGCCTTGCAAACATTAAGTATTGCGAATGACCCACAGAAGATGAACTGGTTGGTAGTTACTGACGGAAGTCAATATCGGTGGGTCAAGGAGAATTATGGATGGGGATTAGGATATGCGACTCAAGTAAAGGGAAATCGGAAAGAAAAAGTATCTTGGGAAATCCCTGCAGAAATGAAGCAAGAAGGAAACGAGCTTGTTTATATGGCAGGTGACATACGTATATGTGTGAAAAGAAAAATGGTAGAGGATGAGCTTATAGAAGAGTATACGTTTCAGAATCAGGGAAAGGATGAGGTGGCACTTGTTGATATAGGCGTCTATACGCCATTTAATGACAATTATCCGGGTTCGCGTACATGCATAAATGCACGTACCAATACCCATATTTGGGAAGGAGAAAATGCCGCTTATGTAAATGCTCTTCGAATGGGAGGCCATGCGCCACACTTGGGGTTAGTGTTGACTAAAGGAGCAGTTAAAGGTTATGAGATATGGGAGCGTGGCAGAGATAAAGGCAATTCTCATACAAGAGGGATTATAGCTCTGAATTTGCCGGATTTGCAATTGATGCCCGGGAAAGAATATTCGATGTCTTGGTGTTTATTTGCTCATAAAGGCATAGACGATTTTCGTCAGAAACTGTTGGAAAAGGGAAGTGTATTTGTTTCTTGTAATAAATATGTGTTTGAAAAGGGGGAGAAGGCATGTATAGAGCTGGCTGCTGAAACTTCCATTCAGAAATGCGTATTAAAAAATCAGGATATTCATATTCCGATGAAAAAGCGAGGTAACTTGTGGATAGCAGAAGTTAAGATGGATCAATTAGGAGAGAATCGTTTTGATATTTTTTATGGGGAGGGGAAACAAACGCACGTAACTTGTTTGGTTATTGATAATGTGGACAGCTTGATAAAAAAACGGGTTGACTTCATTTGTGACCATCAGCAGATGAAAGAGTCCAATACACGTAAAGATGCTTTCATGGTTTATGATAACGAAAAGAATGAAATATATTTGAATAATACTCGCAACTGTAATCCTGTTGATCGGGATGAGGGTGCCGAACGTGTCGGAATGGGAGTTTTGTTGGCTAAATATTATCAGCTACATCCTAATGATGATATAAAAACTGCTTTGTTGAAGTATGCAAAATTTCTACGTAATAGATTGCAGGAAAGTGATTACAAGACATTTTCTTCTGTTGACCGTAAAGGACGGAATAGAGCATATAACTATGCATGGGTTGCGGATTTTTATTTTCAAATGTACAAAATCACAGGAGACAAGCAATATGCAGTGGATGGCTATATGACTTTGCGGTCTATGTTTCGTCAGTTCGGACATGGTTTTTATGCTATAGGGATTCCTGTGCATTTAGGATTGCAAACATTGAAAGCTGCCAATATGGATGTTGAATATGAAACTCTGAAGAATGATTATATACAGGTTGGAGATACTTTTGTGAAAAACGGACTGAATTATCCGGCAAGTGAGGTTAATTATGAACAAGCAATTGTAGCTCCCTCAATTATTTTCTTGTTACAGCTTTATCTGGAAACGGGAATTCTAAAATATTTGGATGGAGCTAAACAGCAAATGCCGGCATTGGAAGCGTTTAATGGGAATCAACCAAGTTATCATCTGAATGAAATTGCAATCCGGCATTGGGATGGTTACTGGTTTGGAAAACGGGAGATGTGGGGAGATACCTTTCCTCATTATTGGAGTACATTAACAGGAGCTGCTTTTTATCTGTATGCGCAATGCGTCGGAGATAATACTTATAAAAGACGTGCTGAAAATATCGTAAGAAACAATCTTTGCCTGTTCTTTGAAGATGGTAAGGCCTCTTGTGCTTATATCTATCCCAATAGAGTAAATGGCGTAAAAGCCGGATTTTATGATCCTTATGCTAATGATCAGGATTGGGCATTAGTTTATTATCTATTGGTGAATAAGGATATTTATTAGTGAGTGATAGCAAGCTTTTCAGATAACAATAAAGCCGGTTAATGTTTGAAGTTAACCGGCTTTATTGTGACTTTATCTATTTACTTGTTATTCTGGGATACCCAAAGCTGTAAATTCGTAAATGCCGTCAGCCCACATTGCGGAATTACCTTTATGTACATTGACAACACCATAGATGCGTAGACGTAAATATCTATAGGCTGTAGGATCTTCTACATTCAGAATCAGAAATCCCACTTGCCAATTTGTTCTACCATCCACAAGCATTTTGTAACTTTTGCCATCCGGACTCCCTTCAATTGTGTATTTATAGGCTGCTTCAGAGCCATTGACTAATCTTGTGGAAAGATTAATCTCTGAAATTCTAGCTTTTTTCTGCATGTCTACAGTGAACATATAAGGTGTACCTATGGTAGCATTTGAACTTTTTTGGAAGTAAGTAGAGGAGTCTAAGCTTGCTCCATCCGTAATACAGTCAGCTTTGACTCCTTTTGCTCCAGGTACAGCAGATGTAACAGGAACGTTTAATGTCAAATTCTTACCATTTTGTACAGGGATAATTCCATAATTGTCATTGAATTCCAAATATCTGTAATAATCCATGGAAGCATACCCTTTATTAAATGCAGCAATAGAGATTCTAGGAAAGTTACCGTCCGGAGTTTTATATTTCCGTTGTGCCCCCCAATGATAGCTCCATACTCCATAAGTCGTTCCTACTTTACTAATTCTGTTAAACTGTGCATCAAAAGTTGTATTATTACCGATTTCTCTTATAGGTGTCCATTCACCTGCCAAGTCAGTTGTTGAGGTATACATCGTTTGGCTTGGATACCATCCGGAAGCCTTTGAACTGAAGAAGTAGTATTCTCCGTCTTTTTTGATAATTGCAGGAGTTTCTCTATGTAATCCTTTGCATATTGTATTGACTAATTCGACTGGTTTTGTCCAGGAGGCATCCAATTTATATATATTTATATCACTGTTTGTGTTAGTGGCAGAAAGGAGATATGCCGTATTGTCATCATCAATAAAAAGCGATTGATCTCTTGAATCATGTCCTAATGGACGTTCCATAGTACCTACTTCAAGTTTACCTTTAGGGGTAATTTGCGCTAGATAGATTTTAGCTGCTGTGTATCCATTTTCATCTTCATAATGTGAAGATAATACGACTTTTCCTGTTTTTGGATTATATCGGAACGCATTACCTTCCATTTTGACATTCGGATAAAAGGCTAACTCTCGAGGAGTACTCCAACTTCCATTTAATCCTGTTTTAGAGTAACTTTCAGTGACTAGCCATCCTTTGAGTTGTTGTCCATCAACAGTCTTCTCCGTATTTTCTATTTTATAGGAAAAATAAAGATCATTGATTTTCATTCCTTGTGGTTTGTTACCGGAGGATTCTTTTGTGATGTATTTGCCATTCAGGTTGTCGTAAACTTTACTTTCACCGGTAGGAATAAAAGTGGTAGCTTGTTGAGAAATGGAAGTCGCAACTTTTTGTCCGTTATAAAAAGCTTCTACATGGTAAGTAAAAGTTTTGTTGACCATTAGATTGTAATCATCGTATGTGTTACCTTTAGCTTCTCCAATCAGGTTATTGTCCCGGTATATTTTGTAGAGGTCAGCATCTTTTCGTTGCATCCAGTTTAACTTGACATTGTTGACTTCATTGCTGCCTGCTAGTTTGAAAACGGTAGTTGTGACTGCCCAACTACTTACTGTCTCCATACTGATCTCTCGGGATTGAAAAGCGAAAGAAGGAACAGTTGACAGATTGGGCAGACATATAAAAATGAATAAGAGGTAGATCTTTATTCGTTGCTTTTTTATATTCATAATCTAATTAATTTAATTAATTGTTTGAAATATGTCTGGAAGTTATTGGGCTCCCATTAGTTTCAAATTATTAGTCCTGTAAGTTGCAGCGAAAATGTCTGCTTCTTTATATTGGTATTTATCTGAATCGAAATATACAGCAAAATCCTGCATAAGTTTTTTAGAATATTCTGTAAGGTATAAACTTGTTCCATCGAATGTATTTGAACCGGAAACAGTAATATATTTCTTGTCTTTTGCATTCTGTATCTGATAATAACCGTCTTCTAGCAAGTTAAATATCCAACATTGAGCATCATTCTGTTTTTCCGGATTTAAACGCAGGGTTCCGAACAATGATTCTAAGAATTTTCCAGTTTTAATGTCTTTTAGTTTATATCCATTAGGAATATCAGTTTTAATAAACTCCAAACTTAAATTAATGGTATCATTGTCATCTGCTATACTAAAACCATTAATCGGTTTTGATACCAAACGGTCTGAGTTTTTCTCCAATAGTGAATAAATATTACCGTTTATGATCTTTTCAGCTCTTTTATAACGGTACATTTTATCAAAGATACTTAAATCCCATTGGTTATACCACTTCACTACTGGATATCCTGAACGCATACTGATCGGCAACCATACATGGTGGGATTTCTCTACATTTTTGGAATTCCAGCGATCTCCCATATAGATATATGCATTTGTTTTATTGTTCACTTTAAAAACATAGCAGCTTTGTGAATTATAAGTTACTTGTTTTAGTTTGTCTACTGCAAAGTTGCGACCGGTAGTCCATTCATTTAAAATACTAGTAGTATATGCTGTTTTTCCTGGATTAGGAGCCCAGCCAGTACAACCCGAGAACAACCCATAATAGTAATCACCAACTTTAAAAATAGCTGGTGCCTCGTATTTTAGCCCTTTTAATATTTTGGTTTCAGTGGGGGTCGGTTCTAAATAATCATCTCTCAATAAAGAAACATTCATATTAGTATTCATGTCTGTTGAACAGAAATGGTAGGCATCTCCGTTTGTATCTACAAAAAGAGTTTGGTCACGTGATTCGTTTTTGTTGGGACGAAAAGTTTTATATAGTATATAGGGACCCTCTATTTTGTCACTTGTTGCCACACAGACTCTTGCAGCTCCATATCCATCACCACTTTCCCAATGAGTCCACATGACCCACTTTTTTGTTTTAGGGTTATAAATAACCTTAGGACGTTCGAATAAACGTCCATGCGATATGTCATTCATGTCTTCTTTAGGTTCTCCTTTTGTTTTTAAAGACAACCCTAGCCGCTTCCAATTATATAAATCTTTAGACTGATAGCAACTTACCCCATTAGAAACAAAGCCTGTGCGATCTTCTCCAAACCAATAATAAAATCCATTTTCAAATACTACACAACCGCCATGTGCGTTGATTTGTTCTCCGTTTATATCATTCCACAAAACACCCGGACTAATCTGAGTGTTTTGTGAAAAAGCAGAAATAACAGAAAACATAAAGTATATAAATAGAATATGTCTCATAATTTTGCTATTTATTCTTCTATATTTTAATATATCTTTTGGCAATGTTATTTAGATGGAAGATTAATTGTTATAGTAGGTTGCATGGGGGCATAGGCACCGGATTCATCAATAGTGAAGTATTCTATATCTGAAGTGTTATCCACGAAACCAAATTTAGGTGAATAAGTGCGTGATACTCCAGTAAGTTTGGCATTGTCCACACAAACAGCGCTGATATCATTTCCCCAGCCTCCACGTCCTACTGTGAAAGATACACGTATCTGTTTGCATGTGGCAGAAGTTGTATAGTCCATTGAATAAGTTTCCCAATTGTCACTAGCTATTTCAGTGATAACTTTTTTCTCTGGATCTTCGACTTCTTCTATAATCATTTTACCTGTGAGTTTTCCTTCTTTCTTGGCTATTCCTCCCTTTAATAAGGCAGATAATGTGTAAGTTTCGTTAGGTGCAACATCTACCACTTGCATTAAAATACCATCACTCCAACCTGTTGCCCATTTGTAAGGTCTGATCTCAAAAATGTGGTTATCCAAATCCTGATTGTTATCTATTTCTTCTGGAAGAATCTGTTGTTCTGAATTCCAACGGTCACCAATAACGATATCCCATCCTTCAATTCTAGTAGCTAATTTCGTTTCTGGATTAATGTCAAATTCTCCTTCAAAGTTCGGATTCTTTAATAGATTCTCTACAGCTTCGCCAACTTCTCCTGCAAAATAGGGTTGTGGAGCATAGTCCATAATGCGAACAGAATCCACAGGAATTCCATCTCTATAGATAAAGGCGCGATTGTCTGGCGTTATGGCAAAGCGATAAGTGTGTGCTTGGCCATCATTATTATAGAACTTACCTTTTCCTCCTGTTTTCCCATTTGTAGCCGGATTGTTGATCTCTTTTTTATATGCATTAAACAATCCGATTTCGTTAGAGGTGATATATGCTTTGAATCCATAACCTTTTTCATTTACGAAATAAGGATAAAAACTTTTCTCCGAATCATCTGTTTTTATTCTGAATTCAATTGTATATCCTTTAGTGTTGGGAGTAAATTTTTTAGTGAATTCTGTATCATTTCCTTTCATATAAACAGGAGATGCAGCAATCTCTTTTACAGGAAGCTCCGTTCCATATCCTTTTACACTTACATAAGAACGGGTATCTCCGCTTCTTAGAATGATTTTTCCTTCAGTCAGTATTTTAGTACTGTTCAGGGTTACGGTTACTTTTTGTTTTCCTGAGTTGGCTGGTATTATAGTTGGAGTTACAGTAAATCCATTCGGAGCAGTAATCGTTATTTCTTTTCCGGGTAATGCTTTAGAATCTACAAAGAAGGAAGATGATTCATTTGTACCATTGATTGTTAATGATGGCAGATGCTCATCTGTTGGTGTTTGTACCGTTTCTTTAGGTTCATCTTTAGGCTGAACTGCATAAGTGGCTGCTGTACTAATTACTAGTAATGCCATTGATAGGAACATGATTTTTACATATCTCTTTTTCATGATACAGAAATGTTTTATAAGTTAATTGTTTAATGATTGAATTTTTGTTCAAAACACCATTTATTTATTTTTCGTTTGCAAAATTGCAGAATCCTATTTAATTAGGAGTACTATAATAAGTCAAATGCGTTTAATTTTGAATTATCTATTTGATAAAGGGCAAAAATCATTCAGAAAGGTTTAAAAATCGACCACATGTATCTTTGTTAGCCTTTTATTAGTATATTTTAAGAGATTTGAGTATCGTTAAAAGCTTCTTTTGTTTAATATTGCATCAGAAATACATCTTTATACTGAGTGTTACTATGAAACACAAAATGAAATTATATATAATACTTGTTTTTATTCAAATGCTCTCATGTGCTTTTGCACAACAAATGTCGGTGACTACTCTTCCATTAAATAATTATTTGCCTTCTAGTACTGTATTACGGGTTCATTGTGACCGAGAAGGTTTTTTGTGGTTGGGAACTAAAGATGGCCTATGTCGTTACGATGGTTATCGGGTATTAGTCTTTCGTTCCGGATTAAAGACTCCGGATCTTTTAACGAATAATGAAATTACTTGTATTACAGAGAATAGGAATGGGTATTTATTTATAGGTACTAAAAAAGGGATTAATATTCTGAATAAGAGAACTTATCAAATAACTCCAGTTGAACATAATGAATTGAAGGATCAAGAAATTAGAACAATGATTGTAGATAGTGAAGGGTGGATTTGGATTGGAACATTGACATCTGTATTTCGTTGCTCTGCCGATTTTTCTTTTTGTAAAAGATATGATTCTGCTTTACCTGTTACTAGTGTGAATTCTATATATGAAGATGCTGATAAAAAAATTTGGGTAACTTTATGGGAGAGGGGATTACACCGATATGATTCGAAAAAGGATACATTTGTTGCTATGCCTCAAATCGGAACATTAAATAACCCGTTTAGAGTTTTTCAGGATGATAAGAAACAACATTGGATATTGGCTTGGGAAAGTGGAATTTTTTTGTTTAATCCTGAAGAAAAACAGGATTTGATGTATAGGCATGTAGATATAAAAAGTGATGAGCATTGGGATGAAAGTGGTTGTTTTAGTATAACTCAAGATGATAAGTATGGGTATATATGGATTGTATCTACACAAGGTCTTTATGCTCTTCAAAAACGTCCGGGAGATGTGATAAATAGTGTTGATATATCTTCTATATCTTCTAAATTGAGTAATATTTTTAGTGAGATAGTAAAAGATAAATCTGGTAATTTATGGATTGCAGCTTTTAACGAAGGATTGTCCATGATTGATTTAAATAAACCTTTAATTCAAAACTATTCTTTTCCTTCTATTCGTGAAAAAACTGGTTTTATCACAAATATAAAAAATATTTATGAAGATGGTGATGGTGATCTGTGGATTGACCAAAATCGTTGGGGAGTAGGGATCTTCAATCCTGGAACAAATAAACTTCAACTTTATACAGATATTCCTTCTTTGAAAAATGTGCCCAATTTGAGAAATATTAGTTGTATCATATCTGTTCCATTATTGAATGAAATTTGGTTGGGATCTGAATATTATCCGGAAATTTATAGAGTGAAAAAAGAAAAGGATAGGATAGAACTATTAGGGACCTTAAATTTGAGTAACTATGCAGATAATCCGGGATTTCCACGCATTTTTTATGAAGACAGCAAACATAATCTTTGGGTTGTAACAACTAAAGGTATTTTGGTTAAACCAGAAAAAGAGAAAAATCTTCAAGATACAAAATTTCCGTCAATGGATATAACTGGGATTGGGGAAGGTAAAGACGGAACTTTATGGATTGGTACAAGAAAACAAGGTGTATATAATGCTATAGTGTCCTCTAATCTGACATTTGAAAAGAAAGGTTTAAAAAATCTGACTACTCAAACAGATAAATTGGTTAGTGATAACATAGGAGCAATTTGTATAGATGATAATGGCTTGATGTGGATGGGGAGTCAGGATGGTGATGTGTTTACATATGATCCTCGGACGAAGAAAGTTGAAAACTTATCCAATATGTTTGATATGCTCGAAGAAGGTATTTTTAATATTATAACAGATCAGTTAGGGCATATTTGGATCTCTACCAATAAACGAGTTATTGAGTATGATCCTAAAAATGGTGGTATTATGGATTACTCAACAATGGATGATGTAATGGTAAACTCATTTATGCCTAATTCTTATTTGAAAACTCGTTCTGGAAAAATTCTTTATGGAGGAAATAAAGGGATTTCGGTATTTACTCCTTATGAACATTTGTCTGATAATCCTCGTAGAATTAGAACAATGGTGGCAGATGTGAAGATAGATGGTGTCTCCAGTCTTTTGGAAAAGGATAATCAACGTTTCAATTTGAGGAGCCAGACTATTTCTTTCGATGCGGGAGATAAGAATATTGAGATAGATTTTTCTTCCTTAAACTATGCATTTCCAGATAAAATTAAGTATGCATATAAGATGGAGGGGGTTGATGATGATTGGGTGTATGTTAGAGGTGACCGTCAGTTTGCATTCTATAATCAGCTTCCTAAGGGTAAACGGACATTTTATTTGAAGACAACAGATACAAATGGATTGTGGAGTAATTATATTGCAGAAATTCAAGTATCTAAGGAACCTGCGTTTTATGAAACTTGGTGGGCTTATATGTTCTATGTTGTGTTGGTTATTTTATCTTTATATCTTTTTTATCGAAGAATGAAGAGACGTTTACAATTACGTCATGAGTTAAAGATAGCACAAATCGACAGGGAAAAATCAGAAGAACTAGTTCAGACTAAATTACGTTATTTCACAAATATCTCACATGATTTATTGACTCCGCTTACTATCATTACATGTTTGATTGATGATGCGGAAATGACGAATGGTAGTCGAATCTCCCAATTAAGTATGATCCGTTCCAATGTGAACAAATTGCGAAGATTATTGCAGCAGATTCTGGATTTTCGTAAGGTGGAAAGTGGAAACATGAAGTTATCTGTTTCGAAAAGTGATATTGTTTCATTTATAGATGATGTATGCAAGGTTAATTTTGCGCCATTAATAAGAAAAAAAAGTCAAACATTTACTTTTTCTACAGAAGACAAACATTTAATAGCTTATTTTGATAGAGATAAGATCGATAAAATTGTATCTAATTTATTGTCCAATGCTTGTAAATATACAAGTGAGGGTGGGGAAATAAAATTAATAATGAAATCCTATCAGAATGCTGAACATACTCATTTACGTATTCAAGTTGTTGACACAGGTGAAGGGATTGCTCCTGATGATTTGGAGAATATCTTTGAAAGGTTTTATACAGCAAATAAAGGAGACGAAAGTGAATCTAATGGGATTGGACTATCATTGACAAAAGATTTAGTTGAATTGCATCATGGAACGATAGAGGTAGAAAGCGAACTAACTAAAGGTAGCACTTTTACTGTAGATTTTCCTATTGATAAAGACAGTTATCAAGAAAATGAGTTGATAACGGGAGAAACTTCGGTTAATGATAAAAAGGCGGCTATGATTTTTGAACATGAAGACTTGGATGAGTCAGGAGTAGTCGAAGATGCACAAACCAATGATAATCATTTATTATTGGTTGAAGACAATGAAGAATTATTGTACCTTATGGAGAAAATTTTATCCAGACAATACCATGTTCTCGTTGCAAAAAATGGGCTGGAGGCTTTGGATATAATAAAGGATAATGAAATAGATATTATCATAAGTGATGTGATGATGCCTGAAATGGATGGCTTGGAATTATGTCGTAACATAAAGTCTAATTTGGAAACCAGTCATATTCCTGTTATTTTGTTAACGGCTAAAAATACGGCGGAAGATCGTATTGAATGTTACAATGCAGGAGCAGATGGATATATATCCAAACCGTTTGAATTGAAAATACTGGAAGCTCGTATTAATAATTTTATAATTCATAAAAAAAGTAAGCAAGAGGAATTTCGCACTAATGTAGAAGTCGATATTGATTCTTTGGAGACTTCTTCCATTGATAAAGATTTTCTTGATAAGGTTGTTTCTGTTATAAAATCTAATATGGCAGAGGGAGATTTTGATGTTGTTCAGTTAGCGGATGCTTTGGCTGTATCCAAGTCTTCGCTTTATAGAAAGATGAAAATAGCGACCGGATTGTCACCGATTGAGTTTATTCGGAACATAAGATTAAAGCATGGTAGCCAATTATTAAAAAATAAATCAATGTCTATTGCAGAGGTAGCCTATGAATGTGGTTTTTCTAATCCAAAATACTTCGCAACTTGTTTTAAGGAAGATTTTGGTGTAACTCCCAAAGAATATCAAAAGTCTTGTTAAAATAGAAAATATATGAGTCTATAAGGGTAGGTACGCATCTTAATGTAAAGGTGCGTACCTTTCTATATATCAGTTTCTTTTATACCCTCTGAATGATTTCTAGACTAATGTTGAATGATTTTTAAACCTATTATAAACTATGGCAATTATGATTCAAAATTGTACGTTTTTGAATGATTAGAGGACTTCTTTCTATTGGATAACTCGCACTTTTGTACTGCAATTAATGCATAACTAATACTTATATGATCTAAAAAACTTATAAATCTAATAGTATGGTGGTAACTTTACCTGATTTTTCTTTGCAAAAGCCTTTTTGTCGTTTACTTGTCGCTGTAGGCTTTTTAGGATTTAGTGGGACAATAGTATCCCAGTCAAATACTCCTGATTCTGATTCTTTGGGAGTCTATAAAAAAGAAAGTTTTCAAGAAAAGAAAATTCTTTTTAATGTAGGACCTCGTTTAGTTGTAAATCGGGGAATGGATTCTGATAAGACGAATGATACTGTCGATATTAAGAATCTGCAACGCTCTCAATTTCTCTCTATTCAACAGTTGCTTAAAGGAAATGCATCCGGTGTGTATACCCAGGAAAACAATGGTGAACCAGGGAGTATACAAAGCATGTTGATTAGGGGAATTTCATCTCCGATTTTTTCCAATAAAGATGTTTCAGGCGTTCAACCGGCAGTTTATGTAAATGGTATTCCGCTTTCTTTGGATCATCCATATATGTATGATATAAAACAGTACGATGTAAATCCTATTGGGAGTGCAACTAATATTCTAGCCGGATTGGATATACAGGCCATTGAATCTATTGAAGTTATTAAAGATCCTCTGGCTTTAGCTAAATTAGGCCCTTTGGCAGCTAACGGTGCTATCTGGATTGTGACAAAAGATGGATACTATGGTGGTAGCAATGTCTCTATTAATGCGTCTGGAGGAATTGTTTTTGCTCCTTCCAAAGTAAAAATGACTAATGGAGGATATGAAAGGGCATTTCGACAAAAGTTTTATGATACTTATAAGATACCTGCTGAACAACAATATTATCCTTCTTATTTAGCAGATCCAAGAGAATCATCTTATTTTGGAGAACCAGACTGGGCTGATTCCTATTATAAATCTTCTCCTCTATATAATGTGAGCGCATCCATTGGAGGTGAAAACTCATTAGCTAATTATATATTTACATTAGGGCTTACCGAGGAGTCCGGAGTTACAAAAAATGTGGGAAATACCAAATATAACATTGGTTTTGCTTTGAATATAACTCCTATACCAGGTTTTACTGTGAGTACTTATATCAATGCAAATAGAATTGATCGTAAAAGAAACAAAAACTTCATGGATCGTTTGACGGAGATGGAATATTTACCTGATTTGTCTATCCCAATTGCGCCTAGTGGTGGAGCCTATGAGCGTTTTCTTGGTTATGATGATTTGACCAAAGAAGAAAATCTGAACAATTTGTTGAATGGCTATTTATCTATGCGCTATATCAAAAATCGCTTTCATGTGAATGCCGGAGTTCTTCTGGATTATAATACTAATGTGCGTCATGTATTCTGGCCTTCTACCCTTATGGAATCTGTCAGTTTTGTTTCTGACTATTCAGGATACAACAGACGATTGATTGGTAACGCTTCAGTTGGATATCTATTTGATTTGACTCCTGCTCATGCATTAGATCTTCGTTGGGATGGTTCGATACAAAGTGATTACTATCATTATAATTATAGTAAGGGATATGATGGAGAAGACGATACAAAAACGACCAGTAACTCAGGAGGTTTTACAAGAGTTTATCGTTTTGCGGACCGATTAGAAACGCGGTTGGTTTCTACTTCATTTGCTTTGGATTATAATTTTAAAAAACTTTTATATGCAAGTGCATTAATAAGATACGATGGTGCTTCTAATGTTCAGTTAGATAAACGCTGGTTGTTTTCTCCTGCTTTTTCTTTAGGATGGGATTTGAGAAAACAATTCTTTAATAATTCAGCTCTTTTTTCTAAACTGTCATTAAAAGCTTCATGGGCACGCTTAGGACATCTAGTACAATCAGACAGATTTACATTAGGTCCTAACTATGTTTCGTCAGAGTTGGGATGGAGTGGACAATCAATGATATCTTCTTCCAATGGTTTTGCAACAGTAACTCGTCCTTATTCAATAGGCTGGGTAGATTATGGTATGGGATGGCCTTATTCGGATAAATTAGGTATTGATTTGAATGCCTCTTTCTTAAATAGCCGTGTTAATATCGGGCTTAGTTTTTATGAAAACCGGGAAAAAGATATTATTCTTCAGATGCCTGTATCTCAAGAGTTTGGATATAAATACAGGTTTGTTAATGGAATGGAAATATCCAATAGAGGTGTCGAAATGAACGTATCGGCTTCTCCGCTTGCTATAAATGATCCGAAGCGTTTAAGTTGGGATATTTCTTTGAATATGAGTTTCAACCAGAATGAGTTGAAAAAACTACCTTCAGGATTGAATGAAGTTGTTACCAATAGTCGTAAATTTGAAGTAGGCAAGTCGGTTGATGCTTTCTGGATTTATCAGAATAATGGAATCTATGCTGATAACAGTGAGGTTCCGGTTAAGGACGGTAAACCATTGAGTATAAATGGAGTTCCCTTCCAAAAAGGTGATCCGAAGTGGACAGATGTTAATGGAGATAATATAATTGATGACAATGACCGAGTGTTGAAAGGTCATGCACTTCCTCGGTTTATAGGAGGATTAACTAATCAATTCAAATATAAACAGTTTGATTTTAGCTTTCATTGGTTTTTTGCTCTGGGGCATAGCGCACTGAATGTCAGAGATCAACAGCGTTATGATTTTATGACATTAGATCGTACGAAGTCCATCCGTTCTGTAAAAGAAATATTCTTTTGGCAAGAATTGCCGAATCAGAAAGATGATTATCCTATCTATAATCCGTTGAGTAAAGTGTATCCATATAGAGCAGAGCAAGATTTATTCTTAGAAAAACTTTCATATTTAAAATTGAGAAATGTGACTCTGGGCTATACCCTTCCATTAAAAGGTGAAAAGAACCGGATAGTCAAAAGTCTTTATTTCTACTTGACAGCCAATAATTTGTTTACTATTACAGGTTTCTCTGGCAACGACCCCGAATTAGTTGGTTTCAATGGCAATTATGATGGCTACTCTATGCCTATCCCTCGTTCTGCATCCTTAGGCTTACGTTTCAAATTTTAACCTCAAAATATAGTAATATGTTCAGTAATTTATATCGAAAAATAACACACTTTTTACTGTTATTGGGTGTTGGCTTTTCTATGATACTTGTTTCCTGCAATGATTTTTTGAATGTAGAATCCAAACGTATAGCTAAGGAAGATCAGCAATGGAGTACTCTTGAAGATACTCGTGCTGCATTGATGGGAGTATATGGCTTGATGCGAGCTGCTTTGGTTGAAAATAATGCATATTGGATTTGTGGTGATTTACGCGGAGGAGATTTTAGTGTAACTGATCGTCTTGATCTTCAGGCAGTCGTAGATAACAATCTGAACGAGCCATTTCCGATAATGAAGGAAATTTCTAATTGGAGAAGATTTTATGCTGTTATAAACGCAGCTTCTATTTTTATAGAAAAGGCTCCGGGAACTTTTGAAAAAGATAAATCCTATTCAGAAGAAAATCTGATGTTGGATATAGCACAAGCTAGAGTACTAAGAGCTTTTGCTTACTTCAATATGGTACGTATATGGGGAGATGTTCCTTTAGTTACTTATTCGTATGATAATGGCTCTTTTCCCAGGATGGAGCGGACGGACGCCAGTCTTGTGTTGAGCTATGCGAAAGAAGAACTGGAAAATGCATTAACAGTACTACCTTTCCAGTTAGGTTCTAAAACAAGCCTTTATTATGGTAAAGAAGGGAAAGACTGGCAAGGTATCTTATTGAATAAATTGTCTGTATATGCTATTCTTGCACACATCGCAGCTTGGGAAGGTAATTATTTGAATGCAGAAACTTATGCTGCGTATATTATGGACAATGCGAGTCGTGTAGAAGCAAAATATATTGGCGTAGCAGATCTGACCTCTTCACAGGGACTTTTTCTGACCAACTCCGACTGGAGAGTGTCCCGCATTGTAGGGCTTACTTTTGATCATAATGAAAGCGAGGCATCACAGAATGGACATCTTGAAGAATTGACATTAGCAGCTCCGCTTGTGCAGAAAAGCACTCCTGATATATACGTTTCAAAAGACAGTTTGTTTTCCATATTCAATAATGTAGATGATCAAAGGTTCGGTATTGACTCGAAGAGTGGTAAATACTATACCAGTTATGTTCACAATGTTGAATCTCAATATCCTATTTTTAGTAAGATTAAAGTTATTCAGAATGGTAATCCTACGACTAATGATTATGCTATTTTCGGATCAGCACTGGTATTTAGTCGTCTTGAAGACATCACATTGCTTCGTGCAGAAGCTTTGTGTGCAATAAATCAACCAGAACAAGCTCTAGTACATCTTAATACAATAAGAACTGCCAGAGGAATGAGTGCAGTTTCTTATAAAAAAGATTTTAATAGTGATAAGTCAAAAGTTATTCAAGCTGTATTCGAGGAGAGAAGAAAGGAACTAATGGGAGAAGGTTGGCGTTGGTATGACCGGATACGTCAAGAGAAATTGTTGAATAATGATACAAAACTACGAAAACTAATCAATGAAGGAGGTATTTACTGGCCTATTGATCAGGATATTCTTACCAATTCTATGATTGAGCAAAATACTTACTGGCAATGAATCTGAAAACTATTGTTTTGGAACAGATTTTACGAAATATTAGATAGATATAAATACGTAAATTAAAAAATATATACTATGAATAAATCCGCAATAATAATCGGAGTAATAACTTTAGTACTTTTCGGTGCTTGCCGGGATTATGAGTCAGTTGCTTATACTCAGCCGGTTGAAGTTGAAAAGTATGATGGCACTTTTTTGGAATACCTTTCCGATGAAGCAAGCCATCTGTTTAATCAGAAATATGATTCAATGCTTGTCATTATCAATGCTGTTCCCGGTTTAAAGGAACAGTTGGAAAAAGACGATGAGTATTTTACCGTATTTGCTGTACCGAATGAGTGTTTCGAATATTCATTTGACCAGCTCAACACCTATCGCGAACAAAAGAAACAGGGGAAAGCACTTTTTTTAAAAGAGTTACTTATTGAACCTTTTGATGTTGAAATTGAAATTCCTAATAAAGATGATCCGGAGAATCCCATCATTGAGATAAGGCATTATGATTATAGAGCATGCGTAGACACGTTGCTTTGCCGATATATATTCACAGGAAAGTATGACACGAAAAAGATCATAGAAGCACAAGAAAGTCTTTCTTTAGAGTCATACAAATATAAATATCAAATGAATGTATCTTGTACTCGGCAAACGGCTTCCGGCATTGTGGGAGAAGGAGTCAGGAGTTTCACTCTTAGTGATATGAATAACAGTCAGTTGAAGGATTTATGGAAATCTACAAACGTTGTTTGGCATGATATTTATACTCGCAATGCAGTTATTCATCTTTTGACCAATCAACATAATTTCGGTTACGATAAGTTTATTAATTATTTTAAAGACTACGGAAATGAGAAAAAATAGATTCATAAAGTTCTTTTGCTTTCTCGGAATAGGAGCATACTCTTTTCTGAATACCTCGTGTGTTGAAAAATTCTTGCCTGATGTACAAGACGCATTTGATCGGGAAGTGAATTTTACTCAACAGCTATATAAACCGGTATTGGGTAGAACAACTTTGTTCTCAAATAATTTTCAATCAGGAAATTCAACGCTCCCTTTGACATTTGAAATAACTCGTATAGTGAAGGCAGATGGTAGTCCAGCACCAGAGTTGACTGATGTGTTTCCGGTAACCGTATGGAAAAGTCCTTATCTTGGAACAGAGAAAACTCTTGAAGAAATTGAAGCCAAAAGAACGCTAGAATATCGTCCGCTATTTCAGATACATAAACATTCAGGAGAATTTGTGATGTATTCTAATGCTATGTCGGCATTTGTCAATTGCTCTCCAAGTAAAGGTTATCTGTTTGATGTGAAGGTTGAGAATAAAGGTGGATATAAAAATTTTAACAATTTGCAGCTGGTACCTTTGAGAGAGAGTGATTTCGAACCTTCCATTTATGATTCGGAAACCGGCCTGATAAAAGATAAAGATTATATTCCGGCAACTGCGGCTCGTTCCATTGTATTGGAGTCAGGGAGTTACACTTCGTCCGAAAAAATACAAGTCTATCTGCGGGAGAATAAGGAAAATACAGATAAAACTAAAACTCTGACTTTTCGCTTTTATAATTCAGATTATACTCCTATTTCGCCAGAGAAATTTAATCAAACAAAATGGGACGAATTGATTCATGGATTCAATAAGGAGATGGGGGCTGATTATGTAAAATATGACGTTGTATATCCTATGCCTTTGGTTCAAGTTCCTTCTAAGTATACCAATAGTGAAGGTAATTTGCTTAAACTGCGTTTTGCGTATGATAGAATTACTGCTATGGGATATCGTTTAGATTCGTATTTCGAAATAGAATTTGGAATTTACAAAGAAGCGCATTGGGAAGTTATCGTTGTGTTTGCAGAAGGTGCTCCGGAATTTAGGGATTATGAATAAACTTTGTTAGATGAATTTATATGAAAAAGATACATAAATATATCATATTGGGCTTGTTGTGTCTGTTTGCTTCATTAGAAGCTTTTGCACAAGAGGTGCTCATAAGTGGAGTTGTTAAAGACAAGAATGACAATCAGCCACTTCCGTATGTTTCGGTAGTCGTACGCGATAAATCGGGGAAAATTGATTCACGACACTCAATCTCTACTAATATAGATGGTGAATTTACATTGAAGGTGCCTGTGCCGGCAAATGTTACATTTACGTATGTAGGCTACGAACCGGTTGTTAGGAAAATCACGAAAGAAATGTCTAAGATGACTGTGTTGATGAGCTTATCGGAAAACATGCTGGATGAGACGGTGGTTGTCGGCTATCAGAAAAAGAGTCGGGCGGCTGTGACCGCTTCTGTACAGGTCGTTGAAGCGGAAGATCTTGTAAACACACCGGTGGCAAATGCCATGGAGTTGTTGCAAGGTCGTGTTCCCGGGTTGAATATACAGATACAGAATGGTACACCGGGGGGGATGCCTAGTTTTACATTACGTGGTATTTCGGATATTTCAATAACCAAGCAAGGAGAAGATTTTGTACTAGGTTCGTCAGCACCTCTTTTTGTGGTCGATGGAATTCCTTTGGAAAATATAGACATGAACTCTGATGTCGATGCGTCAGGTTTGTTGTCAGGAGCTACAGTGAGTCCGCTTTCCATGATACCTTTTGAAAACATTCAGAGAATGGAAATTTTAAAAGATGCTGCCGCAACCTCCTTATATGGTTCTAAAGGTGCTTATGGTGTAATTATTATCGAAACGAAGAGAGGTAATGGCCCTCCCAAAGTTTCTTATTCGGGTAATTATGTGATTAAAACTCCTCCAAGATTGAGAGACGTTGCTATTGGTAATGCTGAAAGAAATATGCGTATCATGCAAATATTACAGAATGACACTTCCAGTTATTTCGGGCACAATGAAATACATAATTTTCCGGCATTGGCAGATAGCTTGAATCCTTATTGGAATAATAATACAGACTGGCAAGGACGTTTTTATGGTGTGACTCATAATCAAACACATAACTTGAGTTTCTCTGGAGGTACTTCAAAATTCAATTACTTGATTAATGGTAATTACTATACCGAAAAAGGAATTGTGAAAAATACGGATTTCAATCGGTATGGTCTAAAGGCGCGATTAGGTTATAGTCCGAATGATAAATTTGAGATGGATGTCAATGTTTCCGCTACGTTTACACTGAATAGTCAGGGTAGTGGTAATGCTTTCACTCAATCAGGTGTTGCAAGGGGATCGTCAGCTTCTTCATTATTACCTCCGCCGTCTATGTATATATCAGCCAGCGAAGCGTTAGCTGCATTTTCTGTGGACGATAATAATGTAAATACTGCATACGATGCGAGCATACGTATGGTGTATAAACTACCTTATGAATTTACACTTGACGGGATCTTTGGATATAAATATAATACGACTGAAAGAGAGACGTTTACTCCCGGAATATTAAATAATAATAGGTCCGAATGGTATAATTTGAGTCAGAACAGTTATAATTTATATGCACGTACTGTTTTAGCCAGGTCATTGGATTTTAGAATATTCAGATTAGGACTTCGGGCTGGTGTGGAAATTTCGACTAACAAAAGAAGTCATAATACGGTTAAATTAGTAGGAGGAGGTAGTGATTATATTTGGGGACCTGGAGCGATGCATAGCAAATCAGAGGGAACTACCTCATTTGTAGAGGATGAAAACACCCTTTCTTTCATTATAGATCCAAGCTTTAATCTAGGTTCGATAGGTCCACGAGGTGAACGTTATATATTCACTCCTAATATACGCCCTGAAGCGAATTCCACATATGGTAAAAAAATAAAATGGACCATTAGTCCGTCACTCGGATTTAAATGGAACTTTAGTCGTGAAGCTTTTGCTGATAATTGGAACCAATTGAGCACAGGTGCATTGCGTGTTAGTTGGGGACGAACAACTAAGTACAGAGCTACCCGGTATGACATTTGGGGTACTTATCTACTAGGGAGTGATACATATAATGGTATGCCTATAATTCCGATTGATTACGGCTTGTTACCAAATGACAACTTGAAACCGGTTACTTCTACTACATGGAATTTGGGTACAGAGTTGAGTTTCTTCAATAGCAGACTCCGTTTTACAGGTGACTTATATTACAGACAGACTGATAACCAATTGAGTGATATTGAACTAGCTGACCATAATGCATTTGAAAAAGTAAGAAGTATTGAAACAAGTTTGGTGAATTATGGATTTGAAATATTAATTGGCGGTCGACCATTACCTCAGCAGAGTCCTTGGACATTAGATTTATCACTGTCATTGGCTATGAATAAGGATGTGATCGCTAAGCTGCCGAATGAGGCCAGGCAAATCATTAATAGTGACGCTAAAATAATCAACCGTTTAGGGTCGAATGCATTAGCAAATTACTTATTGGTGAATAAAGGAGTGTATGCAACAGATGAAGATGTACCGGTAAATCCAGCTACCGGTGAACGAATGAAAGCTGCTAATAATAAAAATAACGGATATGTTTATATGCAGGCTGGCGACCCGATATGGGTGGATGTTAATGGAGACTATATAATAGATGATAAAGATAAGGTGGTAGTTGGTAACTCTCAACCTCGGTTGACAGGTGGATTTAATGCGAACTTGAGATATAAGTCATTCTCCATCAACACAAACTTTTCTTTCACGATAAAAAGGGATATTATCAATAAAGCATTAGCCGATCGCTTTGCTGCTTATGGAAATCCTCTTTCAAAAGACCTGAATGGGAGTGGGGCGATAACGCCTATAGAAGCATTTGATTTCTGGAAAGAAGATCATATATATGCCAAGTATCCCAATCCGTTCGATTACATTCGTGGAGGAACAGCCGATCATCAGGTGAACTTCTTCCGTCCGGACCAGACACTCTTCATGGAAGACGGATCTTTCCTGAAAATTAATGGTGTTTCAATCTCTTATGTTTTACCTAAAAAAGTATTGGACTTTTTGAGAGTAGAACGGGTACAGTTGAATGCTAGTGTGAATAACATTTACACCTTCTCCAAATATTCAGGTGTAAATCCAGAAAATGTAAATAGTTTGGGGTATGATGTATCAGGAGGATATCCGAATAGCCGTAACTATACAATGGGAGTTTCAATTGATTTTTAAACAGATAAATCAGTGATTATGAAAAAAAATATATTCTTTATAATAGCGGCTTGTTCGTTTCTGCTGACAAGTTGTGGCTTGTTGGAAGTAAAGAGCGAAGATAAACTTCCCGGTGACGAATTCTGGATTGATGGCAATGCCGCCAATGTGGAAGGCTTCTTGATGAGCGCTTACTCTAATTTGAGAAAGGCAACTATGGGCAGCGGTGCATTTCTTACTGCAAGTGGTGATATGCGTTGCGCCTCTATCTCGCCATATAATAATGATAATGAAGGTAGAAGGGTAACCTACTTGGCAGGAAATGAAATGAATGAGTTGAGAAATTCTCCAAATACCCCTTTTGGAGAGACTACTAAATGGAAACCATTTTATGAAGTTATACAGACTGCCAATATCTTGGTTAAAGAGATAGATCAAGTCTCTACTCTTACTGAAGAAGAATACCGGATGTTCAAAGCAGAGGCTGTCTTTCTTAGAAATTTGGCTTATTTCTTTATGGTGAGAGCTTTTGGTGATGTTCCCTATTATACGATAGCGTATAATTCAGCGTCTTTGCCACGAACTAACATGGTTATTGTGCTTCAAAGTTGTCTGGAAGACTTAAGAACAGGAGCTTTAGGCAATAGTCCTGAAGACCGTTTTTTACCTTGGACATATAATTCAAATGCAAAAAAAGGAGTAAGAGCGTCTCGTGGATCGGTCATTGCGTTGATGATGCATATTAATCTCTGGTTGGCTCAATTCGATGAACAAAATAAAACAACTTATTATCAGAATGTGGTTGATTTGGGCGAACAGTTGGAACAGAATGACGGAGCTTATGAATTGTTAGAAATAAGCCGGATCTCAAATGTGTTCAAGGGAGGATCTAACGAAGGTCTTTTTGAAATAGCACAAAATATCAATGCTTCCAATGAAGTCTTTTCATCGATAGCTGTATTCTCTAATAATGTAGTTTATAGACATAAAGGAGCCAACGAAAATCCCATGTATTATTATGATGGTAGCTATATAGAGAAGATCTTCCCTTATATGGAAGAAGATTTACGGAAATCATATTGGTTCGATGAAAATATGTATTCGGCTTCCAGTGTGAATCGTACCGAAATAATAAAGTTTCTGAATATTGATTATTATGGAAACAATAGTATAACTTCTAATTCGGGAAACCAGATTGTTTTCCGGTATGCCGGAGCGTTATTGCTATACGCTGAAGCACTGGCGGCTTTAGGTACCAATGACACAAAAGCTAATGAGTTATTGAACCGGATTCGTCATAGAGCCGGTGCGTCAGAAAGCTTCTCTTCAGGAAAAGAGCTGCAGGATGCTATATTTTGGGAACGACAAAGAGAACTGATTGGAGAAGGGCATTATTATTATGATCTGGTACGAACTGGAAAAATTTCTAATATCGCATATTGTGCGCATCCCATCAGACGTACGGATTTTAATGTAGGTGCATGGACATGGCCTTTACATAGAGATGTGCTGAAAAATAATACGAATATACAACTCAATCTTTTTTGGGAGTGAATAGAATAAATACGTAATTATAAAAACAAGGATATGAAAAGCAAGATAAAGATATGGCAACTGGTTATTGCTGTTATTACCATACCTATATTTATGGGTAATTGTACAAACGATAGTTATCTGATAGATGGAGGAAAAAGTAATCCATATTATGATGGAACAATAATGGAGTTTCTCCAGTCAAGATCCCCTAAAGATGATCCTAAAAATGATTATTTTTCCGATCTGATTGAAATTATCAGGCTTGCAAATATGGAAGAGGTACTTGAGGAAGAAAATGTAACATTCTTTGCACCGACTAACTGGTCTATCCGCAAAAGTGTCGCTCTGCTGAATAAAATGTGGTATCAAATGGGTAATGACAGTATTAAGAATCTGAAGCAGATAAAACCTTCTGTATGGAGAGAATATTTATCTATGTATATACTTAAAGATAAATATACGCTTAAAGATATTCCTCAAATTGATACAACTGCGATTGCTGCTTATCCGGGACAGACATTCATTACGTATGGTGGACTGCCAATGAATGTAGGAGTGGTGTATGGTGATGCTAATGGAGTGAAATATGTGGGTCCCCGCCAGATACTTTATTCGTATATATATGATATTACTGTGAGTGATTTAAAGAATGCATATGTAGCCACATCGGACATACAACCCAAGAATGGAGTTGTTCATGTACTTCGTATGACCGATCATGATTTTGGTTTTGACAGAAGATTATTTGCTTTAAAAGCGATAGAAGAGGGCATTGATGAACTTTCTCAAATTAATAAAACAGAATAACTATGAAAGCATATCAATATGAGATAGAATCCCGTTTGATAAAGATGCTGATGTGTCTTTGTGTAGTCCTGTCTTTCGCAGGATGCAATTCTGATGAAGAAATAGAAGGCGATCCGTATGCCGGGGGAAAAGAGCCTTACGGTATAAGATTTTTAGTTGATGCTCCTTCGCCTGATAGAGCTTATCCGGGTGAATTGGTTACTTATAAGGCTAAAGGATTATCTAAATGGTTCAATCAGCAAGGAAAACCGGATTTTAGTTTTTTTATTTCCAATGAAAAAGCAGAAATAGTATTAGCTACTGATACAACAATTACAGTAAAAGTTCCGGAAAGTCTTAGTTCCGGAATTGCACATATCTTGTTGAATGAACAGATTTTCTATGGTCCTAAACTTACTGTGTTGGGTAATGTAAGCGTTGATAAAGGGTATGTAGTTCAAAAGCGTATTCCGGGTGCAATTTATAGTTGTTTGGAACATTGGTCTCAAAAGGAACATTATCATTTAGTAGGTAGCTTTATGCCATTGACAAGTAGCGATGCTCGTATTCGTTGCATAGCCTGGATTGATAATAAAGGAAGTGTAGCCGGTGGATGGAACGGAACCTATTATAAAACAGATAGTGGTCAGGGGATCGGTCATGATCTTAAGAATCCTAATTCAGGTGAAGGCGGTTCTTATAGCTATTATGCCAAATCGATTTCTTATTTTAATAATGATAAGTCTGGAAATAATCCAAACGTTTTAATCTCCGGAAAGTTTACACAGTATTACCCTGTACAGCGTGAACAGCCTACTTCGGTGAATAATATGATGAAAGTCGATCATGGTATTGGAATGATGTTTGATAACAAACAGCTTCCAAGTATCAAAAATGGACGGCTGATATCAACCAGAATCACTCGATTTAATGGAGGAACGAAAGAAGCACCTGTAGCTACATTTGTTACATCAGATGACAAAGTAATTGCAGTAGGAAACATTACCCAGTATTGTAAAATAGATATAGACAGATCATATGCGGAAGAATTGGCGTATGAATTCACTCCTGTCAAGACGGTATTGCGTATGAATAATTTAGGGGCACTGGATGAGGATTATCGTAAAAACAAGGAAGGTGTCAATGGAGTGATTCAAGATGCTTATATGGATGAGGAAGACGGTGTTGTTATTGTAGGCAGCATTAATTCTTTTGATGGAATAAATGTGAATAATATCGTACGAATCGATAAAAACGGTAACATCGATCAGCAATTTCTACAAAATATAGGAACGGGAGCCAATGGAGCGATAACCAAGATACGTTATAATAAAAAACGGAAAAAAGCAATGCTTGTGGGTATGTTTACTGAATTCAATGGCGTTCCGTGTTCTGGCGTAGTTATGCTGAATCGTGACGGTACGGTTGATCCGACTTTTAAACTTAGAAAGATGGAAGGCGGAACAGCTAACTTTGCTACTATTCTAAATGATCATGATTTCGTTGTAATGTCGGGTACTTTCACAAAGTATGATGGCGTTACACGACAGGGTTTCCTGATATTGACAATGGAAGGTGAAGCCATGCAGAAATTTAATGTTCCCGGCCTGTTCTTGGGTGAATTGAACCAGGTAATTGAAACCAAAACATCAACAAATGATAACGGTTTGTTATTAATGGGCGATTTTTATCGTTTTAACGGCGAACGGGTGGATAATATAGTAAAAATAGAAGTTGACTTTGATTAATCTTAAAATATACTTTGAAAATGAATAGAAAAAGAAAGATACAAACAAGTCTTTTCGCCAAGATCCTGTTTATGGGAATGACAATATGGACAATGATGTCTTGCGATAATTCATTAGAGCGGCTGACAACAAATGAATATCCGAAATCGGGAAACCAAGCACAGACAGGACATGTTTTATGTGTTGTAATTGATGGCGCATCCGGAAAAGCTGTAAATGAAGCTTACACAACACAGAAAGCCCCTCATATTCGTTCGATGAGAGACAATGCTGTGATCACTTTTGAGGGTTTAGCGGACAGTCGCCATAAAGCGTTACCCGTATTTACCAATGAACGGGGATGGGCAAATATGATGACGGGAGTTACAACTCATGGGATTGGGTTGGATGAAGAATCGACTGGCGAGGTGAAACCTATTGAAGAGTTAGAGACTCCTTCTTTTTTAAGTAGAATCAAACAGCTTGATAATGAAAAGAAAATTAGCTTGTATACAGCGGATAATCGTTTTTATCAGGCATTTCGTAACAATGCAGATATTGCCCGGACATTAGACAGTGATCAGCAAGTGAAGAGTGCTGTTATTGCTGAAATTAATTCGGATACAGATCTGCCGTCAGATGTTATCCTTGTAGAATTTAATGGGGTGCAAAAGGCTGGTGCTGCGGATGCTTTTTATGATGGTTCGGGTAATCCTACAACGACTGTGATTGAAGCTATACAGGAGATCGATACCTATATTGGTGAAATACGGACAGCTTTGGAATCCAGAGAAAACTATAGAAAAGAAAACTGGTTGATTATTGTAACTTCTACTTATGGAGGTACTTATTCTGAAACTGTTCAGTCTGATTCATATTATGACGACCCGCGACTGAATACATTTACACTGATGTATAATTCTCGATTTGTAAGCAAAGTAGTTGGAAAACCAAGTGCTAGTGAACTTAATTACAAATATTTTACTCCTTTGTATGCTGGAAATAATCAAAAGTCAGTTGCTACTGTAGCTGATCCAAAATTATTTGAGATGGAAAATAATAAGTCATATACTGTTCAGTTTATGTATTACTCTACCACTAAAAAGAATAATTGGGTGAATATTCTTTCCAAATCAGATAAACATAAAGGTAGTAAAGGTTGGAATGTACATGGTGATGGGGGCCGTATTAAATTTCGTGTTGGAAATCGGGATGTGTGGACTAGTCAGCAATCCACTGACCCTTGGGTTAGTACGGATGGTAAATGGCATACTGTTACACTTGTATTTGATAGAGAGGCTGTTCGGTTCAGGGCCTATATAGACGGGAATTACAGTACGCATAGAGATCAACAGAATATGACTTTACCAACAAACTTGACATGTCCGGATTACCCGTTAACTATCGGGAAAATAGAGAACTCCCCGAATGAGAGTAACGCTGGATTCTGTGTGACGAATCTTCAATTTTATGATGTAGCATTACCAGAAGAATTTATTGAGAAAAATCACGGAGTAACTAAACTGGAGGAAGTGAAAAATGAATATTGGGATCATTTAATTGGTTACTGGCCATGCGATCGAGAAGAGGACTTAGAAAATCCTATCTTGAAGAATGTTTCGCAATATGCAGATTCATATGCAGGAAAATCTGATATAACCTTTGCCGATCAAACATGGACAACTGGTAATTCTGCTGAAGAACACTTAGCTCCAGCTCCGGATGACTCTTATTATCAAGCTGTTTTCAATAATGTAGATATCCCCTTACAAACTATGCAATGGTTGGGACTTTCTATTTCAGAATGGAAATTTGAAGGTGTAGGGAAAACATTTGAATACACTTTTATGGAAGAAAACTAAATATAAATAGACTGTTATGAGTAAGAATATATTAAAAAACAAAAGAAGCTGTGTATTCATTCTTCTATTCGTTTTGGGCACATCTGTGTGGCTCGGAGGATGTGATACAGCTTATAAATACGATATAACTGACGGTATAGATAATAATGGTGCCAGTGAACCGGATATTACAATAGATACCGAAGGGGGGATCGATGTCAGTATGTACGAAAAGGCACGTATTTTTCCGGGATTGGTAGATACAGCGAAAGAAGAACGGATTAACGCTACAATTGAGCTTGATTTGAATAAGCAATATATTGATTCCATCACTTTAGGAGTATCTAAAGTGCCACAGCCGATTTATAGTACGGGACTTTATGCCGGAGCCGGTGAGCAGGTAGCTATCACTGTGGAAGATAATACGATGGGACTTAGCGTAATTGTAGGCTCACACATGGATGATCTTACAGAATTGGCCCCTTATCAACGTATGCCTTTGGTATATGTTGCTAAAGCTTTGTTCCCAGGAAAGAATATAATAAAGAATCCATTGGGAGGACCCATCTGGATTAAAAAAAGTTTAGGGCTGAAAGCTTCCGGTACTTGTTCTTTAAAAATAGAAGGAGTATATAAATCACCAGATTTTGTAATAGGAGAGACGGACTTGCAAGATTGGAAGAGAAGAATATCAGAGACCACTGTTCCTTGGTTGGAAATAAGAGGAAAACATTTCGCTTTTACCGTACAGAAAGATCGTGTACTTGATAATTTGGAAAGTATTTCATCCACCCTGCAGGAAGTCGGTAAAGAATGGGATGAAGCAATTGAAGAGTTTTTCTTTGAATATTATGGATTAAAGATTGACAAGGATGCGGAAGAAAAGGAGCGTGCTCCGGAGTTTCCTTTTCGGGTTGTGTTGGATGTACAAGTTTTGGGAAACCTGTATTTGCGTAATAGTGACTATGCAATAGTTGCGATAAACAACACGTATATGCTGGAAGAAATGTTAAACCTTAGAACATTGAGAATTGGTAACTCTGTAGCTTTGTTGAGCGCAATCAATTCAATGTGTACCTATCGTTCACGTAATAATCCTTGGCCTGCTGATTATCGGGCAGTGGCTAATGCAATCCCTTTGTACCGGATAGGAAAGAAGAATTTCTCAAAAGAGAATGCCTTTGGTGAAATCTTCCCTGGTGAAGAGAATATAACCACTTTATTCCCTAAAGCTATTGAGTATGCTATGGCTGATTCAAGTAAATGGGCGAAAGAGGATGCTGCAACCAAGTATGATGATAAGACAGCATATAAAGCATTCGACTTGTTAAGCCTTATTCAATTGGCTAATTATGACGATAACAATTGGGAAGCGATGAAATACCTGAATCTGAAGGCAAAAGAGGAACGGTCGATTGATAACTCAACTCTAAGTTATGCTTTCCGCATGTTATGTGACTATTTTAAACAGAACTTATGTCCGTTCTTTGATTATTGGGGGGTGGAGCAATTGGACGAGGATAGAAAATATGCCGAACAATACCCGTTAATGGATAAGAAAATATGGGAGTATAATCCGTTGAATCCTCAACAGGTAAAGGATTATGATGTATCTTCATATTGTTATCGGCATAGTCGTAGAGACTGGAAGGTGTCTGCGTATGATAAAGGCTATGGCATAAATTATGATGGTGATTCCAGAAAACCTGAATATTTGATTGATGGGGAAAAGAAGACTAATTGGAGTTCTGGTAAGATTAATGACAAACCTTTGGAGTTGCCTTATTATATCATTTTTGATTTGAACAAAGTCTCTGATATTGATGGAGTATATTTGGCAAATGGTTATTCCAATCAGTGCCTGGCTGATGTTCATGTTGAATATATTGGCTCTGAAGTTGCCGATCCTTATGATATCAATGCTCCATGGGAAACGTTGCTGCAGGTTACTGACCCCAATGTAGTGAGGGCAAACTTGAAGAACGAGCGTTTCTTTGATTGCCCGAGAACTCAAGCCAGATATCTTCGTCTTAAAATCTCAAATCCCAATACGATCGTGTTTAAAAGTGATTCAGATTTGACAGAGGAAGAAAAAGCAAATCAGAAGAAGTACCATTCTTTCGCAGAGTTTGGAACTTATTACAAGAAACCATAAAAGAAATCATATATGAAAAAGCTTATAAATATAGTTATTGTTGGGGTAGTCGGATTACTTATCATTTCCCTTCATTATTCTTGTACTACGTATGAGGCACCGGATGGGATTGCAGAGGATGGGTTTGACTCTGATTCTGTGATATCAACAACTATCCACCGTAAAGTTCTTTGGATCAATATAGATGGAGCGGTCGGAAGTATAGTAGAGAAGAAGATGCCTCAGGATGGTACTATTGCCAAAATGCTGAAACATAGTAAATACTCATGGGTGGGGTTAAGTGATAACCGCACTTTACAGAAAGAGGGTAGCGAGGATCCTGTAACTTGGGCAACTATGATGACTGGAGTAAATCCTGAAAAACATCAGATTACCGATGAGTCGTATGTGGCCAACATGGAATACGATCCGAGTAATCCGAATGAGAAAGTAATCCAATATCCAACGATTCTACATCATATTGCAGATAATGATTCAGAAAACCCGACATTATGCGTAACCCCTTGGGACAAGTTGAATAAGAATTTATTAAATGCAGCACAAAAGACCGTAACTACTGCGAATGATGAGGAAACTAAAAATGTGATATTGGAGTATCTGAAAAATAGTGATTTTAATTTTACACTATTAAGTTTCTCGGGTATGTTAGAAGCTGGTAAGTCTGGAGGATTTTCCGCCAATAATGTCAATTATATCACAGCACTTCAATATATAGATGCATATATTGGTGAATTCTTGCAGGCAATTGATGAAAGAAAAAATGCTTTTTATGAGGACTGGCTGGTTGTTGTAACATCTAATCATGGTGGAAAAGAAGACGGTAGTTATGGGGGAAACTCTGCAGAGGAACGAAATACGTTTGGGATATTCTACTATCCACATTATACGGAACAGAAGATGCTAGGAAAAAAAATGTATGGAGCTTATTTTGATTCATCCAAAGCACAAGGGATTGTTTTAGATACGGTTTCTACAAACATTAAATATGCAATAGGAGAAAATTCTAGTTTCTCTGTGGAATTTATCATGCGTATGAATCCCCGTAAGGATGGATCTTACAAAGGTGATAATTGGAATGCTATTTTCTCAAAAAGCGGCAGTTGGGGAATCTTTCGGCAAAGAGAAACTGCTTCTCTTCGTATTGAAGGATCTACTGGAGCTTTAGAAGAAGCGGTGGCAGCATTTAATGATCCTCAATGGCATAATTATGGTTTTAGTGTTGCTCCAATGAACAATGCTCAATCACGAGAATGGATTGTTGCTTTAGATGGTAAGATAATGAAAAAAGGTACTAAGGATGTTCGTGGAGTAGCAGACAACAAATCCCCATTGCGTATTTGCGACCATGTTCCCACTTCATTTTATGTATCAGAAATTCGGTTATGGAAAAAAGCACTTACAGAAAATGAGCTGACACAGCAGGCAGCGTTATTAGATATATCATCAAATGATGCCCATTTTAAAGATTTACTTGCATACTGGAAATTGAATCCGGATGAAGTGAAAGATGCTAGTAAACAAGATACGCTGGTTATCAAAAATCAGATAGCGGATGGATTAGATTTGTTATATGTCAATCTGGATAAACAAAATAGCGAAACATTTAAAGAGGAAGCATTTGTTGAGTTACCTAATACGTTTCCGACGTATGTGTCAACAGGTAATCTAATAATGGAGAACACGCTGGTTGTTCCACAAGTTCTTTATTGGTTGAATATGTCGACAAATACAATTCTGGATGGTTTTAAATTTATAAATAATTATGCAAGTTCTGAAGAATGGCGAGATTTGCCCGAAGATGAATGACTCAGAACTGTGGAAGGATATTTTTCCTCAAATAAAAGAAGATGATTGGGAAACCGTGGAACAATATCTTAATAAAGAACAGGACAACTTTGTTGTTAAACTACGACAGGATTACCCCTTGCTATCGGAAGAGGATATTCATATTATTGTTCTATTGCGATTAGAAGTTTCTCATGAAAAGATTGCTCGTCAGTTTCATATCTTGTTAGCTTCTTTTCGGACAAGAAGGTATCGGATAAAGAAAAAGATGAGAATTGAAGATGAATATCATTTAACGAAGTTTATCCGAAGACTTTATGTGTAATTGAGGTTCGTTGAATGTTTATATTGTTATTAAACGTAGACAAATGAGGTGTTTTTCTTATTTGTCTACGTTTGGTTTTAGGATAAATGTATGAAAATGTTTATATTGTGAAGGATATTAGAAGGAAGGTGTAATATGAATAAATGAAGCACAGCTAAGATAAAATGAGTTTGGTCGGACTGTGACTTTTGATAATTCTATCTTTGTTACTTTTAAAAAGTATCTTATGAAACATTTTAGTCTGAAATTTAAATTGTCAAGGTGTGTAATACTGAAATATCTAGTTCTAAAGTTTGCAATCTTTGGAATAATTATTCCTTTGAATGGGTTTGCTCAGGGAGCAAGCAGCGAGTTGACTAAAGAAATCGATTTCAGTAGTGCAGTAACAAGGATCACTCAAAAGTATGAATATTGGTGTGTTTATGCATGCTTGGAGTCTTTAAATACGAGTCTGCCGCAATGTACTCATTGTTTTAATTTTCTGCATCGCTTTTATATGAATGGTGCATCTAATCCATATCAATTAGTAAGTGATGAGGACTTTAAAGATGCTATAGATAAACTGGAGGCTGATGCTGATGAAACTTGTAACTCTTCAGATATTTATGAGAAATTTGGTGTCTCTGGAGAGTCCTTGGATGCATATCTTTTGTCTGAAGGGTTTTCAGAATCTAGTATGGTAAGTTTTATAAGGAAGATTTCTAAAAACGATGAGGGTAATCCATCAATTACTTTTTTTATTGATATGGATGGAAATACAGGACATTGTGTTGTTTTTCTAGGATCTAAACTGTATAATAATAGTTGGGATGATCCTGAATCAAAAATATACTTAATGAATCCAGCGTTTAAAAGTATAAGAGAAGCTACACTTACTGAAATTAATGATACATGTGATATAATATACTGTAAATAAAATTGTCTAATTATGAAATCAATATATTTATTGTTTTTCTCTTTTGCTCAATTAGTGTTCTTTTCATGCAGTGAGCAAGGAATATACATTAATAATGTTTCTAATCAGGTTATTCAAAAAGATATTGCAATCACTCGTGCGATTAGCAATCTAACCCCCAACTGCAGTTTACTTATTGAAATAGATGAGAATGCTCAAGATACTGTACTTGAACGATTAAAACTTAATATAGCCAGAGAATGGTATAGTCATAGAAAAGGCTTGTCTTTGCCTTTAATAGATTCTACTATAAAATTTGTACCGGTAATTGATACGCCATCTTTACCGTCTATTACAGATTCTGATAAAATACTGATGCCTCAAAAAGATTTTGCTAGCTTCTATGGACAGAATGAAAAAGGGGAGACTCTGTACTTCTATGCTTTATATACAGACAGGAGTAATTTTACAAAAGAAACTAATCCTCGGATGTATAGAGACCAGGTTGAACTGTTCGGGCAAGAATATGCTGATAGGGTGATTGAGAAATTGAGAAATGCCAAAGGTCCTGAACGATGGGAAATTATTGTAGTATCCCCACAAGACCCGGGACATAAAGAATTTGAATATGCAAGAGAACATTCTGATGATGGTTCTTTTTTCATTCTGACCAGAGGGAGAACATATCCACGTGTCTGTTTCTTTGTGAATAACAAGCCTTATTATTGTTGTGAAACGCCACAACACGAGTTGGGTATGAGACTATTGGAGGATTATTTAAGAAGATAATGTAAATAGACATGGTCGATTCAAAGGAAAGGACTACCATCCGATTTATTATATTTTGCCATTGCTCTTGAAGCTCATCAGGCTAATGATATTTTGTAATACCGAAGCATAATTATATAACGACTCAATACTGATGGCTTACTTCACATTTTCGTGAAACCCTTATTGGAAGGGAGAAGGCGGGTGAAGGGTTAGAGTTTCACCCGCTCTTTCATTTCTTATTCTTTGTATTTCACAGCCACCGAAACCCTGTAATTGCCCGGAACGGGTGTGTAAATGGGTTGGTGGGTAGTCCCTTTGTTTTGCAACTTCTTTTCTGCGATCAATCTTTTAATATGGCGGTATGCAGTAATTTGTGTCATTCCACAGAGGTACTGGAAGTCTTTCCGAGTGATCAGTTGGTTTTCTGCAAAATACTTTGTCAATTCCATATCTATCTCCACTTCGGAAAGTCCGGCAGAATGCGGCCTGTATTTTGAACGGTGGAATTCCATATCGGAAAGTTCGGCTTTCAGTTCTTTGTCTGCTTTGAATTTGATTGCTTTCAGTTTAACTTTATGCACTCGCTTATCTTTAGGATCCCGTATTTCTTCTTCGCAGGAAAGAGTTACTTGTAGATATCCCAATCCGTCGATATGCACCTTTTTCCCTTCTTTAAGGCATTGTGCCACTTCGTATTTCAGTTCTTCCAAAGTTGCTGTCACATCAGACGGGCTTAATGAACAGCGATCGTGAATCCGGTAAACCAGTTTTTTCGTATTTACTGTTTCATAACTAATCGGACGCGCATGATATCTTACCTTGTTTTTCTTCTCCTTCGGCATCGGAGTCTTATATAGTTCAAATTGTACTGCCATAGTCTTTCTTTTTTCTTTAGATGTTTGTAGATTATCTTTTTGATGTTTCTTAATTTTCTTCTTGATATCTGTTATTTATCATTGTTGCGATAAGTGCTTATCATTAACATGATATATGCATGTCATTACTGTGATAAGATATTATCATTATTGTGATAAACTATAAATGTCGGCACCAAAGATAAGGTTTAATTAGGAGATAAACAAGAAATAATAAGGTAAAACGCCAAGTTCATTTTTATAAAAATGAAGGGATTAAAAAGTTGTAAATCCCATATTTCGGATATTATATTCGCATCCATTAAATACTAAAAACGAAATTTTATGGACAAGAAAAGTGTGCTGCTTTCATTATGGCAGAAGTTTGTAAACAGCTTTTATAAAAGCGGAGAGTGTGAAGGATTAATGGAAGACGCATCAAAGTCTTCGGTTAGTTGTTATGAAGAGCCTAAAGAGAGAAAGGAGATAAAAGAGAGGGATTCTCTTTCTAAAACAAAACTGTTGACTGGAAGTGTAGGTCTTTTCTTGAAGTCTCATTATGATTTTCGTTATAATGTTCTGACGGAAGAAACTGAATTTCGTTTGTTGGAACGGATGAACGAGGGATTTCAGCCTGTCAATCAACGTGTGTTGAATACGATTTGCCTGGAAGCGCATGAGGCTGGTATTGCATGCTGGGATCGTGATTTGTCGCGTTGCATTTATTCCACTCGCATAGCAGAATATCATCCTTTCAGGCTGTATCTGGATGAATTGCCGGAGTGGGATGGTATAGACCGTGTGTCCGCATTGGCACGACGGGTTTCCGAAAACCCGTTGTGGGAAAAAGGATTCCGCATTTGGATATTGGGGATGACGGCACAATGGATGGGGGTAATGGGAGATCATGCGAATAGTGTAGCTCCCTTGCTCATTAGTACAGAACAGGGATATTTTAAATCTACTTTTTGTAAGTCTTTACTCCCTCCTGCGCTTCGGCGTTATTATATGGATAAGGTGGATTTGGCAAGTCAGGGAAAGGTGGAGCGTAGACTGGCGGAGATGGGACTTCTCAATTTGGATGAATTTGACAAGTTTTCTTCTGCAAAAATGCCTTTGTTGAAGAATCTGATGCAGATGGCTTCATTGAGTTTGTGCAAAGCTTACCAGAAGAACTATCGTGTCTTACCACGAATAGCTTCTTTTATTGGTACGTCTAACAGGAAAGATTTGCTTACTGACCCGACTGGTAGCCGCAGGTTTATTTGCGTGGAAGTAGAGCGCCCTATTGATTGTGAAGCGATTGAATATGAACAACTTTATTCACAATTGAAAGTGGCAATCTTGTCAGGTCAGCGTTATTGGTTTACGAAAGAAGAAGAACAGGAATTGCAAAAGAGCAATCTGTCGTTTTACCGTCAAGGGCCAGTGGAAGATGTGTTGCGTGCTTGTTATCGGTCGGCGGAAAGAAGAGAGGAGTGTGATCTTCTTTCTGCGGCTGATATATTTCAATGTTTAAAAAAGAGGAATCCTACAGCTATGCGTGGTGCAAATCCGGCAAGTTTGGCGCAGGTGTTGATAGCGGCAGGGATTGAACGAAAGCATACAAAGTATGGAAATGTATATCGGGTGGTAAAAATTGGATAAGAGAGAACCGTTTTGGGTGATGCCTTGAGTGACGGCTTGGGTGAAGGGGGGGAGACCTTCACCCGCTTTAGCCTATGGATAGGGCTCTGTAGCGAAAAGATGAAGGGCTTATAAAAATTACTTGGAATGTGAGAGTGTCACTCGAAAATAATGTTTATCTTTGAATAATTATTAAATGAAGAATAACTATGGATAGTGTGATACGCAAATTTCCTATTGGTATACAGAATTTCGAGAGTTTGATAAACGACGGTTATGTATATGTAGACAAGACAGCGTTGGTGTATAGGATGGCGACTACCGGTCGTTATTATTTCCTTAGCCGTCCCCGCCGTTTCGGGAAGAGTCTGCTGTTATCTACCATTGAAGCTTATTTAAGCGGAAAGAAAGAACTCTTCAAAGGACTTGCCATTGAGAAGCTGGAACAGAAATGGGAAGAACATCCTATCCTGCATCTGGATCTGAATACGGAGAACTACAAAGAACCGGATAGCTTGCGAAGACGGCTGGACAGTACTCTTTCTTATTGGGAGCAACTTTATGGTACAAGGGCGGTGGAGACCTCTTTGCCGTTGCGCTTTGAAGGGATTGTAAGACGTGCTTGCGAGCAAACAGGGCATCGTGTGGTTATCTTGGTGGACGAATACGATAAGCCTATGTTGCAGGCTATCGGTAACGAGACATTACAGGCGGAATATCGTAATCTGTTGAAAGCTTTTTATTCCGTACTCAAGTCGCAGGATAGATATATAAAGCTGGCTTTCCTAACCGGTGTGACGAAATTCGGCAAGGTGAGCGTATTCAGTGATTTGAACAATCTGAATGATATATCGATGGACTATCGTTACATGGATATTTGCGGCATTACGGATAAGGAGCTTCATGAAAACTTTGATGGCGATGTGGCATTATTGGGTGAAAGGAACGGCTTGACGAAAGAGGAATGTTATGTCAAGTTGAAAGAACAGTATGACGGTTATCATTTCGATTACGATACCGTAGGACTTTACAATCCATTCAGTATCTTTAATACGTTGTCTAAGCTGAAGTTTTCCGATTATTGGTTTGAGACAGGTACTCCGTCTTTCTTGGTTTATCTGCTGAAACATTCCAACTATAGGTTGGATAGGATTACCGAGGAGCAGGTTTCGGGCGATTTACTGAATAGTATCGATTCTATGTCGCGCAACCCTATTCCGGTTATTTACCAAAGCGGATATTTGACGATAAAAGGATATGATGACCGTTTCGGTATCTATCGGCTGGGTTTCCCAAACAAGGAAGTGGAGACAGGTTTCATAAAGTACTTAGTTCCCTTTTATACACCGGTAGAAGAAGAGAAAACTGGTTTTCTCATTACCAATTTTATTATGGATATCGAGAGAGGAGAGCCTGATAGTTTCATGCAGCGTCTGCAATCTATGTTTGCCGATACCGACTATAAGATAGTGGGGAAGATGGAACTTTATTTTCAGAATGCGATGTACTTGGTATTTAAGATGCTGGGATTTTATACAGATGTAGAACGTACTACCAGCAATGGTCGTATCGATGTTGTACTGCAAACCAAAGACTATATCTATGTGATGGAACTGAAATTGGATGGTAGTGCTGACGAGGCTTTACGTCAAATAGAGGAAAAAGGGTATGCTTTGCCTTTCGCCAAGGATTCCCGTAAATTATATAAGATCGGTGTGAACTTTTCTTCCGAGATACGTGGAATTGTGGAATGGAAAATAGTGGAAGATAATTCTTAAGATGCCAAGTGCTATTGATTTCGAATAGCCGCATACACTAATCTTTGACAGTTTAGGTATGCGGCTTACTTATATGTTGGGGATGTGTCTTAGTTTTGACACATCCCCTTTAATTTATAGCGTATGAGCAACTGTTTGTGAAGGAAGATTCAGATATGATTTATTTTTGCCCCTCTTTGAATGATTATCGGACTTTTTATAAAGTCGTATATTAAAGATTTGGAACTTTTTGAATGATTAGAGTACCCGTTTCTCTATTATTTTTAAGAACTTTGCCATTGTGAATTAGTTCGATGACTTACGTTGGCTATAAATTTAAAGTTAATAATAAAAAAAGAATAGACATGAATTACACAAAAATGAAATTTGGTTTAAAGAAAGGGATAGTAGGTGTATGCATCTTGGGAGCAATACTATTGTTTACTACCCCGCTTTCGGCACAAACGAATGGTAAATCCGGTAAAGGACTGTATGAACTGTTTAGTACTAAACTGCCGGATGGGGCGCAATGGGTAAAAGATAATAAGTATGTTCGGAAAGGAGGGTACTCAAAGAAGACGGAAAACTATATATATGTAGGAGCTGCTAAAAGTCCCGCAGAAATGACAGGTTTATCCATCCCTATCCGAGAAAACCCGGGACCGGGAGAGTATCGTTATATTACTTTTGCCTGGGTGAAATGGGGTGGAGAGCAGATCGGAATGAAATTTCATGTTTCCGAAAAGTCAGCCAGTCAAAAAGGAAAGAAATATGATTTTACTTATATCGCCGGAGAACCAAAAGATTTGATAAATCAGTTGAAAGGTCTGGATCTTGGTGACAAGCCTGGACACTGGATGGTGATGACACGCGACCTTTGGAAGGATTTCGGTAATATTACGTTAACCGGAATGTCATTTATTTGTCCTGAAAGGCGTGATGCAGGTTTTGACGAAATCTTTTTGGCAAAAACGCAGGATGATATAAAAAATGCTCCGAAAGTACTTCCGAGTGAGGTTGCTACTGTTGTTCCGGCAGTGGAGGAAGATGATGAGTTGATGTATGATGAAGTTGCATCAGATAGTATCGCTGCTGATCAGGGAGTACAAATCGACTGGGGAGCACAGATTAAGGCAGGTGGTACAATGATGTATCCATTGTATTTGTTGGGATTGATAGCTCTTGTAATTGCAATTCAGAGACTGATAACTTCGCGTCAAGGTCGCCTGGCTCCGAAACCTTTGTGCAAAAGTGTTAATGAATGTTTGGCAAATGGGGATTTGAAAGGAGCATTGGCTGCTTGTGACAAGTATCCTTCTACGCTAGCGAACTCACTGCGTTTTATTTTTGAGCATGTAAAAGCCGGGCGTGAGGCTGTAAGCCAGACGGCAGGTGACATGGCTGCACGTGATATTCGTACACATTTGGCACGTATATATCCTCTTTCTGTTATCGCTTCATTGGCTCCGTTAATTGGTTTGTTAGGTACTGTTGTCGGTATGATAGAAGCATTCGGCCTGGTTGCTTTATATGGGGATGAAGGTGGTGCCTCTATTTTGTCTGATTCTATCTCCAAAGCATTGATAACAACTGCTGCCGGTTTGATTATAGCTGCTCCTGCCATTGCTTTATACTTTATTATCAAGAATCGTATCATGCGTATGGCTTCACTGGTAGAGGTAAAAGTGGAAGAAGTGATTACCAAATTGTATCTGGACAACAAGGAGGAAAAGAATGAGACTGAATTATGATGACGATGATAAGGTAGAAGTACAAATGTCTCCTTTGATAGACTGTGTGTTCTTGCTGCTCATTTTCTTTTTAGTAACTACGATGATGAAAAAATGGGAAATGCAGATTCCGTTAACGCTTCCTACAATGACTTCAAGCCTTTCCACTACACGGGCAGGCGAGGAAGCGGTGATTATCGCAGTAGACGAAAAGAAGAATGTGTATCAGGTAGTAGGGCATGATGCCTATTCGGGGGAAAGTACTTACTTGCCTGTAAAAGATTTAAGCGCTTTTCTTTCTGAATTACGCAATAGTCGGGGAGTGGAAACAAATATCGATGTGACGGCCTATCGTACTGTACCGGTAAGCACAGTGATAGAGATCTTCGACCAATGTCAAATACAGGGCTTTACACATACACGTGTACGCCTTGGAAGCAAACCCTATTAAGCCTATGAGACTATCATTATTTAATAACGAGGACGAACCGGAAGTTTCTATGTCTCCTTTAATCGACTGTGTGTTTCTTCTGCTTATTTTCTTTCTGGTATCTACCATGACGAAAGTGAAAAATAGGGATATTCCTGTTGATCTGCCAACTTCACAATCGGCCGTTAAATTGAAGCCGGATGATAAGCAGGCTATTGTAGGATTGGATGCCGATGGTAATTTTTATTGGGACGGGCAACCTTGTTCTACCAATTTTATGATGGAACAGTTACGGCAGACATGTATCACTGACCCGGGAAAGCGTATTCGCATTGATATGGACAGGCATACTCCGTTCGGACGTTTTGTAGAAGTGATGGATGCTTGCCAGTTTTATAACTTAACTAATATAGGAATCAGGACGTATGACGAAAACTACAACAGGGAGTAGCCGTCTGACGGTTATCCTATCATGGATGATAGCATTGATTTGTTTTGTGGGCGGAGCACTCTATATTTGGAAGATGCCGTCTCCGGATCAGGAGGCGATAGCTTTGCAAATGAAACAGCAGAAAAATCAAAAGTCCAGAAAGAGTTTGACGGAAAAGGTAAAACAGGAACAGGCACAACGGGCATTACCTGCTAATTATGCCAGGCAGCTGGTGGAGCAGTCAGAGGTCTTGGTTAAAAAGAATCTGGAAGAGCAGGTGAAGAAGTTCCAAACGATGGCTGAAACAATGAGACGGCGTAAAGAAGATATGCTGACGAAAGTGGAAAAAAGAAAATTGCCATGGGGAGCACCTGCTGATGCGAATGATACATCGAAAGCGCGGGCTATTCCTCGAGCAGGAAATCCGTCAGATAATGCTTCTGTCGAAGAACTTTATGCTGTATTACGTGACTATGAGGCTGAAATTCAACAAAGTCATTTGGCTGTGAGTGCTGCTAAACAGTCTTTATCCAAGGGACAGTCGTTTCCTGAAGTGTATAGTTCTTTGAAAGCGGGTAATTCACGTATGCCGAGTTTTGATGAATTGATAAGGATGCAGTCAAGGGATGGTGAGTGGGCAACTTCGGCAGGTAGTAATGCTAGTGGAGGATTAGAGATAAAGAGTACTGCTGATTTGAATAATTATCGTGGGTTGCTCGGACAAGCTACTCGTCAGGCAGGGTTGGCGCAATCTCGTTTGGAAGGTCTGTTCGGGGCAGTTCGTCAGGCAGGTAATCCTGGAAACGGAATGGGACAAGGTAATGGCAGCTCGGGTAATGGAGGCTCTGGAGGTAATGGTAGCGGTAATGGAAATGGAACTGGTATGGGAGGAAGTGGAGAAGTTTCTGCTCCCGGAGGCGGAAAGGGAACATTCAGTGCTTATTCAGGATCGAAGTTGAGCAAGGAAATGGTGAAAGCACAAGCGTTGCCCGGACGGCGTTTCTCTAAAGATGCAGAACGTAAGGGATGGCTCTATATCAATACATGGTATATGATTGGACCGTGGGAGAGCTTCGGTCGAGAGGATTTTTCCATCGTTCATCCACCTGAAGTTTCTATTGACTTTGATGCTGTATATACTGATGGACAGATAGGAACAGGAATTGCGGAAACGGATTCCGATCCGCTAAAAGTTATCGGAGACGAGGTACAGCTTGACGGGACGCTACGTTGGAAGTTTATGCAGAGTGAATCGATGCACAATGTCCCACCTGTGACTACCGGACATTCAACTTACTATGCTTATACCGAGCTTTACTTTGATGAGGCTACGACGATGCTGGTAGCTATCGGTACGGATGACAGCGGGCGTGTATGGATTAACGGCAAGGATGTATGGCGTGACTATGGAACTAGTTGGTATAATATTGATGAACATATCGCTCCTTTTCAGTTTCGACAGGGGTGGAATAAAGTTTTGGTCCGGCTGGAGAATGGAGGTGGCGGGCCGTGTGGGTTTAGTTTTTTGATTATTCCCCAAAGTAAATAGATAGATGTGTGTTTAAATAGATAGATTGTTTAAGGATTAATTATTGGTAGAAGTTATGTGAAGGCTTTATGTGCCTTCCATAACTTTCTTTTTATGAATTTGATGGAACATGGTACATATAGGTCAGTTGATACAAAAAGAATTATACCGTCAAAATCGGTCTATTACTTGGTTTGCGGAGCAGCTATGTTGTTCTCGAAGTAATATTTATAAGATTTTCTCTCATTCTGATATCAATACTATGTTACTTCTCAAAATATCAGTGATTCTTCATTGTAATTTTTTTCGATATTATTCGGATACTTTAGGAGATATTGAAAAAATGTAAACTTTTTGGGTACACAGTTCTCTTCTTTATTCTGCTTATTTTCCTTATCTTGTCACTGTTAATTAAAAACAGATGTGTTATGGATGTTCAACTTTGTAATTTGATAAAGAGTTATTGTATACGTGGAATATACAATAGCTCTTATTTGACACATAAGTTTAGTTGTGCTATAATCTTTCATGTCTATTTACAATAACTTTAATATCAATTATGTTATGAATAAATGCTTGTACTATTTTGTAGTTGTAGTTTTATCTATTGTTGCAACTACACAACTTCATAGTCAGGTTCTTGTAAAAGAGAATATTTTTGATGTGGATGAAGTGAAACAAGAATATGATTATTGGTGTGTTTATGCTTGTATACAATCAGTTGATGGTATTGATCAATGTAGTATATGTGAAGGCTATATAAATGATTTCATCGTAGATGCTTATGAATCAGATACTAACCCTTATAGTAATATTTTAAGCGATGATGATTATAAGGAAGCAATGAAAGGATATATAGAAGAGGGAGATGGACCGTGTTCTTCTCCGGGAAAATTTGAAAACTTTGGTGTAATAAAAGGAGACACGGACGATTTATTGGGTAATTTTGATATAAGCGAAGTTGATTCTGAACATTTTATATTTTGTATTCTTCAAAATCCGGATGAATCCGTTTATAATTATTTATTGGTAAATGATAATAATGATGGTTCTGGGCATTGCGTAGTTCTTAGTCATACAGAGTATTATGACGAAGACTGGTATTCTCCTTATTCCCACTTATACATCATGAATCCTTCTAGTGGAAAAGAAGAAGAAATTAGCTATTCAGATTTAATGGATTATGATTTATTTTATGAACAAAAAAATTGATAATATGAAAACAATAAACAGTTTATCCGTTTTATTAATAACTGTCGCCCTTTTGTTGGCATGCAGTGATAAAACTTATGTCGAAAAAGGTATTTTTACAGATAAAGGAAATAGTGAGAGTGATTTTGTAAAAACAAAGTTTGCTATACCTGCTCCGGACAGTTATTTATTTACCGCAGTCGACCGGGATATTCAGGATACCGTATTAAAGAAAGCGATGACAAAGACACGGGAAGAATCTTATATGATATCTACTAGAGGTATAAATGCGTCTCGACAACTTTACTATCCTGCGGTAGATAAGGTGACTGTCCATTTTGTACCCGTAATAGATAGGCCTCGTACGCTATTAGGAATGAATCCTCAAGATACAATTTTTAGAATCAATAAAGAGTTTGCTTGCTTTTATGGCAAAGGCAAAAATGGAGAAAACATTTATTATACTGCATATTACAAGGATCGGAGTTCTGTGACTAAAGATACGAATCGATCGTTTTATGAAGCAACCAAGAAGGTACATGGACAGGAATTTGCGGATGAGATGATTGAAAAAATCAGAAATACGAAAGGCGCCGATCGTTGGAAAGTGACCTCTTTCTCACAGGGAGATATCATGTTTCAATTATTCGAATATGCAAGAAGCCAGTCTGATAATGATAGTTTTTTTCTTCTCACAAGAGGAGGAGGTCAATATTTCGATGTATGTTATTTCAAAGGTGGAGAGCTGTTTTCATGTAAAAAGACACGGGCGAATGATGTAATTAGGATAAAGACGGCTGATGAATTGATAAAATAGAATGAAACGCAGATTGTATTATGTTTTGGTAAGATGAAAGAAGGTAAACAAAAGTGCCGGATATTGAAGACAATCTGGAAGCAGATAGCGGAAGCGAATGACATAAAGCTTGTAACATCTAAATGTAGATATCGGGGAGATTGCCTAGGTACATGTCCAAAATGTGAAGCTGAAGTCCGCTATTTAGAAGAGCAACTTCTTTTTCGTCAAAGAATAGGACTGGCTGTCAAAATTGTAGGTGTTTCGTTGGGAATGTCTACTATGGGGACTACTTCTTTATATGGACAAAAGGTGGGAGAAGATAGTTTGAAGAATAATTGTACTATGCTTCCACAAGTAGAGGTCGTAGGATGGAAGGCTGTTAGAAAAGTTTCGGTTGCAGGAGGAATTGTCCTTGTTTCACAAGATAGACATTCTGTTTCTGTAGAAGGAATAGTAATGGATAAATGCGGTCATCCGATAATAGGAGCAGAAATTGTTGAAAAAGGAACTGCTCATAGGACGCTTTCTGACCTCAATGGGCGATTCATCCTTCAAATATCCGGAAAGAGAGCAGTTTTGAAGGTTAATTACCCCGGTATGAAAACGAAGAGTGTGAGTGTGAGGAAGAGAAAGGGCAAGAATATAAAAGTAGTGTTGTATAAGAATCGCAGAGTATTGGACGAAATATTATAAAAATAATTAGGATATGAATTTAGTATTATTGAATTTTGTTTGGAGCGGTGTCCTTATAGGAGAAAGCTTTATCCGTTCTTTCCGACTATGCTCATTACTTGGATTCTGATGTTTGCCGGAAGTTTCGGGCTTGAATACTTGACAGTGAGATGGATCTTTAAAGATAAGAGCCGGGCATTGATGTGGGCGATACTTAGTGGAAATGTTTTGAGCTATTGTTTCATTGTAATTTCTTTGCTTGTTAAATACTGGATTAAATAAAAGTTTGAAAGTTATGGCTGTATTCTATCTTATTTCCGTTTTATCCATATTAATAGTGTTTATTGTGCCTTGCATTATTGGTACTAGATATATGATAAAAAAACAAATAGCATGGCACATTCAGATTCTTTGGTTATTATTGATTGTATTGACTAGTTATGGTGGGCTTGTAGTTTGTATGCTTTATAACAGGGATATCTGATAGTTCTTTCCTCAAAAAGACAATTTTCTATATATTGAATGATTTTTGTACGGTTTTGACGCATTTTAGAACCTTTCTGTCCTAAAAAGCATGCATCTTTGTTTCCTAAATAATAACCACGAAAAACTGTATAATTAATGAACTTTAGCAAATTTTCTTTTTGGGTATTAAGCAGTGTTTTCAGTATTAGCATGGCAGGATGTAAATCAGGTAAAAGTAGCAATCAGAATGAAGCAATTACCGATAGTGTATGGACAAAGTCAAAGGTTATTGAGACTATAAAGAAGGTAAATGACTATTGGCAGGCGGAGAATCCGGAACCGGCATTTGCCTTTTGGCATCCGGCAGCTTATCATACAGGAAATATTGCGGCTTATGAGGTAACGGGTAATATAGATTACAAGAAGTATTCGGAAGCATGGGCTGAAAAAAATGAATGGAAAGGGGCTACTTCTAATGATAAATCCAAGTGGAAATATAATTATGGTGAAACGATGGAACATGTTCTTTTTGGAGATTGGCAAATTTGTTTCCAAACTTATATTGATTTGTATAACATGGACCGTGAGCCGGTAGAGTATAAAATAGCCCGTGCCAAGGAAGTGATGGAATATGAAATGTCAACTCCCAATAATGACTATTGGTGGTGGGCAGACGGATTGTATATGGTAATGCCGGTGATGACCAAACTTTATAAGGTTACAGGTAATCAGCAATATTTGGATAAACTCTATGAGTACTTTACTTATGCTAAAAACCTCATGTATGATGAGGAAAGTGCCCTGTTTTATCGGGATGGAAAATACATCTATCCGAAACATAAGACAAATCAAGGACTGAAAGACTTTTGGTCTAGGGGTAACGGTTGGGTGTTTGCTGGTTTGGCGAAGGTTTTGCAAGACTTACCCGAAAATGATGCACATCGTACTGAATATATTACCATATATAAGGCTATGGCTAAATCATTGGCTGCCGCACAACAGGAAGAAGGGTACTGGACTCGTAGTTTGTTAGATCCGGTGCAGGCTCCGGGACGTGAAACGAGCGGGACAGCCTTCTTTACTTATGGGTATCTTTGGGGCGTGAATAATGGGCTTTTGGATAAATCAATTTATGAACCTGTTATAAAACAAGGCTGGAAATACTTGACTGAAATAGCTTTGCAACCCAATGGAAAGATAGGCTATGTACAACCAATCGGTGAAAGAGCAGACCAACATAAGAATGTAGGACCGGAGACGACTGCGGACTTTGGGGTAGGAGCTTTCCTGTTGGCGGGTTCTGAAATGGTGAAATATCTGAATAATTAAATTTGTTTTTTTATATTTGAATGTAATGATGAAAAATAAAAATATCCTGGTCTTCATTTTATTGTGTGTGTTAAGCACAGTAACGTATGCCAAAAAGGTGAAGGTAGAAAAAGAGATCAGCGACCGTGAATATTGGACACAGATGGCATATAAGATTGCTGCTCCTGTATTGAGTAATATGAGCAAAGGGGAGTTGAAGAAAAATATGCAGGTCGAGATCAGCCCAACATGGGATGGACGCAGTAAGGATGTGACGTACATGGAATGTTTCGGACGCTTGATGTCCGGTATTGCTCCCTGGCTTTCTTTGCCGGACGATGATACGGAAGAAGGTAAAATGCGTAAGCAATTGCGGGAATGGGCTTTGAAGAGCTATGCACATGCTGTTGACCCGGATAGCCCTGATTATCTCTTATGGAGAAATGAAGGACAGCCTTTGGTAGATGCAGCTTACATTGCCAGTAGTTTTCTTCGTGCTAAAGATCAGCTTTGGGAACCGCTGGATGAAGTGACAAAACAACGTTATATTAAAGAATTTCAGTTGTTGCGTCGGATTGATCCTCCATACACTAACTGGCTATTGTTTTCGGCTATGATTGAATCTTTTCTGATGGAAGCCGATGCACAATACGATTTGTTCCGTATTCATACAGCTGTTCGAAAAGCAGAAGAGTGGTATGTAGGTGATGGCTGGTATTCGGATGGAGAAACTTTTGCATTCGATTACTATAATAGTTATGTGATTCAACCTATGTTTGTACAAGTAATGCAGACTGTGAACGATCATAAAGTAATATTGCATGACCGTAGTTTGGAGATGCAAAAGAAAACAGAAGATTTGGCTAAGAAACGTATGCAACGTTTCGGAATGATTTTGGAACGTTTTATATCTCCTGAAGCATCTTTTCCGGTATTCGGTCGTTCTATGACTTATCGTTTGGGAGTTTTTCAGCCATTATCAATGCTTTGTTGGAAAGAAATGTTGCCCGAAGAACTCCCGGAAGGTCAGGTACGTAATGCATTAACTTGCGTCATGAAGCGTTTGTTTGCTGTTGACGGGAATTTTAATGAGAAAGGATTTCTGCAATTAGGCTTTGCTGGGCATCAGACCGGGTTGGCGGATTGGTATAGTAATAATGGAAGTATGTATATTACATCAGAAGTATTTCTGCCATTAGGACTTCCTGCTAATCATTCCTTTTGGACTTCAGCTCCTCAAGATTGGACCTCTAAGAAAGCATGGAGCGGACATGAATTTTCAAAAGATCATGCTATACATTATTGATATTGTATACTGATGAAAGTTTTTTCCATATAATAAAATTAAAATATTATGAGATTATTGCAATTGTTGATAGTGAGTCTGATCTGTTTAAGTAGTTGTTCTTCTAAGATGATGAAAGAAGAAATACGTCTAGTGGAACTTCAAAATCCGATAATACCTGGGTATTTTGCTGATCCATCTTTAGTGCAGTACGATGGTAAGTTTTATATGTATGTGACGGTCGATCCTTGGGGGACCGATTTTCTTTCCTGCTGGGTATCCGATGATTTTCAGAACTGGACATTTCATACGTTAAACTGGCCGACGAAAGCTGTATGTGTTACTTCACTTTCTGAAGTTAATAAGGTGTGGGCACCTTCAGTTATCCAAAAAGGAGATACTTTTTATATGTATGTGTCCGTTGGTTCAGAAGTGTGGTGTGGTAAAGCTAAACATCCGCTAGGTCCATGGGAAAACATGTTGAGGGATAAGCCTATGATTTCGGGGGATTCGACAAAATACTATCATGTGATTGATGCAGAGGCTTTTGTGGATGATGATGGTAAAACATATCTTTATTGGGGATCGGGATGGAATTGGACTAATGGGCATTGTTTTGCTGCGGAATTGAATGACGATATGAGTTCTTTCCGTGCAGAGCCTGTAGAAGTGACTCCAGCGCATTACTTTGAAGCTCCACTGATGGTGAAACATAATGGAAAGTACTATCTGACTTATTCGGAAGGAAAGACGATTGATGAAACATACGAAGTACGTTATGCGATTGGTGATCATCCGTTTGGACCTTTCACTGAAGCTGCAAATAGTCCTATATTGAAAGTTAATGATAGCTTACAGGTTTATGGACCAGGACATCATGCGTTATTTTCTTACGATGGTGAAGATTATATTCTATATCATCGCCACAGACTGCCTTTCGTGAAAGGAACGGCGTATAGACAAACCTGTATTAGCAAACTGACTTTTGATGAGGCTAAAAGTGAGATCAAAAACATTATTCCTTATCATACACAGTTGTTCCCGGATTTGAACAAGGAAAAAGAATCATATATCCAACCAATAACGGTCATAGGAAGTTCTTCTTTTGCAGATTATTTTGTAGCTGAAAAAGTGATGGATAGAAGTTATGGAACACGTTGGGAACCTGCCGATGAGGATAAAATTCCGACTTTGATAGTCTCATTTGATGATATAATTGCGGTTAATGCGATGGAAGTTCGTTTTGAATACCCTTGGGAGAAATACTTTATGAAAGTCGAAATATCGTCAGATAGAAATGATTGGAAAGTTATTACGGATTATACAATTGATGGAGTTTCCGGTTCTCCGGTTAATGTACCTGTGGGTGAACGATGTAAGTTTGTACGATTATCATTTACGACTTCGGGAGGAGGTGTCAAACCTTCTATTTGGGAACTTGTGTTTAATTAATGTGAAGAAACTATTTTTTGAGAAATAATATGTTGATGTGAATTTTAATATTGATCATGTCTTTGGGAGTCCCAGGATTAATTGCTATTTCTTTCATGAATAAAAAAAGATTAGCATTATCAACTCAAAATACTTTGGTTGTTGTTAATATTGTCGACTAGTTATATTGGCTTTATTACTTGTTTATTGTATTATAATGGCAGATCTTAAGAAATTAAACTAACTAACCTTTATAATAAATGTAAGTCCCGTTAATACTGTATTAAGTATATTGGCGGGATTTTTTTATAATGAATAAAAAAACAAACCACTAAAAAGTAAAATTTAGGCTATATTGAATGAATATTGTCCTGTTTTGATTGATTTGAAGACCTTGGTGTAGGAAGAATATCCCATCTTTGCATCAGATTTAGTTTTCAATAGGTAATAGTTTTAGTTTTTGGGGTAATTGAATGGGATTGTTTTTTGAATTCGCTATCGGTTTTAATAGGGATATTAGCCGATGGTGAATTTATTAAAGAGATTAATGTATCATGAAAACAATAGATTAGAAAATGAAGAAACCTTTATTGTATTTGCTTATTTTATTAGTGACTGTTTTCAGCACTTCCTGTTCCCAATCTTCGAAAGAGACATTTGAAATAGGGGACAAGACATTTTTACTTAACGGAAAACCGTTTGTGGTAAAAGCAGCCGAAATTCATTATCCCCGTATACCAAAAGAGTATTGGGAGCATCGTATCAAAATGTGTAAGGCATTAGGTATGAATACCATTTGTCTTTATGTCTTTTGGAATTTTCATGAGCCGGAAGAGGGAAAATATGACTTTACCGGTCAAAAAGATATTGCGGCTTTCTGTCGGCTGGCGCAGGAAAACGGAATGTATGTGATCGTTCGTCCCGGACCGTATGTTTGTGCAGAGTGGGAGATGGGTGGATTACCTTGGTGGTTGTTGAAGAAGAAGGACATCAAGCTTCGTGAACAGGATCCGTATTATATGGAGCGGGTGAAATTATTCATGAACGAAGTGGGTAAACAGCTTACTGATCTTCAGATTAGTAAAGGTGGTAATATCATTATGGTACAAGTTGAGAATGAATATGGATCATTCGGGATAGACAAGCCATACATTGCTGAAATACGTGATATTGTAAAACAGGCAGGTTTCACAGGAGTTCCTTTATTCCAATGTGACTGGAATTCGAACTTTGAGAATAATGCATTGGATGATTTGCTTTGGACAATCAATTTTGGTACAGGAGCCAATATTGACGATCAATTTAAGCGTTTGCAGGAACTTCGTCCCGATATACCGTTGATGTGTAGTGAGTTTTGGTCCGGATGGTTTGACCATTGGGGAGCGAAGCATGAGACACGCAGTGCGGAGGATTTGGTAAAAGGAATGAAAGAAATGCTTGACCGAAATATTTCATTTAGTTTGTATATGACCCATGGAGGTACTAGTTTCGGGCATTGGGGAGGAGCAAATTTCCCTAATTTCTCTCCGACGTGTACGTCTTATGATTATGATGCACCCATCAATGAATCAGGAAAAGTCACTCCCAAATATTTTGAAGTACGTAATTTGCTAAGTAACTACTTGCCGGAAGGTGAATCATTGTCAGAAATTCCGGATTCTATTCCGACTATTGCCATTCCTTCATTTAAATTGAATGAAGTGGCGATACTGTTTGATAATTTGCCGGAGCCGAAGATTAGCGAAAATATTCAGTCAATGGAGGCGTTCGATCAGGGATGGGGAAGTATTCTGTACCGGACCACACTACCGGCATCTAAAGAAGAACAGACGTTGACAATCACAGAGGCTCATGACTGGGCACAGGTTTTCTTGGATGGTAAGAAATTAGCTACGTTAAGTCGTTTAAAAGGTGAAGGTACGGTTATTCTTCCTCCAATGAAAGAAGGGGCCCAGCTGGATATTTTGGTAGAAGCAATGGGACGTATGAATTTTGGTAAAGGCATTTATGATTGGAAGGGTATTACTGAAAAAGTTGAAATCCAGTCGAATAACGGTGTTATTACTTCATTAAAGAACTGGAAAGTTTATAATATCCCGGTTGATTATGCTTTTGCGCAAAATAAGGAATTTATGAAGCAGGATAATCCCCTAAAATATCCTGCCTACTATCGAGGGACCTTTATGTTGGACAAAACAGGTGATACTTTCTTGAATATGACTAACTGGAGTAAAGGCATGGTTTGGGTGAATGGTTATGCTATTGGACGTTACTGGGAAATCGGGCCACAACAAACCTTATATGTGCCGGGATGCTGGTTGAAAAAAGGGGAGAACGAAGTGATTATATTGGATATGGCTGGTCCTGTACAACCACAGATGGAAGGATTGCAACAACCTATTCTTGATAACCTGCGTGTACACGGTGCTGCCTATGCACATCGTAAGGTCGGTGAAAATTTGGATTTAACAGGGGAAGAACCTGTTTATGTAGGTACTTTCAAATCCGGTAACGGTTGGCAGCATGTGAAATTCGGAAAGGAAGTGGAAACTCGTTTCTTCTGTCTCGAAGCATTGAATGCTCATGATGGAAAAGATTTTGCAGCTATTGCAGAGTTGGAATTGTTAGGAGCCGATGGTAAACCATTGTCACGCCAGCATTGGAAGGTTATTTATGCAGATAGTGAAGAAACTGAAGAGGCAAATAATATTGCAACGAACGTGTTTGACTTACAGGAGTCTACTTTCTGGCATACTAGTTATTCTTCAGCTGCTAAACATAAATTTCCACATCAGATTGTGATTAATCTTGGTGAGGATAAGGTAGTGACGGGATTTTCTTATTTGCCAAGAGCGGAAGCCGGCAAGACGGGAATGATAAAGGATTATCGGGTATATTTAAAGATGATGCCTTTCAAACTTTAAGAAAGGATAATTTTATGTTTGTGATACGTACTTAAGATATTTAAGTCAAAGGTTGATTATTAAGTTTGTTCATTAAGTTATAGGAAAGTAAAAGAATAACTTCCACGTGAGTGAAGGTTTTCTTTTACTTTTCTTTTTTTATATTGGTTGAAATCATAAAGTAGCTTACTTTTGTTCTTTCTCTTATTATTGTATAATCTAAAATAACTAGTGATGCAAAAGATGAATAAAAATGGATTTAGCCAATGTGCCGGAGCGTACATTGAGCGTTTGCGGAAAGAAGGGCGATATTCTACCGCTCATGTTTATAAGAATGCTCTTTTTTCTTTTAGTAAGTTTTGTGGAACATTGAACATATCGTTCAGGCAAGTCACGCGGGAATGTTTACGTTGCTATGGACAGCATCTTTACGAGTCCGGATTAAAGCTCAATACGATTTCTACTTATATGCGTATGCTTCGTAGTATCTACAATCGGGGAGTAGAAGCGGGAAGTGCCCCTTATGTTCCCCGGTTGTTTCATGATGTTTATACAGGCGTGGATATCCGGCAAAAGAAAGCATTGCCTGTGACCGAGTTACACAAACTTCTATATGAGGACCCGAAATCCGAACGTTTGCGTCGTACGCAGACGATTGCCGCTTTAATGTTTCAGTTTTGTGGAATGTCATTCGCAGATTTGGCGCATTTAGAGAAGTCGGCTTTAGACCGGAATGTGCTTCAATATTATCGTATCAAGACTAAAACACCAATGAGCCTGGAAATTCTCGAAAGTGCAAAGGAGATGATGAATCAGCTTCGAAGCAATAAACCTGCTCTTCCTGATTGTCCCGACTATTTATTCGATATTTTACATAGTGATAAGAAGCGAAAAGATGAAAAAGCATATAAGGAATATCAGTCTGCTCTTCGTAGATTTAATAATTGTTTGAAGGATTTGGCGAGAGCGTTGCGCTTAAATTCGCCTGTCACTTCATATACTTTCCGACATTCTTGGGCCACTACTGCCAAATACCGCGGAGTTTCTATTGAAATGATAAGTGAATCGTTGGGGCACAAATCTATTAAAACCACACAAATATATCTGAAAGGCTTTGGATTAAGAGAACGTACAGAAGTAAATAGAAAGAATTTATCTTACGTTAGAGATTGCAATGCAGGCAGGTAATATATAGACAAAACTTTAATAATCAGCATTTAAATGTATCTGTTACTTCTTAGGTAACGGAATCAAATATGACGCAAAGATAGACAAAAATATAAATAGCAAACAAATATTCCCCCATTTTTTTTCGTTTTATCTGATGCATACGGCAAAAAAAAATCCGAACATGAAATAATTATATCTTCATGCCCAATGATTTATATGTCCTGTTTTAAAAAGATTTTTCCCCTTCGCTAAAGGCAAAAGCTCTTCTCTCACTGTAATTGTCGATGTTTTTCTCTGTTCTCATTCCGGTTGGTCTCGATTGTGTGTTTACTGTTACCTAAGAAGTAACAGAATTATATAAGGTAAAAATAGTAGATTAATCAAAACTTTGAGAATGTCTCTATTTAAAAGTATAACATACAAATAAAGATGAAACAAACTAAAGCAGCTTTTAGGAATAAGCCATTTATTTCATTAAAAGGTAGTATTCTATTTCTGATACTCATTCCGATGACCGGTCTGGTTCATGCGCAATATTCCATGGGAACAACAGGACAGTTGATGATACCTACTGCTGAAATGCAAGAGACCGGTACATTTATGGGAGGAGTCAATTTCTTACCAGAACAGGTTACTCCATCGGTTTTCAGTTTCCCTACCATGAACTATTTTGTAGATATGACTCTTTTCTCTTTTATCGAATTCACTTACCGGATGACATTACTCAAAATGACAACCGGTACAGGCAGGACGGGTTATCATAATCAGGACCGTTCTAATACGATTCGCATTCGTCCAATAAAAGAAAGCCGCTATTTTCCGGCTGTTGTGATTGGTGGAGATGATCTTTTGACTGAGAAGAAGACTCCATATTGGGGAGCTTATTATGGTGTGTTGACAAAGACTATCGGATTTCGTTCAGGAGATCAATTGGCTGTCACAGCCGGATGGTATATTCATCAAGGCGATTGCCGGGTATTTAATAAAGGACCTTTCGGAGGTGTCCGTTACACGCCTTCTTTTTGCAAAGAATTGAAATTGATGGTGGAATATGATACGCATGGATGGAATATGGGGGCTGCCATGCGCTTTTGGAAGCATTTGTCCGTCAATGTGTTTACTCGTGAATTTACGTGTGTTTCCGCTGGTCTGCGGTATGAATGTACATTAATACATTAAAAGAAGATGAAAAGGATTGTTAGTGTGACTGCTGTTTTTCTCTGTGGTATTTCTTTGTTACAGGCACAGCCAGTTCGTGTGAGTGAGACACTGAAAGAATTGGAAATGGAGAATATTTCAGTTGTGGAGAAAAGGGACACGATAACTGCGGCTTTTGAGACCTCTGCCTATAGAGGTATTTATAATGGAATCGGTATTGCTATACGCCATTTGGTTGCTATACCGGAAATACCGACTTTGCAGCTACTTATATTAGATAATGCCCTACCACAATTATGTATAACTATCCCTGCAGATTTGATTCAAAAATGTCAGTCCGGCGAATGTACGTTGGATGAAGTGTATCGTAAGATGGGGATGACTACTTCTACCGAAACTGCTGTGCGTCAGCTGAAAGGTGTAAAACGAAAAGAAAGTTCTTTCGGTAAGGTAGATTTTGTGATATATCCCAACGTGATGTTAGTCAATAATGTAACTTATAAGTTGTATAAGGCGGCACTCGAGTTGCAACCTGCCCTGGAAATGCAATTATGGAAAGGAGCTTCGCTACGGATGCAGGTTTCTTTGCCTATTGTAAGTAATGAAGATGGTAAGTGGAACTGCGTTCGCTTGGGATTCATGGCTTTGTGTCAGGATTTTCGCTTGGCTAACTATTGGAAAGGATACCTCACTGGCGGTAGTTTCTCTAATGACCGTCAGGGACTTGCTGCAGGAATCGGCTATTTTTCAGCAAACGGCAGGTGGACGGTAGAAGGTGGAGGAGGAATTACCGGTTCTTCCCATTTCTATGGCAGTGACTGGAAAATGAGTAAGTGGAAAAGAGTCAATGGACAGATTAGCGTAGGATATTATGTGCCGGAAGTGAATACCTTGGTGAAAGTAGAAGGGGCCCGCTTTATTTATGGAGATTATGGAGTACGCGGAACTCTTTCACGCTATTTCGGCGAATATATTGTAGGTATATATGGTATGTATACAAATGGAGCAACGAATGCAGGATTCAACTTTTCTATCCCGTTACCGGGAAAGAAACGCAAGCGACATCTGCTACGGGTAATGCTTCCCGAATATTTTGCTTTTCAGTATGATATGCGTAGCGGGAATGAATACGCCCATCGTTCATTGGGCGAAAGTTATAGTGTTGAACCTAAGTCGGCAGAGAATTCACACTTCTGGCAGCCGGATTATATTCGATATTATTTGATTAGAACGAGTGAGAAGTGAAACATGATTGATATTTAAACTAGTATTTTTAACAAATTTGAACATTATGAAAAGTGTAAAATGGTTTTATGTGGGTGCCATGGCGATAGCCTTGGGTATGTTAACTTTTGCGACAGTAGCCTGTCACGATGATGATGACGATCCGAAACCGGCAGAAGGGGAAGTTGTTGAAACTCCGAAACCGGTTGTAGAGTATTACATTATGGGGACGGTGACTTCCGGAGGAGCAGCAATGGATGGGGCAAAGGTAAAAGTGGGTAGTAAAAATTACACAACCGACTCGAATGGTAAGTTCTCTGTTACAGAAAGCGCTACAGGTACTTATAGTATTGAAGCGTCTTCTAAAGGATATCTTTCACAGAAAACGTCAGTTGTCATTGCAGATAATGCAGAGAATCGTAGTGTGGTAACGGTAGCTCTGGCTTTGACAAAGGAGAGTCCGAAAACTGCTGTGTCAATAGAGGCTACAGGAGAAACTAAAGTAAAGGATGATAGTGAATCGAATCAGGCAATTGAAAAGCCGGGAGAAGTTGCTCCGGAAGAAGTGCTAGAGGATAAACCGCTCGTGAAAGTCGAACTGACAATACCGGAAGATGCAATTGAGGCATCTCAACAACAAGCAGGAATTGTTGAAGATGGTAAAGTCAACATTAGTGTGACAACCTTTGTTCCTGCTCCTGAAGAAGTGACTACTGAAGTAAAGGCGGAGGACGTGAATAAAGATGTACCTAAAAGCATACCTTTAGCTGCTGCTAAATTTGAACCGTCTGGTTTGAAATTTAAGAAGTCTGTTACGATTTCTATTCCTAATCCTATCCCTGGAATAACATTCGCTGATGCTGATATGATACTTACTTATCAGAATC
>ENA-OVFS01000291-OVFS01000291.1-human-gut-metagenome-genome-assembly--contig:-NODE-291-length-59533-cov-8.396718_pt1 | contig 59533 bp, 57 predicted proteins | sample MGYA00237763_ERZ505405 | MGnify/ENA primary metagenome ERZ505405 (study PRJEB26158, sample SAMN06016401) | human gut metagenome | biome: human gut; feature: ankylosing spondylitis patient; material... | reverse complement strand
GAAGCTGATCTGGAATGGATTTTTGCACGTAACTATGAAGGCACTGAATAGTTACGTTCTATCATTCTTTTACGAGAACTTTTGTGATTTCTGCAATATAAACAGTGTGATAATCTTTCTCCGGATACCATTTTCCATCGTTCTCTTTTGCGATAAAGTTCTCCGGCTTGATCTCATCCTCGTAGAGCTTCCTGCACACGAAGACCATGCTGGCCTCCTCGAAAGCAGCTGTTCCGTCTGTGAAATACGGGGTAAGTCCAGCTTCTTTGACCTTGTCGCAGTCGCGGCCTGACTTGGAACCGCAGATAGAGAGTGCCTGCTTGTACTCCGGTCCGTAGAGGGACAGGGTAAATGTATCGTTTGCGTCCACGAATTTCTTTGTGTAGCGCTGCGGACGGATATAGCAGGTGGCAACATTCTTGCCCCAGAGGACGCCGAGACCGCCCCAGCTTGCTGTCATGGTGTTACAGCCGGATTCGTCGCCAGCGGTGATGAGCATCCACTCAGAACCGATCTTTGTGAAGGGATTAAAATTCAGACTTTTGATATCAACTTCTTTGAATGCCATGGAAAAATCTCCTTTCAATGATAAAACTGCAGTAACTGTTCCGTAGATCTTCGCAGTTACAAACTACTTTTATTATAGAATGAGATAAAATAAAATGCAAATGCTTTGTATCCTGAGGGCTGGTTTATGAAAAAAACTGTGCAGGGTGCGGAAAAATTCATGAATAGAAGAGAAAATTATGCTTGAATGAACGTAATATAAGTGTTATATTTTTAACAAGACAGGGAAACCCATGAGGACGATCATGATTGGAGGAAAGCTTATGAGAGGCGTAGAGACAAGAATCCAGGAGATCCGCCATCGGATCTTCAGGGAAGTGGCAAGAATGGCGTATCACACGGAATGGCCGGTGGACAAACGGATTGAGGAGCTTCCGTATAAGATCATTCCGGGAGAAGTAGGAAATTTCAGAAACGATGTTTTTTTGGAGAGGGCGATCGTGAGCGAGCGGCTCCGTCTTGCCATGGGACTTACGTACCGCGGGGCATCGGACCCAGCACCGGTATCCCAGGGAATCGAGGAGGCGGACAAACCGGAGACATATTACACGCCGCCGCTCATCAATGTGATCAAATTCGCCTGTAACGCGTGTCCGGAAAAGCGGGTCTATGTGACAGACGGCTGTCAGGGCTGCCTTGCCCACCCATGTGTGGAGGTGTGTCCGAAGGACGCAGTGAGTCTGGACCGCACAAACGGAAGATCCAGGATCGACCCGGATAAGTGCATCAAGTGCGGACAGTGCGCGAATGTCTGTGCCTACCATGCCATCATCATCCAGGAGCGCCCCTGCGCGGCGGCCTGCGGCATGGATGCTATCCACTCGGACGAGAACGGAAAGGCGGATATCAACTACGACAAATGCGTCTCATGCGGACAGTGCCTCGTGAATTGCCCGTTCGGGGCCATTGCGGACAAATCCCAGATCTTCCAGGTCATCCGCGCGATCCAGACAGGTGAGAGAGTGTACGCCGCTGTGGCACCGGCATTTGTCGGTCAGTTTGGCCCGAAGGTAACACCTGGAAAGCTGAGGGCGGCCATGAAAGCCCTGGGCTTTGCGGACGTCTTTGAGGTCGCCATCGGCGCGGATCTCTGTGCGGTGCAGGAGGCGGAGGACTTTGTGAAGGAAGTTCCGGAACAGCTGCCGTTTATGGCGACATCCTGCTGCCCGGCATGGTCCATGATGGCGAAAAAACTGTTCCCGGACTACGCGAACTGTATCTCCATGGCGCTGACGCCGATGACGCTCACCGCGCGACTCATCAAGAAGAAGCATGAGAAGGCGAAGGTGGTCTTTATCGGACCCTGCGCGGCGAAAAAACTGGAAGCTATGAGAAAAACTGTGCGGAGTGAGGTGGATTTCGTCCTGACCTTCGAGGAGATGGCGGGAATCTTTGACGCGAAGCATGTGGATATCGAGAATATCGCGGAGGATGAGGGCGGAGTCAGCGCGGCATCCAGGGACGGAAGAAACTTCGCGGTTGCCGGCGGCGTCGCGAAATCCGTGGTGGACGTGATCGCCCAGATGTACCCGGACAAGGAGATCAAGGTGGCGAACGCCGAGGGCTTAAAGGAGTGCAAGAAGCTGTTACAGCTCGCCAAGGCAGGAAAGTACAATGGATACCTGTTGGAAGGAATGGCATGCCCGGGCGGGTGTGTGGCAGGCGCCGGAACGATGCAGCCGGTGAAGAAATCCCAGACGGCGGTCTCCTTATATGCCGCGAAAGCCGGTCATGTGACCAGCGACAGGACGGAATATGTGAGCGAGCTGGAGAAACTGGTGGACTAAGTGCGTGGCAGCTTGTTTTGCCGGTTCAGAATGCAAAGCAACAGATTAAAGAGTTATCAAATAAAAGCGGCTTCCTTGACGGAAAGTCGCTTTCATTGTAAAATACGTACTTGACGCGTCTTTTCGTGGAAAGATCCAGCAAAGACATGTCACAGTGAGCAGGAAAGGAGGAACTTTAAGATGGATCAGAAGATGGGAAGAAATAAGAACAAAACAGGACTTGTGCTGGAAGGGGGCGGTATGCGCGGCATATACACGGCGGGAGTTCTGGACGTATTTCTGGATGAGGGCCTTACCTTTGACGGGGTGATCGGCGTTTCGGCGGGAGCGGTCCATGGATGCAGTTTCCTTTCGGGACAGAAGGGAAGAAGCATCCGGTATTATAAAAAATACTGTGCGGACAAGCGCTTTATGAGCACCGAAAATCTGATCAGGACAGGAAATTTTGTGGATACTGATTTCTGTTACCATGAACTTCCAGAGATCCTGGATGTTTATGATTATGACATGTTTAATAAAAATAAAGAACACACCGATTTCTACGCGGTCTGCAGCGATGTTGAGAAGGGAAAGCCGGTCTACGCGAAGCTTCACGATATGAAGCGTGATATCGACTATATCCGGGCATCAGCGTCGCTTCCATATGTGTCAAAGTTTGTGGAGCTTGACGGCAGAAAACTGCTCGACGGCGGATGTACGGACAGTGTACCGGTGGAAGCATTCCGGAGACTGGGATATAAGCGCAATGTTGTGGTCCTCACGAGAGATTCAGAGTACCGGAAAAAGCCGGAAAATACCTGGGTGGCGGATATTGTGTACCATAAATACCCGAAGTTCGCAGAGGCGCTTAAGAACAGGGCTGTCGAGTACAACATGAGTATCCGAAATATCGAAAAGCTGGAAAAGGCAGGTGAAGTTTTCGTGATCCGTCCGAGCGTTCCTCTTACGATCCCGAGGATCTGCAAGAGCGCCGAGGAGATCGAAAAGACATATCAGATCGGTGTCATGGACGCGAAGAAGATGATGGCGGATCTGAGAAAATGGCTGGAAACGTCAGAAGGATCAGAAGGGTGACGGAGCAGTCATGAAATGGTGAAGCCACCAGAGAAAAATAATTATGGCGGGAGCGCCCGGTCTGCTTTATGGGCAGATGACAGAGTGGAAAACACACTGATAAGGGGGAGAAAGATATGGCAGCAGGAAAAAAAGAAAATCAGAACGCGGACCATATGATCCGACCGGTGGCGTATATCCACACGGATTTCCCGACAAAATTCGGAATTCCGAGACAGAGCGGCCTGACGGGTGATCTGGAGGCAAAGATCGTCTTTGAGCCGGAATTTTCCAATCCAGAGGCCATCCGGGGGATCGAAGAGTTCTCCCACCTCTGGCTGATCTGGGAGTTTTCGGAGAACGTCAGAAAGCCGGGAAACTGGTCAGCGACGGTGCGTCCGCCGAGACTCGGGGGAAACATGAGAGTCGGTGTGTTTGCCACGAGATCCCCGTTCCGTCCGAATCCCCTGGGACTTTCTGTCGTGAAGCTTAAAAGAGTGGAATACCTGGAAAACGGCGCTCCGGTCTTAGTTGTCACGGGGGCGGACATGATGGATGGGACGCCTGTCTTTGACATCAAGCCCTACGTCCCCTTTGCGGACAGCCACCCGGAAGCGAAGGGCGGCTTCACAGACCAGACGAAAGAGTACGGGCTTGCGGTGGAGATCCCGGAAAAACTTCTGGAGTTCCTGCCGGAAGAAAAGCGGGATCCGCTCTGTGCAGTTCTGGCCCAGGATCCCCGCCCGTCCTACCAGGAGGACCCGGACCGGGTTTATGGCATGGAATTTGCCGGATATGAGGTGAAGTTTACCGTATCGGAGAAGGTTCTCCATGTGAAAAGTGTGGAGAAATGTACTGTTTGAGCAGTGCAGAAAAATGATTTAGAAGAAAAAAGTTATGGACAATGATCGTGATGACGATCTTTGTTGTCGCCATCGGTTCCCTTGGAATCGCAGGTATCCCTGGAACAGCGACCATGGCTGCTTCCGTCGGACTTTCCGGTGTCGGCATGGGCGCCCAGTTCGGTATGGTCAGTCCGATCTTAGCCATAGACCCGATCATCGACATGCCGAGAACCATGATCAACGTCACCGGTTCCCTGACGAATGCACTTGTTGTAGATAAGATGATGGGAAATCTGAATCTGGATGACTACAATGATATGAGTTTAAATACTCTGGACAGCAAAGCAAACAAGGAAAGCGCAGAGAAATAAAATAGCTGCAAAGAAGCGTAAATTCCCCGTGTGTATCTGTAAGGCAGGTATGCGCGGGGGATTTTTTGCGGAAAAACAGTGGTGATTTCCGTAAAATGGGCATTTAAGTATGAATTTAACATGCAAAAATGTTAAATTCATAACTATATCCGCTAAAAATTCGAAAAAACTGGACAGTCTCATATTTTCCTGTATAATAAATACTCGTGGTCTTTTTTCGGGACCAGACAGTTACTTTTACACACACAGGTAAGAAAAAGGAGAATATTGAGTATGGAAAAAATACGTCCAATGTTGTTCACAACATTGAAGAAGTATTCCGGTGCCCAGCTGATGTCTGATGTGGTAGCAGGTATCATCGTAGCCATCATTGCCCTTCCGTTGTCCATCGCGCTGGCACTGGCGTCCGGCGTAGGTCCGGAGCAGGGAATCTACACGGCCATCGCGGCAGGCTTCGTGATCTCATTCTTAGGCGGCAGTCAGGTACAGATCGCAGGTCCGACAGCAGCCTTTGCTACGATCGTAGCCGGCATCGTGGCGAGAAGCGGCGTGGAAGGTCTGGCAGTCGCAACGATCCTGGCAGGTATCATCCTTGTTATCATGGGATTCTGTCAGCTTGGTTCCTTAATTAAGTTTATCCCGTTTACGATCACGACCGGATTTACCTCCGGTATCGCGGTTACCATCGTGATCGGACAGTTAAAGGATTTCTTTGGTGTCACATACCCGGCAGGCATGGAGACCATCGAGACCATGCAGAAGTTAAAAGCTTTCGCCGCAGGTTTCGGAACCATGAATGTTCATGCGGTGATCGTAGGTCTTGTCTGCCTTGCGATCCTCATCGTGATGCCGATGATCACGGAGAAGATCCCGGGATCCTTAGTGGCAGTCATCGCAGGTATCGTGATGGTAAAATTCCTTCCGTTACAGGTCAACACCATCGGAGACCTCTACAGCGTCAGCAATGCACTTCCGGCCTTCCATATGCCGGCCTTCAGCTATGACGTGATCCAGGGATCTTTATCCGACGCATTCACGATCGCAATCCTGGCAGCCATCGAGTCCCTGCTTTCCTGTGTTGTCGCGGACGGCATGATCGGCGGAAAACACCGCTCCAACACAGAGCTTGTGGCCCAGGGTGCAGGAAATATTGTTTCTGCTTTATTTGGCGGAATCCCGGCAACAGGCGCCATCGCCCGTACAGCGGCAAACATCAAGAACGGCGGACGCACTCCGGTAGCCGGAATGGTCCATGCTGGCATTCTTCTTCTGATCCTTGTGATCCTGATGCCGTACGCAAGCTGGATCCCGATGCCGACCATCGCGGCGATCCTGTTTATGGTTGCCTACAACATGTGCCAGTGGAGAACATTCGCAAGACTCGCAAAGACGGCACCAAAGAGCGATATCGCAGTTCTTGTGATCACATTCTTCTTAACAGTAGTCTTCGACCTTGTCGTAGCCATCGAGGTGGGCATGGTGCTTTCCTGTCTGCTGTTCATGAAGCGTATGAGCGACGAGATGGGAGTCAGAAGCTGGCTTCACGTGGAGGAACTTGAGGAGCAGAAGCGCGAGGAAGAGGAGGCTGCCAAAGGCGTGAAAAAGGCAAATGCGATTCCTTCTGTAGAGGAAGCGCAGCTGAAGGCGGCGGCAGAGGAGATCAACCCGGCAGATTTACGCCAGATCCCGATGGAGCTTGCAGTCTATGAGCTCACAGGACCGTTATTCTTCGGCGCGGCTGACCGCATCAATCAGATCACAGTGGGGGAAGGCACAAGATGCCTGATCCTTCGTATGCGTGCAGTACCGGCGGCGGACAGCACGGCGATGAACTCCATGACAGCTCTCTATGAGCGCTGCAAAAAGAACGGCGTGACTCTGATCCTGTCCCATGTCAACGAGCAGCCGATGCGCGCGATGGAGAAAGCCGGATTCGTTGATCTTGTTGGAAGAGAAAACTTCTGCAGGAATATTGAGGAAGCACTTGACCATGCGGACAAGGTGCTTGAGAAGTAAATAAAACGCGGAGACAGATTTTCTGCGCAAGGCTGAAAAGAGCTGTGTGACTATATGGGGGTCAGCAGCTCTTTTTAGCGTTTGTAGGGAAGACCAGACTGCAAAAATTAAATGATATTTTTGAAAAAGTCTGTTAAGACGACGCAAAATACGAAAAATACATACAAAAGTTACAAAAATCCTGACGAAATATATTGTATCTGTTATTTGCAAAATTTGCGTTAAGGAGGGAAAATAAGCGATTAAGGAGCGGCTAAAAAGCAGGCTAAAAGGTAGCAGGGATAAAATTTCTGTGATATATATGTTCCGACTTAAAAACAGGAGAGGAATTTCATCTTGTCAGATTAAAAACATCCCGAAAAGAGAAATTTCGCAAAGATTCTTTGCAGGAAACAAAAGCGGGGTGGATGTAAAAGAAAAATTTGGGAGGTATATATCATGGCTAATTTATTTTCGATCCTTTTCATCATCCTTGTTGCAATCGTAGGCGGTATCCCGACCATCGTGATCACGGGGTATATTCCGGTCATGATCGCACAGAAGATCTACAGGAAAGTGAAATATGGATATTCTTTGTATCGTTAAAATATGATAAAGCGCAGGATCACAGTCAACAGCGGGCAAATGGGCATGTTGATTCAGAATGCGCAGGAGCAGCAAGATCGGTTATATTTCATGCAGCAAATAGAGTATAACCAAAATGGGTGATTTTCCGGAAAATTATCTGCAATCTTAACACGAATTTAGCAGAAATTATGTTATAATAGTCCAAAAGAAAAACAGCCGGCGTTGAAGGTGCCAGTTGTTTTTTGTGGATCATTATAAGAAACCGGAGGTTCCCCTATGAGCACAAAAGTCAGATCAGTGTTAAAGAACAGCGGGATCGCGTTCGGGATCCTGGGAATCGCGACGGCATTTTGTTTTCTTGTCCAGAGGATCTCAGAATCAGACACGCACGTCCCGCTGTTGTTCGTTTTGGCGGTGCTGTTTGTGTCCCGCTTTACGGATGGATATGTTTATGGAATCGTCGCATCGATCATCGCTGTGTTCGGCGTGAACTATGTATTTACGTTCCCGTATTTCAAACTGAACTTTGCGATCACAGGATACCCGCTGACCTTCGTCGCCATGCTGGCCGTGGCCTGCAGCGTCAGCGCCCTGACGACCCAGATCAAGAAACAGGAACAGATGCGGCTGGAGGTTGAGCGGGAGAAGATGCGGGCAAACCTCCTGCGGGCGGTGTCCCACGATATCCGCACCCCGTTGACGTCGATCGTCGGCTCTGCGTCCGGGATCATCGACAACTATGACGCACTCTCTAAGGAAAATATCCTGGAACTCCTTGAGGACATGAAATCCGAGGGTCAGTGGCTCGTCCGGATGGTGGAAAACCTTCTTTCCATCACGAGGATCGGGGATGGAACCGCCAGGATCAATAAGGAAGATGAACTGGTGGAGGACGTGATCAGCGGAGCGATTACGAAATTCAGAAAACGATTCCCGGATATCGAGGTAGTCCCGAAAGTGCCTGAGGATGTCCTGCTTGTTCCTATGGACGCGATCCTGATCGAGCAGGTGATCGTAAACCTCCTGGAAAACTGCGTGCTCCACGCGGACGGCATGACAAAGATCTGGTTGATCGTGACGGAGGACGGGGACCAGGTGAAATTCTCCGTTGAGGATGACGGTGCCGGGATCAAGGAGTCCGTTCTTCCGAGAATGTTCGACGGAAGTTTCCAGTCGGAGGACGGAAAAGAGAGTGATTCCAAGCGAAATATGGGAATCGGACTTTCGGTATGCATGACCATCGTAAGAGCCCACGACGGAATCATGAAAGCAGAAAACAGAAAAGAAGGCGGTGCCAGAGTGATGTTCTGGCTGCCGAAAGGAGTGGACACGGAATATGGAGATTAAAGACAGAGTGCTGGTCGTGGAAGACGACAAGAGGATCAGCAATTTCATCAAGACAGTGCTGGAAGCGAACAATTACGATGTGATCGTTGCGCAGACGGGAGCGGAGGCATACAGCATGGTGACCTCCCAGTGTCCGGACGTGGTGATCCTGGATCTCGGTCTTCCGGATATGGACGGCATGAAGATCTTACAGGGCGTGCGGGAATGGTCCGCGATGCCGGTGATCGTTGTGTCGGCGAGAACCCATGAGAGGGATAAGGTGGAGGCACTGGATCTCGGAGCCGACGATTACATCACGAAACCTTTCGGAACATCCGAGCTTCTCGCGAGGATCCGCACTGCGATCCGCCACACAAGGTCTGGGATCCCGAATCAGCCGGGCGGACAGACGGGAGTTTTTAAATCCGGCGGATTGACCATCGATTATGACAAGCACCGCGTGTTTATCGACGGTGTGGACGCGGGGCTGACCCAGAACGAGTATAAGATCGTGAGTCTTCTTGGAAAGTATGCCGGGAAAGTCATGACTTATGACTATATTATCAAAGAAATCTGGGGACCGAACATGAAAAATGATAACCGGATCCTGCGTGTGAATATGGCGAATATCCGGAGAAAGATCGAGAAGAATCCGGCGGAGCCGCAGTATATTTTTACAGAGGTCGGTGTCGGATACCGGATCGTGGAGCCGGATTAGGACGGGATGCCGCGTCGCAGCAGAAATGGAATAAGATATGGTAAAACACCTGCTGTGCCCTCTATGAATTTAGAGGGCAGCAGGTGTTTTTTGTATTATATGTTCGAATTATTGTGTTGCGGCAGTCTTCTGGACAAGTTCCTCCAATGTCCCGAATCGGTATCCCATCTCCTCCCATTTCGTCAGCAGCTCATCGAGGATCTCCGCGTTTGTGGAGGAAGTACTGTGCAGAAGCACGATGGCACCGGGATGGATGCGGCCGAGAAGCTTTTTGAATGCTTCTTCCTTTGCCGGCTGCTTATCCTGATACCAGTCCACATAGGCGAGACTCCAGAAGAAGGTCTGATAGCCGAGATCCTTTGCCATCTGAAGATTCACTTTGCTGTATTTTCCCTGGGGCGGCCGGTAGTATTTCCGCATGGTCTCCCCTGTGATCTCTGTGTAGAGTGCTTCGAGGCTTGAGAGCTCTTTTGCGAAACTTTCCCGGTCGCTGATCTTCGACATGTCCGGGTGGTGATATGTATGGTTTGCGACAATATGCCCCTCGGAGACCATGCGTTTTACGAGGTCCGGGCTGGTCTCCAGGTAGTTCCCGACAACGAAAAACGCGGCGGGAACCTGATGCTTTTTCAGGGTATCCAGGATCGAGGGAGTGTTGCCGTTCTCGTATCCGGCGTCGAAGGTCAGGTAGATGACCTTTTCGCCGGAAAGATCAGCGTACCAGGCATTGTACTGCTTTAATTCATCCGCCGTTGCGTTTGCCACAGGCGGTTTTCCCTCCTGCTGGAACGAGAGCCCCCAGTTTCCGTCAGCGGAGGCCGGGACTGCCGGAATAACGGTGGCGGCGAAAGCGCCGAGGACGTAGGAGAGGGGGAGGAGGATGAGAGCCAGGAGAAACGTTCCGAGACGGCGTGGGCTCTGAATGCGGGAGCGGCAGAGCGGAAGATGGATATGTTCCCGCAGAAAAGAGAAGGAAGAAAAAATCATAGTGATAACCTGTTTTTTACAGTATATGCATCCTCAGATATTTGTATTCCACCGCAAAATGTGGTAAGATGTGTTGGTGTGCGTATTGGGTGCCGGTCTGCGGCAGCACAATACGGCGGCATGAAAGGAGAGAGGCAATTGAAGATCAGGATCCGGAGGATTCTTTTTCCAATTTTGTTCTGCCTGGCGGTGGCGTGTCTCATCGAACTTCCGCTTGCGCAGACGATGCTGTTCGGGGACGATGTGATCCTGTGGGATACACTGTTCCGGGCGATCGTGGCGGTTCCGATGCTGGTACATCTTTATAGAGAGGATTCGGTGTTCCGGGGAAAAGAACACTGGAACGGAAAAATCGCGGCAGCAGTATTTTTTGGCGGCGCAGGAATATCCCTGGCATTCGGCTTTGCGGTGAAAACACTTCAGATCCCTGGCGCGGTGTTGGCGGATGAGAGCCTGTTTACGGGAAATCTCTGGCTGGAGGCTGTGGTGCTTCTGGCGGCATCCCCTGTTCTGGAGGAATACTTTTTCCGCGGCGTTCTCTATGGAAGATGCAAGGAGCTTGTGTCCGCCCCGGCGGCAGCATTTATGACTGCGGCATTTTTCGGTGTGTTCCACTGGGATCTTGTGCAGGGAATCTACAGCTTCTTTATGGGGCTGATCCTGGCATATCTTATGGAAAAGACGAACACGGTGAAGGCACCGGTGGTGTTCCATTTCGCGGCGAATCTGGCGGCACTTGTTCTGGCGGTTCTCTAGCCTGATGGAAAAAATGTGCTTATATTTCCGTATCAGAATCGGTTGGTTCCATTGGTTTTGATGCCGCAAAGATGGCGAAAAAGGCGGCAGATTGCCGTAAAATCGTAAGGGAATTGTAATTGAATCATCAAAATACAGATGATAAAATAGTTTAGGCAAAAAGAAAGGCGGGAAAACGATATGAAAAAAAGAACCTTATTCCGCAGCGGTGCGGCGTTTCTTATGGGACTGCTGATGACCGCGGCGGTGGGATGCTTCACGAGCTTTGCTTATGACAGCGCAAGGCTGAAGGCTTGTTCGGTAGAGAACGGAAACAGCATTTCCGTCACAGGAACAGCTACGACCGGCGCTTTAAATGAGGGGGAAACTCCGGATGATGGATATTATTATCTGTTCGAGCTTCACCCATATGAGTCTGAGATAGGCTCCAGAACGGACTACATCGCATGGAGCAACAAATCCGACAAGTTAAAATTCTCCTTAAAATACAGCGGTGATTCCACGGATACGATGCTCTATTCCAGATTTGTGGTTGCGTTAAAGACCGGCAGCACCTACACACCGATCAGCAATGCGATCTATGTGACGAATCCGGGCGACGTTGCAAAGTTCCGCGAGGATTACCCGGAGCCGATGAGCAAAAAAGGACTTCTGATCCAACTCGATATGCTCGGTGACGCGCTGAATCTGGGTGTGAAGCACACGACGGTCAATATCCCGTATCACCAGCTTGTGGGCGGCAACTTAAAGTACAAATACAACGGAAAGACCTACAACTTCAACGGTGATCTCATCAAGGATTATGATAAGATGATCAGTGCGTTCTCCGCAAAAGGAATCGTTGTGACGGCGATCCTTTTAAACGGCTGGAACGACAGCTACCCGGAGCTTCACGAAGCCGGGCTTGCGAAGAGAAAGGAAGCTTTCTACTACGGTTTTAATGTCTCCACGGAGCAGGGATATGAGACGACCCGCGCACTGCTTTCCTTCATGGCGGAGCGCTACTCCGGTGCCCACGATGATTACGGCCGCGTCAGCAACTGGATCGTCGGAAACGAGATCAACAACAACTTAAACTGGAACTACACAGGTCCGATGGACATCGATTCCTACACAAAACTCTACTCAAAGGTATTCCGTGTGGCCTACACGGCAATCAAGAGCCAGAGCCGCAACGCGAGAGTATTCTTCTCCACAGACTATGAGTGGAAGCGGGCGAACTCCAATCTGATGTACGGCGCGAAGGACTTCATCGACCGGTTCAACGCCGATATCCGCGACGAGGGAAATATCGAATGGGGACTTGCCTACCACCCATACCCGCATCCGATGACGGAGCCGGAGTTCTGGGATGATGATCAGACAGGTGCTGTCAACAATACAGAAGATTCACCGGTCGTAAACTTCAAGAACCTCAACGTCCTGACGGATTACTTCCAGAAGGACATCATGCGCGATGCAGGCGGAAATGTCCGTCATATCATTCTCTCTGAGGAAGGCTTTACATCAAAGAGCGCGACCCGCGGAGATGTCTATGATATCCAGGCGGCGGCATTTGCCTACGCGTACTATCTTGTGGACAACAACCCGTATATCGACGCGTTTATCTTAAACCGTCAGGTCGATGCGGTGATCGAGGTAGAGCAGTCCTGCTCGTTTGGTCTCTGGACAGTTGACATGTCAAGCCCGAACAGGGTCATCGCCGTTATGCCGAAGAATATTTACAACGTATTCAAATATATTGATACAAATAAATCTCTGAAGTATACGGAATTTGCGAAGAAGATCATCGGAATCAACAAGTGGAGCGATGTGATCCCGGGATTTAAGCTGCAGGAATAATTCAAAAAATAAAGCTGGTATTTTGATTCGGCAGGATACTTTCGGATATGTGTTCTGCCGGATCTTTTGTTACAGTACACGGGCACTCCATGCCCGTGCACTGTAACAGGATTTTGCCGATGCTTCGCATTCCGAATCGGCAAAATCTGCAGCCACAACTGTATTGTACGGAATTTTCAGTTCAGAAAATTCCTACCGTGTACAGTAACTTCTATTTTACTTACGAATGCCAGTTTTACTGGATTTTATTGACAAAATCCTGACGAGGGCTTATAATGCGCTATGACGATTATTTAGTACGACAACTCAGGAAATGACAGGAAAACAGTTTTGTGTGTCAACATTTTTCAGGAGGATATCATTATGGCAAAGAAGAATCCAATCGCAGCCGCAGCAAAGAAAATGGCTGCAGCACCGGTTAGCAATAGCACTGTAGAAGTAAAGGCAGCAGAGACAAAGACAGTAAAGGCAGAAGCAAAGGCAGAGGCTCCGAAGGCAGAAGCTAAGAAAGCAGAAGAGCCGAAGAAAGAGACAGCAAAGAAAGCTCCGGCAAAGAGAACAACAGCAAAGGACATCAAGACATCCGTAGTTGTACAGTTCGCTGGCAAGGAAGTTACAGAGAAAGACCTCATTGCAGCTGTTAAGAAAGCCTACACAAAGAAAGGCAACAAAGTCGGCGATATCAAGACCATCGAGATCTATGTAAAGCCGGAAGAGAGCGCTGCTTACTATGTAGTAAACGGTATCGGCGCAGACGATTACAAGATCGAGCTGTAAGTTGAGATGATAGTTTAGCTATGTCCGGATGGACATATGGCTGGGCAAATGTGTTTAGACACAGTCTTGCAGATGGATATATCCTGGATGTGCCGCCTGCAAAAGAACAGAAACTGTAACTGTTCAGTAGGTCTGCGCCCTTGCTGCGCTGACCGTAAGAAAACATAGGCTGGAGGGCAAAAATCCCATCAGCGAAGCTGATCTGGAATGGATTTTTGCGTGTAACTATGAAGGTACTGAATAGTTACCAGAAACTAGGACTTTAGGACTTGAGCGCCCGCTGGGATCATCCCCGGCGGGCGTTTTTGAGATCAGGAGATTATGGAAAAAGAAACGAAGAGAGAGCTGCCGGAAGCGTTCGTGGAGAAGATGGAAAAGCTTCTCGGCAGTGATGCGGAAGCATTTTTTAAGAGCTATGACGCGGAGCGGAAATTCGGACTGCGGGTCAACCCATTAAAGCAGAAGAGCGGGGAGATGCCGGAGGAAGGAGAACCCCTCGGAGATTACCTGAAGGGACTCGCAAAAGTTCCCTGGGCAAAAGAGGGATTTTACTACGAGGCAGACATGCGCCCGGGACGCCATCCGTTCCACGAGGCGGGGGCATACTATATCCAGGAACCAAGCGCCATGTCTGTGGCAGAAGCACTGTCTCCAAAGCCCGGAGAGCAGATCCTGGACCTCTGCGCGGCACCGGGAGGTAAATCTACCCATCTTGCCGGAAAAATGGGCGGACATGGGCTTTTAGTCTGCAACGAGATCCATCCTGCCCGCGCGAAGATCCTGTCCCAGAATATTGAGCGCCTTGGTGTGGAGAATGCTGTGGTGACGAATATGGATCCGTTCCAGCTTGCCCCGGCGTTTCCGGAATTTTTTGACGGGATCGTGGTGGATGCCCCGTGTTCCGGCGAGGGAATGTTCCGAAAGGATGAGAACGCCAGAAATGAGTGGAGCCCAGACCATGTAAAACAGTGCGCGGGGCTGCAGGACGGGATCCTGGACTGCGCAGCGGCGATGTTAAAGGACGGTGGGCGGATCGCCTATTCCACCTGCACATTTTCACCCGAGGAGAACGAGCAGAGCATAGCAAGATTCCTTGAGCGCCATCCGGAGTTTTCTGTGGTGCAGCCGGAGCTTGTAAAATATTTTTCCGGCGGTCACCCGGAATGGGCAGATGGGGATGAGGAGCTGAAAAAGACCGTGAGGATTTGGCCGCATCTTGCGGACGGGGAGGGTCATTTCCTGGCGCTGCTTGTGAAAGGTGAGAGATCCTGGGATGCTGTGGAAAGTACTGTGAACGCAGACGAAAAGAAAAACAGCAAAAAGGGCGGACGTAAAAATGGACGTGCGAAAGAGGACGCGGCGCTCACGGAAGCGGTCGCTGCGTTCCGGACGTTTGAAAAAGAAAATCTGAAAGACACGGAACATCTGGAGAATGGAAAGAAATTTCTGATGTTCGGAGAAAACCTGTATCTCGTCCCGGAGGTGATGCCGGATCTTAAGGGACTTAAGGTACTGAGACCGGGCCTGCACCTCGGAAGTGCGAAAAAAGACAGGTTTGAGCCGTCCCATGCATTGGCTCTGGCACTGAAAAAAAGTGATGTGAGACAGAGCGTTGAGGTCGGATCGGAGGATCTTGCGCTGCGGTATCTTCGCGGGGAGACGCTGCGGGCGGAAGACTTTGAAAATCGGGAGATTCCGGTAAAAGGCTGGGTTCTTGTTACTACCGGCGGCATGTCGCTTGGATTTGCGAAGGCAGCTGGAGGGATGCTGAAAAACCACTATCCGAAGGGACTTAGAATCCAGGGCGGCTGAGTATAGAAGTCAGCAGATATATGAGGATACGCTGAAAATCTGCTTATGATGAGATACACTTTAATATGTAGTGTTAAAAAAAGCAAATAAAAATCCGTCAGATCCTGCCTTAGAAAAAGACAGGACCTGACGGATTTTTGATGTCCGGAAAAAGTTTTCTCATGTCCTCTGGCAGTGATGCGGAGAATTCAAGCTTCTCTCCGGTCACCGGATGGGAAAATCTTAAGTATGTGGAATGGAGCGGCTGCCGGTCGATAAAGCGGTAGTCCGGGCAGTAGAGAAAATCCCCCGGCAGCGGATGCCCGATGGCTTTCATATGGACCCGGATCTGGTGTGTTCTTCCTGTCTCTAAGAGGAGGCGGATGAAAGAAATGTCGGCGTCCTTGTTGTAGGCAAACGTCCGGTAATGGGTCACAGCGGTCTCGCCCCGCTCTGGATCGCAGACCCGCTCGATGGTGGAGCCGTCTTTTCTTGCGATCGGAAGATCGATGGTGCCGGACGCGTCCGTCTTCCCGGAGACGATGGCGGCGTACTCCCTGTGAATCGTGTGATCCTTCACGGCATCAGAGAGAACGCAGGAGCTGTAGGGATTCTTTGCGAGAAGCACAAGTCCTGATGTGTCCCGGTCCAGCCGGTTTACGGCCCGGAACACGAAAGGGGTCGCCTCGTTCCTGTAATACCATGCGATTCCGTTTGCCAGGGTATTCTCATAGTGTCCCTGGGACGGGTGGACCGGCATTCCGGCAGGTTTATCGATCACGAGAACATGTTCGTCTTCAAAAACGACGGAGAGGTCCATGGGAACAGGGACAATCTGGTCGGAAGTTTTTTTCTCCGTGACATGGACGCGCAACTGATCTTTCGGCTGAAGGACTGTGTTGGAAAAAACAGTTTTTCCGTTTAGGAGAAAACTGCCCTCGGTGTTCCGAAGATGAACCACCAGGCGGGAAGAATAGCCGGAATCCAGGAGAAAGGCGGCGATGGAACGGCCGCTCTCAGCTTCTTTAATTGTGTAAATTAAAACTATATTCATGAAAAATCCCTTTTTATTAAAAAATAATAATTCAATACGCAGATGCCCGCAGAGATTTCGGCTGCATAACACCACGGACATGTAGAAATGATCTCTAAAATTATTTCAGCACCTTTCATTGTATCATAGGAAAAATTGTCCGGCAAGTCTCAGAAAACATCCGCATATGCTGTTACAAATATGCGGCGGAAGTTCTGAAAAATGTGGAAGAATAAAAATATAGCAGGAAAGGTGCTGGCGCGGCCCAGTGAATGGACCGGGGTGAAAGAAGAGAAAAAACGCAGGCGCGGACCATACCCTCTTCTGCAGCTGTGCCTGGGGGCGCTCCTGATTTTTGCGGCAGTAGTTCCTGAAAATCATTTATACAGGGAAAACAGCGGGCAGCAGACTGCGCAGGATCCGGTCGTGCCGGTGATCCGGTCCGAGAATGGGGAGACGCTGGAATCAGCAGTGGTGCAATCGAAGGTGAAGACCGATCCGCTGAACTTAAACGCCCACGCTGCTGTCCTGCTTGACGGCGATACAGGGCGGATTCTGTACGGGAAAAATGAGAAGAAAGTTCTTCCCATGGCCAGCACCACGAAGATCATGACCTGCATCCTTGCCCTGGAGAACTCCGGGCTGGACACAGAAGTCGAGATCTCAGACCGGGCGGCATCCATGCCGGAGGTAAAGCTGCATGCGGGAAAAGGGGAGAAATACCGTCTGGAAGACCTTCTTTACTCCCTGATGCTGGAATCCCACAATGACACCGCAGTGGCCATTGCGGAAGCGGTCGGGGGCAGCGTGGAAAAATTTGCGGACATGATGAACGGGAAGGCAGCGGAACTTGGCTGTGATGATACATATTTTCTGACGCCCAACGGGCTGGACGCGGAGGATAAGGAAAGCGGGAAGATCCATTCCACGACGGCGGCAGACCTGGCGCGGATCCTCAGATATTGTATCTCACTCTCCCCGGCGAAGGAAGAATTCCTTGCCATCACAAGAGCACCGTCCCACGCCTTTTCTGACCTCTCCGGAACGCGGAGCTTCTCCTGTGTCAATCATAACGCTCTCCTGACGTCCATGGAAGGCGCGGTCAGTGGAAAGACCGGATTTACGGGAAAGGCCGGATACTGCTATGTTGGTGCAGTGAAAAAGGATGAGAAGCTATTCATAGCGGCACTCCTTGACTGCGGATGGCCGCCCCACAGGACCTACAAGTGGCAGGATATGCGGAAACTTGTGACGTATGGGGATAAAAACTTTGAGTATAAGGAGATAGAGAAAACAGGACTCGGGGAAGAAACGGCAGTTCTGGTGGAAAATGGCGTGGAGTCCAGGGTTAAGGTGGAGATTGGGACTGAACATGCGGATAGGAACTCCCTCCGTGTTCTGCTGGGAAACGATGAGAAGGTCCAGGTAAGGACAAAGATCGCAAAATTGCTTCATGCTCCGGTCCGGGAAGGAACGCCGGTGGGACAGCGGGATTACATGGTCGACGGGATTGTCATCGACAGTGATCAGGTGGTGACAGCCGGGAATGTTGAACTTTGGGACTTTGAGTATGCGGAGAAGATCGTGATGGGAAAATTCTGGATGTAAAGGTCTATTTTTTCCAAACAGGAATCGATGAATGTGCGGACTGTTTTAAAATGTGTTACAGTTCAGCCATGCGCTGGTTTGAATGAGAAAGTGTGTTGCAAGCTTGCTTGCATAAGCACTTTTTCATCCAAATCAGCATATGGTGGAACCACCAAGCTTCTTGTTTTCATGAATATGAAAACAAGAAGATGTAATGGCTGAACTGTAACTAAAATGTTCTAAAAATCCTACTATCATACTTGAATTATAGGAATGTTCTGCTATACTGGTAAGAAAGATAATTGTAACTATTCAGTACCTTCATAGTTACGTGCAAAAATCCATTCCAGATCAGCTTCGCTGATGGGATTTTTGCCTTCCAGCCTATGTTTCCTTACGGTCAGCGCAGCAAGTGCGCAGACCTACTGAACAGTTACCAGATAATTTATAAGTATGGAGGCATAAAATCATGCAGACAAAACTGACGAGAGAGGACGCCATCGCGCTCCTCAGAAAATACAACAAAGAGCCATTCCATATTCTCCATGGCCTGACTGTCGGGGGCGTTTTAAAATGGTACGCGAATGAACTCGGATACGGAGATGAGGCCGGATTCTGGGAGATCTGCGGAATCCTTCATGATATCGATTTCGAGGAGTATCCGGAGGAGCACTGCCTGATCGCGCCGCGTCTTTTAAAAGAGGGCGGAGCCGAGGATGAGGTGATCCATGCGGTCTGCAGCCACGGATACGGAATCCACGAGTGGATCGACGCGAAGCCGGAGCACGAGATGGAAAAAGTCCTCTTCGCGGCAGATGAGCTGACCGGTCTGATCTGGGCGGCAGCGAAGATGCGCCCATCAAAGAGTACGAAGGACATGGAAGTGTCCAGCTTAAAGAAGAAATTTAAGGATAAGAAATTTGCTGCAGGATGTTCCAGGGACGTCATCACAAAAGGTGCCGGGAATCTCGGCTGGGAACTGCCAAAGTTAATGGAAATGACGATCCTCGCCATGAGATCCTGCGAGGATTCCGTTGCGGAAGAGATGAAGAAGATGGGGTTGGCGGAGTAAGAGCGTATTGCTGACCAGTATAATAAAAACCTGAGGAGCCGTGTTGAGACCTCTCAGGTTTTTTGACTTCCGGCTTATGTTTTCTTACAGTCAGCGCAGTAAGTGCGCAGACCTGCAGAATAGTCACAATTTCAGACTAATTGTTCAGCAATTTTGCACGCTTACCGCACTGACTGCACTGTCTATTTTCTGCTCTTGATCTGTGCCGTCATCTTATTGGGCAGGCAGACGATGATCTCGCCGTCCAGATGGATCTTTCCCTGGTGGACACAGATCTTGTCGGGGCATGTGGCCTCGGAGACCCACGCCTCCCTATCTTTGATGATCAGGTGGTTTGTGCCGCCGGACACGCTGTCTATAGTGAGTTCCTGATCTTTTGCGAGATCGAGGGTTTCGACTACTTTTCCATCGACGGAAACTTCAACGATCTCCGCAGGGCTTTTATGCATCAATTTTGCCCCGAGAAAAAGAAGAACGGCTGCCGCAAGTATTACGGCGATCAGGATCATATCCTGTTTTTTTAAAAGTTTCTGTTTCGTATCTTTGCTTTCTGTCATAAAAAATCCCTGAAAATAGTGTAATGGTAACTGTTTCGTGTTTTGCATCAGCGCCGGGCAAAAAATCCGGGAGACTGTCTGATCTAAATATTACTGTTTGATAATAAAGTCTTCCATTCCATCCGAATAGTAAACATTGTAATCCTCATCGATAAAGCATGCATAGATTCCATCCAGGGAATTCGCAAGCTCCAGTCCTTTTTCCAGGCCAAGGGAAAAGCAGGTGGTGGAGAGACCATCCCCGTCCACGGACTCCTCGGAGAGGATCGTCACGGAGATCAGTCCATTATCGTAAGGATACCCGGTTGCCGGGTTTAAAATGTGATGGTAATTCTTTCCGTCGATCTCAAAATGCCGCTCGTAGACACCGGATGTCACGACGGAGAGATCCTTGATCCCAAGCACCTCAAATGTCTCATCCCTGTCCGCAAAAGGTTTCTGCAGCCCGATGTTGAATTTGCTTCCGTCCGGCTTTTCGCCCATGCAGAGGACGTTTCCGCCGAGATTGATAATGGCGCTCTTCACACCGGCATCCAGGAGCTGTTCCTTGATCCGGTCGGCGATATAGCCCTTCGCGATGGAACCCAGGTCGATGGTGGTATCCGGGGAGAGGAATGTCAGCGTATTTCCGGAGAGGACGAGGTTGTGGTAATCCACCTTCGGAATATCTGCTTCGATGTCTGCTTCATCCGGGATCACGGCCTCGCCGCTTGTGAAATTCCAGAGGGAACTCAACGGCTCGATCGTAATGTCAAAGGCACCGTCAGATTTCTCGCAGTATTCCAGACCTTTTGCCAGAAGCGCTGCCATGTCGTCGGAGACCGTGACAGTGTCGGAGGTCCGATGGTTGATCTTGTAGAGCTCGCTGGTCTCTAAGGTCTTGCTGAAAATATTCTCATACTCTTTACAAAGTGCCATCGAATCGTCTAAGATAGAGGAGTCGTCGGAATCGTAGAGCGTGATGGTGACGAAGGTGTTGAGCAGAAAATCGGAACGGCTGAGAGGAGTCTCCTGTGTGAGAAGTCCCGGTCCGCTGCTTGTTCCACACCCGCTCAATGTCATGCCGGAAACAAAGAGGAGACCGGCGGCACAGAGGCCAAATATTGTTTTTTTATTCATGTGTTATATACTTCCTGTACGATAAATATTATAAGCTCATTCGACAGCGGAAATTTTGTATATTAATACGAAAACGCAGACCGCAGCAGGCACTCGTGCCTGTCGTACAAAATATCAGAAGCTGCACTGCCGGATATCCGGTTTATTCTAACAAATGAACTTTTGAAAGTCAAGAAAGAGGAGAATAGATCCGATGAATCGAGAAAAAAAGGCAATAACTGTGGCATTGTATGGGCTCCTGATTGCCCTTGCCATGGTGCTGAGTTTTGTTGAGACAATGATTCCCATCCCGATCCCAGTCCCAGGCATAAAGCTGGGACTGGCGAACCTTGTAACGGTGGTGGGGCTTTATTTAATTGGAATCCCCGGAACCATCGCCGTGACCCTGATCCGCATCGTTCTTGTGGGACTGTCATTTGGAAATCCCTACAGCATGATCTATGGGCTGTCTGGAAGCTTTTTAAGCTTGTTTGTGATGGCGGTATTGAAGGAGACCGGAAAGCTCTCCCAGGTCAGCATCAGCGTTCTTGGCGGTATTGCCCACAATATCGGCCAGATCACCTTTGCGGCAGTTATCGTCCAGACACCAGGGGTATTTTATTATCTGCCATTTCTTCTGGCAGCCGGATGCATCGCGGGAACACTGATCGGAATCGTCGGCGGAATCATTACGGAGCGGCTTCAGCGTGCGATGCGGGGGATAAAAAAATAAAATAGCGATTGTATTAGGGTGGTAAATTTATTATAATAAAATGTAACAGGTTGCAGGTGCGGCAATTTGTTCTGCAAAAAACGCGCTGCAAGTTTACTTGTATAAGTGTTTTTGCAGAGCAGATTGATATAGGGCGGCCGCCCTGTGCTTCTTGTTTTTGTGCAGCGAAAACAAGAAGATACGCACGTTATACTTAAATCTGTCAATATACCGTAAAAAAACGGAGGAATTCGATCATGATTGAAATGTCAATAAAGAAACTGGTTCAGTACGGCAGAACGACCGGACTTATCGAAGCCGAAGATGAGATCTACGCAAGAAACCAGATCCTGGAAGTACTGAAAATGTCCGAATACGAGGAGCCGGGCGAGATTACAGACGAGATCAGCCTGGAAGATACCTTAAACGCGCTCACCGACTACGCTGCAGAGCAGGGGATCCTTGAAAACAACAGCGTCGTATACCGGGATCTTTTTGACACGAGACTCATGAACTGCCTGATGCCGCGCCCAAGCGAGGTCGTAAAGAAATTCCGCGGGGAGTATGAAAAATCCCCGGAGGACGCAACGGCTTATTTCTACAAACTGAGCCAGGACTCCGACTATATCCGCCGCTACCGTGTCTGCAAGGACTTGAAGTGGATCACGAAGACGGAGTACGGCGACCTGGACATCACGGTAAACCTCTCAAAGCCTGAGAAAGACCCGAAAGCTATCGCCGCTGCAAAAACCATGAAGCAGAGCGGATATCCGAAATGCCTGCTCTGTATGGAAAACGTGGGCTACGCGGGCCGAATCAACCATCCGGCGAGAAACAACCACCGGATCATTCCGCTGACCTTAAACGGCGAGTCCTGGGGCTTCCAGTATTCCCCGTACGTCTACTATAATGAGCACTGCATCGTCTTCAACGGAAAACACACCCCGATGAAGATCGACCGGAATACGTTCAAAAAGTTATTTGATTTTGTGACCATGTTCCCGCATTATTTCCTGGGATCCAACGCGGATCTCCCGATCGTCGGCGGTTCCATCCTGACCCACGACCATTTCCAGGGCGGAAGATACACCTTCGCGATGGCGAAAGCACCGGTGGAGAAAAGTTTTACAGTGAACGGTTACGAGGATGTGGAAGCAGGAATCGTAAAATGGCCGATGTCCGTGATCAGGATCCGCAGTGAGAAGAAAGAACGCCTTGTGGATCTTGCGGATAAGATCTTAACTGCATGGCGCGGATATACAGACGCGGACGCGGATATCTACGCGGAGACAGACGGGGAGCCACATAACACGATCACCCCGATCGCGAGATTCCGTGGCGGAAAGTTTGAGCTGGATCTGGTACTGAGAAATAACCGCACCACGGAGGAACGTCCGTTAGGTCTGTTCCATCCGAACCCGAAGCTCCACCACATCAAGAAAGAGAACATCGGACTCATCGAAGTCATGGGCCTGGCAGTTCTTCCGTCGAGATTGAAGGATGAGCTTGCCCTGCTTGCCGACTATATCGTGGAAGGAAAGGACATCCGCAGCGAGGAATCCATCGCAAAACATGCAGACTGGGTAGAAGAGTTCCTTCCGAAATATGCGAAGATCACAAAGGATAATGTGATGGAGATCTTACAGGATGAGGTCGGCCATGTGTTCGCGAATGTCCTTGAGGATGCGGGCGTTTATAAGCGCACAGAGGCGGGGCGTGAGGCATTTGGAAAATTTATCGAGACATTAAACAGGTAACAAAATTGTTGCCGGAACCGTTACATTTTCCTTAAAATTTTCATAAATGTAGGGACTTCGTCTCGCCAAGCGCGGGAAAGTGTGTTATATTGGTATTTGTTTCATAACTGCTAAGATTCTTCGCAGTTACAAGCAAAAATCCATTCCGGATCGGTTTTGCCGATGGGATTTTTGCTTTCCAGCCCATACTTTTTTACGGTCAGCGCAGCAAGTGTGCAGATCTATTGTGCAGCTGCTGGGCTTTAAATGATGGAAAAAGGAGACTGCCATGTTAAATGAGGAGAAGATCCGGCTGATGACGGGTATCGCCATGTTTGAAAAGAAAATGATGAAGGAATCCATCCCGGCAAACCGGTATTTCAAGAGCGACTACGTTGGAAGCCATCTGATCCGGTCTTTTATCGCGTACTCGCTGACCGTGTGCCTGTGCCTGGTGCTGTGGGTCCTTTACCGGTTCGATGATCTGCTCAACGTCATGGCGGTGGATGACCTGATCTCTCTCGGGGTGCGCCTTGTATTCTACTATGCTGCGGGACTTCTCGCATATCTTGTTGTGACCTGGAAGATCTATTCGAGACGTTATGACGAAGCAGCCGGAAGACTGAAGATCTATCAGGCAAAGCTGCGGCGCCTTGATAAAAAATATGACCAGTAGCCTGCAAAGGAAAACGGGGAGGAAAAGAGTAAGTGATCGGACTTTTAGTATTCAAGGAAAAACTGAAACAATTTTATGGAAAGTATAATATTTACATCGTACCGGTCGTAAAATTCCTGGTGGGATTCCTTACGTTCTGGCTGATTAACGCGAATGTAGGTTTTATGTCGAAACTTAAGAATCCGCTGATCCCGGTGGTGATGGGACTGGTTGCCTCCTTTATTCCATATGGAGTGACAGCGTTTCTGGCCAGTGTTTTTATCCTGATCCATGTTGCCCAGGTGTCTCTGGAGATCGCTCTGGTCATCTTTGTGTTCGTGCTGGCGGTGACCGTCCTTTACTACGGATTCCGGCCGGGTGACGGATATCTGCTTCTCCTGACACCGTTACTGTTCTTCCTGCGGATTCCGTATGTGGTGCCGCTTGTGGTAGGACTTTCTGGAAGCCTTGTGTCCATCGTTCCTGTGTGCAGCGGTGTCTGCATCTACTATATTCTGATGTATTTAAAGCAAAATGCGGGAACACTGACGGGAAGTTCGATGGCGGAGATGGCAGACCGGTTTATCCAGATCGTAAAGAATGTATTTGGAAATGAGCTGATGTGGGTCATGGTGACTGCATTTGCCGCTGCGATCCTTGTGGTCTTCATCCTTAAAAATCTTTCAGTAGACTACTCCTGGTCCATCGCCATCGTTGCGGGAGTGATCACACAGCTTGCAGTGATCTTTATCGGTGATTTCAATTTCAACCTTCCGGTATCCGCGGGTTCCATGATCTTTGGAATCGTCGCATCGGTGGTGATCGCCCTGATCTACCAGTTCTTTGTGTTCGCGGTGGATTATACGAGAACAGAGTATCTGCAGTATGAAGACGATGACTACTATTACTATGTGAAAGCTGTCCCGAAGCTCACGGTGTCTGCACCGGATGTGAAGGTACAGCGGATTTATTCGAGAAAAAATGTGAGACATGAGAAGAACGAAACTCGTGAATAATTGTACGGAGGTAACAAAATGACAGAATTTCTTGGGAATATGTATTCCTGGTTTACATTTATTCCGAAGATCACATTGTCGAATCTTTTTGAAATTCTGATCCTCACAGTTCTGATCTATGAAGTCCTTTTATGGGTGAAGTCGACGAGAGCGGGAGTGCTTCTCCGCGGTGGTATGATCATTGTTGGTTTTTACCTGCTGGCGGCGATGCTCCATTTAAATACGATCACCTGGATCATCAACCATATGGGCCAGCTCGTATTGACAGCCCTCATCATTATCTTCCAGCCGGAGCTTCGAAAAGCGCTGGAGCAGCTCGGAAGCAAAAATATCATCACAGACCTTTTTATTTCTGAGAATTCCAGACAGCAGGAAGGATATACAGAGAAGACCGTAAATGAGATTACCCGTGCGGCCTTTGAAATGGGAAAAGTAAAGACAGGAGCCCTGATCGTCATCGAGCGCGACACTCCGCTTCCGGAGATCGAACGCACGGGAATCCCGGTGGACGGAATCGTCACGAGCCAGCTTCTGATCAATATTTTTGAACACAATACGCCTCTTCACGACGGCGCGATCATTATCCGTGGAAACCGCGTGACCTCTGCGACCTGTTATCTGCCGCTTTCTGATAACCTGAGCATCAGCAAAGACCTGGGAACGAGACACCGTGCGGCTCTTGGAATCAGTGAGAGCACGGACAGCCTGACCGTTGTAGTCTCCGAGGAGACTGGACGGGTATCCCTGGCGGCGGGCGGAAGTCTCAGAAGGATCAACAGTCCGGAAGAGTTAAAGCTTGCGATCGCTGCAAAGCCGGAGGAGGAGACGGTATCCGGCCCGTTCAAACTCTTGAAGGGATGGCATAAAAATGAAAGAAAAGCAGAATAGACGATGGGGACTTTTGCTGATTTCCTTCCTGTGTGCCTTTTTAGTCTGGCTGGGGGTCGTCAATGTGGCGGATCCGGTCATGACGGATACTGTGGAGGTGCCGGTAGAGATCATTAACAGCGACGTCCTCACGAAGAACAACCTGACATATGCGGTTGTCGGAAAATCGACAACCACAGTTCAGTATGAGGTAAAGACGACAAATGCGTATCGGATCCGTTCCTCAGATTTCCGGGCGTACGCGGATATGACAGACATGTGGTCCGTGACAGGCGCGATCCCGATCAAGGTCGAGGTCCTAAACCACTCCGAATACCTGGTCTCCATGCCGGTGAGCCGGACGGGAACGATCAAGATCGAGACGGAACCGCTTCAGAGGAAGACATTTACCATCGGCGTCATGACGACGGGAATGCTTGAGGACGGCTACCAGACTGGCAAGGTGACACTGTCACCGGAGACACTTACGGTCGAAGGTCCGGAATCCCTGATCGGACAGATCAGCAGCGTCGGAATCGAGATCAACTTAGACGGAAAGAACGCGGATTGGAGCGATTCGGAGGAACCGAAGTTCTATGACGCGAACAAAAACAGCATTACGATCAGCGATCGTCTGATCAGTAACTGCAAGAGTGTCGATTATACCATGGAGATTCTGAAAGTGAAGAATCTGAGCCTGGATTTCGATGTCACCGGTGAGGTGGCGGGCGGTTATCGCTACACAGGTGTGGAGTGCGGACTTAAGAGTGTCCCGGTGGTCGGATTAAAGAGCGCTCTGGCATCCTTAAATACGATCACGATCCCGAAGGAAGAGCTTGATGTTTCCGGCGCGAGGGCAAATATCGTGAAGACTATTGATCTGAATGATTATCTGCCGGAGGGAGTTTCCCTGGCTGGGAAGGACAGTTCCGAGATCACGGTGACACTTACGGTGGAGCAGTTGAAGGAACGGGAATATACGGTCCGCATCAGCGCTGCCAGTTATGTTGGGGCGGACAGTTCCTACAGCTATCGGGCAGACCCGGGAACGGTCACAGTCCGGATCCGTGCGCTTCAGGAAGAACTTGACAGCCTGCAGCTTACGGCTGAGGACCTGAGTCTGAATGTCTCTGGAATGGGAGAGGGAAGCCATCAGATTCAGCCGACGCTTAACAGGGAGCTTGATTCTGCCTATGATCTGCTGGGAATTTCCAGCTGTACGGTAACTGTCGCAAAGGAGCAGGAGTCTGCGACGGAGACAGAGCCTGAGACAACTGAGAAAGAGACAACTGAGAAAGAGACAACAAAAGCGTCGGAAACTGCCGCTGAGAGCAGCAGGGAGGCGGAGACAGAGGGGGAGACCGCTGCGTCTGCGACAAGACACGCGGTGATCGTCCCGCCGGAGACGACGGAAGCACGTCAGGCGACAGGTCTTCAGACCATATTTCGAAATTAGGAGTTAAAAATACTTATGGTAAAGCAAAAAGTTACGATAGGAAACCCAACCGGTCTTCATCTGAGACCGGCAGGGCTTCTGTGCAAGGAGGCACTGCGGTTTCAGAGTTCGATCAAATTTGAATATGGAAACACAACAGCTAATGCAAAAAGTGTACTGAGCGTGCTGGGGGCATGCGTAAAGTGCGGAGATGAGATCGAGCTGATCTGTGAGGGAGTGGACGAAAAGGAAGCTCTGGATGCAATCACGGAACTGATCAATGGCGGTCTCGGAGAGTAGGCTGATATGCTGGTTTATGTGATCTGTTACGGCGCTGCCATGCTTTTTGCATTCAGCGCCCATTTTACCTTATCAGGAATGTCACTGATGTTTGCAGCACTATATCTTTATCTGTGGGAATATGGGAAAAGCGGCAATCCGCTTCATCTCCGCGGACTGTTTTCCTTGTTTTATGTGGGAGGAGAAGGAATCTCCTGCTTGAAGCTGTCAAACCTTCAGAAGGACTGGAGTTTAGAGACCTGGGCGTGCTTTTTTGTAGCTTTTGCGGCATTCTGGAATGTGTACGCACTGGCAGAAAAGAAATTTGGATATGGGGAAGAAAAAAAGACTGTAGCTGGTTTTTCTCAGAAGTTTACAGAGAAGGCTGCAGAGAGATACGGGACAAGAATTTTCATTGCACTTACCGGGCTGACAATTCTGTCCCTGACTGCCTTTTTGTTTGAGGCATTCCGGTTGGGATATGTGCCGTTTCTCCTTCGGGGAGTGCCGCATGCCTACTCATATTTCCATATTTCCGGGGTCCATTATGTGACGGTGTCATGTGTACTGGTCCCGTCCATGGAAGTGCTGTTATGGTTCTATGACAGGGAGATGGGGAAGGCGAAAAGAATCGTTTCCCTCATTATGACAGGGATCGCGCTCCTGATCCCGGTGCTTTGTGTATCGAGATTTCAGCTGATCTTTGCGGTGATTCTCGCAGTGCTGACATTTATGATTGTCAGCGGACATAGGAAAATCAGGTATCTTTTCATGGCAGCGGCGGGACTTGTTCCACTCTATGTGATCTTAACGATTGCCAGAAGCCATGATGTGACGTATCTGAATGGAATCTTTGAGATGAAGAATGCGGCTACGCCGATCTTTATCACGCAGCCTTACATGTATATTGCAAACAATTACGACAATTTTGACTGTCTGGTACGGGAGCTTCCGGCCCATTCTATGGGACTAAAGGGAATGTTTCCGCTCTGGGCATTATCGGGGCTTAAGTTTATAAAGCCTGCATTAGTGGACTGGCCGATCTACGTGAATAAGGAGGAGCTGACTACGGTTACACTCTTCTATGACGCGTATTATGATTTTGGAATTGCCGGTGTATTTCTGTTTTCATCAGTATTGGGAGCGGCTGCCGCATGGCTTTCTGCAAGGACATACCCGGGAAGAAATCCGGCGTGGTACCTATTCTATTCTCAGGGAGCGCTCTATTTTATGCTCTCGTTTTTTACAACCTGGTATTCCAATCCTACGACCTGGTTTTACTTTGTGGTGACCGGTGCCTTTGGAATTTTTTTAGAGATTAAACACAACAGACGGAGGAGACAGCTATGATATCAGAAAAAATGAAACCATTTATGGCTAATAATTCCGCGATCCGCGCAATGTTCGAGGAAGGGAAAAGAATGGCTGCTGTTTACGGCAGGGAGAATGTATATGACTTCAGCCTTGGAAACCCGAATGTTCCGGTTACGCAGGTGACAGAGGCGATCCTCGACGTGGTGAAGAATGAGGATTTCATGACACTCCATGGATATATGAGCAATGCAGGCTATGAAGATGTCCGTCAGACCATCGCAGAGTCCTTAAATAAACGGTTCGGAACGAATTTTTCCTTTAAGAACCTGATCATGACAGTGGGTGCGGCGAGCGGATTAAATATCATTTTAAAGAGCATTTTAAATCCGGGCGATGAGGTTATCGTGTTTGCACCGTATTTTGTGGAATATAATGCGTATGTGAGAAACTATGACGGAAATGTTGTGGTCATTTCTCCGGATACTGAGACGTTTATGCCGAAGCTTGATGAGTTTGAGGCGAAGATCACTGCTAAGACGAAGGCTGTTATCATCAACAACCCGAACAACCCGACGGGTGTTGTGTATGATGAGGCGACGATCAAGGCTATGGCTGCGATCCTGGAGAAGAAGGAAAAGGAGTTTGGCACATCGATCGTGCTGATCTCTGATGAGCCGTACCGTGAGCTGGCTTACGGCGGGGTTGAGGTTCCGTTTGTGACGAAGTATTATCACAATGCGGTTGTGGGATATTCTTACAGTAAGTCCCTCTCTGTTCCGGGTGAGCGTATCGGCTATGTCGTGATTCCGGATGAGGTGGATGATTCTGCGGCCCTGATCGGGGCAGCTACGATCGCGAACAGGGTGATCGGATGTGTGAATGCACCGTCACTGGTTCAGAAGGTGATCAAGTATTGCATTGAGCATGAGGTTACGGTGGATCTGGAGACTTATGAGAAAAACAGGAATCTGATCTATGGTGCGCTGACGGAGTATGGATTTACTTGTGCGAAGCCGGACGGAGCGTTTTACTTGTTTGTGAAGTCTCCGGTGGAGAACGAGAAGGAATTTTGCGAGGTGGCGAAGAAACATCACGTGCTGGTAGTTCCGGGCAGTTCGTTTGCTTGTCCGGGGTACGTGAGACTGGCTTACTGTGTGTCCTATGAGCAGATCGAGAGGTCTCTGCCGGCATTTAAGAAGATTGCAGAGGAGTACGGGCTTTGTAAGTAGTGATGGCGGGAAAACCGGTGAAAGGAGTACAGATCATTAGCCGGACTTTGTTTGAAAGCATATAAAGCCGTATGAGATCATGTGGAGTACTGAAAAAGGGGGATCGACTGAGTAGAATACTGCGGATGGAATGCAGCAGGATTTTTACAGGATTAGGAGGTCCATGGAATGAATTTCAGAAAGTATGCAGGGATTATTTTAAATATTCTGGTTCCTTTGCTCACAGTTTATCTCGTCTGTGTCTGGGGACTGAGGCTGGTGGTGTTTTTTCTTCCATTTGTGATCGGATGGATCGTGGCAGCGATCGCGAATCCGGTGGTGCGTTTTTTTGAAAAGCGGCTGAAGATCGTCCGCAGGCACGGCTCGATGGTTCTGATCGCAGGTGTGCTGGCACTGGTGATCTTTGGCATCTATGCGCTGTTTTCCTGGGTGTTCCGGGAAATGACGGAGTTTGGGCAGGCACTGCCCGGAATTTATGCGTCGATCCGGGAGGAAGTCGATCTGGCCTGCGAGCGGATCGGGGGACTTTTGAAGTATCTTCCTGCAGACACGGAGACGACGATCATTTCCGAGCTGGAGAATGTGGGTGGATATATCGGCGATTTTGTTCAGAAGATTGCAGCTTCCGCAGGCAGCCGCGTAGTGCGGACGCTGCCGGAGGTCTTTGTGAATACGATTATTGTATTTCTTTCTTCTTATCTGTTTCTGGCAGATCATGATAAGCTTGTGGAGACGGTACGGAAGGTTATGCCGGGGCCTGTGATCAAGTATGGACGGATGATGAAGAACGATATCAGGACGTTGATTGGCGGGTATTTTCTGGCGCAGTTTAAGATCATGTTCGTGGTCGCAGTGGTGTTGGTGATCGGAATGTTATTCCTCAGGGTTCCATATGGAATTTTTCTTGGAATCGCGATCGCGATTCTGGATTTTCTGCCGATGTTCGGCACAGGAACGGCATTGATTCCCTGGGCAGTGGTGAGACTCTTTACCGGGGAGTACGGTTATGCGCTCAGCCTTGTCATTCTCTATGTTTTAACACAGGGCATCCGTCAGGTGATCCAGCCGAAGATCGTCGGTGACAGCATGGGACTTCCGCCGCTTGCAACACTATTCTTCCTCTATCTTGGTTTCAAGTTCCGCGGTATTGCGGGAATGATCATCGCTGTACCGGTCGGCATCCTGTTTATCCGGTTTTACGGATATGGGGCATTTGACGGCCTGATCAGGAATGTGAAGCTTCTTGCAGAGGAGATCAGGAAGCTGATGGAAGGATAGAAAATAAGAAAAAGAGACAGGCATTCAGAAGCTTATCTAAGTTTCCGGATGCCTGTTTTGGTATAAGAAAACAAAATTTATTCAGCAGATGAGCCATCGGCGGGGACAATAACGATATTGACGTCCGAGATATTACAGGACGCCGTGATGCTGGCATTGGATATCCGGAGGAAGATCTTCTGAAAAACTTTGCTGGTTTTAAACTCTGCATTTAAAGGTCGAAAATAAGTGTAGGAATGCATCATACGTGCATCCGCTACATAAAATAGAACGATATTCAATTGAGCGAGGAAATTATGGCACAGGGATATTTGCAGGTGGATGTTGTGTCGGACGCGAACAGTTTTCCGGTACAGGATGCGGATATTGTGATTGCAAGGACGGAGGAACCAGATGAAATTATTGAGGAGACGAGAACGAACAGTTCCGGACAGACGGAGAATCTTCCATTAGATGCACCACCGTTAGAGCTTTCATTGTCACCGGAGGAGACGGAGCGTCCATATGCAGAATACACGATCCGAATCACAGCACCGGGATTTGAGCCATTTGTCGTTTCAGGAACGGAGGTTCTGGCGGACGTGACGGCGATCCAGGGGATTCGTTTGCGGCCTCTTTCGAATGCCCCGGACGGAGAGCAGACAGAGACCGTGACGATTCCGGATCACACACTTTATGGTGATTATCTTCCAAAAATCGCGGAGAGCGAGATCAAGCCGGTTATAGAGACAGGAGAGATCGTTCTATCCAGAGTGGTCGTCCCTCAGACGATCGTGGTACATGACGGAGTGCCAACGAACGCGTCCGCGGCCAACTATTATGTCCCATATCGGGATTATATCAAAAATGTAGCCTCCAGTGAGATATACGCGACCTGGCCCCGCTCCACGATCGTCGCGAATGTGCTGGCGATCATGTCCTTCACGTTAAACCGTGTTTATACGGAATGGTACCGCAATCAGGGATATGATTTTACGATCACATCATCAACGGCGTATGATCATAAATGGATTTATGGCCGGAATATTTTTGAGTCCATCTCTGTCGTGGTGGATGATATTTTTGATAATTATCTTTCGCGCCCGGGAGTGAAACAGCCGATCCTGACCCAGTATTGCGATGGACGGAAGGTTCGGTGCCCGGGGTGGATGACGCAATGGGGCAGCTGCGAGCTCGGAGAAGCGGGGTATAGTCCCATCGAGATCCTGCGGAATTTTTATGGAGATGATATGTATATCAATACGGCAGAACAGATCTCCGGCATCCCGGCATCGTGGCCGGGATATGATCTGAAGATTGGTGCCATCGGTGATAAGGTGCGGCAGCTGCAGGAGCAGTTAGATGCAATCTCCAGCGTGTATACCGCAATTCCGGATATTTCCCCTGATGGGATCTATGGTCCGGCTACCGCGGAAGCTGTCCGGAAATTCCAGTCGATTTTTGGACTTCCCCAGACCGGAGTGGTAGATTTTGCCACATGGTATAAGATTTCCCACATATATGTGGGGATTACAAGGATTGCGGAATTATCGTAAATGAAATATGGATAGAAAGTGATATGTTGCCGGACATGGTGACAGGAGATACCTGCCGATCCTGTCACCATGAATTCAGGAGCAGGCTATCGCGGGACGGAGAAGTGAGGATTAACAGATACTGTGAATGAAACGCGATCAAAAGTTAAGAGACAGATATGGATATGGGGGGAACGGTTGTCGGAAAAAGGAGAACGATTTTCGCGGATTTACCAGAAAAATCCTTGTAGAATCCACAGAAATGTGCTATGATACGAGTGTCGGAAAAATTCATGCGCAGATATGGTTCATCGGTAGAACGCTAGCTTCCCAAGCTGGAAAGGCGGGTTCGATTCCCGTTATCTGCTTCCATCGGGGGATCCTTAGAAATTAAGGATTCCCTTATTTTATGCGGTTTTGCGGGATTTCCGGAATAAGCTTTCGAATAAGAGGGGAGAAGTGGCGATTAAGATGGGGAGACGGGCAACGGCGGACAGCGTGAGGAAGGAATATGAGAACTTTATGAAGGCGGCATAAGTTTTTCCGTTTTTTCCTGTTTTCCGTTTTCAAAATGTTATAGTGTAACCTGAAGCCAAGGGCATACAGCCGGCGGCTTCCTACACCTTCCCAAAATGCGTGTGACGTCTGGTACCCCCCTGCTGGGCGTCAGTTATCGGATGTAGCTTAATGGGTAAAGCAGCGCAGTTAATGACTCTTTGCGGAGCGATCGAGGTTCGAATCCTCCCATTCCGATTTGCCTGGTTTAGGGATCTCCATCCAGACATTCCAGGTAGCATGAGGCATCCTTGAAAGGGTGCCTTTTTAAATTCTTAAGATTTTCATAAATTAGCACTCACCAATTGACAGTGCTAGCAAAAGGCGCTATGGTTATGTAAAACAGCATTAGGACGTGGCAAAAATAAAAAATGTCAAAGGAGAACAATTATATGCCTAAAGTAGAGTATGTAGAGAAAACAATTTTTAGCTTAGAGGGAGTAAATGTAGATTTTATAAAAGATGGAAAAAATGTAAGAGATGATGCGTCTCTTCCGAAAAATTATAAAATTGGAAAAGCAACTAAAAATTCAGCGAATGTCACTTTTTTAATTAACAAGTTACAAATGCAATTCCCTGGATATGATTTTATCGTATATGACGGAGAAGGGAATCGGGTTAGAGGAAATATGCTACTTGGAAATGTTCGGGATACATATTTGGAATAAAAAATATTTAGTTTTCAATTAGGGAGCTACCGCCGCGTGGCTCTTTTCTTTTACCCAAAACCGACGAATCGGAGGTGATAAGCATGGCCAGAGCGCCGGATCCGAGAATTGAAAAGGCGAAGGTCATGTACCTGGAAGGCATGAGGTTGGTTGAGATTGCAAGTCAACTAAATCTGCTGGAGGGAACGGTACGCCGATGGAAGTCCACACATAAGTGGGAAAACGAACGCTCGGATAAGAAAAGCGAACGTTCGGAAAAGCGAAAGCGCGGTGCACAGCCCGGGAATAAGAACAGTTCCGGTGGTCCGCCTGGGAATAAGAAAGCAGTTACCACGGGAGAGTTTGAGACTCTCCTTTTTGATTGTCTGGAACCGGAGGAGCGGCGTCTGGCGCAGGCGGTTCCGGAAGATAAACAGACGCTACCCATGCAGGAGATCCAGCTCCTTACGGTTCGGGAACGCCGGATGCTGAAACGGATCGACCTTCTGAGACTATAGTGGTTCAGTTTTGTAAATGACCTGGAAGACATTCAGGAAGTGATTTTTGTTCTGACCAATTATGGCGGTGAGGATCTGGGGCAGTTTCTCCGGGATCTCAAGGATTACAAAGCAATCCAGATCGAGAGCGACGGAGATGGGGACCATTCCGGCGTTTCAACATTAACAATCGAACTGCCGGTAGAAGCCAGAGAAAAGCTTCTGGAGATTACAAGAAAATGTATTTTCGAACGCAGAAACGGCTGGATAAGGCGGAAATCGGGGAATTGAAGGACTTTATCGAGCTGGCGATGAAGAACATCGGAAAAGTCAACCAGGATGTCAACAACATGTCCATTAAAGCCAGAATGACCGGATACCAGGCTTTGGAAGCGCAGGTTGACGCCATTCTGCGACAGTTATATGCCATTGACTATCAGGCCGAGGCAGAAAAAACGATGGAGGAGGTATATGGGGACACCTATTACCGAACATGGTACAACATTGATCAATACCATGGCTTCCATGAAGAATTCGCCCATGTCGAACCTCGAACGATAGAAACGCTACTAAAGTATCCATTCAACGGGGCAAACTTCTCGGAACGGCTCTGGAAGCAGAAGGATCACCTGCAGAGCCAGATCATGGAATCACTGACCACGATGCTGGTTCAGGGAACTCCGCCGCATAATCTGGCAGACGACTTTGCAAAGAAGCTGAATGCGAAAAAGTACGACGCGTACCGGCTTCTTCATACAGAGTATTCCTACGTGGTCAGCGAGGCAACTCATGCCGGTTACCGAGAGGACGGAGTGGAATAGTATCAGATCCTGGCGATCCTGGACAGTAAGACATGCGGGATCTGCGGAAGGCTGGACGGAAAGATCTATCCGGTATCGGAGGCGGTGACGGGGAAGAATAAGCCGCCGTTTCATCCGTTTTGCAGGTGTGCGGATGTGCCGTATTACCCGGATACCCCGACAGAGGGAATGAAGCGGGCCGCCAGGGACAAAGATGGCAACGGCATTGAAGTGCCGGCGGATATGACGTATGAGGAGTGGAAGAAAAAGTATCTGGGGGCTGCGGAGCAATCAGACATAATGGATATTGCAAAAACTGCTGAATCTGCTACAATGGGAGCAGTAACTATGGAAGAGGTGCCGGATGTGCATTCAATCGGGAAAATCGATAAGGAAATATATAGGTGCGTAACACCAGACATAGCAACAGACGAAGTGATTATTACGGATACTCAAATAAAACACATACAAGAAAGGCATCCGAATGATTATGAACGGTTTTCGACATATTTTAATCGGATAGTTTCAGAACCAGATTACATCATAAGGGCAAACAGACCGAACACGGCATTGATACTGAAAGAAATCCGAGAGGCGGATGAAGTGTTTAAAACAGTTTTACGATTAATAACTTCAAAAGATAATCCGGAATATAAGAATTCTATTATCACGTTTATGAAAATCGATGAGAAAGAATGGAACAGATTGCTGAGAAACAAAGAAATCCTTTACAAAAAAGAATAAGATTGTTATACTAATCATATAATAAAAAGGCTTTACCCGAATAAATACTTGAGGTGGAAAATTTCGCACGGTCCACACGCCGCTGGTACAGACAAGGGGAAACTCTGAGGGATGCAGGAGAAACGTGCGCCTGCCAAGTATTTATTCGGTTAAGCATATAAAGATCATTTAGAACCATCGGTCAGTAGACCGGTGGTATTTTTGTACCCATTTTTAAGGAGAAAAGGCAATGAAGAAGAAAATAGCAGCATTTTTTATGGCAGCGAGTGTAGCAAGTTGTATGTCTGGCTGTTCAACGGCATCCACGGTAAATCACAACCTGTCCAAAGATGCAAATGAATTTAATGTCTATCGTAGAATTACGGTCACAAACGCAAGGACAGATACTATTATGCTCCAGGCTGAGGGTTACATGGCACTCAGCAATAATAGTTCCAACGAACTGGTGGTAACGATTAAAACAGGACAGGACCAGTATTACAAACGATATTTGAAAGAGCGGGATGCAAAAGACAGCGAGCCGCTCTTTGTGACGGGGGACAAGCCACACGGCCGCATGTCAGTGGCCGGGATTCAGTACATGCTCCGCCAGCTCGGCAAGCGGGCCGGGGTAGAAAAGACACATCCGCACCGGTTCCGGCGGACAATTGCCACGGATCTGTTGGCCAGAGGCATGCCGATCGAGCAGGTAAAAGAGTTCCTTGGTCACGAAAAACTTGACACCACATTGATTTACTGCACAGTAAAGGAGGAACAGGTAAAGGCATCTCATAGAAAATACGCATAAAAGGGGAAAGTGAACGGTTTTAGGCGGGCGGCAACGGTCGCTTATTTGTCATGCATGCGTGTGAAAAGCTGGGATCCGGAGGGTGTTAGGCTTGTGCTTAATTGTATAGTGACTCCCAAGCTCTATCGACAAAGGTAGCCGATTGCGCATCAAAAACAGAGGATAATGGATATAGTGGTCGAAATTCATACTATACATCCACCAACATTGAGAAGGATTCTTGGACCAAGGCACCAATCCTTATAAGTAGCAAAAATCCCAATAATGGTCAAAGAGCTCAAATCGGCTTTGAAAATCAAGGGGCAAACGCTGGAGTTCTATGGCTTGATGTTAGTGGAGAACTTCATTTTACAGATCAGGCAGGAACGGATCACGTTATTAGTTGGAAGGGATAATTATCATTTTTTCTTTACCCAATCATTCTCACTAGTTAGTCCATATATGCTTCCGGTTAATGAAATAAAGATGGCGCAATGCCCTGCGGCAAGCACAAATCCGCTATTTCCATCTGGCGCAGTTGCTGAGGTGTAATTTATATATCCGACGATTGGAATGTTGGTATCATAAATGGACTTGAGCATCCAGACAATTGAACCGCATGTACTGCAGATCGTCTTCGACGGTACACCACCGACAAAGTGGAACGGTGATATTGTGCTCTACACAGCCGGAGACATCGAATGTGCGGTGCTAACTGGCTGGAATACGGTGTATCGAGATGAGGGTCAGACGGTTTATCTGTCAGATGATGGCAGCGTGTACCAGACACCAGGTCCGGATACCGGTGGCGAAATCCTTCCGCCGGAACCATATGAACCGACCTTGGAAGAACTGAAGGCAGCGAAAAAAAGAGAGATCAGTCAGGCATGTGAGACCACTATCTATTCCGGAGTCGATATGACTCTTACGGATGGATCCACGGAGCATTAGTTTGACGGAGCATGATCAGCTCAATCTCTTCGGTAAGCAGGTACAGCTTGCAGCCGGAACTGATCAGCTGGAGTACCACTCAGACGGACAGGCATGTCGATATTACAGTGCAAAGGATATGCAGCTCATCACATCCGCGGCCATGCAGTTCGTATCGTATCACACGACCTACTGCAATGCCATCAACATGTGGATTGCGGGATGTGAGAGCACGGAAGAGGTCCAGGCAATTTATTACGGTGCAGATGTCCCGGAACAGTACCAGTCAGATGTCCTCAAGGCATATATTGCATCGATGAAAGAGAGTGCAGGTGATATGAATGCACAGACTACTGAATAAGTATCTGTTCCTGTTTGACGTTGGAGGTCTGCTGTACATACTGATCGAACTGGTGTGGCGCGGATGGAGCCATTGGACGATGTTCATTCTGGGAGGGATTTGTTTCATTTATCTGGGATTGATCAACGAAGCTCTTCCCTGGTCTATGCCGCTCTGGCAGCAGATCCTGATCGGCGCGGTCGGGATTACGATTTTAGAGTTCCTGACCGGTTACATCGTCAATCTCTGGCTTGGCTGGGATGTTTGGGACTACAGCGGTATGCCTAGTAACATCCTGGGGCAGATCTGCCCGCAGTACATGCTGTTATGGCTGCCGGTGGCACTAGCCGGAATCGTTTTGGATGACTGGATCAGGTACTGGAAGTTCGGAGAGGAACGGCCGCATTACAGACTGATCTGACGGACAAACATACAATATAGTAAGGAAATCAAAAGGAGAAATGAAAATGAGCAAAGGTACATGTACAACAATCCAGCTGCTTGCAACTGGAGTAATCGCTTTTTTGTCTGAAAAATTGGGAATCACATTTTATTTGCTTGGGCTGCTTGTCTTTTTAATGGTCATTGACTATATCAGTGGGATGATCGCAAGTATGGTGGAGGCCATCGATCATCCAGGAGATACATCATACGGTTGGTCCAGTAAGAAAGGGGCAAAAGGCATTGCAAAGAAGATCGCATATTTATTTGTGATCACTGTGGCAATTGTAATTGATTACATCTTAGCAAAGACATCCGGGGATCTTGGGTATCATCTGCCATCTGAGATGTTGTCCCTTTTGACAACAGTATGGTACTTATTAAACGAGGCCTTGTCTATTACTGAAAATGCCGGTCGCATGGGTGCGCGGGTACCTGAATGGCTGATGAAGTACATTGCGGTTCTGAAAGATAAAATCGATAGCAGAAATGAAACAGATCTGAAAGCTTAGAAGGAAGTGATCCGTCTATCTCCCTCGCGGCCGGGGTTAAGGCCGTTGCGACGTCGCAACAAAGAATGTTGAAACAAGCAGAATGAAACAGATTTGTATGTTATAATGCCAAGGTTACTGCCTCCCAAACTGGTGACAGGAAGGAGGTGCATCAATGTGGAAAATCTGATGTCTTTTATTGTCGCTGTCATGGCTGGTGTAGCTTGCCACTACATCATCAAATGGCTAGATGGTGACAAATAGCCGGTAACCAGCCTGTAGATGCTCAACTACATAAAATGAGAAGAAAACCCCGGAGTGGTCGAGACTCCGGGGTTTTCGCTTTGCCATCACTGTGGATACTGATGTCTTTTCTTGCCTAACGGCATTATAGCATATGCAAAATAAGATTGCAAGATACCAGAAAATTAAACTTTGATCAGGAAAACATACCCTGATCTTTTTTTCATATTATAAAGAAAAGAGGACAAGACTATGCGAGATATTACCTTATGCCATCCACGACTCCAGGCGCTGGCCGCGGAGCTGATCCGTAAATGTGCTGATCAGGGATTACAGATTAAAATTGGAGAAACACTCCGGACGACTGCGGAGCAGGATGCCTTGTACGCACAGGGGAGATCGAAGCCGGGTAAGATCTTCACCAATGCAAAGGGCAGCAGTTATAGCAGCTATCATCAGTGGGGAGTGGCGTTTGATATTTACAGAGCCGACGGCCGCGGTGCCTATTATGATAAAGATGGATTCTTTTCCAAAGCCGGTGAGATCGGAGTATCCATCGGACTGGAATGGGGCGGAAGTTGGAAATCTATTGTGGACAAACCTCACTTTCAGCTCCCGGACTGGGGCAGTAGTACCAGTGGGATAAAGAAACATTACAAGACCCCGGAACAGTTCATGAAGACATGGTCAGCGGCGGAAGAAAACCAGATCGTAGAAGGCTGGCGGCACGACGCGCACGGCTGGTGGTGGCAGAATGAGGACGGATCCTGGGTAGCATCGGACTGGCGTCTGATCAATCACCATCATTATCTCTTCGGCGCAAACGGCTACATCCGGACCGGCTGGCACCGCTGGAATCCGGATACAAAGCAGGTGGATCCGGCTGACGGCTCCGGAGACTGGTATTACTTTCAGGAGGGTGGAGACCTGCAGGGTGCGTGTTGGCACAGTAGATCAAATGGAGCAATGGAAGTGTGGTATGCAGAAAAGTAAGAAAGAGGCGGCACTATGCATAGGCAAGAGCCGCCTCGTAGATGATTGTTGCAATATTTCTTGCTAAACATTGAACCTGCCGGAGCCTTCTAAAAAGAAGATCCGGCAGATTTGTTGCTTATAGACCAATTTTAGATAGTGTCATAGAGGACGATAGAAAATCCCTTATCGCACGTCGACAAGACTTCCACAAGCCGTTCCTGAAATTATGGAAACATTCCCGGATGTCAGGCAGTTTCCGCTGCCACAGTTATTTGTACTGCAGTTCCCGCCAGCGCAGAAATTTGTACCGCAGTTTGTTCCGAAAGAGCAGCTACTTCCCTTGGATTCGGCTGTACAGCCGCTGCTGCAGTTATTTCCGGCTGCCCCATTAGGGTATCCTTTTCCCAACAGCGTATAGAGATCGATGGCATTTCTGTTGGAGATCATGCAGCCGCCCTGCATCTGGATCACGGAAACGGCGTTGGTGCCGGTGTTTTCCGGACGGAAGCCGGTCTGACAGGAGCGGGCTGCGGCGAAGGATGCGAAAGGCATTGCGAGTGTCATCATGGTGGAAACTGCGAAAGCAGTCATAATCTGTTTTTTCATGGTAAAACCTCCTGTTATGTAAAAATGTTACAAAAATGTTACAAGAAGGATTCTACCATAAAATTCCGCACATAGAACTGGGAATGACTGGTAATGCGAGCCCCTACTTTTCAGCCGCCGACGTCCGGTCTTTTTTGATCAGCTTCCTCATCGCCTCCACCGCTGTAACAACAGCGGCTCCCGTATCATAGACCTGCGGATCCTCTAACCCAAGTTCCCGTCTTGTCTGGTTCGCGATCACGAGCATCACGGAACCGGTGCGGACTCTGCGGACGCAGCCGACGATGAAGAGGGCAGCGGACTCCATCTCGGAGGCGAGGGCACCGCATGCAATCCAGGCCTTCCATTTGGAGTTTAATTCATCTGCCACTGGCATGGAATCCGGGGAGTGCTGGCCGTAGAAGTTGTCTTTGCACTGGACGACACCGAGGTGATGGCGGTAGCCGAGTTCCTCAGAAGCTTCCTTTAACGCAGCAGTGACATCGAAATCCGGAACCGCCGGATACTCGATGGGTGCATATTCCTTTGTGGTCCCCTCAAAGCGGATCGCGCCGGTGGCGATCACGAGATCTCCGCCGAGCACTTCCTTCTGCATGCCGCCGGAGGTGCCCACACGGATGAAGGTGTCCGCACCGCAGTGGATAAGCTCTTCGACCGCAATGGAGGCGGACGGTCCGCCGATCCCGGTGGAGACAACGCTGACTTTTTCTCCGTCGAGATAGCCGGTGTAGGTGGTGTATTCCCGGTTCTGGGCGATTTTTACCGGGTTATCGAAATGTTTCGCAATCTTCTCACAGCGCCCTGGATCGCCCGGCAGGATCACATAGCGTCCCACATCCCCGGCGCCGACGCCGATGTGATATTCTTTTCCTTTTGTATAGACAAGTTTACTCATAAGCTGCCTCCTCGCATAAGAAGTTTATAAGCAGGAAAAAGCATTTACAGCCGATTTTCGGAATAAGAAAGGTACCTTCCGTCTGTATCAGGGCTGTTTTCAAATCTTTCCTTTATTAATATTCATTTTACCATTTTTCCGCAATAGAGACAACTCTTTATAATATCTGAACAGATACTTCCAACAAAAAATAAATCCAATATCAGAAGTCAGAAAAGTACGAGATACCGGTTGCTGATACTTATCTGGAAGAAAGACATCACGAAAAAATACAGAATATATTTTTGCTTCGCAGCAAGAAATATACCCATCAGTCGAGTTAACATAATTCAAAATTTCACTCCCGGACAACGCTGGTTAGCCTGTCATAACTTTCACAAACAATTTCTTGAAAAATTTCAAAAAAACCAGTTGAAAAATTTCTCACCGCATGATAGAATAGTGAAAATTTGGGCTGAAATAAATTTTCAATCCCAGATAGGAAACGAACACGAACACAGAAGAAAGGGTGGCGTCATGAAAGCATATTTAATACTGGAAGACGGAACCGTGTTTGAAGGAACAAGCATCGGCTCTACCAGGGAAGTAATCAGTGAAATTGTTTTTAACACATCCATGACCGGTTATTTAGAAGTCCTTACCGATCCGTCTTATGCGGGACAGGCAGTGGTAATGACTTATCCGTTAATTGGTAATTACGGTATTTGTAAAGAAGATATGGAGTCCGGAAGAGCATGGCCGGATGGTTATATTGTCAGAGAATTATCTAGAATCCCCAGTAATTTCAGAAGTGGGGACACGATTCAGCATTTCTTAGAAGAACAGGATATTCCAGGTATCAGTGGTATCGATACAAGAGCCCTCACAAAGATTTTAAGAGAAAAAGGAACCATGAACGGCATGATCACAACGAACGGATCTTTTGATCTGGAAGAAGTGAAAGAGCGGATCAGTGCTTATAAGGTAACAGGCGTTGTATTAAAGACAACCACAAAAGAGAAATACGTTCTCCCGGGGGAAGGAAAGAAAGTTGCACTCATGGACTTTGGCGCAAAGAAGAATATCGCCAGAGAGTTAAATAAGAGAGGCTGCGAAGTGACCGTATATCCGGCAGATACTCCGGCTGAGGAAGTCTTAAAGACAAACCCGGATGGGATCATGCTTTCCAACGGCCCTGGAGATCCGGCAGAAAACACGGAGATCATCAAAGAAGTCAGAAAGTTTTATGAATCCAATGTTCCTGTTTTTGCCATCTGTCTCGGACACCAGCTCATGGCTCTTGCCACAGGCGCAAATACATATAAGCTGAAATATGGCCACCGCGGCGGAAATCACCCGGTAAAAGACCTTGAGACGGGCCGCGTCTACATTTCCTCCCAGAACCACGGATACGCGGTAGACGAACACAGCATGAATCCGGAGGTTGCCGTTCCGGCGTTCGTGAACGTGAACGATAAGACGAACGAGGGATTAAAGTACGTGGGCAAGAATATCTTCACCGTCCAGTACCACCCGGAAGCATGCCCGGGACCGCAGGATTCCGGATATCTGTTTGACCGCTTTTTACGCATGATGGAGGAGGAAAGATAATGCCTAAGAATCCAGAGATCAAGAAAGTACTTGTAATCGGTTCCGGTCCGATCGTTATCGGCCAGGCCGCAGAATTTGACTACGCGGGAACACAGGCCTGCCGTTCCTTAAAGGAAGAAGGCATCGAGGTCGTTCTCTTAAACTCCAACCCGGCAACGATCATGACAGATAAGGATATCGCGGACCGGGTATATATCGAGCCGCTGACGACTGAGGTTGTTGAGCAGTTGATTAAGAAAGAAAAACCGGACAGCGTCCTCCCGACCCTTGGCGGCCAGGCCGGCTTAAACCTTGCAATGGAACTGGAGGAAGCAGGTATCTTAAAGGCAAATAACGTGCGCCTTATCGGTACAACAGCCCTCACGATCAAAAAAGCCGAAGACCGTGAAATGTTCAAGGAGACAATGGAAAAGATCGGCGAACCGGTGGCTCCGTCTGAGATCGTTGAGGATGTGAACACAGGTCTTGCTGTTGCAAAAGAGATCGGTTATCCGGTCGTTCTCCGTCCGGCTTATACCCTTGGCGGCTCCGGCGGCGGTATTGCCTATAATGAGGAGCAGTGCGCAGAGATCCTGGAGAACGGACTCCGGTTATCCCGTGTGGGCCAGGTCCTTGTAGAGCGCTGTATTGCGGGCTGGAAAGAGATCGAATATGAGGTTATGCGTGACGGCGCAGGTAATGTGATCACCGTCTGCAACATGGAAAATATCGACCCTGTGGGCGTACATACCGGTGACAGTATCGTTGTTGCCCCGTCCCAGACCCTTGGAGATAAAGAGTACCAGATGCTCCGTACCTCCGCGTTAAAGATCATCACAGAGCTCGGTATCACCGGTGGCTGCAACGTACAGTACGCACTTCACCCGGAGAGCTTCGAGTACTGTGTAATTGAGGTAAACCCGCGTGTAAGCCGTTCCTCCGCCCTTGCGTCCAAGGCGACAGGATACCCGATCGCGAAGGTTGCCGCGAAGATCGCTCTCGGCTACACACTGGATGAGATCAAGAACGCTGTTACAAAGAAGACCTATGCAAGCTTCGAGCCGATGCTTGACTATGTGGTAGTCAAGATGCCGAGACTTCCCTTCGATAAATTCATCAATGCGAGTCACAAGTTAGGAACCCAGATGAAAGCGACCGGAGAGGTCATGAGTATCTGCACAAGCTTTGAGGGCGGCTTAATGAAAGCGATCCGCTCTCTGGAACAGCATGTGGATTCCTTAATGTCTTACGACTACAGCGGACTCACAGATGAACAGTTAAAAGAGCAGCTTCACAACGTGGATGACCGCCGGATCTGGGGCATTGCGGAGGCACTCCGCCGCGGCTTCGATTACGAGCTGATCCACGACATCACGAAGATCGATATCTGGTTCATCGATAAATTAATGATCCTCGTTGAGATGGAGAATGCCTTAAAGAAAGCCGGGAAGAACCTCGACGCGGATCTTTTAAAGGAAGCAAAGCGCATCGAATTCCCGGATCATGTGATCGCGAGACTCACTGGTCTCACGGAAAACGAGATCAAGGAGATGCGTCATGCAAACAGCATCCGTGCTGCCTTCAAGATGGTAGATACCTGTGCGGCTGAGTTTGCAGCTGAAACTCCATACTATTACTCCTGCTTTGGAAGTGAGAATGAGGCAGAGGGCGAGACTGAGAAGAAGAAGGTTCTCGTCCTCGGCTCCGGTCCGATCCGTATCGGTCAGGGTATCGAGTTCGACTTCTGTTCCGTTCACAGTACATGGGCCTTCGAAAAAGAGGGCTTTGAGACCGTCATCATCAACAATAACCCGGAGACTGTCAGCACAGACTTCGACATCGCGAATAAGCTGTATTTCGAACCGCTGACTCCGGAGGATGTGGAGAGCATCGTTGATATTGAGAAACCGGACGGAGCAGTTGTCCAGTTCGGTGGACAGACAGCCATCAAGCTCACAGAGGCTCTGATGAAGATGGGAGTCCCGATCCTGGGAACCGCTGCCGAGGATGTTGACGCCGCTGAGGACAGAGAACTCTTCGATGAGATCCTTGAGCAGTGCCAGATTCCGAGAGCGAAAGGACAGACTGTATTTACAGCGGAAGAGGCGAAAAAGGCAGCAAACGAGTTAGGCTATCCGGTACTCGTTCGTCCGTCCTACGTTCTTGGCGGACAGGGCATGCAGATCGCGATCTGCGATGAGGATATCGACGAATTTATCGGCATCATCAACCGGATCACTCAGGAGCATCCGATCTTAGTTGATAAGTATATCATGGGTAAGGAGATCGAGGTCGATGCGATCTGCGACGGTACCGATATTCTGATCCCGGGTATCATGGAGCATATCGAGCGTACCGGTATCCATTCCGGCGACAGTATCTCCGTATATCCGGCGAAGAGCATCACCGAGGACAACAAGAAGACGATCGTGGAATACACAGAGAAGCTCGCAAGGGCGCTCCATGTCAAGGGAATGATCAACATCCAGTTTATTGTGAATGATGAAGGTGTATTTATCATCGAGGTCAACCCGCGTTCCTCCAGAACCGTCCCATATATCAGCAAGGTAACCGGAATCCCGATCGTACCGCTGGCAACCCAGATCATCTGTGGTCACACGATCCGGGAACTCGGCTACACACCGGGACTCCAGAAAGAGGCAGATTACTACGCAGTGAAGATGCCGGTATTCTCCTTCGAGAAGATCCGCGGGGCTGATATCAGCCTTGGACCGGAGATGAAATCCACAGGTGAATGCCTTGGTATTGCAAAGACCTTCAACGAAGCTCTTTACAAGGCTTTCCAGGGTGCAGGTATCAAGCTTCCGAAGTATAAGAACATGGTCATGACTGTCCGTGATTCCGATAAGGAAGAGATGCTCGACATCGCTGCGAGATTCAAGGCACAGGGTTACCGTATCTTCTGTACCGCAGGAACCGCAAAGTATTTCAATGAGCATGGCGTAAAGGTCATTCCGGTAAGAAAGATCGAGCAGGAGTCTCCGAACCTTCTTGACCTGATCCTTGGACATGAGATCGACCTTGTCATCGATATCCCAGCACAGGGCGCAGAGAGAAGCCATGACGGCTTTATCATCCGCCGGAATGCGATCGAGACAGGCGTTACCGTTCTCACTGCGGTCGATACTGCGAGAGCGCTTGTGACAAGTATGGAAAATCGTGCAAAAGAACTTACACTGATCAATATTGCTGAAATCTGATATTGGTAAAAAATAGAAGAGCAGCCCGTTTCACGCTGAAGTGAGATGGGCTGCTTTTTACGTTGCCCCAGCAGCGTATGCCGGAAATGTATGCCGGAAATTTGAAAGAGGTGACGCGCTATGCAAAAAAAGAAATATTAACGCTTTATCAAGATGAATATATGCATTGATAATGTATAAAACATTGAAAAAACTGCATGAAACAATATAATTATGCACCGAATATTGTATAAAATGCATAATCTGTAAAAAAAACATAAAAAAGTGCTTTACAAAAGAATAATTATACATTATAATGCGTATCAACATCACACATGTGAGACATAGAAAAAGATAGAAACAAAGAGGAGAGGATCGATTATGAAGAAGAACATCGTTTTAGCTATGACAACAGCAGCGGTCATTGCTGCTCTTACAGGATGCGGAAGCTCCAAGACCACTGAGACAACGGCAGCAACAACAACGGCAGCCGAGACAACAACAGCCGACGCGACAACAGCGGCTGAATCAAAGGAAGCGGATAAGACAGATGCAGCAGCTGCAGCGGAAGGTTCCTTAAAGGCACTTGAGAATGTAGATCCGAATGGCCATCTCGGAAAAGTTCTTGCGGCAGGAAAGATCACAATGGGAACATCCCCTGATTTCGCTCCGTGGGAATTCAAGGATGTCAGCAGTGGAACAACCGAGTATGTCGGTGCCGATGTGGAGCTTGCAAAATACATCGCTGAGAAGCTTGGCGTAGAACTTGAGATCAAGCCGATGGAGTTCTCAGCAATCCAGCAGGCAGTTACTTCCGGAAACATTGATATGGGTATCTCCGGCTTCGCTTACACAGATGAGCGTGCAGAGGCTATGGGACTTTCCGAGCGTTATAATGTAAACACGAAGAAAGGTCAGGGCCTTTTAGTTAAGAAGGAACTTGCTTCCCAGTACAATACAGCAGAATCCTTCGCAGGCAAGAAGGTTGCTACCCAGAACGCAACCTTACAGAACAAGCTTGCTACAGAGCAGCTTCCGTCTGACGTTCAGATCCAGTTAGTGACAAATATAACAGACGGTGTTATGATGTTAACAACAGGCAAGGTTGACGCACTCGCTGTATCCGGTGATAACGGTGAATCCCTTGCAAAGACATATGATGATATCGCAATGGCAGATTTCATGTTTGACTATTCAAGTGAAGGTAACGTTATCGCGGTCAAGAAAGGCGATGATGATCTCTTAAATGCGATCAACGAAGTGATCGTTGAAGTTAACGAGAAAGGTCTCTATGAGCAGTGGAGAGAAGAGGCGGTTGCCCTTGCTGAGAAGCTCGGTATCGAGACGAACTAATTTCGGAGCAGATCGTTTCGTTCCGTGATGGAAGATCTGCGAAGGCCGGAATTGGTTTTCACTTCAGGTTACAGAAAATACAGAGCTCGGTCTTTCCGGTGAAGATGCCGGAAAGACCTTTGTCTGTTTTCAAGTTTATCTACGAAAGGAGTTTTCCAGATGGAGTTTCTTAACGTCATGTTAAAAGTCTGGATGAAGTACTGGAGCTTATTCTTACAGGGTCTCGGAATGACACTGTTTATGGGTCTCCTCACTGTCCTCATCAGTACCGTTTTCGGTTCTCTGATGGCACTGATGCGCCGCAGCAACGTGGGCATCGGAAAATTTAAGCCGCTCCGGCTGATCGCTACCGTTTATGTCGAAATTATCCGCGGTACGCCGATCCTGCTGCAGTTATATTTCTTCTACTTTATGCTGCCGACCTGGCTTCCGTTCTTCAACTTGAGCGAGTTTACATGCGTTATGACTGCTTGCTGCGTAAACTCTACCGCTTATGTCTGTGAGATCGTCCGCGCAGGTATTCAGGCTGTCGATGTCGGACAGACAGAAGCTGCCCGTTCTCTGGGCTTAAACGCGCGTCAGACCATGATCCATATCGTTCTCCCGCAGGCAGTTAAGAATATTCTTCCGGCGCTCTGCAACGAGTTCGTAGCGATCGTCAAGGAGACATCTCTGGCGTCCACGTTCTTTATCGGAGAACTTATGACCCAGTTTAAGACCATCAACGGTCTTACATTCCGTGTACTTGAGCCGTTGACCATCGTTGGTATCATTTACTTCGGCGTGACATTTATCATGTCCAAGCTGATTGCTTTACTGGAGAGGAGGATGAACGCAAGTGAGCGCTAGTGAAAAAGAACTGATTCGTGTAGAAGATCTGCATAAATCCTTCGGCAGTCTTCAGGTATTAAAGGGTGTTACCGAGCATGTCAATCATGGCGAGGTTGTTTCTGTTATCGGACCGTCCGGCGGCGGTAAAAGTACATTTTTACGCTGCTTAAACCTTCTTGAGACACCGACATCCGGAAAGATCTATTTCGAGGGAACCGATATTACCGACAAGAATGTGGATATCAACCTGCATCGCCAGAAGATGGGAATGGTATTCCAGCACTTTAATGTATTCAATAATCTTACAGTTGGAAAGAACGTAACGCTCGCCCCGGTCCTTCTCGGAAAGAAAACACAGAAGGAAGCCGACGAGATGATGCGGGAGCTTTTAAACCGCGTTGGTCTTGCGGATAAGGAGAACCAGTTCCCAAAGAAGCTTTCTGGCGGACAGAAACAGCGTCTTGCGATCGTGCGCGCGCTGGCGATGGAACCGGATGTTATGCTTTTTGATGAGCCGACTTCCGCCCTTGATCCGGAGATGGTAGGAGAGGTTCTTCATGTTATCAAGGACCTTGTAAAGACAGGAATGACTACTGTGATCGTAACCCATGAGATGGGATTTGCGAGGGAGGTCTCCGACCGCGTATTCTTTATGGATGGCGGCGTGATCGCGGAGAAAGGCACTCCGGATGAGGTCTTCAATCATCCGCAGAACCCGAGGACACAGGAATTTTTAAGCAAGGTATTATACTGATGAAAGAACAGCGGGAAAAGCTGTTTTAACAGGAACTATGAGAAGCGCGCTTTGCGAGCTTCTCAAGTTATCGCGGCAGTCGCCAAGGTCTCATGCAAGCATGGACTTTGGCTCGTTGCTCGCGTAAGTCATATCCCGCTCAGGCAGACTTTTGAAGTCTTGCCTGGCGGGATTTTTGAAAGGAGAACATGACATGTCAGCATCCAAACAGACAGCATTCGATTATATCGACGAGAAATCCGGAGTGATCACCGACGTATCCGATAAGATCTGGGATTATGCGGAGCTTTCCCTGAGAGAGTACAAATCCGGTGAACTTTACGCAAAGGTATTAAAAGAAGAAGGATTTACAGTCGAACATCCCTTTGACAACATTGAGACTGCATTCCGTGCTTCCTACGGTTCCGGAAAGCCGGTGATCGGAATTCTCGCCGAGTATGATGCTCTGACAGGCCTTTCCCAGATCGCCGGATCAGAGACCAGAAAAGAGCTTGTCACAGACGGAAACGGCCACGGCTGCGGCCACAACCTTTTAGGCGCGGGTTCCATGGCTGCGGCTTTTGCTATAAAAAAATATCTGGAAGAAAAAGGTGAGGGAAGCGGTAAAGTGATCCTTTACGGCTGCCCTGGTGAGGAAGGTGCCGCTACAAAAGCATTTATGGCAAGAGACGGCGTGTTCGCGGAGTGCGACGCGGCTCTCACCTGGCATCCGGGCAATGTGAATCAGGTCACTTCCGGTACCTGCAACACCTGTATCCAGACAGAGTATAAGTTTACCGGTGTTGCCTCCCATGCGGCGGGCGCACCGGACAAGGGACGTTCTGCCCTCGACGCGGTGGAGCTTATGAACATTGGCGTCCAGTTCTTAAGAGAGCATATGCCGGACAGCGCGAGGATCCATTACTCCATCACAGATGCCGGTGGAGATTCTCCGAACGTGGTACAGCCGAAGGCACAGGTCCTCTATATGGTCCGCTCCATCTGGGTAAAGGACGCGCTGGAGCTTCAGGAGAGAGTCGACCGTATTGCTCTTGCGGCATCCATGATGACAGATACAAAGATGGAGAAGAAGTTTATCGACGGCTGCTCCAATACCGTTCCGAACAAGGTCCTGGAGTCCCTTATGTGGGATAACTTCAATGATCTCGGTGTCTGCCATTACACGGAAGAAGAATTAAAGTACGCGAAAGTCCTCTACGATTCCGTTGAGATGAAGTCTGATAAGCTTCCGGGAGATGCGACGGAGGACAGCAGCGATATCTACGAATATGTTGATGAGAAGTCCAAACACGGCACAACACCGATGAATGAGTTCCTTGTCCCGTATCTCTACTATGAGAAACCGAGAATGGGATCCACGGATGTCGGTGATGTGAGCTGGTGCATTCCGACGGCGCAGATCAATACTTCCACATTCCCGGCACAGGCGCCGGGACATTCCTGGCAGAATGTCTCCTGTGGACGTACATCCATTGCCCACAAGAATATGCTGTTAGCGGGAAAGGTCATCGCGGCTACCGCGATCGATCTCATGGAGAAGCCGGATGTTTTACAGGCAGCGAAGGACGAGTTCAACAAGAAGATGAAACGTTATGGCGGCTATACCTGCCCGGTTCCGCAGGGCGCAGTTCCGGTCATCCCGGGTGAGAAGATGTAAGAGGCGACATGGCGGAGTCTCTGAAAGAAAAAGAATAGAATGACTGTAAGTCCGGCAGGACAGGGGAAGGCGGAGATACTCTGCAAAAGACCTGGCCTGCCGGGCTGTTTTATCTCAATGGGAGCTGAACGAAAAAATTTCAGAAATTTTACATATTTTTCAGTAAAAGGACAGGAATCGTGGTTCTAAAATGCCTTAAAATATGATATACTATAAAAGTATATTCTTAGGACGGAGAACAAATGTACGCCCGTGGGAATGACGGGCTGCGCCGGAAAAGGAGGCGGTCAGGTATGAATATCAGGGAAACGATGGAACAGTGGGAACGCCAGAATCTGAGTCCTTACGCGTCGTTAAGCAGTGAGACACTGGGGCGTGACCGGGAGGAACCGCTCTGCGATATCCGCCCTGCCTATCAGCGTGATCGTGACCGGATCCTGCACAGCAAGTCATTCCGGCGCCTGAAAGACAAGACCCAGGTTTTCCTCGCTCCGGAAGGGGACCACTACCGGACGAGACTGACCCATACGTTAGAGGTATCCCAGATCGCGAGAACGATCGCAAAGGCACTCCGGATGAATGAGTCCCTGACTGAGGCGATCGCCTTGGGGCATGATCTCGGCCACACACCTTTCGGACATGCGGGGGAATACATATTGAATGAGATCTGCGAGGACGGCTTCGCCCACTATAAGCAGAGCGTCCGGGTGGTGGAGATCCTGGAAAAAAAGGGACAGGGGTTGAACCTCACAAAGGAAGTCCGCGACGGAATGTTAAACCACAGAACGTCCGGAAATCCGGCGACCATGGAGGGAAAGATCGTGCGGTTCTCCGATAAAATCGCATACATCAATCATGATATCGACGACGCGATCCGCGGAAAGATCATTACCGAGCGGGATATTCCGAGAGAATACGCGGATGTACTTGGGGATACCGTAAAGGACCGCCTGAATATCATGATCCATGATATTATCAATAACAGTATGGACAGGCCATCGATCTTTATGTCCCCGGACGTAGAGCGGGCCATGCGGGGCTTGAGGGAATGGATGTTTGAACATGTGTATCGCAATCCTGCCGCAAAGGGCGAGGAGGGAAGAGCCCAGCAGCTGATCGTGACACTTTACGAATACTACCTGAAGCATGTGGACGAGCTGCCGGAAGAGTACCTGGCGATGATGGAGCTTCGCGGGGAGAAGAGAGAGCGGGTCGTCTGTGATTATATTGCCGGGATGAGCGATGGATATGCCATCGACCGGTTTGAAGAATTATTTGTACCGAAAGGCTGGAATGTCTGAGAGACGGATCCGGCGGATCTGCGAGGTTTCTGAGAGGAAAGTGCAGAGCGGTTTTGCGGAAAATACATATCGCGGGAGGGATGAAGCGTGTATTACCCGGAAGAAGTGATCGAGGAAGTACGAACAAGAAATGACATCGTGGACATCGTGTCCCAGTATGTGAATTTAAAGAAAAAGGGCGCAAACTATTTCGGATTGTGCCCGTTTCATAATGAGAAATCCCCGTCCTTTTCCGTTTCACCGGGAAAGCAGATGTATTACTGCTTCGGATGCGGAGCAGGCGGAAATGTCATCACCTTTGTGATGGAATATGAAAATTATACCTTCGTGGAAGCGGTGAAGATGCTGGCGGACCGGGCGGGGATCGCCCTGCCGGAGGTGGAATACTCAAAGGAGGCGAGAGCCCAGGCAGACTTGAAAAATACGCTCCTTGAGATCAACCGCCTTGCGGCGAACTTCTTTTATTATCAGTTAAAGCAGCCGTCAGGAAAGGTCGGATATGACTATTTTAAGGAGAAACGCCGTCTGACGGACGATACGATCCGCCACTTCGGTCTTGGGTATTCCAGTAAGGTGCCGGATGACCTTTACCGGTATATGAGGTCGAAGGGATACAACGACGATATTTTAAAAGAGACAGGTCTTTTCTTTATCGATGAGAGGGGAGCCAGAGATAAATTCTGGAACCGTGTCATGTTCCCGATCTTAGACGTCAATAACCGTGTCATCGGTTTCGGCGGCCGTGTAATGGGGGACGGGGAGCCGAAATATTTAAACTCCCCGGAGACGAAGATCTTTGATAAGAGCCGGAATCTCTACGGACTTAATTTCGCGAGAACGTCCAGGGCGAAATATATGCTGATCTGTGAAGGCTATGTGGACGTGATCGCTATGCATCAGGCCGGATTTACGAACGCTGTGGCATCTCTGGGGACCGCGTTTACGTCCCAGCACGCGATGCTTTTAAAGCGCTACACGGATCAGGTAGTCCTGACCTACGACAGCGATGGGGCGGGAGTGAAGGCGGCGCTCCGCGCGATTCCGATCTTAAAAGAGGTTGGAATGTCCATCAAGGTTTTGAATATGAAGCCCTATAAGGACCCGGACGAGTTTATCAAGAATCTTGGGAAAGAGGAATTCCAGAAGCGGATCGACAATGCCGTCGGAAGCTTTATGTTCGAAATCTCCGTGATCCGGAGCCAGTACAACATGCAGGACCCGGAGTCGAAGACAGGGTTTTATAACGCCATCGCGAAGAAGCTTCTGGAGTTTCCGGAAAAGCTGGAGCGTGATAATTACACGGAAGCCGTTGCAAGGGAGTATATGATCCCGGAGACGGATCTCAAAAACCTCGTGAACTCCATGGGCGGACTCATCGGAGTGACCACAAGGGAGCGGGAGTACGATAAGGAGCGGATCCGCCAGAAAAAGGAGAAGGAGGACGGGATCCGGAAGTCCCAGAGACTGCTTCTCACCTGGCTCATCGAGCGTCCGCAGCTTTTCGAAAAGATTCGCGGCATTATCACACCGGAGGATTTTGACGACGAGCTTTACAGAGAAGCGGCATCCATGGTCTTCGATGAATATGAAAAAACAGGAAGCGTGAACCCTGCGCAGATCCTGAATCATTTCATCGAGGGCGAGGAACAATACAGGGAAGTGGCGGCCTTATTCCACGCGAGTCTCAGCGAGTCCTTAAATAATGAGGAACAGAGGAGAGCACTCTCGGAGACCGTCAAAAAGATAAAGAAACACAGTCTGGAGGTAAAGGGAAAAACAGCAGATATCAGAGAGTTACAGGAAATCATCAGGCAGCAGTCAGCACTGGCTGTCCTGAATATCACACTTGACTGAGAGAAGCAGAAGCAAAAAGGCAGACACGAGGAACGTCAGGTGCCGGGAAGGATGGGATTATGGAGGAAAAGACACTTACATTTGAAGAGAAGTTATCAAAACTTCTGGAACTCGCAAAAAGTAAAAAGAACGTCCTTGATGAAAAGGAAGTTCTGGATGCCTTTGCGGGGGAAGAACTGACACCCGAGAAGCTGGACCGCATATACGACTTCCTGGATAAAAAACATGTCGACGTCTTAAAAATGTCGAACGATGATGATATGGATCCGGATCTGTTTTCGGAGGATGAAGATGCAGATCCGGAGGATGAGATTGATGTGGAGCATATCGATCTATCCGTACCGGAGGGGATCGGTGTAGATGATCCGGTCCGGATGTACTTAAAAGAGATCGGAAAAGTGCCGCTGCTTTCCCCGGATGAGGAGATCGAACTGGCAAAGAAGATCGAGCTCGGTGACGAGGAGGCAAAGAAGAAGCTTGCGGAGTCGAACCTGCGTCTTGTGGTGAGTATCGCAAAACGGTATGCCGGACGGGGCATGCAGCTGCTCGACCTGATCCAGGAGGGAAATCTTGGACTCATTAAGGCAGTCGAGAAGTTTGATTACCGAAAAGGCTATAAATTCAGCACCTACGCGACCTGGTGGATCCGTCAGGCGATTACCCGCGCCATTGCGGATCAAGCGAGAACGATCCGGATTCCGGTACACATGGTGGAGACCATCAACCGTCTTGTGCGGACCCAGAGACAGTTAGTCCAGAAGCTTGGCCGTGAGGCCACGCCAGAGGAGCTCGCGAAGGAGCTCGATATGCCGGTGGAACGTGTCCGTGAGATCATGAAGATCTCTCAGGATCCGGTGTCCTTAGAGACTCCGATCGGCGAGGAGGAGGACAGCCACCTCGGGGACTTTATCCAGGATAATAATGTGGAAGTCCCGGCGGATGCCGCGACCTACACGCTGCTCCACGAACAGCTGATGGATGTGTTGTCAACGCTCACTGAGAGGGAACAGAAAGTGCTGCGCCTAAGATTTGGCCTGGATGACGGAAGACCGAGGACTCTGGAGGAGGTCGGAAGACAGTTCAACGTGACGAGGGAGCGGATCCGCCAGATCGAGGCGAAGGCCCTTAGAAAACTGCGCCATCCGAGCAGGAGTAAGATCTTGAAAGATTATCTGGATGAGTAAAAAGATATGGGAAGCAGGAAAAGACCTGTGCAGGAAAAGGCAGTCAGGGATGGCCTGTCTGTGTGCTCCGGGGCGAAGTTAAACTGCCGGGAAATACAAAAAGGCGGCTGCGAAATCGAAAAGCAGTCGTGTGAAAGAGAAATGGAGAAATTGATATGAAATTATCAGAACGCCTGGAGCTGGTGCTCTCGTTTGTGGAACCTGGGGAGTCCGCGGCAGACGTTGGGACGGACCACGGACATGTTCCGGTGGAGCTTGTCAGGAGAGCGATCGTGAAGAAGGCCGTGGCTATGGATGTGCGGAAAGGCCCGTTATCCAGGGCGACGGAGAATATTGCCCTGGCTGGACTTGCGGATAAGATCGAGACGAGACTTTCTGACGGTGTCGCAAAACTTCAGCCCGGTGAGGCAGATTCTGTCGTGATCGCGGGAATGGGCGGCGAGCTGATCATTAAGATCCTGGAAAACGGAAGACATATGTGGGATTCAGTGAAACAGTGGGTCTTATCGCCGCAGTCGGAGATCTTTAAGGTCAGAAGATGGCTTTTTGAGAACGGTTTTGTGATCCGGAAGGAAGATATGGTCCTTGAAGACGGGAAGTTTTATACGGTGATGGATGTGCGGAGAGAGAAAGACGCAGATTCTGAGGGAAAAACAGTGGATCCGGATGTTTTAAGCCTTTCTGAGGACAGCCGCATGCTCTACGGCGATTATCTGATCCAAACGAAGAATCCGGTTCTTCTTACATATCTGAAGGAGGAAGAGACGAAGCTTCTGCGGTTCATCGAGGATCTTTCCGCGAAAGCGGGGGATTCCGAACGGGCGGCAGAGCGGCTTTCCGAGTTGAAATTACAGTTAAAAGAAAATCAGGAGGTACAGCATGAAATGCAGGGAGATCATTGAAATCTTAGAGACGCTTGCGCCGAAGTCCTGTGCCTGTGACTGGGATAATCCGGGACTTTTAGCGGGGCGGATCGACAAGGACGTGAAGAAGATCCTTTTGACGCTGGACGCGGATGATGCGGCGGTGGAGCGGGCGAAGGAGATCGGGGCAGATATGCTGTTAAGCCATCATCCGCTGATCTTTAAGCCGGTGAAGCATGTTTCGGACGAAGATTTTATTGGAAGACGGCTTGTGTCCCTGATCCAGTCGGATGTGTCATACTATGCGATGCATACAAATTTTGATTCGGCGCCGGGGTGCATGGCGGATATTGTGGCGGACCGGTTGAATTTTACCGATCAGAAGCCGCTGGAGGCCATGGGAGAGATTTCCGGGACGGAGTACGGAATCGGTAAGACAGGATCGCTGAAAGTGCCTATGAAGGGCTTGGAGCTCGTGCGAGAGGTTAAGAACCGGTTTGGACTTCCGTTTGTGACCGTTTATGGAAGTGAACTCTATGAGGATACTCCAATTGTGAAGGCAGCTACCTGCCCGGGGGCAGGTGGAAGTGAGCTTAAGGAGGCACTGAAGGCAGGCGCTCAGGCGTTTATCACCGGGGATATCAGCCACCATGAGGGGATCGACGCGGCGGCTCAGGGGATGATGATCATTGATGCAGGGCATTATGGGCTGGAGCATATCTTTATGGATTTTATGGAAGGTTTTTTGAAGGAGAAGCTGCCTGCTGATATTGAGGTCGTGAAGATGGCGGTGAAGTTTCCTGCGGTCGTTGTGTAGGTAATTGGCTTCGGGGACGCACCGATCAGCCCGGGATCGGAGGCTGACCGGTGCTATAGATCGAAGTGAAATGGCTGTTGCTGATGTTGTGAATGTCATCAGCGGAGAGGTTGTGTGAGGTGGTTTTATGGCAGTTGTAAAGGTGAATGGAATCGAAAAAACGTATCCGGAGGGAACAACCTATCTGGAGATCGCGAGAGATTTTCAGGATCAGTATGAGAATGATATCCTGCTTGTGCGGGTCAATGGAAAGCTCAGGGAGCTTGAAAAGACTCTGGCGGGAGATTCTGAGATTTCTTTTATCACAGCGAAGGAAAACGCAGGTTATAAGACGTATGAGCGCAGTGCGATCTTTCTGATGCTGAAGGCGTTTTATGAGGTAATTCCGCGAGAGAAGATCAGGAAGATCCAGATCGACTTTGCGCTTGGAAACGGTATTTATGGAGAACTTGTCGGGGATATTCCGGTGGACGAGAAGCTGCTGACTTCAGTGAAGGTACATATGGAGAAGCTTAGGGACGCAGCGATCCCGGTGAAAAAGCGGAGTGTCAATACAGATGACGCGGTGGAGCTCTTTGGAAAGCATGGGATGCATGATAAGGAGCAGCTGTTCCAGTATCGTCGGGCGTCACGGGTGAATATTTACAGCATTGGGGAGTTTGAGGACTATTTTTATGGATATATGGTTCCGGACACCAGTTATGTGAAGTATTTTGACCTTGTTCCGTGTCATGCGGGATTTTTGCTCCTGCTTCCGGTGAAAACGGATCCGAAACATGTGGAGCATCCGGCGATCCGGGAGAAGCTGTTTTCAATCCTGCATTCTTCCTACCGCTGGAGTGACAGCCTTGAGGTACCGAACGTCGGCGCATTAAATAAGATGATCGTGGACGGCAGAGGGCAGGATCTGATCCTGATGCAGGAGGCGCTGCAGGAGAAAAATATCGGTCAGGTTGCTGAGAAGGCAGTGAAGGATCCGGACCGCAGGATCGTGATGATCGCGGGACCGTCTTCGTCCGGTAAGACGACCTTCAGCCACAGGCTTTCAACTCAGTTTGCGGCGCTGGGATACAATCCGCATCCGATCTCCGTGGACAACTATTTCCGCAACCGGGAAGAGTATCCGCTTGACGAGAACGGGCAGCCGGATTTTGAGGCGCTTGGGTGCGTGGATATTCCGCAGTTTAATGAGGATATGAATGCTCTGCTCTCCGGTAAGACCATCGAACTTCCACGGTTTAACTTTAAGACCGGTAAGAGGGAATACAAAGGCGAAATGCTGAAGCTTGGAAAGAAGGATATTCTCGTCATCGAGGGTATCCACTGCCTGAATGACGCGATGTCCTCAGAACTTCCGAAGGACAGTAAATTTAAGATCTACATCAGCGCCCTGACCCAGTTGAATGTGGATGAGCATAACCGGATCCCGACAACTGACGGACGACTGATCCGCCGGATGGTGCGGGACGCGAGAACGAGAGGAACCTCCGCGTTAGAGACGATCGAGCGCTGGCCGTCGGTGCGCCGCGGCGAGGACAAGAATATCTTCCCGTACCAGGAGAGCGCCGATGTGATGTTTAACTCCGCGCTTGTGTATGAGCTTGCGGTATTGAAGCTCTATGCGGAACCGCTGCTCTTCAATATCCCGAGAGACCGGGAAGAGTATGATGAGGCAAAACGGCTCCTCAAATTCCTGGACTATTTCCTTGCGATCGACAGTGAGTCGATTCCGAAGACATCGATTATCCGGGAGTTTATCGGTGGAAGCTGTTTGAATGTGTAAGAAAATATAAGTACATGTCTGGACAGCCCAAAAAAAATATGCTAGAATGAATGGGTTCTGAGTAAGACAGATGGTCGCTGCTGCAATCCTAAGGGATGCAGGAGAGGAAAGTCCGGGCTTCAAAGGGCAGGGTGCCGGATAACGTCCGGCGAAGGCGACTTCAGAGACAGTGCAACAGAAATAAACCGCATGGAAACATGTAAGGGTGGAAAGGCAGTGTAAGAGACTACCGCCTCACTGGTAACAGGGAGGGCACATGCAAACCTCACTCGAAGCAAGGCCAAACAGGAAGCATAAGGCGGCCCGTCTGCTTCCGGGTAGGCCGCTTGAGCCGTCCGGTGACGGACGGTCTAGATAGATGACCATCCAACGACATAACCCGGCTTATCGTCTTGCTCAGAATATTGAATAATGGAAAATGATGAAGACCGCTTTTCAGGATCGAATGATAAGGTTTTGAAAAGAGGTCTTTTTAGAATATCGAATCAATTTTGGGGTACTATTATGATGACGCTTTATCTAGTACAATCCACTTTAAATAACAAACTATTTTAATTCACATTCCTATTTATGGTACAATTGAACCATCGGAGGTGTCAATTATGCCTAATACAATTAAAACTATTTCTTTAACAGATGATGATAAATCTTA
>ENA-OVFS01000288-OVFS01000288.1-human-gut-metagenome-genome-assembly--contig:-NODE-288-length-59950-cov-11.731664_pt1 | contig 59950 bp, 73 predicted proteins | sample MGYA00237763_ERZ505405 | MGnify/ENA primary metagenome ERZ505405 (study PRJEB26158, sample SAMN06016401) | human gut metagenome | biome: human gut; feature: ankylosing spondylitis patient; material... | reverse complement strand
GTGTGGCAACACATGGAGCTGACTGTTACTAATCGATCGAGGGCTTGACCAAAAACGTTTGATTCTTGGACTTTGTATGAAGTTTTGAATGTACACTTGCAAAAATGGATAAGATAAGTTATGATATTAATGGTTTGAAATAAAACTATAATATATAGGGGATTGGTCAAATGGTATGATAGGAGTCTCCAAAACTTTTGGTGGGAGTTCGATTCTCTCATCCCCTGCTCTAAAAACACCGAATTTACGGTGTTTTTTTTGTGCCGTGTTGCATTTCGTGTTGCATATTTTCAAAATAGTTAATAGCTATATTACTCATTTTCTTTTTTGAATCTTCTAAGGTATGCCGATACACATCTTTTAATACTCTGTCGTTTCCCCAACCGCCAGCCTGCATGATATAAGCATCAGGTATTCCCAACGCATGCTGTATGCTTGCAGAGTAGTGACGCAAATCGTGGAAACGGAAATGCTCAATACCGGCATTATTTAGCACATGTTCAAAACGTGATGTAATAATGTTTGGTGTCATATTTACCCCATTCTTCGGCAGTGCCATAAATGCATCTACAACAAACTGTGGAACTGGGACAAAACGATCACCAGCATATGATTTTGGTGCTTTTACAATCCATTTATTATCAGGAGATAGAACCATTGTTTTACTTATATGAACTACATTGTTTTCAAAGTCTGACTTCCTTAATGCGGATATTTCCCCACGCCGCATCATGCCAAATGCTCCTAAATAAATTGGGACTTCCATTTCTGTACCCTTTGCAGCTTCTATTAATAATTTAATATCGCACTCTGATGGTATGTTTCTTTCAACCCGTTTCTTTTTCGGAAGAGTAGTATTTAAAATAACATTCTGGTCATATCTTTTTAGTACTGCTGTAATGAGCCCGTGGCGATCACGTACAGTTTTAGGTGATAATGTTCCAGAGATAGAATTGATATATTGCTGGACGATTTTTTGATTGATATCCTTTAGTTTGTAATTATTAAGCATAGAAAACTCTTTTTGCATGCTTCTATATTTCCTTATTGATGCAGGAGACAGAATTTGAGAGCGTTCAGATATATATGCGTCCATTGCTTCTCCAAAGGTCAATTTGTAGCTTGAAAGATTGCTTTGCTCTTTCTTGTTGGCATATTCTGCAGCCATAGCCTCACATCTTCTTTTCCCGGCTGGGCTTGGATCATCGCATGTAAATGATTCATAAATACGTTTCTTTTTTATATTTCCGTCTTTCTCAGTAACATATTCATAGTGACTAAACACTAAACATCTCCAAGATCCAGAAGGTAATTTTTTTGCAGTTGCCATAGTATCATCCTCCTTAAAAATAGGTATAAAAATAACAGCCAGCAGAGAACTGGTGTTCCGCTTGCATTTGGCTGCTCCGAATGATACAATACGTTTTGTGAGAACTTCTGTATCAATCAGAAGGATTGCCCTTGGTATTACGGTACTAGGGGCAATTTTATATTTAAAAATCTAATTTACTTCCTTTGGATCTATTACATCTCCAACATAATGTTTGCAAATTTTCAACAGATGTGATACCACCTTTTGAAATCGGAATAATATGATCGACTTCAAGTAATAGGTTTGGTTCATTTTTTTGTGAAGCACCACATTTCTGACAGGTGTATCCATCACGTTCCAAAATACTTTTTCTTAATTTACTTGTCATTAAAGCTCTTTGTCCAGCAGCACTTTTTTTGAATTTTACTAATTCTGACAGATAAACCACAAACCTGTTTAAATTATCAAGGTTGAAAACGACATCACATTGTGTTGCTGCATTACCACCAGAACTTGTGTATTTGAATATGTACTTTGGAAAATAAATTGTACTTAAATCAATAGGTTCAAAACCGAGTTTTTTCTCTAAATTTTTTTTGTCAAATGTTTTAATTAAAAATGGGATTTCGGAACTAATTCCATTGATAATGTTGTTTTTTTCATTTACCAATAAGTTTTTACCATTTTCAGCAGCTTCAAAATTATTCAGCATATTTTCAAATTGTTCAAGGTTTTCCTCGGTGCTCTTAATATTAAAATATTTGCATACATATTTAAATGGTTGCTTTCGAGCTGAATCGCAAACGCTTCTTGAACAGTTACAAATATTTGGTGCAAACACCTGTTTTTTCAATTCCGGACGCTTGTAATTGTAATTACTTGCATCTTGATAAGATGCTTTTCCATAATCTAGCTGATCTATTCCTATGTGGGTTCTTTTTAATTCATAAATATGATCATTAAGGTCATTGCAGTCTTTTGTATATTTTTCAATTTTGTTTTTCAATTCAATAAATGAATTGCTTCTATAGTATATTAATTTATACAAAAACCAAGCTAAGATTAATAAGATAATAATGACTAATAATGGCATAACAAAAATCCTCCTATTTTTCAAAAAGTTTTTAATCGAAGCTCTATAAGAGCCTGTTCATATCCAAGCAACCTGGAAAGCTGCTCGGTAGTAGTTTGTCGGTTCTCAAAAATGATTTCATCCGGGATCAGAAGCTCTGCGGCAAATGTGTTTGCTTCAAATTCTAATTTTGACGTGAGCATGAGAGTTTTATTCCGGATAAAATAACAATTTTCTTTTCGATGCATGATAGCATGTCCAAGCTCATGAGCCATGACAAGGCGCATCTCATTTTCTTCTAAATCCTCATTCAGAAAGATACATTTGTGGTTCTTAAGAAACATGTAGCATCCGGCTTGATTTCCAAGCTCGCCGATCTGGACTTCTACATTCAGACACTCTGCAAGCTTGTATGGATTTCTCGTATTGAATTTTTTTACGTAATAATTTACTAACTGCTTTATGTCTTTTCTCAATTATGTAGCACCTACTTTTTATTCTTATTAGGATTGTACTTCTCTTTATTAATAGGTTTTAATCTGCGCATCATTAACTCGATTTGACCGAGTAGCAACTCTGCGTCTTCTGCAGGGATTGGTTCTCCATCGTAAGAGAGAGAACCATCTGTGCCATTCATTAATTTCTGGCGAATGTTTTCCATGTCTTTTGCAATATCACGCTCATCTTTAGTAGAAAGTAGATTGTTGATGTTCACAGAAGCTTCTCCACTCATTAAATAGTTAATGGGTACATCAAAATAATCAGCAATCTTTTGTAATCTTTTTGCAGATGTTCCGCCACTTTTTAATTTACCAAGTGAACCTCTACCAAATCCTAATTCTTTTTCGAGCGCTGTTAGAGCAATTCCATGTTCATCACATAGTTGTTTAATAACCTCATATGTAGACATAGCTTTCCTCCTAAAAAAAAGTAGAAAAAATTCTACATAAAGTATTGACAACGTAGAAAAAAAGCTATACAATACAAACATGAAGTAGAAAAAAATCTACTTCACGACATATAGTAGAATAATTTCTTTTTTGTTTTGTCGTTAAAATGATTATAGAATAAATTCTACTATATGTCAATAAAAAGTAGAAAATATTCAAAGGAGGCATGGCATTGATTTACAACAAAATCAGGGATATTTGTAAGGAAAAAGGCATGAGTGTTGCTGCTGTTGAAAAAAAAGCAGGGTTGAGCCACGGAGCAATTTCCAAATGGAATAATTCAACACCATCCGCAGAAAACCTTAATTCTGTTGCAAAAATCCTAAAAGTTAAAATTGACAAACTTCTTGACTAAGAGATACCACAACATCAGTCCAATAAGCAGGACAGAAAAATAGCCCCAAGTAAAATTACTCAGGACTATCTATAGAAGTTAAATCAGTGTGAAATGTGAATTGACGTATTGACGATCAACTTCTATATAACCGTATTTTTCAAGCTCAGCAATGACATTAAAGGCAATTTCATAAGAAAGACCAAGCTCAGTCATTAAATCTAAGTCTTTAAAGTCTTTTATGCCAGTTATAGCTTTGGCTTGAAGAAATTTTAAGGACTTTTCAGCAGTATGTGTCATGTGTATTTCCTCCTTTCTATTTTTGATATACACATATTAACATACAACTCGAAAAGATTTGTACCATTTTTAGAAAGGAGAGTGAGAAATTATGCCAAAAACAAATTTATGCGAGGATAAAATGAAAAAGAGAGTTGATTATGTCGCTGGTTTGTTAAGAGGAGGTTTTCGGCAGAATAATCTGTCAACAGCGGATGTGAGTGCAAAAAGTGGTATTCCAACACGAACAGTCACAGACAAACTTTTACATCCAGAAAAAATCCGATTAAAGGATTTATTTAAGCTGGCGGATATCGCAGGAGTAAAAATCACATTTGAAAATAAGGATGTACCAGAGTAGGAGGTGGAGAATGAAGCAGATCAGTAAAGTATTTACATCAGTAGGGATTGGAATCATGTTTCTGGGTGGAATGCTCGATGCGGATGGAACGTATTATGTTTTTCTGCTGATCGCAATAGCTCTCGGAGCTTTGGTTGCACTTGTTGGAGTTGCAATCATGGATGTGGAGAAACGCCGGGAAGAAAAGCGGAAAGCATACTTTTACATGATCCGCCGGAAGGACAAGCTTGACGCTGATGTTGAGTTCCTTGGGGAATTTGAGGACAAAAAAATAGCACCCTGAATGTTTTGGCGAACGCAGGTGCTATTTAACCATAGGAATACAAAAGTATTTCTGCGTTTATTGTAACACGAAAATTAAATATTGGAAAGCGTGAAAATTATGTTTTTACGAGAATGCAGGATCTGCCATTGTTCAATGGATGCCGGAGAAGGTCAGAACGGTAAATGTGATGATTGCATATCGGGTGAGACCAAAAGGCAGGAAAACGAGAAAAAGGTCAATGAAATGGTCAGATCAACAAAATATTATCAAATGAGTTTGGAGGAATTTTTAAAATGAACATTACAAAAATCAAAATCAAAAATCTTTTTGGAATCAGAGAGTATGAAGCAGACGGAACATCTGTTGAGCTGTCTGGAAAAAATGGAACAGGAAAAAGTTCTGTTCTGGATGCAATTAAGTATGCACTGACGAATAAAAGCGATCGTGAGTACATCGTACATAAAGGGGAATCAGAGGGGGAGATCATTGTCGAGACAGACACAGGGATTTCCATTGACCGCAAGGTCAGAACAGGAAAAGCACCTTATAAGTCAGTAAAAAGAGACGGCTTGGAGGTTGGAAGTCCAGAAGCATTTTTGAAAGAGTTGTTTACACCATTGCAGCTCAATCCTATCGAGTTCATGAACATGGATAAAAAACAGCAGAATGCCATTATTTTAGACATGATCGAGTATCCGTGGGATATGAATAAAATCAAGGAATGGTTTGGAGAAATCCCGGCGTGGGTTTCTTACGATCAGAACATCCTCTCCGTGCTGAATGATATTCAGGCAGAAAACGGCGATTATTACCAGAACCGCCGCAATATTGACCGTGATATCAGAAATAAGAAAGCATTTGTTGAGGAGATCGCTGCCAGCATTCCAGTCGGATATGATGTTACGAAATGGGAGAGCATGAGTGCCGGAGATATTTACAGACAGATTGAGCGGTTGCAGAGAGAAAACCAGACAATTGAAAAAGCAAAAATGTTAATGGAAAGCAGAGAGAATAAAATCAGAAAATTTGATGCTGACAGAGAGATTGAGATTGCGGCACTCGACCGGGAAATCAGCAACCATGCAAACCAGATTGATAAATCAGTTGCATCATTAAATGAGCAGATCAGGGAATACGAAAAAGAGAAAGAACAGCTTGCATCCAAGAAGCAGGACAAGCTTGAAGTGATCGAGCAGACCTATAAGGCGAACGTAGCACATTTTGATGCAGAGGTTGCTGAGTATGCAGAATATGCGGATAAGCAGCCAAATGATGTGACGGATCTACAGAATAAGGCAAAGACGATTGAGGAGATGCAGAGCCACATTAATGAATATAAACGCATGATTGGCTTGCAGGAAGAGATTGCAGAAATGAAAGAACAGTCGCAGAGTCTCACAGATAAGATTGAGAAAGCAAGAACACTGCCGGGTGAAATCCTTACCGACTGCACGATCCCGATTGATGGACTTACCGTTGAAAATGGAATCCCTCTTATTAACGGACTTCCGGTATCGAATCTGTCAGAGGGAGAAAAGCTTGATTTATGCATTGATGTTGCTTTGCAGAATCCGAATGGCCTTAACATCATCCTTATTGATGGAGTGGAGAAATTGGCGACAGACCTTAGAGAAAAACTTTATGCGAAATGCAAAGAAAAAGGTTTACAGTTCATTGCTACCAGAACGACTGATGATGATGCAATGACAGTAGTTGAGTTATAGGAGGACATATCATGGAAAACACAGAGATCATGACGGTAGAACCGAATACACAGCTTTCATCAAATGTTTTTTCTGATCCGAAAGCTTTTCAGAATTTATTTAATATAGGGAAAATGTTTGCATCATCTTCCCTGGTGCCACAGGCATATCAGAATAAGCCAATGGACTGCACGATTGCGGTTGATATGGCAAACCGCATGGGAGTTAGTCCGATGATGGTCATGCAGAATCTTTATGTTGTGCAGGGAAAGCCGCAGTGGAGTGGACAGGCTTGCACATCAATGATTATGGCAAGTGGAAAATTTAAAAATGTCCATCATGTATACACTGGCGAACGCAATACGGATTCTTGGGGATGTTTTTTAACTGCTGAAAAGGTAGATACCGGAGAAACCATAAACGGCGCAGAGATAACCATTCAGATGGCAAAAGATGAGGGATGGTACGGAAAGAACGGAAGTAAATGGAAAACCATGCCAGAACTTATGCTTGCGTACCGTGCATCTGCATTTTTTGCAAGAGTGCATATTCCAAATTCACTTATGGGATGTTCTGTTGAAGGAGAAGCAGAGGATATTGTAAAAGCTGCAGCACCTGCAGTACCAGATATTTTTTCTGATCCACAGAATGAGAAACTTATGAAAGAAGCATCGGAGGTATTTGATAATGTTACTGAATAATGAAAATTACTATTCAAAGGAAGCTGATTGGGAGTATCTCTCGGTCAGCCAGTATAAAAACTTTATGGGAACTATCGGAAAGCCAGCGTGTGAATCACAGGCCATGGCAATGCTCAACGGAGAGTGGGAAATTGAAAAGACAACAGCTCTTTTGGTTGGCTCTTATGTGGATTCACATTTTGAGGGAAGCCTTGACTTGTTTCGTGCACAGAATCCTGCCATTTTTACAAAGTCCGGGGATTTAAAGGCAGACTACAAAAAAGCGGAGGAAATCATCAACCGTATTGAAAGAGATGAAACCTTTATGCAGTTCATGTCCGGAGAAAAGCAGGTCATTATGACCGCTGATATGTTCGGCGCAAAGTGGAAAATCAAGATGGACAGCTACATTGCAGATAAAGCGATTGTGGATCTGAAAGTTATGAGAGAACTGCATAAGGCTGAATATACAAAGGATTTCGGTTATATGGATTTCATTCAGTATTGGGGATATGACATTCAGGGTGCAGTGTACCAAGAAGTTGTTTATAGAAATACCGGAAAGCGGTTACCATTTTTTATCGCGGCAGCGTCTAAGGAAAAAGAAACAGATATCGAACTGATCTGGATCGATGATGAACATCTTCATGAGAAGCTTATAGAGGTGGAGCAGAACACGCCTAAGATTCTTGCATTGAAATCCGGTGCAGTAGAACCTATCCGGTGCGAATTATGCGATTACTGTAAGCACACAAAGGTGTTAAAGAAACCTATTCATTATTCAGAACTGCTGGGAGAGGTTTAAATGAAAACAGTTGGAATTGTTACAAAATATAATAATAACTGCATTTTCTGTGGCAGACCTACCACCGATGAACATCATCTTTTATTTGGCAATGGATTAAGAAAGCTTGCAGAGGAAGATGGAATAAAAGTTCCGGTTTGTGAGTACTGTCACACGAAAAGCCCTGTTGCACAGCGTGTCCATGATAATACGACCGCTGAAAAGTTGAGCAAAATTGCAGGACAGCTTGCATGGGAAAAGCATTGTGTGGCATCCGGTCACACAGAGGATGAAGCCAGAGAACTTTTTAGAAAGAGGTACGGACGCAGTTATTTATAGGTTGAAACACCTGACTGTCGAGAACTGCTTGGCAGTTAAAAGAAAACATCATGAGGATTTCATAATATATCACGAATTTTGAAAGCCATGGTTCCCCGGTGCTGATATAGTGCCGGGAGAAAGGAGTAAATCTTGGAAGAATTAAAAGTTACAGAATATAAGGATATGAGGGTGCTGACAACACAGCAGATCGCGGAAGCATATGGAGCAGAGGAAAGAAGAATATCTGAAAACTTTAATGCAAATAAGAAAAGATATGTTGAGGGAAAGCATTACATAAAACTTGAGGGAAAGGAATTAAAGGAATTTTTGCAATCCGTAAATTCCGTAGTACAAAATCCAAGTAAAGTTCGGGCGCTGTATCTCTGGACAAAGAAAGGAGCTTTTCTCCATGCAAAATCGTTAAATACTGATACCGCATGGGAAGTATATGATCGTCTGGTTGATTCATATTTCGATCACAGTAATCTGCTTGATGGTATGTCGCCAGAGCTGAAAGCGGCACTGATCGTAGATAAGCGCGTGACGAAAGTAGAGAACCGGATTAATCATATCGAAAATGACATGCCACTCTTCGGGGCTGAATCAGACGAACTATCAGCTCATGTAAAACGCAAGGGTGTAGAGATGCTTGGCGGTAAGCTTTCCGAGGCGTACAGGGATAAAACATTGCGTCAGAAGGTATACACCGATATTTACGGACAGTTAAAGCGAGAGTTTGGTATTTACGATGACGATGGCAAAGCAAAGAGTTATAAGGCATTAAAGAGAAAGAATCTTGCCGATGCACACGAATTTGTTGATTGCTACACTCTTCCGGCATATTTAGCAGAGCAGATTAATGATTGCAATGCGCAGATCAGAATGGAGGACGGTGCCGATGGAGTATAAATTTACAGTTCCGGGGCGTTTGGAAGGCTTGAACAATTACACCGCAGCCAATCGCACTAACCCATATAAGGGTGGAAAGGTAAAAAATGATAATGAGAATCACATCATGTGGTGTATCAGACAGCAGCTCCATGGTGTACATATCGAAAAGCCGGTACTGATCTATTACCACTGTTTTGAAAAAGACAACAGGAGAGATGGGGACAACATTCTCTCCTGCGCAACAAAGTTCATTCAGGACAGTCTCACAAAAACAAAGGTGCTGCAAGAAGATAACCGCAGATGCATCCCTCATTTTTATCATGATGTTTCTGTAGATAAGGATAATCCGAGAATTGAGGTCACAATCACAGAACTTACGCCGGAACAGGCGAAAATGAAATTAAGAGACTTACTTAAGAACTTGGAAACGGGGTGATTGCTTGGCAGAAAAAAACAGTTTTGTAATGTATACAGATTATCTGAAGCATGTGCAGAAACTTAACATGGAGCAGAGAGGGGAGCTTTTTACAGCAATCCTCTGTTATGCTTCCAATGAAAATCTACCAGAACTTGATCCGGCGACAGATATGATTTTCGGAGTGATACAGGAACGGATAGACAAAGACACTGCTATTTATCTGGAAAAGGTAAAAAAGCGTATTGAAGCAGGAAAGCTTGGCGGCAGACCAAAAACAAATGCTTTAAATGAAAAGCAAGAGAAAGCAAAAAAAGCAAATGGTTTTTTGGAAAAGCAAAATAACCCTGATAATGAATATGTAAATGATAATGTAAATGAAAATAATATAAACATTTTGGCTGATGCCAAAGCATTATTTGAACGTTTGTGGAAACTGTATCCGAATAAAAAAGGCAAAGGTCAGGTATCGGATACCCAAAAGAAGCGGCTACTCGCAATCGGGGAAGATAAGCTTGTTAAAGCGATTGAACGCTACAGCTTGGAATTGCAGAAGGACGCCGACTGGAGGAAAGCACAGTACGGCAGCACATTTTTTAACAGTGGTTATGTTGATTATCTTGATGAAAACTATGTGCCTGGTAAAGAGACAAAAGCAAAGAAGAATGCTTTTAATAATTTTGATCAACGCCAGCATGATTATGATGCATTAGAAAAAATGCTTTTAAATACGGAACCGGGAGGAAATTAGAATATGGCGAAAGCAACAAGAGAATTTGAACTGCGTATGCAGGGGATGATAGCAGCACAGAGGATTGCTTCAGAGGGTGGTCTGGAAGCACTTACGAAAGACATTAAATATCGTGGACTGACAAAAGCACCGATCACAGTATCACAGGCAGATATCGACAGCTTTGTCCATGAAGTCAGTGAAAATCTCCACATGACAGTTATGATCGTAGCAATGACAGCACTACATGAAGAATTCGGATTCGGAGAAAAACGCCTGAAACAGTTTAAAACCAGATTTGACCGGGAAACGCAATCCGCTTGCGATATGAACTGGGTAGGAAATCATTATGTGACACCGACAGATTATGCGGACAGCTTGATCGAGAACTTCCACATAGACGGATTGGACAAGTCGATTCTTGCAACCTGTGAGCAGTCGTTTGATAGTACGGACCAGAATTATAAAAAGGTGAAACTTGACCGGCTTGTTGAAGAGCTGACAAAGCACGGATTTGGGGATGCAGCAGCGTGGCTGTTGGAATATTGGAAGGATTATTGATATGGGAGAGATGACAAAGACAAGCGCAAAATACTGCCGTAAATGTATTTACTCATATAAGCACAGCCAGACAGAGGTTATGTGTGGATATTATTCACAGACTGGATTAAGGCGAGGCTGTCTGGTAGGGATGTGCGATAAATTCAATACAAGAGGAAGAAAGAGGAGGGTACAGTTGAAATGATATTTTTAAATTCAGTAGAGTTGATGAACTTTTTGACGGATGTCTTATATGAGAAACTCGGAAGAAAAGAGCCGGAAGATATAAGAGTAGAGATCGCTACATATGGTTTATCATTTTCTGACAAAAAATTTGAAAATTGTTTAGGAGAGCTTAAAACGCGAGAATCTATGGTGCTTAATTTCCTGAACACCTTAATGGATACCAATACAGATATGGTTGTAGGAATGCCTCCAATGAAAAAATATAACAATTCATATTATGGAGAGACGGCGATCGACAGGAGAAAAAGATTAGAGCAAATGGAAAATATCATGGGAAATTATCGCATAAATGTCTATCCAGTAGAAGAGTCGCATTTTAAATTTTACAGGATCGATGATATCTATATTACCGGAGGAATCAATTTGACGGATTCGATTTGGAACGATGCCGCTGTTTTGATCGAAAAAGAGAGGGACAAGGAACAATTAGAGTGGTATTTTCAGCAGATTTTAGACAGAGCCAAAGCTGAATGTAGAAAGAGAGGGATAGCATGAGACTTGGAGAAGAATGTCCATACATAACACCATGCGGTTGGTGTAGTAGGCTTTGTAAGCCATGTGAGGAAAAGGAAAAGCAGAAAGAAAGGAAGCAACATGGAAAGATTAACAGAAAGGAATCCATCATGGATTGATGATGAAATGTGGGAAAGGGCATGTGAACCAGATTGTGAAGAAATAGATGCCGTATATCGGAAACTCAAAGACTATGAGGATGCCGAGGAGCAGGGATTACTTCTGCGGTTGCCAATCAGTGAAGATGCACCAGTGTATTCCATCGAGTATTGTTGCGGAAAAAACAAAAGTAATCGGTCTGGAATGTGTTTTAGAGGATTTTGCGAGAATTGTAGTGATAAGGCGTACTACATACGTGAAAGCGTAGCTAAACACTGCAGCATTTGCGAAATTAATAAATCGGTATTCTTTACTCGTGAGGAAGCAGAAGCCAAGCTGAAAGAAATGGAGGAAAAGGATGGAAGATAGACATTTATACAGAGGTAAAAGAACGTTGACAGATAATATGTGGGTGTACTGGGATGGATTTAGCGGTGTACAACCCAATACAGTTATTGAAGAGGAGACAATCTGCCAGTGCACCGGACTTAAGGATAAGAACGGCAAGCTGATTTGGGAGAATGACATTCTTTCAGGGCATATCGATGATGAGTTTCCAGAAGATGAGACGAGAAAGCGTGTCTTGTGGCACGAAAACGGATGGTGTACGAATGAACCGGGCTGTGATGATTATGAGGAACTGGATGATTTTGATTCAGAGAATTTTGAAGTGATCGGCAACATGATTGATAACCCGGAACTGTTTGAGGTGCGGTTGTGAGTGAGAAAAAATTCCCAATTTTAGGAACAAATGAATCTATAGACTGGAATTTAATTGCACCGCATGAAAAACAGGCAATGGAAAATCATGGACAGACTTTGGAGAAATTAGCAAGGCGACATGGATTAAGCTGGTACGAGCTACTATGCGTGATGGCGGATAAGAAACTATTAGTGGATATTGAGTATGACAAGGAAAAAGATTACGAGAAACTATGCCGACAAGTGTTACTCTTGGAAGAAGTGAAACAGTATCGCGCAATCGGCACACTGGAAGAATGTCGGGCGGCGATGGAGAAACAGATTGTAGAGAAAGAATTGGAGAGCCACGATGAAAAGCACATCTTGAAGTATTGCATTAGCCTTATGCAGGAGTTGGTCGGAAAGTTCGAGGAATGGTACGAATATGTGCATGGTGAAGATGCTATTAGGGAGTTGGACGAAGAGGAACGCTTTTATTATAGAATGTCATATTTTAGTATCGTTCAAGAACTGTTTCTTTTCAGAACCAGTCATTCTGGAGGTACATCTACGAGAGAAAAATGTAAACAGTTAGGTGTCGATTGGAGCGATGGGATTGAATTTAGTTTTGGAGGCGATGAAGAATGAACGAAAAATTGAAGCCATGTCCGTTTTGTGGCGGAGAATGCAAGATAAAAGCGGCAAAAAAAGAATACATTGGATTTACAATATGGTGCGAGTGTGAAAATTGCCATGCTCGAGCAAGTGGATATTGTCCTGATATGAAAAAAGAGGATACCGCAATTGTAAACATTGATTCTTGCAGGAATAAAGCTATAGAAGCGTGGAACAGGAGGGCGAACGATGAGAAGATTGATGCAGTAAAAGATGCGATTAACAATATGCCAACTGCATACGACCCGGACAAGGTTGTGGAGCAGTTGGAAAATGAGAGAAAGTTTTGGGAGAATGCATACGACAGTAATTTAGGAAAAGAGAAAGCAAGAAGTTATGAGCATGCAATCGAAATTGTGAAAGGCGGTGGAGTAGATGGCAATTAAACCGATTTTATTCAACACGGAAATGGTTCGGGCAATTCTGGACGGGAGAAAGTCTTGCACAAGACGAATCATAAAACCTCAATGGGAAGAGTGTCCGCATTGTAAGTATGTGCATAAAGAATACATATATGGCAAATTGGCAGAGAACGTATACTGTGCAAAATGTGGCTATCCGCTGCTGCCAGAAAGAAGAGCACCATATCAACCGGGCGATATTCTGTATGTCCGGGAAACATGGAAAAAGGCACCGAACGGATACTATTATTACGAAGATTGGCAAAGAAATGACATTGCCGATGTTACAAAGTGGAAACCATCCATCCACATGCCGAAAGAAGCGGCACGTATCTGGCTTAAGGTTACGGATGTGAGAGTGGAGCGGTTGCAGGATATGACAGACGATGATGCAGAAGCAGAGGGATGTTTTGATTATACATCAACAGCACTTGGTTTTTTTGATGTATGGGATTCCACCATCAAGAAATCAAACCTCAATTGCTACGGTTGGAATGCGAATCCGTGGGTGTGGGTAATCAAATTTGAGCGGTGCGAGAAACCGGAAGAATAAATTGAAAGGAGTGAGAGGTTTGCTGGCCAGCGTGAAAGAGCTCTTTACTCCAAAAGATAATGGAATCAGTACAGGAAAGAATGGAGCGGATCGGAGCATATGAGAAGATTGCATCATTTATGCAGAAAGAAAAGCAGCCATATGAATATAAAAGAAAATATGCACAGATCAGAGCAGAAGAGTTCGCAAGTGAATGTGACGGAAGATTACTCAACTACCATGTTTCGGTCGGTGGACTTGACAGTATAATCTTATACTTGTTTTTACATGAGGTATGCGGAATTGATGCACCAGGAGTTAGTGCATCTACACTGGAAGACAAGAGCATTCAGAGAGTACATAAAGCACTGGGAATCATCAATGTGCCGCCGCTGAAAAGAGAGGATGGCACATATTGGACAAAACCAAAGGTTATACAGGAATTTGGATTTCCGGTCATTTCAAAGGAAGTGGCTGCCAAGATAGAATTGTTACAAAATCCGTCAGAGAAAAATAAAACTGTCCGCCATGCGATTATTACTGGGGAGACTGGAGAATATGGCGGATGGCAGAAAAACTCTAAAATGCAGCTAAAACAGAGATGGTTAAAGCTGTTCGGTGGATATGAAAACGAAAATGAAGGGTGTGATTATCAGAAGCCAGATTTTCTCGTATCGTCCAAGTGTTGTTATTACCTTAAAGAGAAAAACTGTGATGACTGGGGAAAAGAGCATAACAGCGTGCCATATCTGGGGCTGATGGCATCTGAAGGCGGCAGACGTGCCAAGAGCCTGCGGATGAACGGATGTAATTATTTTGGAGCATCTACAATTAGATCGGCACCATTTGCAATCTTCCATAGGCAGGACATTTTAAAACTCGCACTGGAAATGGACGAACTGTGGAAAGCCGGACTGAAAGAAAAATATCATGAAAGACTTTTGAAGGAAGGAAGATTATCTCAAAGTTTTGAAATGCCTGACAGCATCATTCCAGAGATTTATGGAACTATTGAGAAAAAGCCAGACGGTACATTGTACACGACAAAGGCGCAGCGCACCGGATGCAGTATGTGTGGATTTGGGATTCACATGGAGAAACGACCACATCGATTCGATTTACTATATGAGAGTAACCAAAAAGAGTGGGATTATTTGATGTTCCACATGTGCAAGGATGCTGACGGGAACGACTACGGATGGGCGAAGGTTCTGGACTACATTGGAGTTGGATGGGATCCGACAACGATCGGGGGTAATTGCAAGGGGCAGATGAGCTTGCCATTAGATCAAATGTGATATATAAAAAGCACCTGCCAGAAACAGGTGCGTTGCATTCAAGCCGGGATTCGAACCCGGGACCAATCGCTTAGTAGGCGACCGCTCTATCCAACTGAGCTACTTGGCCGTATTAATAGACAAATAATATGATACTACAACTAATTGTAAAAGTCAATATTACATAGAAAGGAGCCGAACCTCCGGCCGGGGTAACGATATATCGGGTTCCTTTTGGAAAAATGATTAACGGAGAATTGATAGTTGATAATTTTGCCGGTGGTGGCGGTGCATCCACCGGGATAGAATTGGCAACCGGATACAGTGTTGATATTGCCATCAACCATGATCCAGAAGCCATTAAGATGCACAAGGCGAACCACCCGAACACCAAGCATTACTGTGAAAACGTGTGGGCGGTTGATCCTGTAAAGGCTTGCAAAGAGCATCCTGTCGGACTTGCCTGGTTCTCCCCAGATTGTAAGCATTTTAGCAAGGCAAAAGGCGGAAAGCCAAAAGATAAAAACATTAGAGGTCTTGCATGGGTAGCCTTAAGATGGGCTGGACTTGTAAGACCGAGAGTAATTATGCTGGAGAATGTGGAAGAATTTAAAACCTGGGGACCGTTAAACAGGCGGCATCATCCGATCAAGAGTAAACAGGGCAGGACTTTTGAAAAATTTGTGCAACAGCTTACTGATCTAGGATATGAGGTGCAGTTCAAGGAGTTGGTAGCGGCAGATTATGGAGCGCCAACCATGCGTAAGAGATTTTTCATGATCGCAAGGTGTGATGGCAAGCCAATCATCTGGCCAGAGCCGACACACGCACCGGCAGACAGTGAAGAAGTCAAGAAAGGATTGCTCAAACCATATGTTGGAGCATACACACAGTTAGATTTTTCCTTGCCATGTCCAAGTATCTTTGATACTTCGGAAGAAATAAAAGAGAAATACGGAATCCGGGCAGTGCGACCGCTTGCACAAAAGACGATGGACAGGATTGCAAGAGGACTGAAAAAGTTTGTGCTTGAGAACCCGGAACCGTTTATTATCCAGTGCAACCACGGCGGCGAGCGCAGACCGAATGATATTCGGGAGCCAATGCCGACTATAACCGGAAAACACGGATATGGGATAGTAGAGCCTTACATGGTGCAATGCAAATATAACAATGAAGCACAGGACATTCAGAAGCCAATTGGAACTCTTACAACGGTTGGCAGTCACTTGTTGGTTGAACCAAAGTTAGCACCATACATGGGAACGAATACGACAAATCATCCGGGCGGACACTGCAAAGATCCGATACATACGATCACAACAGGAAATCAGCAGTGTTTGATCAGTCCTACATTGATTCAGTATCATTCAGAAACTTCAAAGGATGGAGTAAGAGGACAAACTATAGAAGACCCAATCATGACAGTTGACAGCTCTAACAGATATGGACTGGTCACATCATTCCTGCATAAGTACTATGACGGAGGATATAAAGGTGCTGGGGAAACAGTAGAAAATCCGCTTCCGACAGTGACCGCATGGGATCATAACAGCGTTGTTACAGCGAATCTGATTCAGATGAATAATCACTGTGATGGTAAAGATATCAGACAGCCATTACCAACGATCACAGCTGGTGACGGACACTTTGGAGAGGTTAGAGCGTTTCTAATCAAATATTATGGAGATGCCACAGGGCAAGACATCGAAAAGCCACTTGATACAGTTACAACCAAGGATAGATTTGGATTGGTGACGATCGAGGGTGTAGATTATCAGATTGTAGATATCGGACTTCGAATGTTGGAGCCAAGAGAGTTGTATGGATGCCAGGGATTCCCGGATGATTACATAATTGATCGTGACTATACCGGAAAGACATATCCGAGAAGCGAACAAGTCAGAAGATGCGGCAATGCAGTGTGTCCACCAATTCCTGCGGCATTGGTAAAGGCAAATCTGCCGGAATTGTGCGTTGCTGAACGGATGCCGAATATGCAGATCGAAGCAGATCAGACCGGTCAACTTAGATTTGCTTAACACGAAGTTGAGTTAAAAAGGAGAAAAGACATGGAAAAATTCTATATTGTTACAAATGCAGATTTTTTAAACGAAATAAAAGATTACAACGTCCATGATGAAGAAAGACGAAAATTGATAAATGAATTTTTTGACGAAAAAGGAATTGCAGGACACGCATATCATATCGGCGGAAATGGATTTTGCAATAGACCATTCGAAGATTTCGAAAAACACAGTATTCGTCTTTACGTTGAGGATTGTGAAGAAAATAATGCAAAGTTCGGTAAGGAATTATTAAAACCTGTCAATATATTCTGTGATTCCGATGTGATGATGCGTAGTTTCAGAGCAAACAGCAAGACATTAAAAGAGTTTCAGGAATTATGCATTGAGAGAAAAATCATAATTAATAATCATTCAGTTAGAGAAGGAGATTATTTTAAGGAATTGCGTTACGGCGGTTATTCAGTTACCAGATTTGAACATGACGGAAAATGCTATCTGAATGTTAAAACTAACAAGAATGGAATAACGCCAGAGAGTGATGGGTTTGCAGAAATTAAGGGAAGCGAGTATTACAAAGCACTTGAAGAATTTGAAAGTGGGAATTAAAGGTCAGTTAAATTAGAATTTAGTGGAGGAATCTTATGATAAAAAACAAAGCGATATTAGAGATGCTTGAAAAGAAAAAGCAGGAAGTATCTTGCGAAAATTGCAAACATTGTAATCTAGCAGCTTACCATAGTGGAAAATGGTATTGCTCAAAAACAAGCGTATTTAATACCGATGTGGTTTTAGAACAATGTTTTGAAAAAAGATAGTTAGAATTTAATGGAGGTACGAGTATGGATTTTTTAACAAATTTGGACAGTGAAACATTAAAGGCAGAATTATTAGCCTTTTTAGAACTTGGAGATGATGAATTCGACATATCTTCGATGGGAGAATTTGAAGAGCAGTTTGTAGAATTTATCAAAGATGATTTGTCTTATGCGGATTAATAGAATTTTAGGAGGAAATTAAAATGGCAAAAATATCAAAGAAAACAATAAAAGAACTTGAGGACATTTTAGACAGAGGCTGCGACTATGCCGATACTCAGACAGTTGTAACAGAATATGCAAACGAAGCACTAAAAGAAAGTGGTTGCGATATTTGTCAGTGTGACGATGCGATGATAGTTGACTGGGATGACAAGCCAATTTGCACTGTTGAAGAATTTGCAAATATCTTCTGGGATAAAGCAGTAGAGGGCATATTAAATGTGTTAAAAACACAAGAATAAGGATTTGAAAGGTAAACTGAACTTTAACGGAGGTAAAAAATATGAAAATTGATGATTTAAATTTATCAGTTAGAACATATAACACATTATTAAGAGCAGGAATCACATCTGTTGAGAAAATCAGAGAAATGACAGACGAAGATTTGAAAAGTGTAAAAAATCTGTCTGAAAAATGCCGTAAGGAAGTTAAGCAGGCGGTATATTGTACGGATTGCAAGAGAAGTATTTACGGAGAGTATAAGAATTGCGATGTTAATATTGAAAACCACGGGAAATATGTTCTTGCAGGAGATAAATGTGAATGCAAGGTGGTCTAAACTGAATATTGAGATCTTTGCCGGCTGAAATATGCCGGTAAAAAAATACACACCAAAGAACATACGTTCCGACCATATGTGTGCAATTGCAACTGTAAACGAAAAAGAGCCTGTGCTGGGAACACAGACCCTTAAAGTAATACATTACTTACTATATCAAGTAAAATGTACTACTTTTTCTACTATTAGTAAAGGGGGAAATTTTACTATGCTGACAAAATCGGAATTAATCAACGATATTGCTTATGAGATGTCCGGATATCTGACACCGGAGGGAATCGACCGTCTTAAGACTGTGATTACTTTTAAGTTGGTCAACATCAGTTTGACCGCAACGGAGACGCTACCATCTACGGACGTGTACGACAACGAGTACATCATGAAACGGTACATAATTGATTTGACAGCAACCGGCAGAAAGCAGAGTACGATTAAGCTTTATATTACTATCATTAAAAAATTCTTTACAGAAACAGGCTTAAACTATCACAGCTGCACCGGGCAGGACGTGATGGATTATATCGCTACCAGACTGCATAAGGATAAAATCTCCAAGGCTTATGCTTCCACAATTCAGAAATATATGAGCAGTTTCTTTGCGTGGGCTTACAGAAAAAAGCATATTGATGATGATGTGTCCAGAGATATAGATAAAATCAGACAGCCGCAGAAGAGAAAAGAGCGTTTATCAGATGAAGAGATTGCCAGAGCATCCTTATCTATCGGTCATGATTTGCGACTTAACGCTCTGTTTGAGTTGATGCTTTCATCTGGTCCTCGTGTCGGAGAGATCGTCAACCTTAATATTGACAACCTAGATTTTGCAAGAAAAGAAATCCATATCTGGGGAGAAAAGACGAGCCAGTGGAGAACGTGCTTTATGAGTGAGCGTTGCAAACAGGCATTGCAACAGTACATTGGAGACCGAACGGAAGGTGCAGTATTTATCGGTTTGCGTGGCAGAGGACGGATGTGTAATAAGTCAATTGAGGATATGACAAAAGAGATCGCACTTGCTGGCGGTTGTAAATTCAGTGCCACGGTACATTCATTTCGCAAGACATTTGCATCAAGGGAATATAGGCGGACAAAAGATGTGTTGTTTGTATCAAAGAGATTAGGACATAGCAGCACTGATGTGACGATTAAATATTACATCTGTGATGACGTTGAGTTGGATCGCATGCAGGCTAATTTGGCAGCATAAATGGAAAATTGAACATTTGCGTTTGTAGTGGTATAATGCAATGCAAATAACAAAAGAAGGAAGCAATAATATGACAGATGAATTTAAGAAAATTGTTGATGATGATATAAAGAGAGGAAAAGAAATAATAGAAAAAAGAGATGTGCAAAATTGCGATGGGTTTCACGATCTCTTGATTTCTAAGTATTCACCACTCATAGAATCATTTGATGAAAATTTATATTCACTGCTATACGAAAAAAATGAAGGCTTATATAATGCATATTTTGCAAATATTAAAATGATGATCGAACAACTTGAATTATCAAGAGCAATGGGGTTTAAAAATATGAAGGGTTTGATCGCGGAGGGAACTGGTATTACTATAAATAACAATAATACAAATTCCAATACTGTCGATATAAATGTTTCTTTTGAACAAGCGCGAGGAACGATTGAAAATATGACTGCACTGCCAGATCCTGAGGTGGAAGAAATACTTTCAAAGATTGATGAATTGGAGAAGATAATTCAATCTAGCGACAGAAAAACTAAGAAGTGGGAAAATGCAAAAGGGATTGTAAAGTGGATTGCGGATAAGGGCGTGGATGTTGGAATGACTTTATTACCATTACTTTTACAAATTCAATAATTTAAAAATACAAAATGTTATGATATAATGAGAATATATTATTAGTGCCGATTAGAGCCGAATATATAAGACTTAAATGTCTTGTATGTCCGGCTCTTTTTTATTGCAGAGAGAGGAAGTGAGATAGTGGAGAAGTACGAGAAAGCAGAACAGGATTATATGGCAGGAATGAAATATAAGGATATAGCGAAGAAGTACGGAACCACTATTAACACTGTCAAGAGCTGGAAAAAACGGTATGCATGGAGTAGGGGAGAGGGTGCACACAAAACGGAAAAAGTGTGCACACAAAAAAGCAAGGGTGCACCCAAGACGGTAGCACCTATAGATGATGGTACGAAAGAGACATTGCAGAATGATGATCTGACGCCGGAACAGCAGATGTTTTGTATATATTACAGTAGGACATTTAATGCGGCACAGAGTTACCAGAAAGCATATGGATGTAGTTATGAATCGGCGATTGCAAACGGTTCACGACTGCTAACAAATGATAAGGTTCGAGCGGAAATTGAACGCCTGAAAGAAATCAAACGTCAGCAGATAGTAGCCGATGCAGATGATATTGTGGAATTGCAGATGCGTATTGCTTTTGCAGATATTGGAAATTATGTCTCGTTCGGGCAGAAAGAAGTAACTGATATAGAGACAGACGAAACATATATGGTTAGTGTGGTTGATCTGAAAGAATCTAAAAACACGGATACACAGCTCATCCAAGAAGTTAAGCGTGGAAAAGATGGAGTTTCGGTGAAACTGGCAGATAAGCAAAAGGCTATTGATTGGCTGTCGAAGTATTTCCTCGTACATCCAGATGATAAATATAAAGCAGAATTTGATAAAAAGCGTGCCGAAGTCAGCGACAATTCTGGAGCACAGTTTTTACAGAATATGCAGACGATAGCGGACATCTTGCAACACCCGGTAGCAAACCGGAGTATATCTGATCTGGAAGAAGGTGATGCGGATGAATAAACCGGCACCATTAAGCCAGAGGCAGTATGAGTATATGCAGAGATGCATGATTAGCTGGTTTAACGTGGCAGAAGGCGGCAAGCGTGGCGGAAAGAACGTGCTTGCAACACTGATCTTTTGCTCACTGCTTGAAACACATAAGAACAAGATCCATCTGGTAGGCGGTGTATCGAATGCGACCGCAAAGCTGAATATCTTGGACTGTGACGGATATGGACTGCTCAATTACTTTGAGGGCAGATGCCGCGAGGGTAAGTATAAAGATCGTGATTGCGTGTACGTGCAGACCAAAACCGGGGAGAAGATTGTCCTTATATCCGGTGGAGGTAAAGACGGGGATGAGAAGTTGATAAAGGGTAATACCTACGGCATGGCATATGTGACAGAAGCGAACGAATGCCACCCGAAGTTTTTGAAAGAGGTCTTTGACCGAACGATGTCAAGCTCCGACCGTAAGATATTTCATGATCTGAACCCGAAAGAGGAAGAGCATTGGTATTACACAGAGATACTTAAATTCCACGAGGAGCAGCAAGATAAGAATCCAAACTATGGATATAATTACGGACATTTTACTCTGGTGGACAATATGAGCATGACGGATGAGCAGATCAGAAAAGTTCTTAGCACCTATCAGAAAGGCACTGTGTGGTATAGACGTGACATTAAAGGCGAACGAGCAGTTGCAGAAGGAATCATTTTCCGGAAGTTTGCAGAGAACAATGAACCATATCTGTATGATGAGGATACAGATCCATTGTTTGAAAGGGATTTGAAAGGGAAATTACTTCACCGCCCATCAAGGATCACAATGGGTATAGACTTCGGTGGAAACGGATCTATGACAACCTTTGTGCTGAAGCTTTACTTTCACGGATATCATGATCTGAGGACGGCAGAGGAAGCAAACTTGGAACTGTCACCGGACATTGATGCGGAAGCGATATGCAGTAAGTTTATAGAGTTTTTCAAATACTGCCAGGAAAAGTACGGATTTATTGACTGGGTATTTCCAGACAGCGCAAGCACAACGATGATAAACAGCCTGCGGAGTGCTGCGAGAAAAGCAGGATTGCCATACCGGAATATTAAAGGTTGCCGTAAAAATGAAGTGTCGGACAGACCACGAACCTACGACATGCTGATGAATACCGGAAGGTGGAAGATAAACCGGAATTGCACAAAGCTACGAAGTGCGATCGGTAAGTTGAAATGGGATCCAGACCACCCGGACATACCAGAGGATAAAAACATCGGAAACTGCAATGACTGGTGGGATGCGGAGAACTATACAATTTTGGATTTTATTGAATATGTTGATTTGGACAGAAGATAGGAGGAAGAGATGGAGAGTTGTGTAAAAGCATTTTTGAATAAAAAAGGATACGATGTAAATGATAAGGCATTAACGATCATTCATGCATGTGATGACTGGTATGCGAACAGATTGATAAATGATTTTCATAAGCGAAAAACAATCAATGGGATACCATATGAGCTTACAAGGCTGAATTTCGCAAAAAGATGCTGCTCTGATGATGCTAATCTCTGTGAGGTGCTTGAGATCAATGCCGGAGAGGGAGAACAGGCGGATTTTGTGACGAGTGTGCTTGAAAGAAGTAATTTTAACACACAGTACAGAAAGCAGTTGGAAAAGACTTCAGCAGATGGAACAGTGGCTTGCTATATCCGTCTGTATAATGCAACGATCATGGACGATTCATCGGTAAGAGGCGGAGATATTAAGCTGAATTATGTTGAGGCTGATGCATTTATACCTTTGACTGTGGAAAATGATATTGTTACCGAAGCGGCATTTTCCGGGAATACACTGGTTAAAGGGAAAAAGCAGACAACGCTTGTGCTGTTCCTTTTGGGAGAAAGCAATCTATACACTGCTGAAACTCATGTTTTTAATGACAGAGGGGATGAGATAACCGAAAAGCAGACAATCGCACAGCTTGGAGAGGTGAAACCTTTTGCAGTCATGCGTGTTGCAGAAGTGAACAATCTGGACAACATGGAAGGCTACGGACTGCCTAAATTATGGAATGCAATTCCAGCACTTAAGGTTGTAGATTTATGCTATAACGTATTGTTTAGCGATTTGGACAAGTCTGAGAAAATTATACTTATAAATGAATTACTTTGTGCTTTTGATGATGATGGAAATCCAATATTAACGCCTGAACAAAAAAAATTATTTGTATTTACAGGGGAAAAACTTCCAGAAGAGAAGGGGCTTATTCAAGAATATAATCCTGAAATCCGAGTAGAACAGATTACAAAAGCATTTGAACTGGCACTATCATTATTATCTATGTCTTTTGGGTACGGAACAAAAAAATACAGCTTTGAAAATGGACAGATTAAGACGGCTACTGAGTATTTCGGTGAAAGGCAGGATGCCATGCAGGAGCTTGGAAAGCAGCGACAAGTAGCCACTGAATATATACAGGATATCTGCAGAGCTGTCATGTGGTTTTCAAATAAATATCATGACACGGCATATAATTTAGACGCAGAGATCACAATTGGTTTTGATGACTCTTATGTGGAAGATAAGCAGGCGAAACTCGAAGCGATGAGAGCGGACGCATTATCGTTCCCGGAAGTGCCAATTTTAAAGGTTTGGTATATGATGGAAAAATATAATATTCCAGAGGATGAAGCTAAGAAATATATGCAATATACAGACGAACCAATTGACGATGTTGATGATTAGGGGGTATTTAAAGGGCATTATCAGAACAGCAGATAGATGTTTTATCAGATAAATACATAATTGGACTTTACCAAGATTTAGAGGATGAGGTCATAGCTGATATTGCCCGGAGAGTGCAGAAAACCGGACGATATACTGAAACAGCGGAACTTATGGCAAAATCAATGGTAGAAAATGGATTTTCTGCAGATAAAATCCGTGTAGAAGTCATGAAAATGCTTCGTGCTGATAAAGATTATCAGATGGCGGTTGCAGAAAACACAATGGCATATAAGCGAGAGGTGCAGCAGATTATTAATAATACCGTAGAATCTGCAAAGGAAGCGGGAGAAACTTTGATAGCAGAAGCCGGTGATATGGCATGGAATAATGATCTTTCTATGTGGGAACAACAGGGGGAAGATCTGACAAAACCGAACAGCTTAAGTAAATTTGTAAAGGCGTCTTCTTTGCAGACATCTGGAGCACTTAGGAATCTGACAAAAACGATGGGATTTAAGAATACAGCACTTGGCACAACTGGCGTAATGGATATGTATCAGCGAGAGATGGATCTCGCACTGATTAAGGTATCTACCGGAGCATTTTCTTTTGACCAGGCAGTCAAGGATTGTGTGCATCGTTTGGCTCAGAGCGGATTGAGAAGCATTGACTATGAAAGTGGGAGATCGTACCAACTTGACGTTGCTGCCAGAATGGCTGTCAGAACTGGAATGTCACAGTTATCTGGAAAAATCACAGAGGAAAATCTGAAAAACTCCAACCATGACCTTGTAATCACAACCCAGCACATGGGTAGCAGACCGGATCATGCAGTATGGCAGAATAAAGTGTTTTCTTATTCTGGAAAAAGCAAGAAATATCCGGATTTTGTCAAAGAAACAGGGTATGGAACTGCCACAGGATTAAAGGGAGCAAACTGTACGCATGATTTTTATCCATATTGGGAAGGTGCATCTATAATCCCAGAGGATATAAAAGAACCTGATCCAAGGACAATCGGCGGAAAGACTTATACTTATTATGAATCCACGCAGAAACAGCGTCAGATGGAGCGGCAGATCAGAGCGATCAAGAGAGAAATTGAAGCAATAAAAAGTATTGGCGGCGATGCACAGGATTTGCAGAATAAGTTGCGTGGGCAGATGGCAGATTATAAAAGTTTTTCAAAGGCGGCCGGGCTGAAAGAACGGGATAATCGACTTAGAGTAGAGAGTGGAAGCAGTGCTCTGAGATCTACACATGCATATCAAAAATTTATTGAAGTGAATAATGATGACTCAGATATTGGAAGAAGAATAAAGAGTTTATTTATAAAAGATAAGACAGACGTTATTAAAAGTTTTAGAAGTGGAATTAGTAATGTGAAAAATAATGATGTTAAAATACTTCTGAAACAGGCAGATGAAAGAGTTCAGTATATAAAAAATGCAGGAAAGCAAAAATCTTATTTTAATAAAAATGATGGGAATATTTATTATGGCACTTATACAGCACCTGGAACTATTGCACACGAGCTATTTCACGAGATAGACTATATTTATGGACTAACAGATAATGGTTTCTTGAGTAGTTCAATAGAAAAAGATTATAGAAGATTAACGAATATAGCTATTGGATATGGAAAAAGTGTTGAAGAATTGTTATATTATAAATATCCTGATGCATTTTATATAAATGAAAGAGGGAAAAAGGTATTTTATGAAAAATATCGAGGAATATCAGATATTGTAAATGGTGCGAGTGACGGAAAAGTATTTTTGGGATATGGACATTTAAGACCGGGTTATTGGGAACGAGAAAATGTGCTACAAAAAGAAACATTTGCTCAGTTTGGTAGAATATTATATGATCAAGATGATGATGTGTTGAAAATGACAGAGGAAATATTTGAAAATACCAGTAGAGAAGTATTAGAGAGAATAAAAGGAATGATGAAATAATGTATTATGGAATATCATCACACAAATTGTTAGAACTTAGAGATGAATATGAAAAATTATTCGGATATGATCCAAATGGGGATATGGAGTATGAATTTGGAGATTATGGTGAGTATGTGCAGTTATTAAACAAGTGTATTAATCAAAAAAAAGATTTATATGAAATTCTGGAAGAATAGCATTAATTGCAATATAACAAATAATTTGCATTGATAATATGCAAAAAGTGTTATATAATACCACTAGGGGTGATATATTGAATCCTAGTAAATTTATCTGGTATCCTTGCCCAAAGTGTGGAAGCCACCTTTTGGCAATCAATAAAGATACCGAGGTTAAAAATTTGCCGTGCAAATGCAAGCACTGCAAACGAGAAAGTTTAATAACGATAGAGCCGATTAGTCAAGTCTTAAATTAGGACTTGATTGATTGGCTCTTTTTAATGCCGCGGATTGATGTAATGGCAGCATACTGGTTTCCTTAGCCAGTAGTGGTGGTTCAAATCCACTGTCCGCAATTATCTGTGGGTGATTCTCCCACGTTAAACAAATCATCGTTAAAGGAGATATAAAAAAATGAAAAGAGAAGAATTAGAAGCACTTGGAATGACAAAGGAACAGATTGATGGAGTACTGGACATGCATCATAAGGAGCTTGATCCGGTTCAGAAAGATCTGGAAACAGCACAGGCAGATCTGACTGCTGAGAAGACTAAAACCGCGACACAGGAGACTACAATTAAAGATTTGAAAAAGGATCTTGAGGAGTTTAAGGATGCCGATGTAAGCGGAATGAAACAGAAAATCGAAGATCTTGAGAAAGATATTCAGACAAAAGATGCAACGCATCAGCAGGAGATTGCGGATCGTGATTTCAATGATCTTCTCAAAGAGAGTATTGCATCCGCAAATGGTAAGAATGCTAAGGCGATCACTGCTCTTTTGGATGTTAATGTCTTGAAAGCATCAAAAAATCAGAAAGAGGACATTGCAGCAGCAATCAAGACATTGACGGAAGCAGAGGACAGCAAAATGCTGTTCGGTGAGCCGGAACCGAAACCGGCAGGAAAAGTTGATCTTATCGGGGAAGTGAAAAAGACACCTGATGAAGGAGTTTCTTCTCTGATGGACGCATTAAAAGAAAAGTATAAACAGTAAAGGAGAATGAATCATGGCATTAACATTAGAAGAAGCAAAAGTCGGTTATGCAGACAAAGTAGAACAGAATGTGATCGATGAATTTAGAAGATCGTCCATCCTGCTCGATAAACTGACATTTGATGATACCATTTCACCAACAGGCGGTAGCAATCTGGTATATGGATATCAGAGATTAGAGACACCATCTACCGCATCAGTACGTCAGATTAATGCTGAGTACTCGCCAAATGAAGCAAAGAGAACCAAATGCACAGCAAGCCCGGTAATCCTTGGTGGCTCATTCCAGATTGACCGTGTGATCGCACAGACATCTGGTGCTATTAATGAGATGGATTTCCAGATTAAAGAGAAAACAAAGGCGGGAGCGAATTACTTCCACAATTTAGTAATTAATGGAACATCTGCATCTTCCGGTACAGGATATGTGCCTAATACCTTTGACGGACTTAAAAAGATTTTAACTGGAAAATCAACAGAGATGACAACTGATATTGACATTTCAACATCTGCATTATTAGACAGCAATTACAACGCATTGCTTGATGAATTAGATACATTCATTGCATTATTGGCTGCAAAACCAGATGTGTTAATGATGAACAGTAAGATGCTTACAAAGGTGAAGTCTGCGGCACGTAGAGCCGGATATTATGACAGAAATAAGGATGATTTCGGTAGAACTGTAGAGACATACAATGGAATTATTCTTATGGATGCAGGACAGTATTACAACGGTTCTACTACAGAAGATGTTGTTTCTACGTCAACACCTAGTTCAGATGCGTATGGTACAACTGATATTTATGCAGCAAAACTTGGACTTGATGCATTCCACGGAATTTCCGTAGATGGAAGCAAGATGCTCAAGACGTATCTTCCAGATTTACAGGCACCAGGAGCTGTAAAGACAGGGGAAGTCGAGTTGATCGCTGGAGCAGTACTTAAAAACAGCAAAATGGCTGGTGTGCTGAAAGGAATTAAATTATTAGGCAAAACAGCCTAAGGAAAGAGAGGGAGCTTAATATGCCATATGTTAATTGGGAGTATTATAGCTCCCTCTATGCGGATGTTCCGGTAGATAAATTCCCGGCATTTCTTCAAAAAGCATCTGCAAAGCTGGATGTGTATACACACATGAGGGCAAGAAAATTTGAAGATGTTTATGATGAAGCATCGGCAACGTACTTTCAGAAGCAGGTGCATATGCAGATACAGAATACCGTCTGTGATCTGATAAATGCACTTTATAGGCAAGAGTCTACTGGTATGGGAACAGGAGTTTCATCTGTCAGCAATGATGGATATTCCGAATCATATAAGATTATTACAGTTTCCGAGAAAGAAGCGCAGCTTTTATCAATTATAAGAAGTGGTCTTTCAGGTACGGGATTGGCAGGTGCGTTATGAGTGGATTATTTACCGATACAGTTACGATTTACAACAAAATTTCTGATTCAGAATGGAAAAGAACAGTTGTAAAAGGCGTACAGTGGTCTGATAAAACCGAAAAGAAAAATGAAAATGGTAAAATCAGCATTGCACGGTATGCGTCTGTGACGTTTCCAGTTGGAACTTACAATGGTTTATCACTTAATTCTTATAATGAAGAGGATTGCCTTGTATATGGAGAAGTTGAGGACGTTGTAGAGGATGTCAAAGGGCAAAGGATTTCTGATCTGATGAAGAGATATCCAAAATCAGGAACGATACAGTCTGTAAACGATAATTCTAATCGGGATTTTTGTAAAAATATTAAGGTGGTGGTGGCGTAATGCCTAACATGTTTAAATTTATCTGCGATATTTCTACTGTGATAAAAAGGCGAGGACTTGAAGATAACGGAAAAGTTCAACAGTTTATTGATTCAGAATGCCTTCGACTGTGTGAACCCAAAGTGCCAAAGAGGGAGAACATTCTGATTGAATCAGGGCATATAAACACTCATATCGGAAGTGGACAGATTAAGTACCGTACACCATACGCCAGGCGGTGGTATTATATGCCAGCAAATTTCCACGAAGCACCAGAGCGTGGAAATTATTGGTTTGATAGGATGAAGCAGCAATATAAAAATCAAATTCTTGAAGGTGCAAAGAAAATTGCAAGTGGAGGTTGATATGACTATTTCACAATATATTGTAAAATTGCTTAGCAATTATGATGGTTTATCAATTGATATGAACCATGTAGCAGACGGCTCCGATCAGTATGGTCTTTTTAAATCACCATCAAGAGACTTAAAGGAAATGACAGACGGAAGTTGCGAGATTACAGAATATTATAATTTTATCGCACGCCAGTCAACCGGATCAAGATCAGAGAGGAAAGAATCTGATGAATGGTTAGAAGATCTAACATATTGGGCAGATGATTTCGCTTACACATATGCATTTCCAGCACTTGATAAAAATAGAACGGTGACCGGATTTTCCATTACCGGGAATCCATATCCGATGGAAGCCAGTGACAAAGATACATTATATCAGATGTCATTGTCCATCACTTATTTACGAGAAAGAGAGGTATCATAAGGTCAGGATTAACAAGATTAAAAAAATATAGAACTATTCCATTTTTGAACACCGCCGAGACATCGGCATTAACACCTTCGTGGGCGAGAATTGGAAAATCCACAGTATTTGACTTGGTTTTGAACGCACAGACCGAGGATAACGATTTTATTGAGGATGAAATCCCAACAACAGATATTAAATACTACAAACCATCACTTGCGCAGGAGTTACAGGCAAACAAGGGAGATGCGGCATTTGATTACCTGTATGATATGTTTTTCAACTTGCCAACTGGTGAGGACGTGAAAAAAGATTTACTTATCGTGTTCGATGGAAACATTGGATCAGATGAAACACCTAAATTCAAAGCATGGAAAACAAAATCAACTTTAACGCTGGATCATTTTGATTCCGTTGCAGAGAAGATTTATTTTAACTTCTCAATTAACCATATTGATCGAGGTACTGTTACGATAAGCGATAGAGTACCTACATATACCGCAGATAGTGCGACTTAGGAGGATTTATGGATTACACAGTAATTATTAACAACAGAAGTTATGATTTACCGAAAAAGACAGTTTCAGTTATGAATAAGCTGGATGATGTTTTGAAGGTGGACAATCTTAATATCAAGGCAAGACAAAAATTTGAAAAATTACATGAATTTGTAAAAGATATTCTTGGTGAGGCGAATGCAAAAGAGATTTTAGGATCGGACAATCTGGATGAAATCGATCTGTCAGATTTATCCATTGGAGTGCTGAAAATCAATGATGCTTATAATAAACCTTTAAATGATTATAAGATGGAGAAAATGAGAGCAACGTTGAACTCGGCGCAGATTGATAAAATTAATAATCTGGTAAACAGCGCAACAGCAATGGCTAATCTTCCTGGTGCAGCCAATGCTTGATCTAACAAGAAAATCACTACCAAACACCGTCAGAGTGGGCGGTAGTGATTTTTCTATATATACAGATTTTCGTGTCTGGATGCGATTTGAAATCGAAGTTACAAAGCTGAAGCGTGGAGAAAATATCGATGTTTCGTATTTATTTAAAAATGAAATGCCGGCGCATTGTAATTTGAATGAATTATTTGCTTTTTCAAGACCGGAAACACCATTACCAAGAGGCATTTATCATCGAAACGTAATCACATTGGATTATGAACTTGATAGTGATCTCATATACAGTGCAGTTTTAGGGCAATACGGCATTGATTTGTTTGAAGTGGACGAATTACACTGGCATAAGTTTTTAGCTTTGATACGAGGACTTAACGACAGCACGAGGCTACGTGAAGTCATGGGATATCGCTGTTATGAGAAGAATCAGGATAAAGATAGAGATATATATTCTGAAATGCGTAGAGCATGGGAAATTGATAGGAAAACAGAAACTGAGTTGGAAGAAGATGAAAAATTCAGCAATCTTTTCAACTAGGAATGTGAGGTGAACCAGTGAAGGTCTGATGGATCTTTAGTTTTTGATACAAAATTATTAACAGATGGATTTAAAAAGGGCGTCAGTGCACTGGGTGGCATAACGGTCAATGGCATGAAAACAATTACTGCAGGAATAACTGCAGGAGTTACGGCGGCAGCCGGAGGGATTGCTGCAATCGGAACGGCAGCGGTCAGTGCCTATGCAGATTATGAACAGCTTGTGGGCGGTGTCGAGACTTTATTTGGAGCTGGCGGACAGAGCGTATGGGATTATGCCGATAGCGTTGGAAAAAGTGTAAATGAAGTGCGAGAAGAATATGGAAAACTTATGATCGCACAAAACGAGGTCATGGACAACGCTTCCAAGGCATATAAAACAGCCGGCCTGTCTGCTAATGAGTACATGGATACAGTTTCCGGGTTTGCCGCATCTTTAAAACAGAGTACATCTAGTGAACTAGAAGCGGCTCAAATTGCAGATCAGGCAGTTATTGATATGGCTGATAATGCAAATAAGATGGGAACTTCGATGGAATCCATCCAGAACGCTTATCAAGGATTTGCAAAACAGAATTACACAATGCTGGATAACTTAAAACTTGGATATGGTGGCACGAAGTCAGAGATGGAACGACTTCTTGCAGATGCAACAGCGTTATCAGGTGTTAAGTATGATCTGGACAGCTTGAGTGATGTATATTCTGCAATCCATGTGATTCAAGATGAATTAGGCATTACGGGAACAACCGCAAAGGAAGCAAGCACTACAATTCAAGGTAGTGTTGGAGCCATGAAAGCATCATGGCAGAATTTACTTGTCGGTGTTGCTGATGACAATCAGAATTTCGACCAGCTTGTAGAAGATTTTGTTAATTCTGTTGGAACTGTAGCAGAAAATATATTACCACGAGTAGAAATCGCTCTGGATGGTGTCGGAAATCTGGTTGAGGAATTAGTTCCGATTATTATTGATCGAATCCCAGAATTGGCGAATGATGTTCTGCCAGATTTAATACAGTCTGGTGTAAACATGGTTTCATCTATTATAACTGGCTTGAACGAAAATTTACCGGAACTTTTGAGTGGTGGGGCAGAAATTCTTAATACGCTTTCAGAGGGAATTTTATCACTGCTTCCAATACTTGGAGACACTGCCTACGACATAACTATGAAATTAATCGCAGAAATTACGAATAATGCAGATGCTATGTTTAACAGTGGTAGTGAGATATTGCTTAATCTTGTGAATGGTATAGCAGAAAAACTGCCAGATTTATTATCTGCCGGGGTTGCTGCTGTGATATCGCTGGCAATGGCGATAACAGAACCTGGTACACTGACGAATATAATCACGGCTGGTATTAATTTGCTGGTTTCGTTGGTGGATGGAATTTTAAATGCACTTCCAAAATTGTTAGAGGCTGCACCAATTATCATTGCACGGTTGGTATCGGCATTAATTTCAAATGCACCACAGTTATTAAAGGCTGCTGTTCATATCCTTGTAAAATTGGCAGAATTTATGATTACAAACACGGCAAAATTGTTAGCAGCCGTACCGAAATTGTTTACTAGCCTTGTACATTCATTCAAAGAGATGGATTGGGGAAGTATCGGTAAGAATATTATTGATGGAATTTGGAGCGGAATACAAGCGGGCTGGAATTGGTTGACCGGAAATGTAAAAAATCTTGCGACAAATCTGTTTAATGCTGCAAAAGATGCCCTTGGAATCCATTCACCATCGCGTAAGTTTAAATATCTGGGTGAGATGTGTGTTGCTGGTTTTGATGATGGTATACAGGATCTTATGAGCACAGACGGTATTACAAAGAACATTAATGCAAGCATTTCAACGGTAAGTGCTGGAATGTCGGGTGGTAATGGTGCTGGCACCGGATTAGGAAACTATAATCAGACAATTAATGTTAATCAGCAGATTGCAACGCCAGATGAGCTTGCAAGAGCCGTAAGAGTTGAAAGTAAACAGGGATTAATGAGGGGCGCGTATGGATACTAAAGTGTGTATTCGCTTCGTGAGAAGTGATGAGAGAGAATTTTTAATAGATGGAACAGATTGGAAAATTCCATCAAAAGGTTTAGATGGATTTGGTTCATATGAAAACGACATCACCACGGTAGATAATGCCGTGGGAGATGGCGGGATCATTGTCTCTGACAGAATCGCACCGAAGGATAGGACTGTGACGGCTATTTCACGAAATCCATATCTGAATGATGTTTTGAGGAAAAGTGCAATATCATTTTTTAATCCGAAATTCGATTACAAAATGTATATAACGTACATGGGCATTACCAGATGGGTGGAAGGTAAAATTTATAAATTTAGCATTCCGGCTCAAAATGTAAACCGGGCGATGGAAATGAGTATTACATTGTTAAGTCCAAATCCGTTTTTTAAAAGTTATGATAATTTTGGCAAAAATATTGCTTCTGTGGTCGGAATGTGTGGATTTCCATATTTGTGCAGTATAACAAGTGGCACGCCAAAGGGAATCACTGGTGGTAAATTCAATTTTGCTAAAAAAGTGTTGCTCGACAATGATGGAGATGTAGATACCTATTGCAAAGCAGTAATATCAGCAAACGGAGATGTCGTGAATCCTAAAATCATTATTAATGATAATTATGTCAGGGTTCTGGATAATATGAAGGCAAATGATGTTATTATTATTGATTTCACACAGAATCCACCAACGGTAAAAAAGAACGGTGTTAATTTTATAGGACACTGCGATAGAACATCTGCATTTGATGATATGCAGCTTCCGGTTGGTAGTTCTGAAATTTCTTTTGATGCAGACACTGGAAGCAATCTTATGAATGTTTCGATTTATTATAATAAACTTTATGGGGCAATTTAGGAGAAATCATGAAAGGATTTAATACGATCGCACTAGATAAAAATTATCAGATAGTGTCATTAATACGGTCAACAAATTTACAATGGAGCAGGAAATTCCACGAAGCTGGAACGTTCTCCATACAGATTCCGATAGAGCAGTATAATTCGTCAATGAGGTATATTTACACAAAAGACAGACCAGAACTTGGAAAGATAACACAAATAAATTACGTCCGGCAACAGCAGTATAAATATATTCAGTTGAGCGGGTATTTCATGGAAAAAACATTAGACAGACATGTTGTATTTCAGAACGGTGCATCAAATGTGATAAATGCTCCTTCTTGGCCATTTCAGAGTGGAAAAGCAGAGGATGTGGCATATGCCTTTTTCAATGCCTTTAAAAAGTTAACTACCGCAAGTGCAAGTTCTAATCTAAATATTATTTCAGGTATATCGCTTGGAAGAGGAAAAGATTCTGTGCATTATCGCAACGGAGAATTACTCGGATGGAAGATCTATGACATCTTAAAACCATCAGGTATGTCTTATAGAGTACTTTACGATTTCGTGGAAAGTAATAAAAAATTTGAAGTATGGAGTGGCTTTGACCGGACGGAAAATAATGCAGATGGAAATAATCCGATTATTTTTTCAACAAAATACGGAAATATAAAGAACCCAAATATTTTGATTGATGATACAGAATACAAAAATGCCTGCCTAAATACAAATGAACAAACAGATAATGATGTTACTACTTATGTTTCGAGAGCTACTTTCAATGCTGCGTCTGGTGATGATGAGTATTGGTTTTTGTCAAATAGTTCCACGTTAAATAGAAATGAGTATACAAGCAGCGACTTGGCTGTTGCTATGGATAATGAGGCACTAAATGCATTAACCGGATATCCTAAAATTATTAATGTTGAATTTGACGCAATGGAGAGTAGTTACGAATACAGAACAGATTTTGATTTAGGAGATTTGTGCAGCATAGAAATTCCGGAAATGGATTTGTCGGCTCAAGCCAGATTAATTGGCTGTTATGAGGTTATGAAATCTGGACAGTGGAGCATGACAATGGAATTTGGTACACCAATAATTTTAAAAAGATAGAGGAGGACAAAAATTATGATAGGATTTCCTTTTGATTCACATGTCACATTTGAGAGTGATGGAACACCGGTGTATGATCGTGCGATTACGTCCGCACCACTCAGAAAACTGATAGCCAAATTATTAACGGATGGCATTTTACCAAACCCATCTACCAATCTGCAAGTCGAAGCAGGTAGTGGAATGAATGTTGTTGTTAATCCTGGTTTTGCAATTTGTGCAGGAGGGTTGAAACTGGAAGAAAATCAGCGGACGCTTGCAATTCAGGCAGCAGATTCTAATTATGATCGAATTGATACTGTAGTCTTAAGATGGAACGATAATGATTCGGAGAGAATCTGTGATTTATATATTGTAGAGGGCATACCTGCAGCAAGTCCTTTAAGACCAGAGCTTACAAGAACAGAATCAATTTGGGAATTAGGATTAGCAGATTTATTTATAAATAAAAATTCTTCCGCTATTTCCAATCAGAGAATTACGGACACACGTTATGAATCTGCAAGATGCGGAATTATATCGGCAATCAGCGAATTTGATACAACAACATTATACCAGCAAGTGCAAGCTGATCTTGCCGGATTTAAAGCATCGGAGCAGGCAGATTTTATAACATGGTTCAATGATATAAAAGGTCAGTTATCTGAGGATGCAGCCGGAAATTTACAAAAGCAGATCGGAACGTTGGAATCTTTAAAAACAGAAGTGAAAACTAATCTTGTCAATGCTTTGAATTGGGTTGTTGATAAAACGTCCGGTGTTATTGCGAAGCTTGGAAGTGCGGATATATCAAAAATCGGGGACGGTACCGTGACTGGAGCGATAGTTAATAATAAAGAAGCGATAGAGGATGTCACCCAGAGTTTAACTAACATAAATAAATCTAAGAAAACATATCTCAAATTAGTCCTGCCAAACGTTGCGGCAGATGCAAAAACCGTCTGCGATTATATAAATAAAAATTATCTACTGGGACAATTATCTCCTGCAACTACAGTTGATTTTGATGTAGTTGCCTCAAACGCAGATTGGTTTACGGGTACTTTGTCCACGGATTCGACTGCATTAGTAGCCGGAAGGACTGTTTGGGGGATTGTACAGCAACGTACCTCATCAGTAAAAAACAGTACTTTATATAAATACTTTGCAAGTGGAACAGGAGGTGCTGGTTCAGTATCCCCTTTTAAATCATATGACCAAGGCTATGCGCAAGGCGTGACGGATGCGGATAACCGTGCTAATGCAAACAGCACTAATTACAAAACTGGGTATAATAATGGGTATAATGCCGGAAAATCTGATGGAGCATTAACAGGCGTGAGTGGTTGCTGCATTGCAGGATGGCGGTCAATTGATGCTTATAGTAATAATCAATGGGTAAGCGGCTGGACTGGTGTTAATCCTAATTATTTTACAGTAAACGGTTATGGCATAGTTCCGAAACGTAACTTTACAGCAACCGTCTACTGGCAGGGATATAATAAACGTGACATTGATTTTTACTCAAATGGCGTCATGGGACATAGAGATAATGGTACTAGCATGAATGGTGTCAAAATGAATTTTTACGCTGGCACGCAATGCGGCTTTAAAACTAATGATAGTGGCGGCGGATCGTTAGGAGCTGGTTTTATTGTTCTTAATTAATCCCCATTTTATAAGAAAAAGCTGACATTAACTAAATCTCCACCATTCATTAGAACCGTATTTAATATATGTTCTTACGCCAGTAGTGTCAACTTCATAACGTACATGTACCCACCCCATATTAAAAATCATATAACCAATAAGGCTATTATCAATTAAAAATCCAACAGAGTAATCATCTCTAGTATCAGTGCTAGACGATAACACATAAAATGTCATTTTATCAGTTAAACTCTGGTTTCAGTGATGCAACATGGTAAAATAAAAAGAGCCGGATAATTCCGGCTCGTATAACACGATGGGAGGAGAAAAGTCATCTGGGAAGGTATTTTTTAAATCAATTTCGTAGATGACTCTCTCAAAAAAATTATAAGGTAATAATTTGCAAATGTAAATTCAGATAATCAGTACATTTTCTTAAAATCACAGAATTACGATTTAAAATATTTGCTTTATATGAATTGTGGTGTATAATAATAGCAACAAAATAAAGCAGTGCCGTGCGCCGAATGATTAGTCTATCAGATTAATTGTCCGGCGCTTTTTGCGTTGCAAAATGGCACAAATACAAGGCTTGGTAGATTTATAATGGTTTTATAAAGAAAGAGGGAGGTTGGTCGTTTGGAATCGATTATATCGGCATTGGTAGCAGGAGGATTAGCGTTAATCGGAACGGTACTCACAGTCAGTTCAGGGCAGAAAAAAACAGAACAGAAGCTTCAGACAGCACAGGCAGTCACAGACTGTAAGATTGATGAACTGACGCGCGAGGTACGCTTGCATAATAATTTTGCGCAACGTGTTCCAGTTATCGAAGAACAGGTAAAAGTTATCAATCATCGCATTGCAGATTTAGAGGGAGGAAAATAATATGTTAAAAAATTCGGTATTTAAACCATCAGTAAGCACACAAAAATGGGCGAAAGCCGCAGGAATCAGATCAATTAAGACGATGGCGCAGACAGCGGTAGCAGTAATCGGTACTGGAGCAGTGATTTCAGCAGTGGATTGGAAGATGGTAGTATCATCCGCAATTGTAGCCGGTATCGTATCATGGCTTACATCCTTGGCAGGAATTCCAGAAGTAGAGGAGGAGTAATTATATGGCAAATAGAAAAATTGGACAGGCAGGTCTTAATCTGATTAAGCAGTTCGAGGGCTGCCGCTTGTCTGCTTATCAGTGTGCCGCAGGGGTATGGACTATTGGTTATGGACATACCGCCGGAGTAAAAAAAGGTATGACAATCACGCAGGCACAGGCAGATGCATATTTAAAGCAGGATATTATAAAGTTTGAGGGATATGTTAATAGTCCCGCATATGTGCCAATCACCGCAAATCTCAATCAGAATCAGTTTGACGCGCTGGTATCGTTTGCATTTAATTGTGGAGCTGGCAACCTTAAAAAGCTTTGTGCAGGTAGAAACGCATCACAGATTGCTGCAGCAATGCCACAGTACTGTAAAGCAAATGGTAAAGTGCTTGCAGGACTTAAAAGACGCAGATCAGCAGAGCAGGCTTTATTTAATAAAGCAGTGGCAGCAACAAATACATCAAAATCAGAAAGCGAGGATTACAATATGACTACGATCAGAAAAGGCAGTAAAGGAAATGTGGTTAAGGTATGGCAGATCATCATTGGTGCGACAGCAGACGGCAATTTCGGCAGAGGTACGGAAGCATCGACCAAGACATGGCAGAGGAGCCACGGATTGACAGCGGATGGAATTGTTGGAAAGAATACATGGAAAGTAGGTCTTGAATCATTATAAAACCATAGCCGGTAGAGTTTATCTGCCGGCTATTTTTAAAGTAGAAAGAAACATGTTCAATTTCGTGTTGCATTTCGTGTTGCATCGTGTTGCATTTTATATACTTCTATGGCAAATTTGCCACTTTATAAGCAAATAAAAAAATGCTCAAAACACAGTAAAATCAATGGTTACAGTAAAACCTAGGTTTGATAAGAATGCATTCATTATAGTTCGATTCTCTCATCCCCTGCTGATGAAGCCTTGATTTTTCAAGGCTTCATTTTTTACGTATCATATTTTTTTGTGTAATCCGTGAAAACTATTTAGAAATTATTTATATAATTTAGATTTTTTAATAAAAATCTCTCATATGAATTGACATTATTATACAAAATATCTACAATAAAATAGAATAATAAAACAAAGGAGAGTTTAGAGTTATGATTCAACAGAGAAACATTGCAGTATGTATTATTTTATCCATCGTTACATGTGGTATTTACGGTATTTATTGGTTTATCGTTCTTTCTAATGATACCAATACAGTATCCAATGCGGAGAATGCCACATCCGGAGGAGTTGCTTTTGTTTTAAGCCTGATTACCTGTAACATTTACGGTTTATACTGGGCTTACAAGCAGGGAGAGAAGATCGACAAGGCAAAAACTGACAGAGGCATCCCATCAAGCAATAGCGGAGTTATATATTTAATTTTATGCTTTGTTGGATTAGGAATTGTTGCAGAAGCATTAATGCAGAATGAATTGAATAGCCTTGCATAAGGGTTAGAAAAATAATAAATCCCTGATAGTCTGGCAGAACGTCAGATTGTCAGGGATTTATTATTATGCCGTTTGTTGGAAGTTCAGGGAGCGTATGTGTGAACAGGCGTAAAATATAAATGCCAAAGACAACGATACCGAGCAGACAAGTGATGAACGTCAGATAAGGCGGCTTTTTTTCAAATATATATTTATAAATCCAAAGATAAAGAAAGTATGGGATCAGAAGAAAGATGCAGGGGTTCATCTGAAAAGCAGTTGAAAAATGGGCTGTGAGAAAACTGATCCCAGCCCGCGTGAGACCACAGGCAGGACATGGAAAGCCAAATAAAATAGCAATTGGACAGACAGAGTGAAAGAGATATTGAGTAACGCTCATGTATATAATAATACAAAGGATTGCAATGCGATTATGGTATAGATCGGATAAAAAATTTTTAATTCCTTTTAAAATGAACATATGATCTCCAAAATATAAAAAACGATAGACAAATTATAAGTAGTACTCTGATTCATCATAAATGAGGGGCAAAATATCTCTTGACCCTCATATCATAATATAACATGAATGGATATTTAAGGCAAAATTGTATGTGATTTTATACATCGGGAAACTAAATGAACAAAATTAGTTTCTTTAAAATATGTGCAAATTGAATAAAAAAATCGATAATGGAAAATAATAGTAGTAAAAATAGATAGTGTAGTTTTTTAAGAGACGTGAAACCGGAAAAATTAGTTCCTTATCTCCGGAATTTTACAAAAAAAATGATGAAAAATGACGGAAAATGGCGGAATTTGAAGCAATGACGGAAAATTGACAAATGAAGAAAATGATGTCATAATGCGTTTCTGAAATAGGAAGTAAGTGTTTTTGATAAGAAAGAAAGGATGTTTAAAATGATTGAAAGAAAAATCAGATTGACTGACACAGAAGAGGTTAAGGATTTTGTAAGAGCTGCCGGAAAATGTGATTTTGATATTGACGTCTGTTATAATAGAGCAGTAATTGATGCAAAGTCGTTACTTGGCATGCTGTATCTGGGAATCTGCAAAGATCTTGTTGTAAAATATGGCGAACAGGATGAATGTTTTGAACATATAATGAACAAATATGCGGTTGCATAACTTCCGCTGTTATTAATTTCACTCATAAGTGATGTGTTCCGGCATAAGAAAAGGACTATGTGGACAAAGGTATATTTGAAATCTTTGTCTGCATGGTCTTTTTCTTTTTTTCTATCAGAAAATCAGTTATAATGGACAGTATGAGCAAAGAGAAAAAAGGGAAAGAGACAGAAAATCAAATAGAAGAAAAAAGAAGCCAGATCAAGATCTCAGTGCGTAATCTTGTGGAATTTATTTTCCGGGAGGGAGATATTGACAACCGGCATGGTCAGTCTGTTTCACCGGAAGCAATGTTAGCAGGAAGCAGAATGCACCGCAGGATCCAGAAGCGGATGGGCAGCGATTATCATGCAGAAGTGCCGCTGAAATTAGTGATCGGGGAAGAAAATTATGATCTTGTATTAGAGGGAAGAGCGGATGGAATCCAGATCACTTCGGAATCAGAACGCGAGATTGATTATTCCAGTAATTTCAATTCCATGACAATTGAGGAGGATATGAAGGTTGTCATTGATGAGATCAAGGGGGTATATCTGAAGCTAGAGCAGTTAGCAGAACCGGTCAGGGTCCATAAGGCACAGGCAATGTGTTATGCGTATATTTTTGCATTGCAGCATGGAATAGAACATATCGGCATTCAGATGACCTATGTAAATCTTGATACGGAGGAGATCAAATATTTTCACGAAGATTTTGCATTTTCAGCTTTAGAAGAATGGTTTGATGAGCTGATCAGGGCTTATAAGAAATGGTCAGATTTTCAGTATGCATGGCGGATCCTGCGGCAGGAATCCATACAGAAACTGCAGTTTCCATTTCCTTACCGGAAAGGGCAGAAGGAGCTCGCTGCCGGAGTGTACCGCACGATAAAACGGAAGAAGAATCTGTTTATCCAGGCGCCGACCGGAGTTGGAAAGACGATTTCCACTGTTTTTCCGGCGGTGAAAGCGGTGGGAGAAAATCTTGGAGACCGCATCTTTTATCTGACGGCAAAGACGATCACAGGAACGGTGGCACGGGAAGCGTTTGAATTATTGCGCAAGGGCGGATATCAGGCAAAGATTATCCAGATCACGGCAAAAGAAAAACTTTGTATGTGTGATGAGATGGAGTGTAATCCGGTACACTGTCCATATGCAAAAGGACATTATGACAGGGTAAACGATGCTGTTTTTCAGTTGCTTTTGCAGGAAGATGTCTTTTCCAGGGAAGTGTTGTTAGAGCAGGCAGAAAAGTATCAGGTCTGTCCGTTTGAAATGAGTCTGGACGTGGCATCCTGGGTGGATGATATTATCTGTGATTATAATTATGTGTTTGACCCGAATGTGTACCTGAAACGTTTTTTTGCAGAGGGAATCCGGGGAGATTATATTTTCCTTGTGGATGAGGCTCATAATCTGGTGGAGCGCAGCAGAGAGATGTACAGTGCGGAGATTTATAAGGAAGATTTTCTGGCGGTAAAGAAGATTGTAAAGCGTTACCGACCGGGACTTGAGCAGCAATTTAACCACTGTAACCGTATTTTGCTGGAATATAAAAGAGAGTGCGAAAAGTATAAGGTTTATGACAACATTGGAAATCTGATGTTTTACCTAATGAAGCTTGCGTCAGAACTGGATGAGTTTTTACAGCGCAGCACAGAGTTCCCGGAGCGGAAAGAAGTCAGTGAGTTTTATTTTGGTTTGCGCAATTTTATTAATATTTATGAGCGTGTGGATGAGCATTATGTGATTTACACAGAGCATATGGAAGATGAGCGCTTTAAGATGAAACTTTATTGCGTTGATCCTTCGCTGAATCTGCAGGAATGCATCGACAGAGGAAATTCAGCCATCTTTTTTTCTGCTACCTTTTTGCCGATCCAATATTATAAAAATCTGTTATCCACGAAGAAAGATAACTATGCGGTCTATGCGGAGACAGCCTTTTCGGAGGAGCAGAGTCTGTTACTTATGGGAAGCGACGTCAGCAGCCGGTATACAAGGAGAAACCAAAGTGAGTTTGAACGGATCGCACAATATATCCAAAAGACCGGGCTTGCAAAGAAAGGAAATTATATGGTTTTCTTTCCATCTTATAAAATGATGCAGCAGGTCTATGAGGTATTTCAGGAGCTGGATGGAGGTACCGTGGAGGCTATCATTCAGGAGCCGGGAATGAATGAGGAAAAAAGAGAGGAATTTCTGGCTGAATTTTTGGCAGAGCGGGAAAAAACATTGATTGCATTTTGTGTGATGGGTGGAATTTTTGGTGAGGGGATCGATCTGAAAAAGGAGCAGCTGATCGGTGCCATCATTGTCGGAACAGGACTTCCACAGATCAGTAACGAGCGGGAAATACTGATGGATTATTATGAAAAAAGAATGGGCGAAGGCTTCGATTATGCCTACCGTTATCCGGGTATGAATAAGGTATTGCAGGCTGCAGGGCGCGTGATACGGACGATAGATGACGTGGGTGTGATCGAACTTTTGGATGAGCGTTTTTTACAGAGCGATTACCGGAATCTTTTCCCAAAAGAGTGGGAGAAACGTCTGGTGTGTACGGTTGACAGTGTAGATTCTTATTTGGAAAAATTCTGGAAAGAAAAACAATAGAATTTAAAAGGGCATATCAATATCAGGTTCCGAAAAACAGCATGGATATTGATATGCCTTTTTGTTTTATTTTAGACAGAATTGATATAGTGTTTTAGCGGTAATCACCCATGTAGAACAATGCAATGGTACCAGGACCGGAATGTGCACCGATGGTTGGTCCGATATGATTGATCAAAAAGTTTTCAATGCCAAGTCTCTTTTTAATAAGTTCTGCGACAAACTGGGCATCCTCTAAGGAATCTCCGTGCGAAATGAACACGATGTCGTTTTTGTCACGCCATGCACCGATCTGTTTTTCCATACTGTCAACGAGGGCAATCAGTGATTTTTTCCGGCCGCGGACCTTGGAAAGCGGGATGAGGTGACCTTCGTTATCCACATGGAGGATCGGTTTTAGGTTGATCATGCTTCCGACTACGGCAGCGGTTTTGGATACACGTCCGCCGCGATAGAGATGGAAAAGATCATCTACGGTAAAGTTATGTACGACATGCAGTTTATTTTCTTCTAACCATGCAGCAATCGCGTCAATACTTTTTCCTTCTTCTTTCATCATGACTGCCTTGTGTACAAAAAGTCCCTCTCCCATGCTGGCGCAGAGAGAGTCGATCACGATGATTTTGTTGTCGGGATACTTTTCGGCAAGGTTCATAGCAGCCAGACGGCAGCTGTTATAAGTACCACTCAGACCGGAAGAAAATGCAATGTGCAGGATGTCGACATCCTGTGTTTTGATAATATTTTCAAAAAGATTTTCTGCTTCCTCAGGATTTGCCTGTGAGGTCGTTGGAAGAGAACCATTGCGCATCATGGCATAGAATTCTTTTTCCGGAAGGGAATGTTCCCAGGTGTAAGTCTGGTTTTCAATCGTATATGGAAGAGACATCATGCCGAGATGATGTTCGTTGACATAACTTGCAGGAAGATCCGTCGTGGTGTCTGTTGTTATAATAAAGTCTTTCATAAAACCTCCTTGTTTTGCGATTATCTGATACCATTATATAAGATTCTATGGAGAAAGAAAAGAAAATCATGCAAATTCTAAAATATTTATAAATTTCCAAAAGATAGTTTACTTTTTGAAAAAAAGAAAGTATGATAATCACATCTTTTTTATCAAATAAGTGTTAGTTATCGAGGAATATCCCTGCAGATTTTTAGGAGGCAGGAATTTTGAGCAAGCAGAAGATAATTGGCATTTTTGGCTGTGAACAGACGGATTTATGTATCTATCTGGCCAGCATCTTAGAGAATATGAAGAACAGTGTTCTCGTCATTGACAATTCATTTGAGCAGAAAATGCGATTTTGCATCCCAAGACCAAATGAAAAAATGAATATGATCACTTATAAAAATGTGGATTACACAACACTTTGTGAGCGCAGTCTGTGGAAAACAGAAGGTTATGACTATGTCATTGTAAATTTAGGCAGCTGGCCGGACGAGAAAAGTGTCACGGATTGTGATGAATTGATCTGTGCGTTAAATTGTGAGAAGTGCGAGATTGAAAAGTACCGGGAATTTATTTTACATATCGAGCATCCGGTCAGTGTTTTATTCCGGGATTTTTGCAAAAGTTATATGAGCGCAGGAGGAATTAGAAAACTTTTTGTAGATGAAAACTGTTTTGTATTAGAACAGTTGTTTTTACCTTTTTCCGAGGCGGATGAGTGCAGCAGGCTGATGATGCAGTTTGAGGGATATCGGAATTTTGCAAATTTATCAAAGGAGTTTGAAAAGGTATTATTCCACTTGTGCAGGAATATTTCAGAGCAGGATTATAAAGAGGTTTTGATGGGCGTCCGCCGTGCAAAAAGGGGGGAATGCTTTTGAAAATTGTATTCTGGAGTGAAGAGGCGGCGTGTGGAACAACATCGAATATGATCGCAACAGCAAGTATGATCGCTGCGAAGCATAACTGCCGCATAGCAATGCTGTCAGCGGAAAAGAATGTGCATGATCTTGTCGGAAATTTTGCCAGACCGGACTCTGCGACTGTGAATGAAGAATGTTCGTATTATGTATTAGAAGGATTGGATTATCTGTTGATGGCAGGGAAATACGGCAGTCTTACGGAACATCATTTGGAGGAGGCTTTACAGCCGGTTGTGGATGGAAAACTTTTCTGCCTTCCGCAGGGGAAGCGTATGCTCTGTGATTTTTATCCGAAGGAGACAAGAAATGTTTTAAACCAGGTGATCCGTCTGCTGGATGAAAGCATGGATTTTTCTTTTATTGACTGTGGAAGTGAAAGGGATGACTGGACGAAAGAGCAGATGAAACAGGCAGATCTTATTGTTGTCAATTTCAGTCAGACATCCCAGGGGTTAGATCATTTTTTTTCAGGGCATGCAGATGTTTCGGAGAAGGTGGTGTATCTGATCGGAAGTTATCAGAAAGATGCTGTCTATAATAAGAAAAATATCCACAGAATCTATCGGATTGCACCGGAGAAGCTTGGTGTAGTTCCCTATAATCCTGAGTTTGAGATGGCATGCCGGGAGGGGAAATTAGACAGGTATATCCGTGGCAGGAGACTGTTACTTCCGACAGATATGAGGGAAAATTTTTTCACAGAGTTAGAGCATACCGTACAGATGATTTTGGAGCGGTCTGAAAAGAGGGGAGGCGGGCAGGTTGTCAGTGGAAGAGACAGGCAGTCTAAAACTGTTTGAAGGAAAACAGCAGGAAATTACAAGACAGGAACTTGTGGAGCGGGTGAGTGAACATGTGAACCGCATTCTGCGCAGAAATCTGTATGAATTAAAACTGGACGAAAGACAGACATTTCGGCTTTTAAGGCAGAAGGAGGAACTCCGCAGATATTTAAAAGAAGCCGGAAACGGAAATTTACAGGTAAAAGAGTATTTGATTTCTTTTATTCAGGAATTTCTGCTAAACGGAATGAAGATGGATGAAGAGATGATAAAACATACATTTTTCTTTTCGGAAAAAGGCAGCAGGCAGGCGGCGGTCAGATTTGATATCCTGCTGTTTCTGTATAAAGAACAGTATGGCAGCGGAGCAATGGAAAAACTGATCGAGGAACACGGCTTATTGTCAGGAACGGAAAATGTGATCACAGAGGAGCAGATTGAGCATGTTTATGGAGTCTGCGGAAGAAAATTGAAGTTCATTGAGCAGATCGAGCTTTTGAGCAGGAAGATTTATGCTTACTATAAAGGGCTTGGTGCAATCGATGAGCTGCGCGACATGAAGATCGACGGTGTTTCCGGCGGTGTGTCCGGAAAAGAGGGGACGTATCACAGTGCATGGATTTTTTATCATGGAAGAAGTGTCTGGCTGCCGTTTCTGGATTTTGAGCGGGAGGAAGAGATGGAGCGGATTTCCAGAAATCTTTGCAGATATCATCAGCCGGGAGAAATTTCACGAAAGAAAGGATATCTCGTTCATGAGATGGCAGATCATGCCAGAGTTGTAGTTGCCAGACCGGATTTTGCGGAGAACTGGATGTTTTTTATCCGTAAACTCGACAATATCCCGGAAGTCTCGTTACAGCAGCTTGTGACAGGCGGACATGCAGAAATCCCGGTCGAACTTTTAAAATGGCTCATGAAGGGCTGTCAGGTGACGGCGGTCACCGGAATGCAGGGCTGTGGTAAGACAACATTGCTCACTGCGATGGTCGGAGAGATCCCGGAGGAATATACCATCCGTGTATTAGAGCTGGCGTTTGAACTTCATTTGCGGGAACGTTATCAGAATAGAAATATTGTGACATTCCGGGAGACCGCAGGAATGCTCGAACACGGTGGAATCGGCGGACAGGAGGCTCTGGAAGTACAGAAAAAAACAGACGGAGCCGTGAGCATTATAGGTGAGGTCGTCAGTGCGAAAGTGGCATCGTGGATGATCGAGAGCGGACAGACAGGTTCTCTGTTTACGATTTTTACCCACCATGCGAAGAGTACAAGAAGTCTTTTATTATCGCTTCGGAACAGTCTTTTGAAGGAGGGCAGTTTTCAATCGGAGAGAATTGCATTAGAACAGGTGACGGAAGTGGTACGTTTTGATGTGCATCTTCACATGAACAGAGAGGGACAGCGCTATATCGAGAGAATCAGCGAGATCGTGCCTGACACGGAAAGCCCGGAGGGGTACCGGATTGTGGAACTTGTGCGGTTTGATGGAGAACGGTATGTGAAGCTGCATACCATCAGTGAGACAACGCGGGCAGAAATGGTGAAATGGATGACAAAGGAAGAGAAGGAGGCATTTTTCAATGTGGATATTTGAGGGCATTTTGTATGTCATTCTTCTGCTTGTATTTATCCGGTATGACCGCAAAAAACGGCTTTGGAAAAAGACGGTCTCACAGGAGGAGGAATTCGAACATTATCTGTCGGAGTTATCGGTCGCTTACGGAAAACAGAAAAATATTGATGAGGCAGTGGCAGAAGTGGAGGAGACACATAAGATCGCACTTCCAGCAGAACATTCCTATGCACGTATCTATGGTGCAATGTGCGCGATCATCCGGGAGGATGGCGATATACTGGCAGATGGATATTCCGTATTTCAGAGAAATCTGAAGTATCTGAAAGAGGAAATCCGCGAAAATCTCCTGCTCTGCAAGTCGAAAATGCATGGGTTTACAGGGCTTGATGTTCTATCAGTCCTTCCGGTCTGCTTTCTACCACTGGTGAGGCTCTGGGCAATCCGGGTTTCAGATGGGCTGTCGGCTTATTATTATGGCAGCTATGGAATGTTGACAACAGTGCTTTTGTTTGCGGCAACAATTGGGATTTACGGATTTATCCTATGGCTATTTCTGCCGGATGAGGGACAAAAAGACCGGTACCGGTTGGAAAAGTGGCTGTTACAGTTTCCGTGGATGGCATATTTACTTGATGTTTATGTCAGGCGGCATTATACAAAATGTCTGCAAAAAAATGAGCAGATCAAACAGTTGCAGGGATTTGGAAATGTCCGGGCTTTTCTGATGAAAAAGGTCTGTTTTTTTGCAGCTGCATTTCTTGGAAGTGTATTGTTTCTTGCGGTGTATCAGAATGTAGAGCGTTCCCAGATCCTGGCACAGGTAAAGATTCCAGCTTACCAGCTTATGATGCTGCCGGAGAGAGCGCAGGAGCAGGCAAAGAGACAATATCAGGAGCTGGTCGCACAAGTGGTGCCTGAAACGTTTAAAATGGACCAGGAGGCATTTAAAGAGCATCTGGAACAGTTAGCAGTCTGGGAGGAGTTAAAGCAGGAGCTTTCTTTAACAGAAACTGTGCAGGGGACGGAAGAATTTGTGAAGGCACTTTTTCTACAGGTGAGGGCATATCAGGGAATTCGGATTGCCTGGTATCACATTTTATTTATTGTTGTGGTATCAATTCTGGCGTTTCAGATCCCGGAACTTTTTCTGGTGGCAGATCAGTGGAAATCAAGAGAAAAAAGGATGAGTGAATGTCTGAGACTGCAGACGGTAGTGCTTTTGCTCGTTCATTATGAGAAGACAACGGTGGAAGAAATTTTGTCCCAGATGGAGAATTTTGCAGTTCTCTTTCAAAGCCAGATGGCAGAGGCAGTGGATCATTTTTCTTATGACCGGATCAGATCACTTCAAAAATTAAAACAGGAGATCCCGGATGAACCGGTACAGAGAATCTGTGATGCACTGGAGTTTTGCGAGGAACTGCCTGTGGAGGAAGCGTTTTTAAACCTTGAAGACGAGCGCGGATATTTTTTGAAGAAGAATATGGAAGAGTGGAAGAATTATCAGGGAGAATGCATTGCACTGGCAAAAATGGCAGCGTATCTGCCGATGTTTTTACTTATTATATTAAAGCTGGTCGTGCCGTTTGTGGCGGAGGGATTAAGTGAACTTCATGCATACAGCCAAAGCATGACGGGATTTTTTTAGGGAAAAGTGTTATACGAAAATAAATGAAATTAAAATGAAAAAGGAAGGTATCGATCATGGAAAATAGTTTAAAAGGATTAATGCTTGCAGCAGGAATTATCATTACCTGCATTATTATCAGTCTCGGATTTTATATTGCAAGAGAGGCGAGAGATACTGCCTCCGAGGGAACAGGGCAGATCAATCAGCTGCAGGCGGAGTTTACGGATGCGTCCAAAACAATGTATGACGGCACGGAAGTGTCAGGAAGCGAAGTGCTGAATGTCATTCGGAAATTCAGTGATGAGACAATGGGAATTCTTGTACAGACGAATAAAAATAAAACGTACTACAATTATAATTTTGATGTGGATAAGGGAGAACTGGGGAAAGCGTTAGATAACAGTTACAAAAATGCGCAGGATGTGGCAAGTGACAAGTATATCAATCCGACTGCGCGCTTTCAGGGCAGTATCGTAAAGGATGTGAATGGCACGATCATCGGGATCGTGTTCGCACAGGTATAGTATGCAGTGTATCCGGAGAGTACAAAAAGACAGGAGGTCAGCAATGGAAGAAGGATTGCAGGGGTTGTTGATGGGAGCTGTGCTTGTGATGTTTCTGATCGCAATGGAGTCAGCCTTGCAGGCGGTGGACAGCAGTGAAGCGTTGGAACAGACGGTGGAAGAGCGGATGATGGAGCAGAGAACGATTACGGTACAGAGAATTTCAGAAAAAGAGAGTGATGTGTTTGGATGGATGAAATATTTGGAAGAGTGACTGCCATTTTATTTGCAGCAGCGGTGTTTATGGGGATGCCGCTTTTGTACATGAGTGAGCGGGCAAAATCAGCAGAACAGATGTATCTTTTGACGGTCAATACAGAGTTTGTGGACAGCATTTGCAATACCGGTTTTTTGACGATGGAAATGTATCAGCAGTTTTATAAAGAAATATCTGCTGCTTCCGGTATTTATGAGGTGCATATGTATCGGGAGCAGAAAGACATTGTACTGGAGCAGGGAGATTATTCCTATGAGAGCATTTTCTTTGATGAAAAAGATATGTTAGCCGAACTGGAGAAAAATCGTGTGTATGAATTTGAACGTGGGGATTATCTGAAAGTGGCGATCATAAAGAAGAAGGGATGGATGGATTTCGTGGGAAACAGGGATTCTTCGGTCAATGTTTTATATGGAGGCACAGTACGGTATGAAGATTTCTAACTGGTGTATCTTATTTTCGGTACTTTTCTGTGGCATGATATTGTATACAGATCTGCGGTTCCGCTACACGATGGAGGCACAGTATACCATGGAGGAGTACAACCGGATTTTTGACCGGGCAGCAGAGGATGCGCTGACTGATCAGCTGCAGGAGGAGTACTGGGATGGCAGCCTGAAAATAGATGAGGAGAAAGTACAGAACCGATTTTTTGAGCAGACTGCCTATGTGCTGGATCTGACAGGAGAGACAGAAAAGGAAAACTTAAAGGAACTTGTTCTTTTGCGAAAACTGGTAAATGAGAAGGGGAAAAGTTTATCTGTGGAGGAGAGCAGGAGGATTCAGACGCAGATGGAGGACATCACAAATCAAAGGTCAAAGCTTACCGATATGGCATATCTGATGCTGTTCCCGGAAGCGGAACATGAGGAATGGGCACAGAATCTGAAAAATCATGGATTTTACACTTTTCTGGAAATGCCGGATACCGAGCGGTATCCATGGACGAAAATGTTTGATCTCGATGAGATACGTTATGCGCTTAGTGGCGCAGAACTTGTAAAAAAGGAAGAGGACTAAGCCTCTTCCTTTGGTTCAGGTTTTTTGATGTATATTTTTTCAATACGGTTTTTATCCATCTGTTCCACACGGAGCAGTACATCATCATCTGTAATAATGATCTCATTTTTTTCCGGAAGATGATCTAATAAGCCGATCAGATAACCGCCGATAGTGTCATAATCGTCGGATTCAAAATCAAGATCAAGCTTTTCACACAAATCTTCCAGATTTGTAGAACCGAGGACAAGATATTCCCGGTCGCTTAATTTTACGATCGGATCTTCCTCATCGGTATCGTACTCATCACGGATTTCACCCACGATCTCTTCTAAGAGATCTTCGAGAGTGATAAGCCCGGCAGTAGCACCGTACTCATCAAGGACGATGGCAAGGGAAATGGAAGATTTACGCATTTCCATAAAAAGCTCTGCGGTATTTTTATGCTCATATGTAAAATATGGTTCCCGCATAATGTCCTGAATAGAGAAATGTTCCCGGTCTTTATAAAGCAGCAGATCTTTCATGTTGATGATACCGATGACATTATCGGTAGTGTCTTTGTAAACCGGAAGACGTGTAAATTTGTCTTCTTTGAATATTTCAATCAGTTCATCGTAAGTGCAGTCGATATTTGCAAATGTCATATCAATTCGAGGTACCATGACTTCTTTTGCCTGGGCATCACCGAAATCGAATACGTTATTGATCATCTCATGTTCCTCTGATTCAATAACGCCGGTTTCTTTTCCGACATCAACAATGGTTCGCAGTTCTTCTTCGGTCATGGCTTTGTCTTTTGCATTCGGATCAACACGCAGAAGGAATAAGAATGCAATGGAAAGTTTATTTAAAATAAAAATGACCGGAGTGAGAAGTTTCATCAGCCAGTAAATGATGTTGCAATAGGAAAGAGATATTTTTTCTGCATTAATGGCTGCAATTGTTTTTGGAGAAATTTCCCCGAAAATCAAAATCAACAGTGTCAGAATACCGGTTGCGATTCCGGCACCAACACTTCCCCACAAATCCAGAGCAAGAGAAGTTGCAATGGAAGATGCAGAAAGATTGACAATATTGTTTCCGATTAAGATTGCACTTAACATTTTACCGGAGTCATCTGTAACTTTAAGTACGCAAGCCGCACGGGAATTCCCGTCTTCTGCGAGAGAGCGCATACGGATCCGGTTTACGGTCGTAAGTGCAGTCTCCGCAGAAGAAAAAAATGCGGAAAGTAAAAGTAGAATGATCAAAATAATAATCTGAAATATGGAACCCGAGTCCAAAAATATTCACCTCATCTAATAAACTATGATTAAAAAGCGGAAACTATTCTTCGATACTGTAGTTTGGCGCTTCCTTTGTAATGTGAATGTCATGTGGATGACTTTCACGTAATGCTGCAGCAGAGATCTTGACAAACTGACCTTTTTCTTTCAGGTCTTCGATCGTTGGGCAGCCGCAGTAGCCCATACCGGAACGGATACCACCGATCATCTGGAAAACAGTGTCCTCAAGTGTTCCCTTGTAAGCAACACGTCCTTCGACACCCTCTGGTACTAATTTTTTAGCACCCTCCTGGAAGTAACGGTCTTTGCTGCCGTTCTCCATAGCGGCGAGAGATCCCATACCACGGTATACTTTGTATTTTCTTCCCTGATATAATTCAAAAGTACCAGGAGCTTCATCACATCCTGCAAAGAGGCTTCCCATCATACATACGTTAGCACCGGCAGCAAGAGCTTTCGTCATATCACCGGAGTATTTGATACCGCCATCGGCGATAATCGGGATACCGTACTCTTTTGCAGCAGCGTAGCAGTCCATGATAGCTGTGATCTGAGGAACACCAATACCGGCAACAACTCGTGTGGTACAGATAGAACCAGGTCCGATACCAACTTTGACTGCGTCAGCTCCGGCCTTGATCAGGTCACGGGTAGCAGCACCGGTGGCAACGTTTCCTGCGATCACCTGTAAGTCAGGGTAGGCAGCTTTGATTTTCTTGACTGCCTCTAAGATATTGCGGGAATGACCATGTGCAGAGTCAACCACGATCACATCAACGTGGGCTTTTACCAAAGCATCGACACGTTCCATCATATTTCCGGTGATACCAACGCCGGCGCCACAGAGAAGACGGCCGAGATCATCTTTGGCTGAGAGTGGGTATTTGATCTGTTTCTCAATATCCTTAATGGTGATAAGTCCTTTTAAATGGAAGTCCTTGTCTACGATCGGAAGTTTTTCTTTTCTGGCTTTTGCAAGAATTTTCTTTGCTTCGTCTAAAGTGATTCCTTCCGGAGCTGTGATAAGACCTTCAGAGGTCATGCTCTCACTGATTTTTTTTGTGAAATCTGTCTCGAATTTTAAGTCACGGTTTGTGATAATACCAACTAATTTGCCACCCTCACAGATCGGAACGCCGGAGATACGGAACTTTCTCATGAGATCTTCAGCATCCTGTAAAGTGTGTTCCGGAGAAAGGAAAAATGGATCTGTGATAACACCATTCTCTGAACGTTTTACTTTGTCAACTTCCTCTGCCTGTGCCTGAATGGACATGTTCTTGTGGATGATACCGATACCGCCCTGTCGAGCCATGGCGATCGCCATGCGGTGCTCTGTTACAGTATCCATTGCTGCACTCATCATTGGAATATTTAAAACGATTTTTTTTGTAAGATGTGTTGTTAATTCGATCATATTAGGTGTTACTTCTGAATACTGCGGAACTAATAATACGTCATCAAAAGTAATTCCATCACCGATAATTGTACCCATTTTTTAGATCCTCTCTTTCTTCATCATGATGTGTTATTTTAAAATAATTATATATTAAGGTAATTGTTCTGTATCATAGCAAAAAAAATACATAATGTCAATAATATATAAGTATAGATTTATAAAATAAACAAACACATTAGCAAAGCTTATAAAAAAGAAAACAAAGGCTAATAGGAAGAATCATGATAAAGGTATTCACAAATGATTTTCGGTGTGATATGATGAAAAAGGCAACGGGGCTACAAAAGGGGTCACGTTGCCTTTTTTATGTAAATTAGGAAACTTTGTTCTATTTTATGCAAAAGGTGTGTTTGTCAGAAGAAAAACACACACTTATAATAAGGTAAAAATTGGAGTGAGAAAATGGAATTTCGACCATGCATTGACATTCATAACGGAAAGGTAAAGCAGATTGTCGGTGGCAGCTTAAAAGATGAAGGGAATATGGCAGACGAAAATTTTGTTTCCGGACAGGATGCAGTTTTTTATGCAAATCTTTATAAAAAAGAAGGTTTTCGCGGTGGTCATATTATTTTATTAAATGCGAGAGACAGCGAATATTACGAAGCGACAAAGAAACAGGCGATGGGTGCGTTACAGGCGTATCCGGGAGGTCTGCAGGTTGGCGGCGGCATTACGGCTGAAAATGCAGAAGAATTTCTTACAGCAGGAGCAAGTCATGTCATTGTCACGTCTTATGTATTCTGTGATGGAAAGATTCAGATGGATCGATTAAAAAAGCTTCGGAATGCGGTTGGAAAAGAGCATCTGGTTTTAGATTTAAGCTGCAGGAAAAAAGATGGAAAGTATTATATTGTGACAGACCGCTGGCAGAGGTTCACAGAGCAGATGATCACAGAGGATTTGTTAGAGCAGCTTGCAGGTTACTGTGATGAATTTTTAGTACATGCAGTAGATGTGGAGGGAAAGGCAAGTGGCATTGAAGAGGAACTTGTCCGGTTGTTAGGAAGCTGGGGAAAAATTCCGGTGACTTATGCCGGAGGCGTTGGAGATTTTGAAGATCTTGCCAGACTGAAAAAACTGGGAAAAAACATGTTAAATGCTACGATTGGCAGTGCATTGGATCTTTTTGGCGGGACAATGTCCTATGAAAAGGTAAAAGAATTCTGCCGGGAATGACAAAGTAAATAAATATAAATGTTGGAGGATTGGATTATGAGCAAGTACACAAAGCAGGATATTATCCGGATGGTAGAAGATGAGGATGTAGAATTTATCCGTCTGCAGTTTACGGATATGTTTGGCACATTAAAAAATGTGGCAGTCACCTCAAGCCAGTTAGAGAAGGCTTTGAATAATGAATGTATGTTTGATGGATCTTCTATTGAGGGATTTGTGAGAATTGAGGAGTCTGATATGTATCTGTATCCGGATCTTGATACATTCTGCATTTTTCCATGGAGACCACAGCAGGGAAAGGTAGCCAGAATTATCTGTGATATTTATACGGCAGACAGACAGCCTTTTTCCGGTGATCCGAGATATGTTTTAAAGAAGGCGGTCGCTGATGCAGCACAGATGGGATACCAGTTTGATGTGGGACCGGAGTGTGAATTTTTCCTGTTTGATCAGAATAATGAGGGTCAGCCGACAACAGAAAGTAATGAGCGCGCAGGGTATTTTGATCTGGGACCGGTCGATCTTGGGGAAAATGCCAGACGAGACATGGTGCTTACGCTGGAAGATATGGGATTTGAGATTGAAGCTTCGCATCATGAAATGTCACCGGCACAACATGAAATTGATTTCCGTTATGATGAGGCATTGAAAACAGCAGATAACATCATGACATTTAAGCTTGCGGTAAAGACAATCGCAAAGAGGCACGGAATGTTTGCAAGTTTTATGCCAAAGCCAAAGTATGGAATTAATGGTTCCGGAATGCATGTCAATATGTCGCTGGCAAAGGACGGTAAGAATATTTTTGCAGATCCGGAGGGAGAGATGGGACTCAGCAAAGAGGCGTTCTGGTTTATCGGTGGAATTATGAAACATATGAAGGGGATGACAGTGATCACTAATCCGCTGGTCAATTCCTACAAGAGACTTGTTCCTGGGTATGAAGCACCAATTTACATTGCGTGGTCAGCAACGAACCGTAGTCCGCTGATCCGTATTCCGGTTACCAGAGGAGCCGGGACAAGAGTGGAACTTCGTTGTCCTGATCCGGCAGCCAATCCATATCTGGTTTTAGCAGTGTGTCTGGAGGCCGGACTCGACGGAATCCGCAATCAGATCACACCACCGGATGCAGTGACAGAAAATGTATTTGAGATGCAGCTGCAACAGAGAGCAAAGCTTGGAATCGAATCTCTGCCGGGTGATCTCGAACAGGCAGTGGAAGAATTGGAAAAAGATGATTATATCAAGAATGTTTTAGGCGGGCATATCACAGAAAAATATCTGGAAGCAAAGAGAGCAGAATGGGCAGATTATCGTGCGCAGGTAACCGAATGGGAAATCGAAAAATATCTTTATAAAATTTAATCTGAAGCCTGATTAGATTTTGAACAATATTATTGTTGCATTTCCCAAACAGGAGACAGCCCAAAACCTGAAGAAAATTTTGCTACAGAATGGGTTTCATGTGGATGCAGTCTGCTCTACAGGTTCCCAGGCACTGCAGAGTGCCAATGAATTGGGTGGGGGCATTGTCATTTGTGGCTACCGATTTGTGGATATGATGTACACAGAACTGCATGAGTATCTGCCGGATCAATTTGAAATGCTGTTAGTTGCGTCGCCTGCAAATTGCGGGGAGCGTGATCTGGAAAATATTGTCTGTCTGTCGACACCGCTGAAGGTTCACGAATTACTGCAGACTGTTGAAATGATGGATTACACAATCACGAGACGTCGGAAAAAGCAGAGGGAAAAACCAAAGCAGCGCTCAAAAGATGAACAGGAAATGATCGCTGAGGCAAAGGCGCTTTTGATGGAGCGAAATAATATGACAGAAGAGGAAGCACATCGCTATATTCAAAAGCGGAGCATGGATAATGGAACCGATCTGACAGAAACAGCTCAGATGATTCTAAGTTTGCTGCTCGCATAAACTTTTTATCCAATGAAACAGAATACCCCTGACATAAGATAAAATCTTGGCCGGGGGTTTTGTTGTCTGAAAAAACGCTGTGAAGAAAATAAGGTCCGTCAGAAAATGATATTTTTGAGAAAAAATAATTGATTCCTGGTAAACAAAAATGCTTGCAACTGTAACACATCAATGCTATACTAAAGCAAAATTTAAAGGAAAATTGTTATGCTGTAAAAAGAAAAAACAGCGATCATGATGGAGGAAGAGATTATGTTCAAAGTAAATGACAATTATCAGAAGCTTCCGGGAAGCTATCTGTTCAGCACGATTGCAAAAAAAGTAAGTGCATTCAGCCAGGCGAACCCGGATAAAAATATTATCCGTCTCGGCATTGGTGACGTGACACAGCCAATCGCACCGGCGATCATCGATGCAATGCATAAGGCAGTAGATGAAATGGGAGATGCTGCTACTTTTCACGGATATGCACCGGATCTTGGATATGAATTCCTGAGAAGTGCGATCGCGAAAAATGATTATCAGGCAAGAGGATGTGATATCTCTACGGATGAGATTTTTGTTTCAGACGGAGCAAAGAGTGATTCTGGAAATATTCAGGAAATTTTTTCTGTGGATAACCGCATAGCAGTGTGCGATCCTGTATATCCGGTCTATGTAGACTCCAATGTTATGGCAGGAAGAACAGGCGAATATGATGCAAAGACAGAGACATGGAGCAATGTCATTTATATGCCTTGCACGATGGAAAATAATTTTGTGCCGGAACTTCCAAAGGAGACACCAGACATTATTTATCTCTGCCTGCCGAACAACCCGACCGGAACCACCATCACAAAAGACGAGCTTCAGGTGTGGGTAGATTATGCAAACAAAAATGGAGCTGTGATTATTTACGATGCAGCATATGAAGCATATATTTCTGAGGACAATGTAGCGCACACGATTTATGAGTGTGAGGGCGCCAAAACATGTGCGATCGAGCTGAAGAGCTTTTCGAAAAACGCTGGATTTACCGGAGTACGTCTGGGATATACGGTTGTTCCAAAAGAGTTAAAATGCGGCGATGTTTCCTTAAATGCAATGTGGGCAAGACGTCATGGAACGAAGTTCAACGGAGCACCATATATCCAGCAGCGCGCAGGAGAGGCAGTTTATTCAGAAGCCGGAAAAGCACAGTTAAAAGAACAGGTTGCTTATTATATGAATAATGCAAAGACCATCAAACAGGGATTAAAAGATGCCGGATATACTGTATTCGGCGGTGTGAATGCACCATATATCTGGTTAAAGACACCGGGTGAGATGACATCCTGGGAGTTCTTTGATTATCTGTTAGAGAATGCAAATGTTGTTGGTACTCCGGGTTCCGGATTTGGACCAAGCGGTGAGGGATACTTCAGACTGACTGCATTTGGAAGTTATGAGAATACACTGGCTGCGCTGGAGCGCATTAAGAAGATGTAAACCGGAGTTTTACTAGCGTAGAGTCGCAGATTCTGCAGTGCTTTCCTAGGGCATGAAGGGCAGATATAAGCGTCCTTTCACAAGTCAGAATTTTATAGGTTTATGAAAAGAAAAACGGTACAGACGAAATATGATGTTCCTGTTCGCCGGGCATTCCGCTGGGCTTCTGAGCAAAAATTTTGTGAAGCAGAGCTTCACGAAATTTTTAGAATCCCAGCTCCATGGCTCACGAAGGAAATCATATTTGTCTGTACCGTTTTTCTTTCATTTACGCTGTGAATGACTTGTGAGAGGACGCTTATATTTGCCTAGTCAACGTTATGGATTGCACCACAAAATCTGCCATTTACGTTATGGAACTCACGGTTATGGGATGAGTGCCTATATTGGGTTCGGCAGGAGATTCCATTTTGATGAAAAATTCAATGCCGGGAGCATCTCATCTCAAAAAAGCCAATGCAGATCGATGTGCTGGTCAAAAATGAAAAACATGTAAAGCTCAAAAAGAATATCAGGAGGGTCTTCCGGCAGTACAATATCATAGAGTACAAATCACCGGAAGATGGCAGTGGAACAGGAAGACAGCGGCATATACTACCTCATCGGGGATGCCATCTCAATACAGCTTGTCATAGTCCCAAAGCTGTCAAAGGAGCATAACTACTGGCTGAATAATTTAAGGAATGACCTTAAGGCAGGCAGTGAAATCAAAAAAATTACAGAGAGTGGTTTAAAGTCTATTGATAATACAACAATAACTCATTCATCTGTAGGGGATTTTACATATAATCCCAAGACAGGTGCTGTATCTAAAATGAAGGGCGGAGGACATGGACAAGCCAATATTGAGTTTTTAGAAGCTAATGGACTTGAATACAATATTGTAAAAGTATATGATAATGGTGTCAGAGTTGGTGTAATTCGTACAAATGGACGTATTAGTACAATATTTCCCGATGCTGCGTCGCAACCATAAAATATAAGGAGGCATATAATGATTAAGGATATAATGGATGATATAATTTCAGAAAGAAAGAGTAAAAATATTGAAGATGATTATGGTATTCAGAACTGTTGGAATAAAATGATAGATATTTTATCTAAAGATATTAATGAAACAGTTGCATATTTAGAAAATTGTTCTGAAGAAGATATTTATTTTATTAGTGAAGTTTTTGAAGATGTGTCTGAACAGTTGCAAAGTAAAGAATATATTGAATGTTTAAGGAAGTTGGATGATAAATTTCCTAATTTGGACATGACAAAAGATATCGATTTGGTAGAAGAGTATATTTAATCATGCCGTGGGCGGTATAGTGGCAGTGTTTCTCAGGTGGAGATGCAAAGCCGATTAGTGTAATAGGTATTAATGGAAAGGCGGAGGAGCGGTGAGTATGGGAAAAAAGAGAACGCTGGCTATTATACTGTTACTGTGTGTTCTGGGCGGGCTGATAGCTTGTGGCAGAAAAGAAAAAGAAGATGAGTATACCTATACGATTAAACTAAACGATAATGCATCGGGCAGTAAGCAGTTTTCCTCCTGTGGTTATTTGTGGGTTTACTCTGTGACAGATCAGATGTTTACAAAGTACGGGAATGGTGAAATGCCAAGCAGCTGGACGGTGGGGGATACCTATATATTTTTCACAACAGAGCAGAAAAACGGGGGGATGGACAGCAGCTATAAGTTGTGGCGATGTAATAAGGCGACGAATGAGTGTGAGTTTTTTGGGGATATGTCGAGTGATGCGAGACTGAACATTCATGAAAATTATTTATTCCTTG
>ENA-OVFS01000287-OVFS01000287.1-human-gut-metagenome-genome-assembly--contig:-NODE-287-length-59979-cov-10.038966_pt1 | contig 59979 bp, 57 predicted proteins | sample MGYA00237763_ERZ505405 | MGnify/ENA primary metagenome ERZ505405 (study PRJEB26158, sample SAMN06016401) | human gut metagenome | biome: human gut; feature: ankylosing spondylitis patient; material... | reverse complement strand
GCTAGATGCACACAAATCCATTAATTTGTAAAAAGCTTAACTAAGTGACATTGGTACTGAACAGTTACAAAGAAAGTTTAATTGTAAGTGTCGTGCAGAGTCTCGGATCAGCTGTGCTGACCATAAAGGATACAGGACAGCCAGAATGAACTGGGAAAATCGTGTAAAAGAATGAAATCTGTAACTTATATACAGTTTTTTAGCTGTATTATATATCGGAAAATACAGTTAGACAAGTGGGAAATCCAGGCGTATACTAGAATCATAAAGGTGGATCAGGATATCTGAACAGGGAACAGCTGGCTGAGGGAATGGTTCACGAAAGAAAACAGGGAAGAGGTAAACATTATGAAGGTACACACCAGTGAGACGGCTGTTCTGGTCGTGTTCGCGGTGACGCTGATCGGGTGCATCCTTGCGGGAATCCCGATTCTGGCAGCGTTGGCACTTGGATATCTGATCTTTTTCGCGTACACTTTGAGCCGCGGTTATACGGTCAGAGATATTTTCGGGATGTCCTGGAAGGGAATCAAGACGGCGAAAAATATTTTAATTACGTTTTTACTCATCGGGATGCTGACGGCGCTCTGGCGGGCGGCAGGAACGATCCCGGCAATCGTCTCCTACTGCGCAGGGCTTATGAATCCGTCGGTAATGATTTTGATGGCATTCCTTTTAAACTGTCTGGTGTCCGTCCTTACAGGAACAGCATTCGGAACGGCGGCGACCATGGGCGTGATCTGCATGACCATGGCGAAGGCGATGGGGTGCAATGAGATCCTGACGGGCGGCGCGATCCTCTCCGGCGTGTTCTTCGGGGACCGGTGTTCGCCGGTATCCACCAGCGCACTGCTGGTCTCGGAGCTGACCCACACAAATATTTTTGACAATATCCGTCTGATGGTGAGGACGGCCATCGTGCCGCTAATTTTGACCTGTGCCTTTTACGGTGTCTGCGGAATCGCATTTCCGGCGGCGGAAGCCGGAAATTTGTCGCTGACGGAGAGCTTTTCTGGCGTATTCCATCTGGGACTGATCCCAATTCTTCCCGCGGTGGTGATCATGGTATTATCACTTTTCCGGGTACAGGTGCGGATGGCGATGCTGGCAAGTATCATGACGGCACTCGGCGTGTGCCTTTTCTGGCAGCACACGGACCTGTTCCTGATCGTTGAAATTCTGGTCAACGGTTATCAATCTCCGGATCCATCAATCTCGTCCATGATCGACGGCGGCGGAATCATGTCCATGGTGCGGGTGGCACTGATCATCACGATTTCGTCCTCCTATTCGGGTATCTTTGAGGGAACCGGACTTTTAAATGGTTTAAAATCGAAGATGGGCTCGGTGAGCAGAAAAATCACCGTTTTTGGTACGATCCTTATGACGTCCATGGTGGCGGGGATGGTGGCCTGCAACCAGACACTGGCAACGATGCTGGTGGACCAGGTCTGCAAGGATCTGGAGCCGGATCAGCAGAGATTTGCGATAGATATGGAAAACTCGGTAATCGTTACGGCTCCGCTCATTCCGTGGTCCATCGCGGGTGCGGTTCCGCTGGCGTCTGTGTCGGCGCCGCTTGTGTCGATAGGGGCGGCGGTGTTCCTGTATCTGCTTCCAATCTGGCATCTTATTGTGAGAGCCAGGAAGGCTGTTTGATAAATTTTAACTTTTCCAGTTTTGGATGAAAAGGGCAGGGCTGGACAACAGAAATAAACAGGATAGAAAATGTGGATGATCGTCAGGGGAGATAGATTATGAAAACAGCAGAAAAATTAACAGATGAAGCAAATAAGAAAATATGTTCAGGGGAGATACTGCAGAATCTGAAACCAGCGGCAGGGAAAGAATTTTCTGACCTGCCGTGGGAAGAGAGCGAGGATATGAAAGAGATCTGCGATAACTTCCGTATCATTGAAAGGCAGCGGGACCTGTACCGGGAGCGCTGCACCAGACTTCAGAAAGAAAATGAGAATCTTAAGCGATTGCTTGATAAGATCCAGATCGTGGTGTGTCAATATTCTAACTGCTGACTACCTTCAGCCTTTTAGCCGCGGCACCGCCGGTCCTTTTTTGGGACCTGGCGGTGCCGCATTTCACACCCGTGTGTATATTATTTAGCCTTTGTCACGGAAAGAATGGTTCCATCAAAAGCGTCTACTTCATTGACCGTTCCGGTGTAAGTTACAGTAACTTTATCGCCGTCCTTGACTTCGGAGAGACCTTCCGGTTTTTTATCGGCTTCGAAGGTGAACGCGTAATCCTTTCCATCAGCACTTACCGTGAACATGAAATCTTTTATGTCACTGATGGTACCAGTCATTGTAGACTCTTTTGATTCGTCGCTTTTTTCACTGCTGTTTTCGGAAGCTTTGGAATCAGCCTCTTTCTTGCCTTCTGCTTTTTCAGCGGCAGTTGTCTCCTTTTCAGCAGCAGTTGTATTCTCCTTCACAGCAGCCGCTGTTGTCTCAGCCGTTGTAGAAGCAGCGGTTGTTGCAGCAGTTGTGCTCTGGGAAGAGCATGCGGTTGCCAGTGCGATGATACCTGCGATGCAAGTGGTAAGAAGTAATTTCTTTTTCATAATAATTTAAGTCTTCCTTTCTAATATCGAAAATATAAGAGAAAAAACGAAAGATCCAGGTGCTTCAAAGGATCTCTCTCTTTCTTTATGATCCATATTAAATCAAAAAAGTGTGACCAAATTGTCAAAAAAAAATGAAGGAATACGGTCAGATATAAGAGGTTTTGTGAAGAGAATGAAAGAAAAATGACAGAAATGTAAAGAATCTGAACAGCTGAAGAAAAGATCCCGGCGGGAACATGTCCTGCCGGGATCAAGCCTAAGTTTTTTATGAAAGAGAGTTATTATTTCTGGTTCTTCTCGACCTCTGCCTTCTTCATTGCGCGAACCTTTGTGGAAAGACCATAGAGGTTGATGAAGCCGGTAGCGTCATGGTGGTCATAGAGATCACCGGTTGTAAAGGAAGCGATGCTCTCGTTGTATAAGGAATATGGGGAAGTTGTGCCCTGCTTGATGATGTTGCCCTTGTAGAGCTTCATCTTGCACTCACCGGTCACATATTCCTGAGTGGACTCAACGAATGCCTGTAATGCCTCCCGTAACGGGCTGAACCACTTTGCGGAGTAAACGACATCAGCGTACTCGTTGTCGATGTTCTTCTTATATTTTAATGTCTCTTTGTCTAAGATCAGTTCCTCTAACTGCTTGTGAGCTTCGAGAAGGATCGTTCCGCCAGGAGTTTCATAAACACCACGGGACTTCATGCCGACCATACGGTTCTCAACGATATCGGTGATGCCGATTCCGTTCTTTCCGCCGAGCTCATTTAATTTTGTGAGGATCTCGGAGAATTTCATCTTCTCGCCGTTTAATGCAACCGGGAATCCTTTCTCGAAGGAGATAGAGATCTCAGTCTCTTCATCCGGTGCCTTCTCCGGTGTTACGCCGAGTACGAGCATATGATCGTAGTTCGGAGCCTGTGCCGGATCTTCCAGCTCAAGACCTTCATGGCTGATGTGCCAGATGTTGCGGTCACGGCTGTAGCTGTCGTTCTTCTTGAATGGAAGATCGATGTTGTGTTTTGCGCAGTACTCTAATTCTTCCTCACGGGACTGGATATTCCAGGTTCTCCACGGAGCGATGATCTTCATATCCGGAGCAAGGGCCTTGATGCCAAGCTCGAAACGAACCTGATCGTTTCCTTTACCGGTAGCACCGTGGCAGATGGCAACAGCGCCTTCCTTCTTCGCGATATCAACGAGGATCTTCGCGATCAGCGGGCGGGCCATTGCGGTACCGAGGAGATACTTGTTCTCATATGTAGCGTTTGCTTTTACGCACGGAGCGATGTACTCGTCGCAGAATTCATCGACAACATGCTCGATATATAATTTGGAAGCTCCGCAGTATTTTGCTCTCTCTTCCAGACCATCTAACTCATTTCCCTGTCCTACGTCGATGCAGACGCAGACTACATCGTAATCATAATTTTCTTTTAACCACGGAATCAGAACTGTTGTGTCGAGTCCGCCGGAATATGCTAAAATAACTTTCTCTTTCATAATTGTTATCCTCCGATCTGTTTCAGACGTTGTTTTCTTTATGCTTCATAAATATACATCCGAACATGCATAATGTCAAGCGTAAAATGCATTTTTATGAAATAAAGTGCATATTATACATAAACAATGCATAAATTGGGAGAGGCGGGAGGAGAAAGATATGTGCCGGCGGGGTAACTGTTCAGTAGGTCTGCGCACTTGCTGCGCTGACCGTAAGAAAACATAGGCTGGAAGGCAAAAATCCCATCAGCGAAGCTGATCTGGAATGGATTTTTGCACGTAACTATGAAGGTACTGAATAGTTACCCGGCGGGGAAAATGAAAAGGATCTGGTGGTGGAAAAGCAGAGGGAGAGAGCGGCGGACAGGAAATGAAATCAGGGCGGATGTCAGAATGAAAATCATATAGAGATGGTAGGAAATATAGAGTCAGGATTGACAAGCACTGTGAAATCATGGATAATAGGTTTCAAGACTGCGCCAGCCGCCTGCCATATTGTATGGAAGGATATGGCAGTATCAGAAGACCGGGATAGCTGCGCAGAGAGTAAATATGGAAGGAAACGTGTTCATGGAACAGTGGAACGAATACCTGGAAGCCCTGGCATCCAAGGCACCGACTCCGGGGGGCGGAAGTGCGGCGGCAGTTTACGGCGCCATCGGAACGGCTCTCGGTGAGATGGTGGGGAACCTGACTTCGGGAAAGAAGAAGTTTGCGATATATGAGGAAGATGTCCAGAAGATCCTTGCGAGACTTGGCGGGGCGAGAATGGATTTTATCCGGCTTGAGAAGGCGGACGAGCAGGCGTTTCAGCCACTCTCGGAGGTTTACCGCATGAAGGCGGAGACGAAGGAAGAGAAGACGGAAAAGGAAGAGCGGATGGAAGAATGCCTGAAGGCTGCGGCGAAGGTCCCGATGGAAGTCATGGAGCGGGCGGTCAGCGTGATGGACGATATCGAGTTTCTGGCGCTCCACGGAAGCCGGCTTGCGGTGAGTGACGCGGGTGTCGGGATTCAGGGGATCCGGTCAGCACTTCTCGGAGCGGTCATGAGCGTGTATATCAATACGAAGATGATGAAGGACCGAGAGTATGCCGAGGAGATGAACAGCCAGGCGGAGCTTCTTATAAGGAAGGGAACGGAACAGGCAGACCGGATCTATGGGATTGTATTAAAGGCGGTAAGAGGATGATCACATTAAAAGGTGCAGAGGTTTCTGCGAAAATCAAGGAACAGGTTCTCGCGATGAACGGGAAATTAGGAGGATATGTGCCGACAGCGGCTATCGTCCGCATTGGCGAGCGGCCGGATGATCTCTCCTACGAGAGAAATGTCATGAAACGTATTGCGGCATATGGAATGGAGACAAAGTCATATGTGTATCCGGCGGATATCACAGAGGAGGAGTTCTTTGCGGAGTTCCAGAAGATCAATGATGACGAGGCCATCGACGGAATTCTGTTATTTCGCCCGCTGCCGAAGTATATCAATGAAAAACGTGCGGAGCAGATGATCCGGCCGGAGAAGGACCTCGACGGAATCTGTGCAGTGAATACGGCGAAGGTGTTTGCAGGAGAGAAGGACGGTTTTGCTCCGTGTACGGCTGAGGCGGTCATTGAGATGTTAAAGGCATTTGATATTCCAATGGAAGGAAAGCGCGCGGTGATCGTCGGACGCAGCATGGTCGTTGGACGTCCGCTGTCCATGTTGATGTTGAAGGAAAACGCGACGGTGACTGTGTGCCATACAAAGACGAAGGACTTAAAGGCAGTCTGCCGGGAAGCGGACATTCTCGTCGCGGCGGCAGGTAAGGCGAAGATGTTAGACGCGTCCTTCTTAAAGGAAGGAGCTGTGCTGATCGACGTTGGAATCAACGTGGATGAGAACGGAAAGCTCTGCGGCGACGTCCTCTGGGAAGGTCTGGAAGAAAAAGCCTCCGCGGCGACCCCGGTCCCGGGCGGCGTCGGAGCTGTGACGACGGCTGTACTGGCGAAGCATCTGGCGATGGCGGCGGAGAGAAAGGTGAATCGGTAAATTTTCTGAATTTTTCGGGAAAGAGCATAAATAAAGGATTTTTCGAACAGGGTCCCCGGCGGGTATAGCCGGGGATTTTTATGTAACAGGAAATTCCGAGGAATTCCCCGTTACATAAAAAGGCACTGACGTGCCAAAGCTGCACACTCGCGCGAAGATGTAGATAGTCGCAAGCGACCGCGCGAGGTGCGAGAATGTGCCAAAGCACATTCTTATTTAGACAGATAAAGAAGGCAGAGTTATCATTTTATTTGATGAAGTTAGCCACCTCTAATTATGCATTAAGCATGATTCTTACAAGGCGTGCGGTGCTGTCAATGATGCCGCAATATTACCTTTGGGAGATAAAAAAGAAATTAAAAATATGTTCGTATTCAGAAGAAAATATGGAATAGTCAGGCCGTATAAAAACCTCCTGACTATGGAATCCTAAGGGAAACATGGTTTCAGGAGGTTTTTTATGTGGGGAATTTTGGTGGCATTGCTTTCTGGGGCGCTTATGAGCCTGCAGGGGATCTTTAATACGGAGGTGACGAAGCAGAGCAGTATCTGGGCGGCGGCAGGATGGGTGCAGCTGACGGCGTTTCTGACATGTGTGGTTCTCTACTTTTTTACCGGGCGTGGGGAGATCTGGGGGATGTTCTCCATCGACCGGAAATATATGCTTCTCGGCGGTGTCATGGGCGCGTTCATCACCTGGACCGTGATAAAAAGCATGGACGGTCTGGGACCGGCTAAGGCGACGCTGCTCATTGTTGTGACCCAGATATTAGTCTCCTATATTGCTGAGGTATTTGGGCTTTTCGGCGTCGAGAAAGCAGCATTTGAGTGGCGGAAGCTTATTGGTGCGGCGCTGGCGATTGCGGGGATCGTTGTGTTTCGGTGGTAGCGCGGCGCAGGGCGTCTTGAAAATGGGCGAAGGTATCTGTGGTGGCAGCCGTTTCTACGAGATCTATGCGCTCGTCAGAGGTGAGGTATCTAATTGTGGGTGAGGCGAGTTCTCCTGCCTTTTTGCCGAAGCGCGAGACAATGATTTTCATGAGCATTTTATAGCTAGTTTCATCATTGCCTTGGGATATACCCTGAGAGAGGCCCTGAGAGAGGCCCTGGGAGAGACCCTGGGATATACCCTTTGCTTCCCTTTCTGCTAACCAAATATCTATCGCTTTGCACATATTTATCTTTCCTCCTCTTGTCTGCATCATACGGGGTTCTAGTAAAGTCGACATACTCGTATGAGTGGCAATCATTTCATATGCATCTTTATCTAACATTTGATATTCTGATGTATTCAACAACTTTTTTAGATACGTCTTATCATCAGAATACCGGATAAAATCAAATACCTGCCTGATATCCGTCTTAAAAACATCGGTATTCTGTAAATGCCGGACATCCACAAGATGAATCCGGTAATTCTGAATCAAAGGATGAAATTCTTCCGGAATCCCGGAAAAATCGATCATTCCGTGAAGGTCGACGGATCCATCCCAGGGAAGCTCGCCATAGTAGAGAACGATGATGATTGAAGGATGGAGATGACTCTCTTTGGAAAAACTGTAAAGATATTCTCCAGGATTCTGTTTGATGTCGGCATTTCGAACTGCGCGGCGTATCATTGCGGCCTGGCGCTCATATTCACCGGCTTCATAGGTCATACAGCGAAGCGGCAGTGAGTAATCGATGGTCTGCTGGTTTTCAATACCGATGACAAGAAAATTTACGCCAAAGGATGCTTTTTTAACCAGATCACGAAGCTTTACACGTCGTCGGTTCTTTGATTTGTGGATTGCCGGATCGTTCCAGATCCCGGTCTGGGTGTCCAGATCCTGCAGGTCTTCTTTTCGGACAACCGGTCTGCCCTGGCAGATGAGTCCATTGATCAGGTCAGCGTAGCGCTCATCGTCGGAAAAGAACTTTTTGTCACTGATGTCCGCACTTGGAATTGTGCTCAAGTTCATACCTCCTTTGCGCAGGAGTCAGAACATGCAAAGTGGACAACATGATCAGCCATCTTCCAATGCATCTCGGATTCTCCTGCTTTTAAATTGATTGAAAATAGGTAAAGGATATAAAAGCAATGAAGTTCCGAAATGTGAAAAGACGGATCGTAGTCCGGATAGAAACTTAGAGAATATGCTTTTATAGGATTATGTGTAACTGTTCAGCAGGTCTGCGCACTTGCTGCGCTGACCATAAGAAAACATAGGCTGGAAGGCAAAAATCCCGTCAGCGAAGCTGATCTGGAATAAATTTTGCGCGTAACTATGAAGGTACTGAATAGTTTACGATTTTGTGTGGATATCGTATCACAGGATATGCGGGATAGCAAGGTAGTCTGGTATATAAAATTATAAAAATTTTCGAAACTATGAGGAATTTTGCAGCGCGGGGAAAATATATAGGCATGGGAGAAGCGCGTTGCTTCGGAATAGCAGTGATATGAAAATTTTAAAACGATCATGCAAGAAGTTTAAAAAAATTAAATATATGATTTAAAATAAATAAAATCATATTGACAAACTAGGAAATAGGGGTTATTATAGCGCCATCGGATTCGAACAGGGAGTTCAGACGATGAGGAAACATTGGACTGCAGGATAGCAGGCGGTTGGAAAGGAGATACAGGTATGGGAAATGCGGGAAGAAACAACATGAACAATATGTGTCGTTGCTGTTGTATGTGGATTTCCGGGCGTTTTTTACGGCCAGGTGCTTTGTTGTGCAGCCAGGTACCTGTATACAGAAAGTAGTTTCCTGTTAATGCCAGAAAATGCGCCCGGAAGTGTAAAAGCTTCCGGGCTTTTTATTTACGCGGAGAATCACAGAGACCGCGAAAACTTGAGAAGTCCTAAAATCGCGCTTCTCAGATGGGGAGGAAGAAACATTGATCCAGATCGAACATGTAAGCAAAACCTTTTCAGGAAAATACGGAACCGTCCACGCGTTGGACGACGTGAGTATCCATGTGGAAAAGGGTGATATCTGCGGTATCATAGGGTTTTCCGGAGCCGGAAAGTCCACACTGATCCGCCTGGTAAACGGTCTTGAGACGGCGGACAGCGGAAAAGTCACTGTCTGTGGAAAGGAGCTTTCCACATTGAAGAAGCCGGAACTTCGGGCGCTGAGAAGAAAGATCGGAATGGTATTCCAGCAGTTCAACCTGCTGGAATCCAAGACGGTGTACCACAATATTGCGCTTCCGCTGATCCTTGCAAAGACTCCGAAGGTGGAGATCGACAAGAAGGTTAAGGAAGTATTAAAGATCGTTGAGCTGGAGGACAAGAAAGACACCTACATCAGTCAGCTCTCCGGAGGACAGAAACAGCGTGTGGGAATCGCGAGAGCGCTGACCACCGACCCGGAACTTCTTCTCTGCGACGAGGCTACAAGCGCCCTGGACCCGCAGACAACGGAATCGATTTTAAAGCTTTTAAAGAAGATCAACCGTAAAATGGGTGTCACGATCCTTCTCATCACCCATCAGATGCAGGTCGTTCAGATGATCTGCAACAAGGTAGCGGTCATGGAGAGCGGAAAGATCGTGGAATCCGGCAGCGTTCTGGAGGTCTTTGGATCCCCGAAGATGCCGGTGACAAAGCGGTTCGTCCAGACGGTCATTCGGGACCAGATTCCGGACAGCATCATAAGCCTCGTGAAGGAACAGAAAGAAAACTTCCGTGTGGACCGTCTGAAATTTATCGGTTCCAGCGTGAAGCGCCCGGTAATCTCCGATATCTGCAAGACAAAGGGTGTCGTGGTCAACATCCTCGGCGCGGCGGTACAGGAGCTGGAGGACAGCGTCATGTGCGTCTTCATCTTACAGCTCATCGGCGATGATGAGAGCATCGATAAGGCGGAAGCGGAGATCGACAAGAACGGCGTCTTAAGAGAACGACTGGAGGTGGAGTAAGATGGAAGAACTCATGAAAACAAAGATCTTTAAGGTCACGGTGGAGCGTCTGCTGTTGAACGGCGGACAGACTCTTTACATGGTTGGATGGTCACTTCTCATCGGAACGATCATCGGAATGATCCTGGCACTGATCCTGGTGCTTTGCAGAAAAGGCGGATTGGTGGAGAACCGACCGTTATATATGATCGTCAGCGTCTACATCAACGTGGTGCGCAGTATCCCCTTTGTTATTCTTCTTGTAACGATCATGCCGATCACCCGCGCTATTGTCGGAACGACCATCGGAAGTACGGCAGCGTTGGTGCCGTTAGTAGTTTATATAAGTCCGTACCTTGCGAGGCTGATGGAGAACAGCCTGCTTGAGATCGATCCGGGAATCCTGGAGGCGGCAGAGGCCATGGGCGCGACAACATGGCAGGTCATCCGATATTTCCTGGTTCCAGAGACATTAGGTTCCATGGTGCTTGCACTGACAACGGGAACCATCGGACTTCTTGGAGCGTCTGCAATGGCCGGATATGTCGGTGGCGGCGGAGTCGGAGATCTGGCATTGACATACGGTTATGAAAAGATGAACACACCGCTCATGATCCTCACAGTTGTGATCCTGGTGGTTCTGGTACAGCTTTTACAGATTCTCGGAAATACGATTTCTGGTAAATTAAGACAGCATAAATAAATTTTAAATAAGAGGAGAGAAAAAATTATGAGAAAAGCAATTGCGGGAGTACTTATGGGAGCAGCAGTGTTAAGCCTTGCGGCATGCGGAAAGAGCGACACCGCGCAGACAACAGCGGCACAGGCTGCAGAGAGTGCAGACAGCACAGCGGCAGCGGTTGATACGGAGGACAAGAAAGAGATCGTTTACGGAAAATCCCAGGGGCCGTACACAGAGCTCTTTGAGGCTGCCATCGTTCCGATTCTTGAAAAAGAGGGATACACCGTAAAGGGCGTGGACTTTTCTGATCTTCAGACAGCTGACATCGGATTAAACGACGGCGATGTTGATGTCAACGTGGAGCAGCACGCCGCATACGCTGAGAACTTCAACGCAAACTACAATGCGGATCTTGTGCCGATCAGCCCGATCCCGACTGTACCGGCTGGCGTATATTCTGCAAAATACACATCTGTTGATGAGATCCCGGACGGTGCGAAGGTTGCAGTTCCGAACGATGCCTCCAACACCGCAAGATGCTATCTGATGCTTCAGAAGATCGGCTGGATCAAGCTTGCCGATGATGTGGATCCGTCCGCAGTTACTCAGGATGACATTGTTGAAAATCCGCATAACATCGAGTTCACAGAGATGAAGAGCTTAACGATCCCGGCAGCGATCCAGGACTTTGACTATGTGGCAATTACCGGCAGCGTTGTATACAACGCAGGCATCGACCCGTCCACAGCCCTCGCAACAGAGGATATCCAGGATCACCTGGTACTTCAGGTCGTTGTGAAGGAAGAGAACAAGGACGCAGAGTGGGCAAAGGCAATTGTGGACGCTTATCATTCTGACGAGTTCAAGCAGTACATGGAAGAGAACAACGACGGATTATGGTGGATCCCGGACGAGTTAAAATAAGATTGGAAGCTTATTGAACGATCAGGAAAATAGTTGATGAAAAAGGTTCTTCGGCACTGGAATATAAATTCCGGTATCGAAGGACCTTTTTTGGTAGTGGTATTAAAATTATAAAACCTTGAAAGTTAACTGATAAACGGAAAATGGTTGACTTTCACGGCGTTTTTTTATATAATTGTGAACTATAACGTAGAGCAAAAGTTTACAATCGTAACATGAGAATTCAGAGAAAAAATCCGGAAGACGGACCAGGACCAGAGATCAAAGCCCGGATGACGAAAACGGCGATTGCACATAAAAATCAGAAAAATAAGGAGAATACTATGGACGCACTGACACTGGCACAGGAAATTATCGACGGAAGAAGAATTACAAGAGAGGATGACTTAAATTTCTTTCTGACATGCGATCTGAAGGAACTCTGCGAGGGCGCAGACCGGATCCGCAAGGCATGTGTGGGAGATAAGGTTGATCTCTGTTCCATCATCAACGGACGGAGTGGACGATGTCCAGAGGACTGCAAGTACTGCGCGCAGTCTGCACACCACCACACAAGCTGCGAGGTCTATGATTTCCTTCCGGAAGAAGAGATCGTAAAGATGTGTCACGTCCATGAGGAAGAGGGCGTTGACCGTTTCTCCATCGTTACATCAGGAAGAGCATTGACGGGGGAGGAGTTCGATAAAGCGATCCACGCCTACGAGACTATGAAAAAGGAATGCAAGATCGACCTCTGCGCGTCCATGGGCTTTGTGACCGCGGAACAGCTTCACCGTCTCCATGAAGCAGGTGTCACAAGCTACCACCACAACATCGAGACATCCAGAAGAAACTTCCCGAACATCTGCACGACTCATACATACGACATGAAGATCAACACCCTAAAGATGATCAAGGCAGAGGGTATGTGCGCATGTTCCGGCGGCATCATCGGAATGGGTGAGACATGGGAGGACCGTCTCGATATGGCAGTGAGCCTTGCGGAGCTTGGAATCGATTCCATTCCGTTAAACGCCCTGATGCCGATTCCGGGAACTCCTCTGGAACATCTGGAGAGAATCTCTGAGGACGATATTCTCCGCACCATCGCATTCTTCCGCTATATCAATCCGGAGGCAAACATCCGCCTCGGCGCAGGCCGCGCGCTGCTCACAAACGATGGTGAGACCGCATTCTGCTCCGGAGCATCCGCAACAATTACCGGCAATATGCTGACAACGGTTGCATGCGCAACGATCCGCAGCGATAAGAAAATGCTGAAAGGCCTTGGAAGAGATGTGACACCGGAGTATATGAAGGAAAACTAAGAGAAAGAACAAGGGTAACTGTTCAGTAGGTCTGCGCACTTGCTGCGCTGACCGTAAGAAAACATAGGCTGGAAGGCAAAAATCCCATCAGCGAAGCTGATCTGGAATGGATTTTTGCACGTAACTATGAAGGTACTGAATAGTTACGAACAAGGTTATATATAGAAAAGACAGAAATGTGAGGTTTCATTTCTGTCTTTTTTCGTACCATTCTTTAACCCCATCCACTGTGAGCCGGTCGCTGAGGTCCTGGATGGTCCTCGACGCGGACTCCATGATCTGTTCCGGAGTCTTTCTTTTTCGAAGCATTTCGTAAGTGGGGCCCAGCGGATCTCCGTATTTTCGTTCTGTCGGATCGGATTTTACAGGTATGTATCAGGCACCGAGGATCTCGCTCAGTGTTTTTACGAAGAAGATCACCAGAACCACCATCATCAAGGGTTTTACAAACTTTGCGCCGCCCTTGTCGAAACAGCGTGTTCCGAGATAATTTCCGGCGATGCTGAAGATACCGGCAATAAGGCCAAGAAGGAAAATTACTTTTCCGTTCATGAGGTAGACCGCCAGGGCTGTCAGGTTCGTTGTCAGGTTGATGGCTTTTGTGATCCCGTTGGCTTCCTTCAGTCCCATGTGGGCAATTCCAGTGAGGAGAAGCAGCAGAAATGTTCCGGTTCCGGGACCGTAAAAGCCGTCGTAGATGCCGATGATGAAGGCGATCAGAGCGCTGAAAAGAATCATCTTGCGGACCGGGAAAGACTCTTTTTCTCCCACGAACGGTTTTCCAAATGTGAGATAGAGGGCGGTACAGGGCAGGATCACGAGAATCAGGCGCTTAAAATAATAATCGTCTAACCGCAGAGCAAGTTTTGCACCGAGAGAGGAACCGATGAGAGCTGTAACGATACAGAGAAGCGCGTTCTTCCAGGCAATATAACCGTTTTTCGCAAAGCGAGCTGTTGCCAGTGTGGTTCCCATTCCGGAGCTTAATTTGTTTGTTCCGATGGCAAAATGGACTGGAAGACCGGCGATCATGTAAGCCGGGAGTGAGATCAGTCCTCCGCCTCCGGCAACCGCGTCGACGAAACCGGCGAGAAATACCAGCGGGCAGACGATCAGAAAGTGCATCAGATGTAATTCCATAGCAGTAATTCCCCTTAAGTATGATTAAATTGAACGTGCTGTTTTCGCTGCCAGAGCGGATGAAACGGTCTTTGCACGCTTTTTGCCAAATATAGCATAATTTTAAAGAAATTGCAATGAAAGCAGGTGGGCGGAGCGTGAAATATCTGGCGGGAGAAAGCCAGAGAACGGTTGATTTGGCATCGAGTATGCTCGGTGCGAGAAGGAGAATGCGAGGCTTGAGAAAAAATCGGACTGAGGTTATAATGGAGAGCGTACATAACAAAAATGCCCTTGTTTTTACAGGACTGATTCGGTAAAATAGAGACAGGCAGAACGATCCCCCTGAAAATGTTCAGGAGGGAATGTATGAAAGAAGATAAGAAAAAAATTTTGACGGCCGCGGCTTTCTTGATCGCAGCCGGACTTGTGTTTGGGATGACAAGAAGCCGGAGTGGAATCCAGAAGATGGATGAATCCGGAGCGGTCGTTATGAGCGGATCACTGGATGCGGATGGGAACATCAGCTGGGAGAAAAACGGCTCTGCAAAAAGCGACGGCCTGCCGCAGGGGGATTCTGGAAGCAGTACCGAGAAACAGGAGCTTCAGGAACCATTCAGGGATGAAAATGGCAGTGTACAGGGAGAAAGTACCGTGGAGACGCAGGAATATGTGGAAAACTCTGAAAAATCCGGAGTTTATGTGTATATCTGCGGAGAGGTGGCAGCCCCAGGTGTGTATGAGCTTTCGGAGGACAGCCGGATCTACGAGGCAGTGGATGCCGCCGGGGGATTTACGGAGAATGCGGCGAGGGAGAGTGTAAATCTCGCCTCAAAAGTTTCTGATGGCATGCAGATCACGATCTACAATAAGGAAGAGGCCGCGTCGCTTCCGGCAGGCAGCGGGTCTGCAGTAGGAAACGCCGGTCAGGGCGGGACTTCCGGTTCCGGGCTTGTGAACCTGAACACGGCGACAAAAGAGGAGCTGATGACCTTAAAGGGCATCGGGGAGGCGAAAGCCGAGGATATTATCCGCTACCGCGAAAAGAGCGGTGGCTTTAAGAAAATCGAGGATATCATGAAGATATCCGGTATCAAAGAGGCCGGGTTTCAGAAGATAAAGGATAATATTACGGTGTGAAAAGATGAAAAAACGGTAACTATTCAGTGCCTTCATAGTTACGTGCAAAAATCCATTCCAGATCAGCTTCGCTGATGGGATTTTTGCCTTCCAGCCTATGTTTTCTTACGGTCAGCGCAGCAAGTGCGCAGACCTACTGAACAGTTACAAAAAACGTATAATTCATGCTGATTGTGACATTTAAAAACACAGGAGGCGGAAATCAGGTCATAGACATTAGAAAAGCAGCAGGAGAGGACCTGCGCATTACAGCATAACGTGGAGGAGAGAAATGGCAAGAGTTCTGGTAGTTGATGATGAAAAACTGATCGTGAAGGGAATCCGCTTCAGTCTGGAACAGGATGGATATGAGGTGGACTGTGCTTACGACGGCGATGAGGCGATCGAGAGGGCAAAAGAACGGGAGTATGACGTGGTTCTTTTGGATGTCATGCTTCCGGGACACGATGGATTTGAGGTCTGCCAGACGATCCGTGAGTTTTCCGAGATGCCGATCATCATGCTGACGGCAAAAGGCGATGATATGGATAAGATTCTGGGACTGGAGTACGGCGCTGACGATTATATCACGAAACCGTTCAATATCCTGGAAGTAAAAGCGCGGATCAAGGCGATCATCCGCAGAAACAATAAGAAGAGCGGCGCCGCGAAACGCCAGAAATCCAGCGTAGTCACAGAGGGCGACTTAAAGCTTGACAGGGAGAGCCGCAGAGTCTTCATTAAAGATAAGGAGATCAACCTGACCGCGAAGGAATTCGACCTGCTGGAACTTCTTGTCACAAATCCGAATAAGGTCTACAGCCGTGAGTCCCTGCTTGAGTATGTATGGGGAAACAAGGCCATGGTAAGCGGGGATGTCCGCACGGTGGATGTGCATGTGAGAAGACTGCGTGAAAAAATTGAGCCTAGCCCGAGTGATCCGAAGTATGTACACACAAAATGGGGCGTAGGCTATTTCTTCCGCGCCTAGCGATGAGCAGTGCAAGATCAACAGGCTGGCTTTCGGCGTTGTGCTTGCACATAAGCCGAAAGTCGGACAGTTGATCTTATAGGGCGAATGCCCGCGAGCCCTGAGTTGGGGCCTGCCCCAATTCAGGGCTCCACTGCGGACTAACCAACAAAATTAATTAAAACCTAAAGGAGAAAAATTTTATGACATACACAATTCGCCCAGTCCGCACGACGGACCTTGCGGCAGTTACCGAGGTGGAAGCAATCTGCTTCCCGGCGGCGGAAGCCGCAGCAGAGGAATCTTTTAAGGCCCGCATCGCGTCATTTCCGGAGTGCTTTTTTGTTGCGGAAGCGGACGGAAAGATCATAGGCTTCATCAATGGCTGCGCCACAGATTCCAAAACGATTTATGACGAGATGTACGAAAATTCCGCCTGCCACAGGCCGGACGGCGCATACCAGTCTATTTTCGGACTGGATGTGATCCCGGACTACCGCTGCCAGGGAATCGCGGCGGCGCTCATGGATCACATGATCGAAGACGCGAAAAATAAAGGAAGAAAGGGCCTGATCCTCACCTGCAAGGACCGTCTGATTCACTATTACGCGAAATTTGGATACAAAAACATGGGCATTTCCAAGTCTGTCCACGGCGGGGCAGTCTGGTACGACATGATCCTGGAATTCGGGGATCAGAAATCATGAAGGTCACATTGATCACAGTCGGAAAGATCAAGGAAAAGTTCTTTCAGGACGCCATCGCGGAATATTCCAAGCGCCTGAGCCGGTACTGTAAGCTGGAGATTGTCCAGGTGGCGGACGAAAAGACGCCGGATGGGGCCAGCGAAGCGGTGGAGACGCAGATCAAGGAGAAAGAGGGCGAGCGGATTCTGTCTAACATCAAGGATGGCAGCTTTGTCGTTGCCCTTGCGATCAACGGAAACATGCTGGATTCTGAGGAACTTGCGGCAAAAATAGAAAAATGGGGTGTGTCGGGGATCAGCCAGATCGTGTTTATCATCGGCGGATCTTTAGGACTTTCCAACCAGGTCCTGGCACGGGCCGACTATAAACTGAGCTTTTCAAAGATGACATTCCCGCACCAGCTCATGCGGGTCATTCTCCTGGAACAGATCTACCGGAGTTACCGGATCATCCAGGGAGAACCATATCATAAGTAAAAAATGGGGACTTGGCAAGGAGGCAAAACGAGTGACAGAGGAACAGAACGTGGGGAAGATCTTTCTTTTCTGCAAGGAATCTTCACAGGAGCGGATCATGAAGTGCTTGCGGGACGCCTTTGACGTTCCGGGCAGCGCACATGATACAGGATTGGAACTTCACAATGGGAATCTGAATGTGACGCTCAGGATCTACTGCGAGAGCGCGGGCGACGAGGAGCAGGAGCTGGTCCGAAGCTGGTCTGACCGGGCAAGAGGCCACTTTTCCAGGGTCGAGACCGCGGTGGTGGATGTGAAAACGAATCTTCTCTATCAGCTGGAAGGAACCGAGAGTATCGTTTCGGTGGACTATGTGTTCGAGGGGGAAGGGTCCGAATTCCTGACAGAGGCAGAGGAGGCCGCGAAGAGAAATATGGAGCAGACACTGTTTCGTGTTCTTTCCGATCTTCGTGCAGTCATGGCGTTCAGGGGAGAAAAAAGGGGATTTTACTGCCTGGATGCGTCCGGCATGGAGAGGCTGATCCTGGACGGAAACGGAAACAGTGAGATGGAGCGGTTTCTGCCATATAAAGCGGTGGGCTATGTTCCGGGAAATGAGATCGAGACGGAACAGTTGAACCGCAGGGAGAAGAACCGGAGAGAGTTTGAGGCGCGGGGCGTGTATGTTCCGGTATTTTACCCGCTTTTGGAGACGGAGGCGGAGGCAGACTGCCGGACACCATATGAGATCGCGGCGAGAGCGGTGGCGCTCATGCTGGTGGCGGTATTTTCTGAGGCCATGCTGGCGAAAAAGATGAGCCAGAAAGAGGCATTGGAATTTATCCAGAAGCGGATCAACGAGTTCGGGGCGGATGATTTCTTCTCCCTGAAGGAGTGGAATTACCTGCACAACGAGGATCCGAAAGAATCAGAGAAGATATCCTATTCCTGGCAGTACGAGAATCTGTATGTGATGGAGTGGGCGCTGGGACTGATCGACGGGCCGTTAGATTTCCCGGATCACTTCTGCGCAGTGGCGGAGGCGGCGCAGCTTCTGACAGCCTTTCACTCCATGAGGGAGATCCTGGAGGCGGCGAAGCCGAGGAGCGCGAAGGAACTTCTTGATGCCTGCGATATGATCTTCTGCCTGGACTGGGCATGCACCGATACGAGGATGCGGGATCTTCCCGCGCCTGCGGGAATGGACGGAGGTGTGGTCTTTGAGCGCCATAAAGCGTTAAACTGGCTCGTGGGAGCCGGGGAGAAGGCAGACTGGGACCATGTGCCGGTGGATACGTGAGGAGATAAAGCACAGTAACAAAACACATCATGGAGAGATCTATGGTGTGTTTTTTAATTGCATTTATAACTGTTCAGCAGGTCTGCGCACTTGCTGCGCTGACCGTAAGATAACATAAGCGGGAAGGCAAAAATCCCATCGGCGCAGCCGATCTGGAATGGATTTTTGCAAGTAACTATGAAGGTACTGAATAGTTACTTGCATTTTTAAACGTAGTGTAGTATAATTACGTCACTTTGAAAAAAGACAAATGTCCATGGCTCGCGGTCATGGAAGAATAAAAGAGAAGACTGACGGATGTCTGCAGCTACTAATGCAGCTATGCCGGGGATAGAGGAGATACGAACCATGGGAGAGAGAAATGTGATCAAGGCGGCGCTTCTCGGCGCTGGAACGGTTGGAAGCGGCGTGTATGCCCTCGCCGAGATGTTAAAGGATGAGATGTTCCAGAAGACCGGTGCCAGCCTGGAAATTAAGAAGGTTCTGGTGCGGAACACAAAGAAGGACCGCCCGGGGATCCCGAAGGAGATCATGACGGACAACTGGCAGGAGATCCTGGAAGATGAGGAGATCCAGCTTGTGATCGAGCTCATGGGCGGCGTGGAACCGGCGAGAACCTATATCGTGCAGGCCCTGGAAGCCGGAAAACAGGTGGTCACCGCCAACAAGGACGTGCTCGCGGAGCATGGACAGGAGATCCTGTCACTGGCGGAAAACAGCGGCTGCGATATCCAGTTTGAGGCGGCAGTCGCAGGCGCGATCCCGATCATCCGTCCCTTAAAGCAGAGCCTCGCGGGCAGCATGCTGACGGAGATCATGGGAATCGTTAACGGAACCACGAACTACATTCTGACAAAGATGTCGGAAGAGGGGATGGATTACAAGGAAGCGCTGGCAAAGGCCACAGAGCTTGGATATGCGGAGGCGGATCCGACGGCGGACGTGGAAGGCTACGACGCGGGACGAAAGATCGCGATCATGTCCTCCCTGGCGTTCAACTCCAAGGTGACCTTCAGCGATGTCTATATGGAAGGGATCACGAAGATCACCTCCGATGATATCCGCTACGCGAAGGAATTCGGCTATGTGATCAAGCTTCTCGGCGTTACAAAGCTGGTGGACGGAAAAATCGAGGTCAAGGTCCACCCGATGCTGATCCCGGAGCAGCATCCGCTTGCGACGGTCCGCGACTCCTTCAACGCGGTGTTTGTACACGGCGAGGCCTGCGATGACGCGATGTTCATGGGACGCGGTGCGGGAAAGATGCCGACGGCCAGCGCCGTTATGGGTGATATCATCATCGTCATGAGAAATATCGTTCACGACAACTGTGGCTGGAATGGCGGCGTGGCGTACAAGAATTATCCGGTGAAGCCGATCGAGGAGACGAGATCGAGATATTTCCTCCGTCTTCAGGTCGCGGATAAGCCGGGCGCCCTCGCAAATATTGCGGGCGTTCTCGGAAACAACGATGTCAGCATCGCCCAGGTCGTTCAGAAACGCGCGAGGGACGGTGTTGCAGAGCTTGTTGTGATCACGGATTCCGTTCTGGAGCGCCATTTCAACGACGCGCTGATGATCGTGAAGGGCATGTCCGTGCTTCGTGAGGTGTCCGGAATTATCAGGGTTTACGGGGATTAACAGCCAGTATTTGAAATAATGGAATTAGAAAGCATATCTGTCTGGTCAGGTGAAACTGACTGGGTGGATGTGCTTTTTTATTTTCCGAGAAATATCATAAAAATCCGGGGTGTTCATATATTGTATCAATTCCGGGAAAGGCGGACAGGCAGAACACGGGGAGAAAGGAGCGCGGGATGAATACGGAAACTTTTGAAAGACTGCTGAAACAGGCGGTTCCAGACGGGAAAACGATTCGGGAGATCAGAATCCGGACGGAAAAACCGGTGATGATACTGCTGGAAAGCGGGGAAAACCTCCTTTTTTCGGATGGGACCTGTGGAAAGACGGAAAGTTATGGAAAGAAAAAGATGGGGGCGCTGGAGATAAGAGAAGACCGGAGCGTAGTTCTTGCAGACCAGGAGCTGATCCGCGGGATTCTGGAGACCTGTTCCAGACATTCGCTGTACGCCTACGAGCGGGAGATCAGCCAGGGATTCCTCACGATCTGCGGGGGACACCGTGTGGGAATCGCAGGGAAAGCGGTGGTGGAGGACGGACATGTGAGGACGGTCCGGGATCTCTCATCTTTAAATATCCGTGTTGCCCATGAGGTAAAGGGCTGCGCAAAAAACGTGCTGCCGTACCTGATGGATGGGGAAACATTTCTGGACACGCTTTTGATCTCCCCGCCGGGAGCAGGAAAGACAACACTTTTGAGGGATCTGATCCGGGAACTTTCATGCGGGGGAACATGGGGAGCGGGGAAGAATGTGTCCGTGGTGGACGAGCGTTCGGAGATCGCAGCGTGTTTTGGAGGAGTTGCCCAGTGTGACCTGGGGCCCAGGACCGACGTGATGGACGGGTGCCCTAAGTCTGAGGGAATGCTCATGATGCTGCGCTCCATGGCACCCCAGGTGCTGGCGGTGGACGAGGCAGGAGGGGAAGGCGAGATCCTGGCGATGAAGTATGGGATGAACTGCGGGTGCAGGATCCTGGCGACGGTCCATGGTGCAGATGTTGGGGATATCATGAAGCGGCCGGCGTGGCGGGAACTGGCGGAAGCGAAGGTGTTTTCCCGGTATGTGGTTCTTTCCGGAGTTCCGGGACCGGGAACGATAGTGGGAATTTATGATGTGAATTTTCAGCGAATGGATAAAAGAAATTAAGGTTTAAACAAGACATAGATCGTGAGTGGACGGGGGATGAGACATGAAATATTTAGGACTCTTGTGCATGGCGGCAGCGGCGGTAGCTGGAGGTTTTCTGCTGGCGGGGGAGTGGGAGATGCGGGTAAAGATGCTTGGAATCTTCCGACAGATGGCGGTCTATCTGAAGGCGCGGATCCTGTACTCCAACGAGACGCTGCCGGAGGCGCTAAAGGAGATCGGCAGCCGGTTTTCAGACGGGAATTCCGGGATGGCGGCGGAGGCAGGACTCTTTTTTCTACGGGTGGAAAAGCGGATGGAGGAAGAAGCTGGGAAGGCGTTTGCTGAGATATGGAAGGAAGAGATGGAAAAATTCCCGGACGACCTTCCTTTAAGAAAACAGGATCTTGAAGCACTCCAGGCACTGGGGGAAAATCTCGGTTACGCGGACAAAAAGACCCAGGAGCGGACGATCCTGTTCTATCTGGAACAGGCGGATGACTCCCTGGCGTTCTTAAAGAAGGAGATGGAGAGCCGGACGAAGCTTTACCGGTCTCTCGGAATGGCGGCAGGACTTTTTATTCTGGTACTCTTTGCGTAAGGGGGAGACTATGGGGGTAAATCTGATATTTAAGATCGCGGCGGTGGGGATCCTGGTGTCGGTGATGTGTCAGGTGTTGAAGCACAGCGGGCGCGAGGACCAGGCATTTCTCACGAGTCTCGCAGGATTGATTCTGGTACTGTTTTGGATCGTGCCGTATATCTATGATCTGTTTGAGACAATTAAAAATCTGTTTTCGCTGTGAAAGGAGGGAGAGTTATGGCGGTAGTTCAGGCGGCACTTCTGGGGCTTACGGCAGTTTTGCTTGCGGCGCAGTTAAAACCGCTGAAGCCAGAGTACGCGGTGTACCTGGTTCTGGCGGCATCCATCGGAGTCGGATTTCTTGGTCTGGCAAGACTGGGTGTGCTTTTGGACACCCTGCGGGAGATAGGAAACGGGATCAGGATCCGGCATGTGTATCTGGCGGCGTTATTCAAGATGGCGGGAATCACATATATCGCAGAGTTCACGTCGGGGATCTGCAAGGATGCCGGATACTCTGCAGTGGGGACCCAGGTGGAGATGGTTGGGAAGCTGGCGATCCTCGCGGTGAGCGCGCCGGTGGTGCTGTCGCTGGTGGAGACATTGAAGGTGTTTATGGAATGAGATGGAAGAGAAATGTATTTCTGATGCTGGGGCTTGTTATGGGGATATTCTGGGGAATCAGACAGAGTGAGGTTACAGCTTTTGCCGCAGAGCAGACCGGTTTCAGACAGAAAACAGGGCGGCAGGCTGGATTGTGGACAATTCCGATGCCAACAGCGGAAACAGTGGATTTCGGGCAGAGAGCGGAACCGCAGCAGGATGATGAGATAGCAGATATTGACGTTACAGAAATCCAGGAGTATTTAGACCAGATCGGCGGTGATGATACAGCGGGACTTACATTCCGGGACTTAATGGACATGATCCGGAAAGGTGATGCGGAGAACGTCTTCTTATATGGAAAGGATAGGATTGTCTCCGCACTGTTCTCGGAGATCCGGACAAACACCTCGTTTTTAGCGGAAATCCTGATCTTGTCCCTGTGCGGGGCGGCATGTTCCGGCTTTTTCGGAATTTTCGGTTCCAGCCAGCTGTCGGAGACGGGGGCCTACGTGATCTGTATCTGCGTGCAGACATTCCTGGCGGCGAGCTTTTTTGCCAGTATTCGCATCGCAGAGGAGACCACAGGGGATATCTTAGGGTTCATGAAGGTTCTGCTCCCGGCATATTTCCTTGCAGTGACTATGGCGGGTGGGGCGGTGACATCGGCATCGGTCTGCGGATTCACGCTGGGGGCCATTGGCGTGATCCAGGCGGTGGTTTCGGGATTCCTTTTGCCGATCATGAAGCTCTACATGGTGCTCTCCCTGGTGGGAAATCTGTTCCGGGAAGAAATGTTCTCGGTGATGACGGAGTTCCTGGGAAAAGTCGTGGGGTGGACCGTGAAGACCATGTTCGGTATCGTTGTGGGATTTCACCTGATCCAGGGGCTGGTTCTGCCCCAGGCGGATGCCATGAAAAACGCGGCGGTCGTGCGGACCATCGAGGCGGTTCCGGGAATCGGCGCAGGGGCCGGGGCAATGTCAAATCTTCTGATGGGATCGGCGGTTCTCATAAAGAACACGGCGGGTGCCGCGGCGGTGGCGGTCCTGATCTTTCTGGCGTCGGTACCTATGGTGAAGCTGGCGGTGCTCATGGCGCTCTACTATCTGGCAGCGGCTGTGATGCAGCCTGTATGTGATAAGCGGCTGGCTGCATGTATGGCGCAGAATGCCGTGGGGCATGGGATGTTACTCGAAATCGTCGGGTATTCGCTGGCGTTGTTTGCGGTGACCATCGCAGTGATCAGTTATTCTACGAATGCGGTGTACTATGCGGGATGAGTTGTTGTCACACTGCATATTATCAAGGTGGCTGTGCAAAATGTGAACAGCAGCGGAGAAGTGGAGGAGCGGCATGAAAGCGATTGAAAACTGGGTAAAAGACATCGTTTTTTACATGATCTTCGTGACCATGGTCATGAATCTTCTGCCGGATCCGAAATACGAAAAGTACTTGCGGCTGTTTGCCGGGGCGGTTATGATCCTGCTGGCTTTTGGGCCGCTTGCACGGATCACGGGGATGGAGACAGCGATAGCGGGCATGTTTGAGAAGATCATCTTTGAGGACGATGTGCGGACGCTGAAGGAGGAACTTGGAGCCGTGGATGAGAGGCGGATCGCAGGATTTTATGAGCGGTACCGGGCGGCGGTGGAGTCTGATATCCGGACTATGGCAGAGAGTGATGGTCTGGAATGCGTGAGCGTATCGGCCCGGGTGGCGGATGCCGGGAATCTCAGCCATGTGAAGTTAGTGGTCCGGGGAGAGCAGAATCAGGCAGGAGCGGAGATCGCTTCGGTCAGAAGGAAGATAGGAGCTTATTATGGAGTGGAAGAACGGGACATTGAGGTCGATGTTGAAAGGGAATAAGGAGAAGGTGATTTTTCTATTCTGTTCCGGGCTGCTGCTGTTTGTGATCTCACTGCCGAATGGGAAGACAACGGATTCCGGATTGAGAGCTGGAACGGTGGAGGTGGTTGCGGATGTCAGCGGGGACGATGAGAGCACTGCGTTGGAAGATGCCGGGGAGGAAGCTGCAGCGAAGGAGGAGAGTGGTTCTTACGAGGAGAAGTTGGAGCAGCGGATTCGGGAACTATTAAAGAGTGTGGATGGCGTCGGGGAGGCGGATGTGATGGTGGTGTTGAAATCTTCGGAGGAGAGGATCTGGCATGTGGATAAGAGCAGCACGTCCTCAGTGACGGAGGAGAGTGGGAGCAGCTCCGGGAGTTCACGGGTCATAAGGGAGGAGAACCAGTCAGAGAGCACGGTGCTTGACGGGAAGAGCCAGTCACCGGTGATGGAGAAGGAAGTGAAACCGGAGATCTCCGGTGTAGTCATCAGCGCGGACGGCGGCGGAAGTGCGGTGATCCGGGCGGAGATCTCGGAGGCGATGGAGGCGCTTTTAGGACTTCCGGCGAATAAGATCAAGGTGATGAAGCGGGCGGTGAAATAAAGGCAGTGGATTGCAGAGTATCGGCAAAAATGGGTTCTGTTTTTTACAGAGGAGAGAATTACAGCGGTATATTTCAAGCTTGGAATCATAGAATGGAAGTATGAAAGTATGGGAAAGAAGGAGTTTTGCGATGAAACGGATCTTCAGAAGAAATCAGATCATTATCACGACGCTGGCGGTCATGATCGCGGCAGCGGGATACCTGAATTACTCGTCGAAGAAGGAAGTGGCGGGGGCAGAGGTGTACGAGGCGGGGATGATGGATATTTCCGATTCGGACATTCTGGCGGAGAATCAGGCGAAGAATGGGGTGGATGATGGAAAGCTCAAGGAAATTGCGAGTCTTGACGGGGATGGAGAGGAACTTCTGCCCGATGGAAATGAGGTGGCGGCGATGCCTGAGAGTGCGGAATCTGCTGGTGCAGAAGTTTCCGGGCAGGAGACAGCGGCTGCGGGAATCGAGAATCCGGGAGAGGCGGTGCTCACCGGCGGAACAGGGATCTCCGAGTACATAGCTGGCGTCCAACTTGGCAGGGAGCAGATCCGGGCAAAGAATAAGGAAACTCTGATGCAGATCATCAACAGTGACCAGATCTCGGAGGAGGAGAAGCAGACGGCGATCCAGAACCTCATCGGGATGACGGAGATCTCGGAAAAGGAGAACGCGGCGGAGACGCTTTTAAAGGCAAAAGGCTTTGTGGACCCGGTGGTCAGCATCACGGACGGGAAGGTGGACGTCGTGGTGAACGCGGCATCGCTCTCGGATCAAGAGCGGGCGCAGATCGAGGATATCGTGAAGAGGAAGACGGAGATCGGGGCGGACGGGATCGTGATCACGCTGCTGGATGTGGATGAGTGATAAGGACGATGGTGCCGGAATATTGGCGTAAAGTGGTATGGTTCCCGGTATCTCTGGCGGCAGGCGCAAAGTGTGATAAAAAGAACTATGCAAAGAGAGGAGAAAATGGTATAATAACTGTATCTTTGATATACAGGAGGTAATTGTTGTGGCAGCGGAAACAGAGAGAAGCAGTCATAAGGTTTATGAAAAGGACAAAATTGGAGAAGTCCAGATTGCGGATGAAGTCGTGGCAATTATTGCCGGCCTGGCAGCAACTGAGGTTGACGGCGTGGATTCCATGGCGGGAAATATTACGAACGAGCTGGTTGGAAAGCTTGGAATGAAGAACCTTTCCAAAGGCGTTAAGGTGGAAGTTACGGAGGAGCATGTAAGCGTGAATATGGCTCTGAATCTGAAATATGGATATAGTATTCCGGACGTCTGCGAGAAGGTGCAGGAGAAGGTTAAGAACGCGATCGAGAACATGACGGGGCTTACGGTGCTCGATGTGAATATTAAGATTGCCGGGGTCAGCCTGGAAGAAAAGTAAAGATTGTGACTGCGTAAGGGCAGGATTCCCGGGAAACCTGGAGTCCTGCCCTTTTTGGCGAACTTATTTTATCTCGATTGTGTAGTTATAGCTGTAGGTATGGACGTAAAGTGTATTATCCTGGTATACGAGGAGATCAGGCTGTTTTTTTAGGGTCAGTCGGGAGAGAACCTCGCCGGTGTGGAGATCGAGCTGATAGAGGTAGTCGTCCTCGGAGGTGAAGCCGTATCCGCAGATGATCACATTGTTTTTTACGATAAAGTTCATGGAATTACAGGTCTGGTCAGCGCTTCTCCAGAGGAGTTTGTTATTTTCCAGATCATAGGCGAACATGAAACAGGTATCCGGCTGGGCGTAGCCGTTTGTCACGCTGGCTCCGTAGAAGATTCCGTCCCTCAGACAGGCATTATTTCCGTTGATGTACCATTTGTCGGTGGGATAGGTTAAGACATACAGGCAGTTTCCGGTACCGTTCTCAAAAATATAAAGCTCTTCGCCGGACCAGAGGTACTGGTAGTTGTCATCATAAAAGCTGTTCCAGTCGGTGCCGATCATTGGGAGGGATAATCCTTTCCTGTCGTACCATTCGTTTGCAAAATCGATACCGTTTTCTTCTTCGGATACGATTTTTAAATCAAAAGGAGCGGCGGCATCACCGGTGGGATGTGTCTCCCTGGCCGTGGACAGGTCGATGGTAATGTATTTTGTCTCAGGAGCCGTATTTTCGGTGTCAGTATTGGCAGCAGGGCTGGTTTCTGTTTTCATATCGGTTTCAGAGCTTTCTTCTGCCACTGTTTTCGTGTCAGATTCAGAGGAGCTTTCTGACTCTGTTTCCACTGCCGTTTTTAATTCGACTTCGGAAGTATGTACGGCTGTTTCTGTGGGGACTTCCTTCGAAATATTATTTTTATTGCCGCATCCGGTTAATAGCATGCACAGGATGATGAGCGGCAGGTATTTTACTTTGTTCATTGTATTATTTTCCTTTCTGAGGTAAGTTTGGAATTCTGAAGGGATCAGAAAGAGTATACCATACCACAAGGATAAAAGAAACATCTCTCACATAAGGACTTGTGAAAATATACATTTTCATGTATAATCGTAACTGTTCAGTAGGTCTGCGCACTTGCTGCGCTGACCGTAAGAAAACATAGGCTGGAAGGCAAAAATCCCATCAGCGAAGCTGATCTGGAATGGATTTTTGCACGTAACTATGAAGGTACTGAATAGTTACGTATAATCCTAAATTAGGAGTACTCTGTTCTGCGCTCACATCTGCAGAAGCTGCAAAAGTCAGCTTTTTCGGAAGCATGGCTGCAAAAGAGCAGTTCAGAGATTGATAATCAGAGCAGCACGGACTGACGGAAAAGCCCGTCGGCCCGTTCAGATAAACGGAGGTAGAAAAGTGACCAGAAGGGAAGCCAGAGAACATTGTTTTAAAATGCTGTTCTGCCAGGATTTTTACCCGGCAGAGGAGAAGGAAGAGCAGTTAGAGAGATATTTTGAAGCGCCGAAGGAGGATGTGACCGGCGAAGACGGAAAAGATGAGATCCTTCATGATCCGTTTGAGAAAGAAGAGGATCGCGCATACCTCGAAAAACGCGTCGAGAAGATCATGGAGCTGATCCCGGAGATCGATGAGAAGATCAACGAGATCGCGGAAGGCTGGAGAACAAGACGTATGGGTAAAGTCGAGCTTACGATCCTGCGTCTTGCTGTGTTTGAGATGAAATATGACGAGGAGATCCCGGAGAAGGTTGCCATCAACGAAGCAGTCGAACTCGCAAAGAAATTCGGCGGAGATGAAGCTCCGGCGTTTGTAAACGGTATCCTTGCAAAACTGATCCAGAAAGGCAATTAAACGATGGCAGGTGTTTACTCTGTTGCACAGGTAAATTCATACATCAAAAATATGTTTGCACAGGACTTCCTTCTTCGCCGCCTGTCGGTGAAGGGGGAAGTTTCCAACTGTAAGTATCACAGTTCCGGACATATCTATTTCACACTGAAAGACGGCGGCGGAACACTTCAGGCTGTCATGTTCGCAAGCCAGCGCCGCGGCCTCAACTTTAAGCTTGCCGAGGGACAGCAGGTTGTTGTAAAAGGAACTGTGGATGTCTACGAGCGGGACGGAAAATACCAGCTCTACGCGTCAGAAATCGAACTTTCCGGGCGCGGGGACCTGTATCTGAGATTTGAAAAACTCTTAAAAGAGCTGGAAGAGATGGGGATGTTTGACCCGCAGTATAAGCGGCCGATCCCGCGGTTCGCAAAGACCGTGGGAATCGTCACAGCGCCCACGGGAGCTGCGATCCGGGATATCATGAATATCTCCCACAGACGGAATCCATATGTCCAGCTGATCCTCTACCCGGCCCTGGTTCAGGGAGACGGCGCAAAGGACAGCATCGTAAAAGGAATCCGGACGCTTGATGCGATGGGACTGGATGTCCTGATTGTCGGGCGCGGCGGCGGTTCGATCGAAGACCTTTGGGCCTTCAACGAGGAGGAAGTCGCCAGAGCGATCTTCGCATGCAATACGCCGGTGATCTCCGCAGTCGGTCACGAGACCGATGTGACGATCGCGGATTACGCGGCAGATCTTCGGGCACCGACTCCATCAGCGGCGGCAGAGCTTGCGGTATTTGATTATTTCCAGTTCCGGATGGATCTGAATGCGAGAAAACAGCGCCTGATGAAGGAGATGGGTACAAGTCTTGAGCGGGCTAAAAGCAGGTTAAAGCATGATGAGCTGACATTGCGGTTTTATGACCCGAAGAGCCAGCTGAATGAGAAGAAAAAACGGCTGGCGGACGCGGAAGATACACTTTTACGTCTGATCGCAGAGCGGCAGCAGGAGACGGGACGTGATCTGCAGAATGCGGAGACACTGCTCAGAAGATCCATGGCGGACCGGCTTGCGGCTGATAAGAGAAATCTTGCGGTGAAGAGTGAACGTCTGTGGGGACTGTCCCCGTTAAAGAAGATCAGCGGCGGATTCGGATTTATCACGGACGGGGATGGCAAACGTCTGGAGACTGTGGAACAGGCGGAAGCCGGAAAACGGATCACGGTCCGGGTGAAGGACGGTCGAATCGGGGCTGTTGTAGATCATGTTGAGAAGTATCGGTAGGAATCCACCACAGAATATTATCTATCGCACCAATTTTCACGAATAATTAAACAATAATTCAAGTAGGAAAATAGAACGATACGGCAGGATATGCTGCCACAGTGAGGAATCATATGGATGACGAGACAAGAAAACAGATGAATGTCGAGGAGACATTTGCGGCTCTCGACCGGATCATCGGAAAGCTGGAAAAGGGAGACGGATCTCTGGAGGACGCTTTCGCTGATTATGAAGAGGGCATGAAGCTTGTAAAGAGCTGTAACGAAAAAATTGAGACGATCGAAAAAAAGATCCTTGTTTTGAGTGGAGATCAAACGGAGGAAAAGGAAAATGGCGGACAATTTTAAGGAAAGGTTCAGTCAGGCGGTCAAGGAGACTGAGACAGTCGTATATTCATATTTGCCGGAGGAGACCGGACACCAGAAGACGATCTTTGAGGCAATGAATTACAGTGTAAAAGCAGGTGGAAAGCGCTTAAGACCGCTTCTCATGCGGGAAGTGTACCGTCTGTTCGGCGGAAACGGTCCGGAGATCGAGCCGTTCATGGCGGCCATGGAGATGATCCACACCTCGTCCCTGATCCATGACGATCTGCCGTGCATGGATAACGACGAATACCGCCGCGGAAAACTCACCACCTGGAAAGCCTACGGCTATGACATGGCAGTACTGGCGGGTGACGCGCTGATGATCTACGCGTTCGAGACTGCGTCAAAGGCCTTTTCCATGGGCGCTGATCCGGCAAAAGCCGGCCGCGCCATCGGGATCCTCGCAGAAAAGACCGGAATCTATGGCATGATCGGCGGACAGACCGTCGATGTGGAGCTCACCGGAAAGGCGGTTCCGAGAGAAAAACTTGATTTCATCTACCGGTTAAAGACCGGTGCTCTCCTCGAGGCCTCCATGATGATCGGTGCAGTCCTTGCGGGCGCGACCGTGGAAGAGATCAAAGAGGTGGAAACGATGGCCTCCGAGGTCGGTCTCGCGTTCCAGATTCAGGACGATATCCTCGATGTGACGAGCACTCAGGAAGAGCTTGGAAAGCCGGTTCTGAGCGATGAAAAGAACGAAAAGACCACTTATGTGACCTTAGAAGGCCTTGAAAAGGCAAAACGGGATGTAAAGGAAATTTCTGACCGGGCAGCAGGAAGACTTGCGGGGCTGCCGGGAAAAAATGAATTTCTGTACAATATTATTGAAATGCTCGTGAATAGGAGAAACTAATCACTATATAAAATATGTAAGGGAGTAGTCTGGAAACATGCTGCTTGATCATATAAAACAGTCTTCGGACATCAAAAAACTGAAAGAAGACCAGTATCCGGAGCTTGCGCGGGAGATCCGCCAGTTCCTGATTGAAAAAATAAGTAAAACAGGCGGTCATCTCGCTTCAAACCTCGGGGTTGTGGAACTTACGATGGCGCTGCATCTGGCGTTCGACCTTCCAAAGGATAAAATCGTTTGGGATGTGGGCCATCAGGCCTACACCCACAAGCTTTTAAGCGGAAGAAAAGCCGGTTTTGATGACCTGCGCCAGTTTGGCGGAATGAGCGGATTCCCGAAGAGAAAGGAAAGCCCTTACGATGCCTTCGACACAGGACACAGCTCCACCTCCATCTCTGCGGGTCTCGGTCTCGCCCAGGCGAGAGAGATCACAGAGGAAGATTATTCGGTGATCTCGGTCATCGGAGACGGTGCCCTGACCGGCGGAATGGCATATGAGGCATTGAACAACGCGGCCCAGATCAGAAAAAATTTTATTATTGTTCTGAATGACAATGAGATGTCCATTTCCAGAAACGTGGGCGGAATGTCGAAATATCTCAGCAGTGTCCGCACAAAAGAAGGATATGCAGAGTTAAAACTCCGAGTGGAACGGACACTCTCCGCGATCCCTGTGATCGGAAGACCGCTGGCATGCGGTCTGTACCAGTTAAAGAACGGGATCAAACAGTTCCTTGTTCCGGGAATGTTATTTGAGGACATGGGGATCACGTATCTGGGGCCTGTGGACGGCCATAACGTTCAGGAAATGATCCGTGTATTTAAGGAGGCGAAGCGCGTCCAGCATGCGGTCTTAGTCCATGTTATCACGAAAAAGGGAAAAGGCTACAAGCCGGCGGAAGAAAATCCGGCGAGATTCCACGGTGTGGAACCATTCGATATCAAGACCGGAAATCCTTTAAAGAAAAAGGAGTTTCCGAGCTACACGGATGTATTCTCAGAGAAGATCTGCGAACTTGCCGGAAAGAATAAAAGAATCGTGGCTCTGACAGCAGCCATGCCGGACGGAACAGGACTCACGAAGTTTGCGAAGGAATTCCCAAAACGGTTCTTTGATGTGGGAATCGCGGAGGCCCATGAGGTGACATCGGCGGCAGGCATGGCGGCAGCGGGATTGAAGCCTGTAGTTGCGGTGTATTCTTCCTTTTTACAGCGTGGCTATGACCAGGTGCTTCACGACGTCTGTATTCAGGATCTTCCGGTCCTGTTTGCCATCGACCGGGCCGGTCTTGTGGGAAGCGACGGGGAGACGCATCAGGGAATTTTTGATATTTCCTTCTTAAGTCTTGTGCCAGGAATGAACATCATGGCACCGAAAAACTGCTGGGAGCTTCAGGACATGCTGGAGTTCGGCGTGAATTTTGACGCGCCTCTTGCCATCCGTTATCCGAGAGGACAGGCGTACCGCGGACTGGAAGAATTCCGCGCTCCTGTCGAATATGGAAAGGCGGAGATGCTCTACGAGGAGTCAGAGATCGCACTTTTTGCCCTCGGCAGCATGGTGAGCACCGGCGAACACGTCCGGGAAAAATTAAAGGAAAAAGGACAGCCCTGTACCTTAGTGAACGCGAGATTTGTAAAGCCGCTCGATACGGATATGATCGATCGTCTCTGCAAGACGCATAAACTGATCGTCGCCATGGAAGAGAATGTTCTCCGCGGCGGCATGGGCATGTATGTCACAAAATATATCCATGAAAAACACCCGGAGATCCGCGTGATCCAGATCGCGCTTCCGGATGCCTATGTAGAACACGGAAACGTTTCTGTGCTCAGGGAGATGCTTGGAATCAACAGCGATTCTGTGATCAGACGCATTGAGACGGAATTTTTAAACGAGAAGAGATAAGGAGCAAAGCCAATGAAAGAACGGTTGGATGTTCTGCTGGTAAAGAGAAATCTGGCGGAGTCCAGAGAGAAGGCGAAGGCGGTCATCATGTCCGGCATCGTCTATGTGGATGGACAGAAGGAAGACAAGGCGGGATCCATGTTCGACGAGACAGCGAACGTGGAGGTGCGCGGAACCACATTAAAATATGTGAGCCGCGGTGGCCTGAAACTGGAGAAGGCCATGACACATTTCGGCGTGACATTAGAGGGAAAGATCTGTATGGACGTTGGAGCGTCCACGGGCGGATTTACGGACTGCATGCTTCAGAACGGGGCAGTGAAGGTTTATTCTGTGGATGTGGGGCATGGACAGCTGGCGTGGAAGCTCAGAAATGATGAGCGCGTGGTCTGCATGGAAAAGACAAATATCCGTTATGTGACTCCGGAGGAGATCCCGGACAGGATCCAGTTTGTATCCATTGACGTCTCCTTTATTTCTTTGACGAAGGTCCTGGGGCCGGTGAAGGCGCTCATGGAGCCGGACGGAGAGGTCGTATGCTTAATTAAGCCGCAGTTTGAGGCAGGGCGTGAGAAGGTCGGAAAGAAGGGCGTTGTCCGCGAAAAATCTGTCCATCTTGAGGTCATTGAGATGGTCGCCTCCTTTGCGGGCAGCATCGGTTTTGAGGCCCTCCATCTGGAATTCTCCCCGATCAAGGGGCCGGAGGGAAATATCGAATATCTGCTCCATTTAAGAAACTGCACGGATGGAAGTACATTTGCGAACGACACCATCGGCGCTTCCGAGATCGTTGAAAAGGCACACGAGACACTGGATAAATAAGGCATAACAGGCATAATTTTATGAAGAAATTTTACATCGTTGCAAATCCTGACAAAGAGAATACGAAGAATATGCAGGCGGCTATTGAAAAGTACCTGAAAGCTCACGACGCGGGAGTTTCCGTGGGGAAAAGCGTGTCCGGACATGGAAATCCGTACACGGATCCGGAGGAGGTACCTGCGGATACCGAATGTGTCATCACGCTGGGCGGGGACGGAACCCTGATCCAGGCGGCAAGGGATCTTGCAGGGAGAAAACTTCCGATGATCGGTATCAATCTCGGCGGTCTCGGCTATCTTACCCAGACCGGCCGGGAAGGCGATGTAAAGGAGCTTCTGGATGCGCTTTTGGAGGACTGCTATGAACTTCAGGAACGCATGATGTTGAAGGGCTGTGTTTACCGGAACGCAAGGCCGGTGAAAGAGAGCATTGCGCTCAATGATATCGTCCTGACAAGGGACGGAGATCCACGGGTATTAAAGCTAAAGCTTTACGTGGACGGACAGTTCCTAAATGAATTCAGCGCTGACGGTATGATCGTTGCGACTCCTACGGGATCCACAGCGTACAATCTGTCGGCGGGGGGACCGATTGCCCAGCCGGACGGACAGCTGATGATCCTTACACCGATCTGCCCGCATACGCTGACGTCGAGAACGATCGTTTTCGGAGCGGATAGCCGGATCAGGATCGAGATCCCGGCAACAAACCGGGGCAGTCAGGTGGCGGCTTTTGACGGCGACACGTTAGTGCGGCTGGAAAATGGGGATTATATTGAGATCACAAAGGCAGAGACGGTGACAAGAGTTGTGAAGCTTGATCACCGGTCATTCCTTGATATTTTAAAGATGAAGATGTACGACGCGTGAATTTACAGCGGAATAGCGCTGCAGGACACGCAGGGCGGTGTGCGGATCACTTCAAAAGAAGTGAACTGGACACTGATACAGGACGAGATCAGAAAGGGGCAGCAGACATGAAGGTTGACAGACACAGTAAGATCGTGGAGCTGATTGGAAAATATCAGATCGAGACGCAGGAGGAGCTTGCGGAGTATCTGAAAAAGGCCGGATATCATGTGACACAGGCGACAGTATCGAGGGATATCCGTGAACTGAAGCTCACGAAAGCTCCTGGAAAAAATGGCCGCCAGTGCTATGCGGTCATGCAGCATCAGAAAGATTTTGGCGAGAAATATATCCGTATTTTCAGAGATTGCTATGTGTCCATGGACATGGCACAGAATATTCTTGTGATCAAGACGGTTTCCGGTATGGCGATGGCAGTCGCTGAGGCACTGGATGTGATCGGTTTTCATGAGATCGTCGGATGTGTGGCTGGAGACAATACGATCATGTGCGCGGTGCGGACCGTGGATGACACGATCATTCTGATGGATAAGCTGAAGAAGATCATTGAAGGAAAGTAACTGTTCAGTAGGTCTGCGCATTTACTGCGCTGACCGTAAGAAAACTTAGAATAGAAGGCAAAAATCCTATCGGCACAGCCGATTTGGAATGGATTTTTGCGCGTAACTGTTTACTGAACAGTTACGGAGGAAAATAGGCTTTGGACTTTTTTGTTTAAGGCAGAATATTGCAGAAATATTGAGCCCTGCGGAGCAGAAACGGGATAATTACCTGGTTTTGCTTTGCAGGGATTTTTTAGGAAACAGAACGGAAAAAAGAGAACAACTGTTCGAAAAACACTGGACAATCGAACGTATGTGTGCTATACTCGTTTTACCAAATCGAACAAATGTTTTATTTTCATAGAGGGAAAGCGAGGGAACAGGATGCTTGTTGGTTTACATGTTAAAAATCTTGCTCTGATTGAGCAGGCTGACGTGGAGTTTGGAAACGGTTTAAATATCCTGACCGGTGAGACCGGAGCCGGAAAGTCGATTATCATTGGCTCTGTTGCCCTGGCGCTGGGCGCGAAAGCGTCAAGGGATATGATCAGATGTGGGGAAGAGTATGCGTATATTGAGCTTATTTTTTCGATTGATGACGAGAAAAAACGGGAAGAATTAAAGAAAATGGATGTGTATCCGGATGAAGATGGTCTTTTAATCATCTCAAAAAAGATCACCCAGACGAGAAGTATCAGCCGGATCAATGACGAGACAGTGACGACGGCGCGCTTAAAAGCCGTGACCGGAAAGCTTCTCGATATCCATGGACAGCATGAACACCAGTCATTGCTTCATAAACAGAAGCATCTGGAGATCCTTGATGAATATTCCTGGAGAGAGACGGGAAGCTTAAAAAGAAATGTGGCAGAGAGTTACCGGAGATATCTGGAATTAAAGGGAAAGCTTGACGGATTCTCTCTGGATGAGGAAAGCCGGAAGCGGGAACTTGATTTCGTGAGATTCGAGATCGATGAGATTGAGGATTCTGCATTAAAACCGGGCGAAGAGGAAGAACTTGCGGCGAAATTCCGTAAATTTTCCCATAGTCAAAAAATTATGGAAAGCTTACAGGGAGCTTATCAGGCGGTAGATGGGGACGCGATCGGGCGTGCGTACCGTGAGATGGAAAGTGTGGCATCCTACGATGAAAGACTGTCCGGGATCGCTGCGGGGCTTTCTGACGCGGAAAGTATTTTATCGGATATCTGCAGGTCGATCTCAGACTATATGGATGAGATGGAGTTTTCAGGGGAAGATTTTAAAAAGACGGAAGAACGTCTGGATCTTGTCCGTGGAATTATGGCAAAATACGGAAACAGCGAGGAAGCTGTCTTAAAGAGTCTGGAAGAAAAGAAAAAACGACTTGAGGAACTGGAAAACTATGAGGAACTGGCGTTTGCCGCAAAAGCCGAGTTTGAGGAGCAGAAGCGGGTTCTGGGACTTCTCTGCGGACGGCTCTCGAAGGAGAGAGAAAAAGCAGCAAAGATTCTGGAGAACCGGATCACGGAGGAGCTTGAGGATCTGAACTTTCTTCATGTGGAATTTCGGGTAGATGTACACCGGACCGATCACTTTACGGCAGCCGGCTCCGATGAGGTGGAATTTTTGATCTCCACAAATCCGGGAAGTATTCCGCCAAGGCCGCTGGGGGAAGTTGCTTCCGGCGGTGAACTTTCAAGAATTATGCTGGCGATCAAGACGGTCCTTGCGGACACGGACGATATTCCAACTCTGATCTTCGATGAGATCGATACCGGTATCAGTGGACGGACTGCCCAGAAGGTATCGGAGCGCCTGTCCTATATCGGAAAAAAGCATCAGGTACTCTGTATTACCCACCTTCCGCAGATCGCGGCAATGGCGGATACGCACTTTGAAATAAAAAAATCTGTGGAGAATGGTGTGACTGCGACGAAAATCAGAAAACTAACAGAGAAGGATGAGGTGGATGAACTCGCAAGACTCTTAGGCGGAGCTGAGATTACGGAAAAAGTACGGGAAAATGCCGAGGAGATGAAACGTCTGGCAGAGGAGACGAAGAATCACAGAGCTGTACTTCAAACAGCGGGATGAATCGGCAGAATGAGAAAAAACTGACAGGGTGAAAATAAAAAAGCATCACATAATAGGAGAGGAGCAAAAAAGCTGCCTCTCCTTTTTTTATAACGGTTTCTGTGACGGATGGGAATGACTGTCTGATAAAGTGGAAACGATAAAAGGGAAGCGGCAGCTTCGGAAAACTGCAGTGCAGGCGCGACAGCGGCGTTGCAGATAAAGAACGAATAAAGGAGGAGCTGCCATGATGAAAAAAGAATCGTTTCGACGGATCCTGATCCGGATATTCTGGATTTCTCTCGTCTTTACAATCGGATTTTCCTGGGTCTATATCCGGTATGCAGTGCCGGATCGGCTGAATCTGGTGGTCAATGAGGAAGAAGTCTTTCATTTCGCTCTTCCTCCCGGAGTGACCTTTGAGAGTGACAGCGAGGAGGTTGTCTTGAAGAATGCTTCAGAAATCCCGCAAGGAATGATCCGGATCGAACGCCCGGATTCAGTCTCTATGTATGGGAAAAATGAGGGAAGCTACCGGGTTGGAATGAAGTTCCTGGGACTTATCCGGATGAAAGACATTCAGGTGGAGGTAGTGGATGGATCTTATGCGATCCCCTGTGGAATGCCGGTGGGAATCTATTTAAAATCAAAGGGCGTTATGGTGATTGGGACGGGGCAGGTCACAAATGATACGGGAAACGTTGTGGAACCTGCTTATGGGCTTTTAAAGTCCGGAGACTATATCCAGACGGTGGACGGAGAAGATCTGGAAGATAAAAATGATCTGGTGGACGCGGTGAGCGCGTCAGACGGAAAGACGCTGGCGCTCGGAATCCGGCGTGATGGTCGCAGGATCGAGGTCGATATGACACCGGTTCTTGCGGAAGACGGAAGCTATAAGCTTGGTGCCTGGGTCAGGGATGATACTCAGGGAATCGGAACCATGACTTATGTGGATATGAACGGAAATTTTGGTGCTCTTGGGCATGGAATCAGTGACAGTGATACCGGGGAACTGGTGGATATTGAAGGTGGGGAACTCTACGAGACCCAGATCCTCGGGATCGAAAAAGGCCAGACCGGAAAGCCGGGAGTCATGTCAGGAGTGATCTATTACGGAAAAGGAACAAAACTGGGGGAAGTGAAGGAGAATACGGCAGAGGGAATCTACGGAACCGTAAACCAGCATTTTCTGGATTCAATAAAAACCGATGCGATTCCCGTCGGCTTCCGACAGGATACTCACAAGGGAACTGCGTACATCCGAAGCAATGTGTCCGGGGAAGTAAAAGATTATGAGATCGAAATTCAGAAGGTGGATTACGGCAGCATTCAGAAAAATAAAGGCCTGGTTCTCCGTGTTGTGGATGAGGAACTTTTAAATTTGACAAGCGGCATTGTTCAAGGTATGAGCGGTTCACCAATTATCCAGGACGGAAAACTTATCGGGGCTGTGACCCATGTGTTTATCAACGATCCGACGAGGGGGTATGGGATCTTTGCGGAGAATATGATCTCGCATTGAGCGGGTACAATTTATGGTAAAGGTATTTAGAGCTTATAGGGATTTAACAGAAAGTGAGCAGAGGGGAGCTAGACAAAGGGGGGTATCGTTGTGAAGGAGCTCATATCCGTGTGAACAGTCATTTATTCCAGCGTTTGCAGGAACGTGCTTAACAGGTTCGCCGGGATCTGCCCTGGCGCAGATGCCTTTCCTGCGGTTCCGAAGGTCACGCAGGAGCCGACGAGCTGACCGCAGATACGGCTGATGACGCCGGTGGGGCTCATGGACATGGTGATCACCGGGGTATCACTGTGCTCCTCCTTCATGGTCAACGTTGCGTCAAGCAGAGTCAGGACATCCCGCTCACACTGCGGCATCACCGCGAATTTCACGATATCAGCGCCCAGGGACTGCATCAGGCAGAGATTGCTTATGATGATGTTCTTATCCGGCGTTGCGGTAAAGTCGTGGCGGGAAGCGACGACTTTCACGCCAACCCTGTGGGCTGCCGCAACGATCGTTTTCATCGTCTCTTCCCCGTGGGAGAGTTCCACGTCAACGAGGTCGATGAGACCGCTGTCGATCACGGCAAGGATCGTCTTTGTGTAGGTTTCGGTATCGATTTCCAGCATTCCGCCTTCCACGCTGGTGCGGATCGTGAAGAGCACCGGAATATTTCCCAGAGTATTTCGGAATAAGGTAATTGCCTTGATACGGACTTCGGGATCTTCCATACCGGTGTAGAAGTCCGCGCGCCATTCGATCAGGTCGAACGGAGTATTCCGGATCAGATTTACAGATTTTTTCAGGTCATCAAGATTTGTATCCGTAACCGGAATGCAGATCTTCGGCATTCCGTCTCCCAATTTTACATTTCTTACTTTTACAATTGCTCCCATAAGCGGTTACTCCCCTGTTTCTATATGATTGATGTAATATCCGGTCATGCGTTATATAACGCGCATCTCGCAGAAAGAATGCCGGTGCTTTGTATTCCAAATCGGCAAAGCCTGCGAAGCGTGATCAGCTATGTCCATAGTATAAAGACGGGAGAGAGAAAAGTCAACACTTACGCGCATTAAAGTTTAAAAATTTAAAGCAATATATTAACGGGAACGATCAATTCCTGCCGATCAAGCGAACTCATCGATCAGTCGCAAAGGTGTGCAAAGAATTGTTAAAATAATATCATATAGATTTACAGGAAAGCAGTCTTATTCCTGCATTTCACACATCAATTTTTACCATTCATACACGATTTTGTGCAGTTTGCACGAACCCCATTGTATCAGAGCTACGTTTACGTTAAAATTTAGACATGAAATGTGAAATATTTATAAAGAATATGAAGCATTTGAAAAGTGGGTATGTAATGATCCGGGTGGGACCGGACAATTACGGGTAAACAAAAAGAAGGAGAGGTAAACAGTATGAGATTAGTGAAGAGAATCACAGCAGCAGCTATGGCACTCACAATGACAGCAGCTCTTGCAGGATGCGGCAGCAGCTCCGGCAGTACATCTACAACAGCAGCAGCTGACACAACAGCGGCAGCTGTAACTGAGAAAGCGGCGGATGGTTCCAGCGCAGAGGCAGGAAGCTCTTCCGTAAACATCGACAGAGCGAAAGAGTTCGTCACAGTCGCAACCGGTCCTACGAGTGGTATCTACTACCCGATCGGCGGCGCATTTGCAACCGCATTAGGAAATGCAGGATATAAGACATCCGCACAGGCAACCGGCGCTTCCGTTGAGAACATCAACCTGATCTTAAACGGTGAGGCAGAGCTTGCAATCGCAATGCAGGACTCCGTCGTACAGGCGTATGAGGGCTTTGGTGCGTTTGAGAAGGCAGAGCCGGATCTGAGAGCCATGATGAGACTCTGGCCGAACTACGTACAGCTTGTAACCGTGGCAAGCACAGGCATCAAGAGCGTTGAGGACTTAAAGGGCAAGAGAGTCGGTATCGGTGCTCCGAACTCCGGTGTTGAGTTAAATGCGAGAATGATCTATGAAGCATACGGCATGACATATGAGGACAGTGATGTTGACTACTTATCCTACGGCGAAGCAATCGACCAGATGAAGAACGGCCAGTGCGACGCGGCATTCGTTACCTCCGGTCTTCCGAACGCAACCGTCAGCGAGCTGGCATTCAGCTACGATATGGTGATCGTTCCGATCGACGGCGAAGGCAGAGATAACCTGATCGAGAAGTATCCGTTCTTCTCCGCAAGCACGATCCCGGCCAATACATACAACAACAAAGAGGACGTGGAGAGCGTATTCGTTTACAATATCATGCTTGTAAATAAGGACGTATCCGATGACATGGTCTACGATATGCTTGACTGCATCTTCTCCGACGATGGAATCGCTACCATCAAGGCATCCCACAACACAGCAGATAAGAACATCGATGTTTCCTTCGGTGTTGACGATGTAAAGATCCCGCTTCATGACGGTGCTGCGAAGTGGTGGCAGGATCACGGTTATGAGACTCCTGAGAACTAAATTAAAAATCCTGATTCCGGTTCTTCTGGTAATCACAGCAATCTCTGCTGCCGTATTTATGCGGCAGCAGAAAAAAATTCTGGTGATCGAAGAGCTTGAGACCGGAAAGATTTACCGGGAGATCCCGGTAAAGACCGGTGACGAGCTTTCCTTCCAGTGGGAACATTCCTTTGAGCATATTCCATGGTACGAGTATTACGAGATACAGAAAGACGGAAGCTTCATTCTCCACACCATCGCGGTCGCGGGCTTCGGTGCCGGAATTCCAGCAGAGATGGACTGCAAATACCGCTACGAAGACGGACTCGTCTACATGGATGAGATCGAAAGCGTCTTTCCACAGTTCAACTGGATCAATTCCCAGACAGCCCTGAAGAACATCAAGGTGAATGGCGAGCTCCTGATTCAGGGCTCTGACATGCCGCATCACGTAAAAATGGTGCTGAGGATCCGGAATGGTTTCGAAAAATAAGAAAAGAAAACTGCTGAAGCAACATCGACAACAGCTCTGACAACGAAGGGAAGGGAAATCTGTATGAGCGAAAAAGAGAAAAACATCATCCCCAGTACAGCGGAAGCAGAGATGAGCGAGGAAGAAAAACAGAAACTCCTCGAGCAGTTTGATAAAGAGAGCAAGACGAGAAAGTTCGGATCCCCGGTATTAAAGAAAGCTTACCGGGTATTCGCGATCATCGTTACCTTATATCATCTGGTTTTCGCATCCGGCCTTTACATGCCGGAAACATTAAAGCATCGTTCCATCCATGTCGGCATGATCCTGATCCTTGCCTTCATGCTTTATCCGGCCACGAAAAAAGCGAGCCGCAAAGTGATCGCGTGGTATGACTATGTATTTATCGCATTGTCAGCCGCAGTTCCGATCTATATGTGCGTAGATTATGTAAACATCATCAACCGTGCCGGAAAGCCGGACATGATGGATGTCGTGATCGGTACACTCTTAACACTGGTCGTTCTGGAGGCAACGAGACGTGTCTGCGGCATGGCTCTCCCGATCATCTCCATTATCTTTATGATCTACAGCTTAATGGGGACAAAGCAGGGACTCATCCCGATCGATGTCCCGGGCATTTTCCTCCACAGAGGATACACATGGCAGAAGTTAATGAGCCACTTCTTCTCGAACACGGAAGGTATTTACGGATCGTCAGTCAATGTTGCGTCCACCTACATCTTCCTCTTCATCGCCTTCGGTGAAGTCATGAACAAGTGTGGCATGGGTCAGTTCTTCAACGACTTCGCAAACGCCATCGCGGGCGGCACAAAGGGCGGCCCGGCAAAGGTAGCAGTCGTTGCTTCCGGACTTCTCGGAATGATCAACGGTGCGGCCGTAGCCGTCGTTGTTACGACCGGTTCCTTCACGATCCCGCTTATGAAAAAATCCGGCTATGACGACGAGTTCGCAGGCGCCGTTGTTGCGACCGGTTCTGTCGGCGGACAGCTGATGCCGCCGGTTATGGGTGCTGCCGCATTTATCATGGCAGATACCCTCGGCATGAAGTACAACGAACTTCTTTTATCCGCGATCATCCCGGCAGTCATCTACTACATGGGCATCCTGTTCCAGATCCAGATGAGGGCTGAGAAGATGGGAATGCAGGGAACCCCGAAGGATCAGCTTCCGAAGATGTCCCAGGTCATGAAGGAGTACGGTCATCTGGCACTCCCGATCATCTTCCTCGTTTACATGCTGTTCTTCTCCGGAAAGACGGTTATCATGGCTGCGTTCTATACGATCGTATTCACGATCATCGTGGCGCAGTGCAGAAAAAATACGAGAATGACCTTCCAGGATATTCTTGATGCGATGGTAGCGAGCGCGAAGTCTACCGTATCCGTAGCGATCGCCTGCGCCTGCGTTGGTATTATCGTTGGTTCCTGCTCGATCACAGGTTTCGCCCTGAATATGGCAAATACCATCATCAGCATCGGAGGAAAGAGCCTGATGTTCACATTGGTATTCACAATGATCACCTGCATGATCTTAGGTATGGGTCTTCCGAGTATCCCGTCCTATATCATTACATCCACGATCGCGGCTCCGGCTCTGGTACAGCTTGGTATCCCGGCCCTGGTTGCCCACATGTTCTGTTTCTACTTCGCAATGTTCGCAAACCTGACACCGCCGGTTGCCCTTGCAGCCTTTGCGGCAGCAGGTATCGCAGGCGGAAGTCCGATGAAGACAGGATGGGCATCCGTAAAGCTTGCACTTGCAGGATTCATTCTTCCGTACATGTTTGTATACAATACAGACCTTCTGTTGCTTGATACTCCGCTTGCAAAAGCGATTCAGGTTGCAGTAACTGCTGCAGTTGGTGTATTCTTAATCAGTACAGCAGTTGAAGGTTACCTGTTCACAAAGGTCAACATCGTATTGAGAATTGCCAGCCTCATTGGCGCTTATCTCCTGATCGACAGCGGTCTTGTGACAGATATCGCAGGTATCGTGATCTGCGCAGTTGTATTCGTATTCCAGAAAGCAGCTGCAAAGAAGAGTGCACCGGCGGCAGCGTAGACCTTCATAAATAACCAGTGAACACACAGGGACTGCTGCAGAAACTATACTGCGGCGGTCCCTGCTTTTCTATATGTGTCTGTTAGGACACACCGGATCAGACGTCAGACAGTTGTGATCCATGCCATGCGCAGATGGAAGCGCAGACATTCCGAAATGGAGGTTTTGCGCAGATTGCAATAACAACTGCGGACAGATATAGAAAAACAGGGATCGTCAGAGACAGGAGGAAACAACATGCTGCTTGATGTTATTTACAGTATCTGCTTTAACATCTGCCTATTGGTAGTGCTCGCCTTCATGATGACGAAGATGGACTTTGTCCAGAGACTTCTATTAAATGAAGAGGGCGGAAGTGAGGAAGGAAGAGGAGAGAGCGTCTGGCAGAGGCTCTGGGAAAAGGTGCTTCTCGGTGTAATCTTCGGCGTCTTCTGCATCATCTCTGATTACATTGGGATTCAGGTGACAGGGGCGCTGCCGAATGCCCGGGTGATCGGTGTCCTGTCCGCCGGATTTCTGGGCGGTCCTGTCTCCGGCTTTATCACGACAGCGATTGCGGCGGCTCACCGGTATCTGATCTTCCCGGAGCGGATCTCCACGGTGGCCTGTGTGCTCTCCGCGGTCATCCATGGGATCATCGGTTCCTTTATCGGCTGGAAGAAGAAGGAAAACCGCCAGTACTCGAATACATTTCTGCTTGGAGTCACGTTCATTTCCGAGATGATCCATATTGTTCTGATCCTGCTTCTCACCCGGCCGTTTGATGCGGCCGTTGAGATCGTAAAGATCGTGATCGTTCCGATGGTGATCATCAATTCCGTCGGCATGGTGATCTTCTTTAATGTTTTTAAATCGATCTTCAATACGGAGGACTTAAAGGTTGCATCCAAGGTCTCCCTCGCCATGAGAACCGCCGAGCGGTGTACCCCGTATCTGGGCTCTGTGGAGAATGACCGGAAGACGGCGGGAAGGATCATCGACATTATTATGGAAGAGTACCACTGTCAGGGTGCGGCACTGATCGATGATATGAAATTTCTGGCAAGGAGCGGGGCATATTCCAGTATCGTTCTCACAGAGAACAATTATCCGAGACTCCTGTCTGCGACAAAGACCTTCAAGACAACGAGGATCAGCCGCGTGCCTTTACCGGAGGACGGATTTTATCCTCTTTATAAGGAGAATGTGATCATCTCTGCACCGATCCTCCTCGATGAGGGAAAGGTTCTGGCGCTTGTGATGCTGGTGAAGAAAAATGCCTATTCCTATCGTGCGGATATTGAATTTGTCACGGGACTCGCGAACCACTTCGCGATGCAGATCAAGCTCTCTGAGATGGAGAAACAGAAGGAAGAGCTGAGAAAAGCGGAGCTTCGGACCCTGCAGTCCCAGATCAATCCGCACTTCCTGTTCAATTCTTTAAATACGATCTCCTACTTCTGCCGGGAAAAGCCGGAGAAGGCGAGGGAGCTCTTACTGGCACTGAGCTCCTATTTCCGCAGCATGCTGGAGGATACCGATTATATGGTAACGCTGGACACGGAGTTAGAGCATGTAAAAGCCTATACGATGCTTGAGGAGGCGCGGTTTGAAAAACGTCTCTCGATCGAGATCAATGCGGATCCGGAGGCGCTGCGAAGCTGCGTGCCGAACCTGATCTTACAGCCCATCGTGGAGAATGCGGTCCATCACGGGGCAATGCAGAGGGAAAAAGGAGTCGGAAAGGTCATCGTAAACGTAAAACGGGAGGAACGGTCCACGAGGATCGACGTGATCGACAACGGACCGGGAATGGACTACCGGATCGTCCAGAGCCTGTACGGCGGGGAAAAAGTGGAACACACAGGAATCGGAATGATGAACGTGCAGCAGAGACTGATCTCCTTATACGGAAAGTCCTACGGACTCCAGATTGTGACAAGTGAAGAAGGGACGGACGTGCGGATGAACATTCCGGACAGCGCGGCTGGAAGCGCGCAGCAGGAGAAAACGCCAGGCTGACGATCTTCTGAAAGAACAGATGACAGCAGCCTGCTGTTTGGAACAGCGGCGTTTTTGACAGAACATGGGAGGCATGAGGTATGAGAATAGCAGTAGTTGACGATGAGCGCCCGGCAAGAAGCGAACTTAAATATCTGGTGGAACAGTGTGAGCCGGAGGCGGAGATCGCGGAGGCCGACGGAAGCGAAGAATTTCTTGCAATGCTGGAAAATGAGACCTTTGATGTGTGTTTTGTGGATATTAATCTGGGTGGAATGAACGGCACTACGCTGGCATCCATGATAAAGAGAAAGCAGCCGGACACGCTGATCATCTTTGCCACTGCGTTCCAGGAATACGCGGTAAAGGCCTTTGAGATCGGGGCGGTGGATTATCTCTTAAAACCCTTTGACTATGAGCGCGTCAAACGGGCGATGGAGCGGGTCCATGAACACATAAAGGAAAAGGCCGCCGGTCCCGGATATGAAATCGGGAAGATCATGGTGAACGTGGGCTCCAGCTTTCAGGTTGTTGACGTGGCGGATATCGTGTTCATCGAGACGGAAAAGCGTTCCTGCAAGATCCATATGAAGGACGGATCCTTCTATCTGCAGAACGAGTCATTGAACAATTATGAGACCCACCTGAAAAAGAGCCGGTTCTTCCGGATCCACAAGAGCTACCTGATCAATCTGGATTATGTGAAGGAGATGCAGGTGAGCTACAATAACGGATATTGTGTGAAGATGAAGTACTATGATGCTGAGGCATTGCCCATCGGTCGGACCCAGGTAAAGGAATTCCGGCAGATTTTTGAAAAGTAGGAATAATCAGAACAGTAAAGCAAATATTGAAAAATAAAGATCCCGCCAAAAGCCAGGACGTACAGATATTGTACAGAGGAAGGTTTCGGCGGGATCTTTAAATATCACAAAAAATTCACATACCTCCCTTGACATTGAATATTTGATATGTTACATTACATATAGAACAGTGAGGTGGTGAATATGTCATCGACAAAGAGAGATTATTATGATGTGCTGGGCATCTCGAGAGACGCGGATGCTGCGGCAATTAAACGTGCATATAGAAAATTGGCAAAGAAGTATCATCCGGACTCCAATCCTGGCGATAAGACGGCGGAGCAGATGTTTAAGGATGTAAATGAGGCTTACGACGTTTTGAGTGATCCAAAGAAGAAGAAGCTTTACGACCAGTTCGGACATGCTGCTTTTGATGAGACGGCAGGTTACGGACAGGGCGCCGGAGCAGGTGCCGGTGGTTTTGGCGGGTTCGGCGGCTTCGGAAACGGTGCCGGCGGAGCATACCGGTCTGGATCCTTCCGCTCCGGAGATGGAACATATCATGAATTCCATTTTGAGGGCGGTGACGGGGATGATATCTTCGGTGATCTGTTTGGAAATATGTTTGGCGGCAAAGGAAGAGCTGGCAGCGCTGGCTTTGGCGGTTCCGGCTTCCATGGCTTTGGCGGCGGAAATGGATTTTCCGGTTCTGGATTTTCTGACCGCGGCAACGACTTAAATGCGGAGGTCCAGATAACCTTCGATGAGGCCGTTCATGGCTGCGAAAAGACCATCACGATCCAGAACCCGAACCAGCCTGGCAGCAGACCGCAGACCCTGAAGGTAAAGATCCCGGCAGGCATCGAGACCGGAAAGAGCGTCCGGCTTGCAGGTAAAGGAATGCCGGGAACCGGCGGTGGTGCCGCGGGCGACCTGCTTCTCAAGATCACAGTCGGTGAGAAGCCGGGCTGGACGAGAAAGGGCATGGATGTCTACAGCGATGTGGAAGTTCCGTTCACCACGGCCGTCTTCGGCGGTGAGACTCTTGTCCACACGTTATATGGCGATGTGGTCTGCAAAATCAAAGCCGGAACCCGCTCCGGTACAAAGATCCGTCTCCGCGGCAAAGGTATCGTCTCCTTAAAAGACCCGTCACTCCACGGTGACCAGTACGCCGTCGTAAGAATACAGGTTCCGGATGACTTAAGTCCGGAGGCAAAGCAGAAGCTTAAGGAGTTTGAGGAGATCTGCAGGCGGGATGGAAGATTCCATGCGGCATAAATAAAGAAAAATTAAAGAGATCCGGGATCCCATCATGTATGGATGGTCTCCCGGATCTTTTTGATGAATATGGATAATTATTTCCCAAAAGAATCAATGGATTCTCTCGCAGTGATCTGATCCAGATCAAAATTTTTACATATTTGTTCCAGAATAGTATCATCGCTTAAATGGAATTCTCTTCCCATGCGATGTTAAAGAAAAAAGAGCAGGACTCCCCCAAAGGAATCCTGCTCTGATACAATTCACACGGTTAATTATTTGATCACATGGATCCAGCCTTCCGGTGCCTCGATATGGCCCATCTGGATGCCTGTTAATGTGTCGTAGAGCTTCTGGATCACCGGACCCATCTTCTCCATTCCGCTCGGGAAGCAGATCTCGTTGCCGTGGTCTACGATCTTGCCGACCGGGGAGATAACAGCAGCGGTACCGCAGAGACCGCACTCAGCGAAATCTTTTACTTCTGTAAACGGAACCGGACGCTCCTCTGTCTTTAAGCCGAGGTAATGCTCAGCAACGTAGAGGATGGAGCGGCGTGTGATGGACGGAAGGATAGAGTCGGACTTCGGTGTTACGACTGTGCCGTCTTTTGTAACGAAGATGAAGTTTGCTCCGCCTGTCTCCTCAACATAGGTTCTTGTAGCAGCGTCGAGATACATGTTCTCATCATAGCCCTGTTTGTGAGCATCAACGATGGCATGTAAGCTCATTGCGTAGTTTAAGCCGGCCTTTACGTGGCCTGTTCCGTGAGGTGCTGCGCGGTCGAAGTCTGTGACACGGATTGTGATCGGCTTAGCGCCGCCCTTGAAGTACGGGCCGACCGGTGTACAGAAAGCACGGAACTGGTACTCGGATGCCGGTTTCACACCGATTACCGGGTTTGTACCGAACATATACGGACGGATGTAAAGAGTTGCGCCGGAACCGTACGGCGGAACGAAATCAGCGTTTGCCGCAACCAGCTTTGTGATCGCGTCAATGAAGCGCTCCTTCGGGAACTGCGGCATCTCAAGTCTTGCTGCAGAGTTCATCATACGCTCAGCGTTTAAGTCCGGGCGGAAGGTTACGATGTGGCCGTTCTCCGTTGTGTATGCCTTTAAGCCCTCGAAGCAGGTCTGTGCATACTGGAATACACATGCACACTCGTTTAAGGTGATCATATCATCAGTTGTAAGAGTTCCCTCATCCCAGGAACCATCTTTGAAGTTGGATACATATCTGTAATCAGTTTTGATGTAACCGAATCCGATATTGGACCAGTCGATCTCTTTCTTTGCCATTGGAAATTCCTCCATTCTGCCGTCTGACCGGCATTGTATTTTTTGCCGCCGGGGTCGGGCGGTAATGTCTTTTTACTGCGGTACTGTTTCGATGTAATGAACAGTTACCGTGTTTTCTATTATAAGTACTTAAGATTTATCCTGCAAGTTCTTTATGGCAAAAAGATGAAAAAAATATGGGAAAATGAGAGAAAAAATGCTACAATATAACCTTAAGGAATAAAGAATATTCCGCAGATTTATTCAGCATGCCCGCAGAGGCCAGGCGCCTGCCATAAGAGTGAGTGACGGAGATGGAACCGGGTGGATATGTGGCCGGAAGTTTTCGGGGCGGACAGCCGGATACCGGCGATATGCGGAAAAGAAAAAAGCTGGGGAAAGGCAGAAATAACAATGGAACAAAAGAAAAACAGACTGCACTATGCCTGGTTCATCCTTGCGGGCTGCTGCATCCTGCAGGGGGCGACTCTGGGACTCATCAACAACTGTGCCGGTGTCTTTTACTCCCCGATCTGCAAAGAGCTGGGATTTGAGCTGGGAAAACTTACGATGTACCGGATGCTCTACTGCATCAGTTCTGCTTTGGCGCTGCCATTTGTGGCGACAAGCTTTCGGAAACATGATGTGCGGATCGTGATCAGCATTGCAGCTGTCATATACGGAGGCTGCGCGGCCCTCATGGGTACCTTCCATGAACTGTGGCAGTGGCATTTGACAGGCATCATTCAGGGAATTGCCTCGTCCTTCGTCTGCATGATCCCGGCGCCGATCATTCTTGGAAACTGGTTTAAGAAAAAGACCGGAATGGCGGTGGGAATCTCCGCGGCGTTCTCCGGTCTCGTCGGCATGATCGGCAGCAGCTTTCTTGGAATGGCGATCCCGGCATTCGGATGGAGGGTGAGCTATGTGGCGGTTGGAATCGTCAGTACCGCGCTTGTCCTCCCGATCTCCCTGTTCATTCTCCGCTACAAGCCGGAAGAGATGGGACTTCTGCCTTACGGGGCAGAGGATGTGGAGCAAAGGGCAGTATCAGACGTATCAGCGCCTGCATCCGGGGAAAACGGGATTACGTTAAAAGAATTGCTGCGTCAGCCGGAATTTTATATTGCCGTGGGTGCATACTGGACCAGTGTGTCGTGCGCGTACCTGAATTCCTTCCTGACGCCCTGTGGGATCGCAGCCGGCCTGACGCTGCAGGCGGCGGCCATGATGACGAGTATATCCCTTCTCGGAAACATGTCCAGCAAGCTGATCCTCGGAAAGGTCAGCGACAGCCTTGGGATCATAAAGACCTTCGAATTTTCCATTGCGCTGGCGTTCTTTGGTCATGTGCTGCTGTTCCTGGGCTCCCCGAAGACTGTGATGGCGGGTTCCCTGTTCTTCGGTGTGACATTGCCGCTTTCCTCGGTCATGATGCCATTATTCTGCAGGATCTTCTGGAAGGGCGAGACATACAGCACGGCGTACGCCTACTCCACCATGGTGGGAACGCTTCTGGGAGCACCCTTCAACATGTGGTTTGGAACCTTTTATGATATAACGGGAGATTACAGGCTGACCATCGGAGTGAGCGCGGCGATGCTTGTTATGTTAACCTTCCTTATCATTCTTGAGGGTGTTCGTCTGAACCGGGCGAAGTCCGGAAAGTCTCCTTCGCAAGCTCGATAAAGGCGTCCATCTCACCGGTGTGCCATTTGTCTTTGTGATAGAGGACCTGACGGTAGAGCTCCATGTGAAAATCCTTTACCGGCAGGATCAAGAGAATACCGGATTCCACTTCATGCCTTACGGCAAACTCCGGGAGAAATGAGATCCCGGCGTTCTGCTTCAACATATTGATAATGAATTCAGTGTTTCCAATTTCCAGGAAAGGCTTGATCTCCTTTCCGAGAGATGCCAGATATCGGTCAAGAACGAACCGGTAGCTGGCATTTTTTTCGGTCAGGAGGAACGGGTGGCTGATGACCGAGGCAAGGTCTGTGGGATCATTTTTTGCCAGCGTGTGGACGGAGGAAGAGACAAAGGAGATATTTTCCGGCGCTTCCAGAACTTTTATAAAACGCTTGTCGTCAATGGGCTGGTCGAGGAGATAGACCAGATCGATAGAGTTCTTGTTCATGCGGTCCAAAAGAACATCCGGGGAGTCCAGAACGATGCTCACGGAGACGTTCGGGTAAAGCTGATGGAATTTCTTTAAAAGATCCGGAAAGATGGATTCACAGATGGATTCAATGGTTCCGATGGTGAGGTCACCGGAGAGCTCAGTGGAGGCGGAAACCGCGTTTTTCGCGTCGGCGACGGTGCCAAGGATCGTCACGGCATAGCGGTAAAAGATCTCCCCGTGATGGGTCAGGACCGTCTTTTTTCCGAGACGGTCAAAGAGATGGATGCCGAGTTCCTCCTCTAACTGTTTGATCTGGACCGTGACGGCGGCCTGGGAATAGCCTAACGCCTCGGCGGCTTTTGAAAAACTTTGCTTTTGCGCGATCTGTAGAAACGTGCGGATCTCTCGAAGTTCCATGGCGGATTCCTTTCTTCTCTATAAAAATTTATAAACGATCTGTTTAAAACGTTCAATTTTACTTTTAGTACTTCTTATGATACGCTAAGAATATAGAAATTGCAAGAAAATAGCAGGATAGAATGCGAATTTTCAGGATGTGAGACTCGGAGTCATGAATGGCAGGCGGAAAAAGTGATCCGATCGGCAGAAAAGAACGGAGAAAGGACGGATACAATGGAGAAAAGCGATATCAGATATCAGGCATATGTGAGTATTCTGGAAGAGGAACTGAAGCCGGCGATGGGATGTACGGAGCCGATCGCCATCGCTTACTGCGCGGCAGTCGCGAGAGAAGTGCTCGGCGGACTCCCGGAGAAGGTGAAGGTAGGAGCCAGCGGCAGCATGATCAAGAACGTAAAATCCGTGATCGTCCCGAATACGGATCATTTAAAGGGAATTCCGGCGGCGGCGGCGGCAGGAATCGTTGCAGGTGATCCGAAAAAGGAACTTGAGGTCATAGCGTCTGTTACAAAAGAGCAGATCACGGCGATGAAGGAATTCCTTCAGACGACCCCGGTGGAAGTGGAACATATTGATAACGGCATCACCTTTGATATTATTGTGACACTGACACGCGGAACAGATACCAGCATGGTCCGCATCGCAAATTATCACACGAATGTGGTACATATTGAAAAGAACGGAGAAGTCATCAGGGATATCCCGGTGAATGGTGAGGAGGAGGAAGGTCTTACGGATCGCTCACTGCTCGATATGGAGCATATCTGGGACTTTATCCATACAGTGGATGTGAACGATATCAGAGAGGTTCTGGAGCGCCAGAAAACTTACAATATGGCAATCGCCAGAGAGGGAATGTGTGGGCAGTATGGATCCAACATCGGCGCACTTCTTCTCGATATGAACGGAAATGATGTCCGTACACGGGCGAGAGCCATGGCGGCAGCCGGATCCGACGCACGAATGAACGGATGTGAGCTTCCGGTTATCATCAACTCCGGCAGTGGAAATCAGGGAATCACGGCTTCTGTTCCGGTCATCGTATACGCAACGGAGCTGGGAGTCGATGAAGATACCATGTACCGGGCGATGGCACTCTCAGATCTCACGACGATCCACCAGAAGACGCCCATCGGAAGACTTTCCGCCTACTGCGGTGCAGTCAGCGCGGGTGCGGGGTCCGGAGCGGGGATCGCGTATCTCTCCGGAGCGTCCTATGATGAGGTGGTCCACACCGTGATCAATGCGGTAGCCATTATCTCCGGTATGGTCTGTGACGGCGCGAAAGCGTCCTGCGCGGCAAAGATCGCTGAGGCGGTGGACGCGGGGATCATCGGCTACTATATGGCAAAGCGTGGTCAGAACTTTGATGACGGTGACGGAATCGTGACGGCCGGGATCGAGGCGACGATCCGCAACGTGGGACGTCTCGCAAAAGAGGGAATGAAGGAGACGAATGATGAGATCATCAGCATTATGATCGGGAGCTGAGGTCTGTCATCCCGTGTGAATTAAGATATGAAAGTATGGTTTCGGAGTGTTGTCCAGGTGACGGCACTCCGCTTTTGATGTATAAGGTTTTTTCTGTGAGAAATAACCTTAGTTTGATAAAGAATAACAAAGAAGTGGAAAGATATGGCAAAAAATGATACATTATATACAAGAAAAGCCGCGGGAATGTGCGGCTTTCAGAAATTCTTTTCAGCAGTGATGCGTGGGAAGAGAGATAGAAAAATGAGGGAGGGAAGAACATGAGCTATGATATCAATCTGAAACATCTGGAATACTTCATCAAGGTGGCGAGACTTGGTTCCATCAACAAGGCGGCCCAGATGCTCTATGTTTCCCAATCCCATCTTGGAAAGATCATTCATGACCTGGAGGAGACCGTTGGAGCGCCGCTCTTAAACAGGAGCCGTCAGGGCGTGACGCTGACTCCCGAAGGAAATGAGTTTTTGGAGCGGTCGGTGCGGATCTTAAAGGAAATGGAAGAAATGCACCTGCGGCCTTTAAAAGAGATGGAGAAGACAGAGACCCTGGCGGTGTCCATGACAAAGTTCTCCCATGTAATGGAGAGTTTTATCACTATCGTGAGACGTTACCAGGATCAGCCGGAATTCACCCACCGCCTGTATGAGGGGCAGTTGGAGGATGTCATCGAGGATGTGGTCTCCGGGCGGGCCGACATCGGAATTTTCCATTTCGACAGCCAGAGACATGAGGAGATCCAGGTGATGGCGGCGGCAAAAGGTCTTACATATCGGTTCCTCTCCTATGTGGAACCGCAGATCGTGATCTCAAAGGATCATCCGCTCGTCCGGGAGAAGAAGCCGATGACGAGGGAGAATCTTGCGAATTACGGATTTATCCGCTATATGGGGCTGTATGACGATATTCTCTCCAATATCCTCGGACCAAATGAGGATGGGGGAAGTACGGGAAAGAAGAAGGAGATTTATGTGACAGGGCGTGCGACGCTCATGAACCTGATCTCACAGACGGATTTTTACAGCATCGGAATCCATGACTTTGACAAGCAGCTGTCGGATTTCCGGGCAGTTTCCGTGCCGATTCCGGGGTGCGAGGTGAAGCTGGAATTCGGGTATGTGACACTTGCGGATGTGCCGATCTCCGGGATCGGGGAAGAGTTTTTGAAGGAAGTAAGAGAGCGGCTTGAGAGGGGACAGGACGTTTAAAATAAGAAAAAAGCACGGAAAATGTGCTGACAGGAGTTTCCTGCGAAGTATGGAAAGTGCGGCAGCAGGAGTGAAAGGTCATATAGGAAAGGAGTAAACAAAAGTTATGTTTCAGGATCTGATCAATGAGGCGCTGGAAACGGGACGCCCATACATCAAAGAGGGGGAGGTTGCGACGTACATTCCGGAGCTTGGAAGAGCGGACAAGAATAAGCTCGGAATCAGCATCTTCTGCCGGGATGGAAGCCGGTTCTCCTGCGGGGACACGAAGGATCGGTTCAGCATCCAGAGTATTTCGAAGGTTATCAGCCTTGCGGTAGCCCTTGAGGTCTGCGGGTTTGACATGGTGTTTGAGAATGTGGGGATGGAACCGTCGGGGGACGCCTTCAACTCCCTGATCAAGCTTGAGGGATCTAACAGCCATCCATACAATCCGATGATCAATTCTGGAGCAATCGCAGTGGCGAGCTTTATTGAGCCGAAGGTATCGTTTGAGGAGATGCTGAAGCTGGCGAGATGTTTCTGTCAGGATGACGGGATCGTTCTGGATGAGAAAGTCTACGGTTCAGAGATGTCAACGGTGGCGAGAAACCGCGCCATCGCCTATCTTTTAGAGAGCAAGGGCGTGATCAATGGAAATGTGGAGGAAGCGCTGGATTTCTATGTGAAAATGTGCTCGCTGAGCGTCACGGCGGAAAGCCTTGCGGGATTGGGACTTCTGCTCGCGAATGACGGAGTGGATCCATCCGGAAAGCGGCTGCTGAATTCCGATACCGTGAGAGTCGTGAAGACGATCATGCTGACCTGCGGCATGTATGACGGGTCCGGGGAATTTGCGGTCCGCGTGGGGATCCCGTCGAAGAGCGGTGTCGGCGGCGGGCTGCTCTCTGTTGTTGACGGAAAGATGGGGATCGGAATCTATGGTCCGTCCCTGGACGCAAAGGGAAACAGCATTGCGGGGAGAAAGATCCTGCAGTTCCTTTCCTCACAGATGAAATTGCATATTTTTGCGAAGAAAGACTGAGTAGTTTTTTGATGAAGGGTAACAGTTCATCAGGTTACGATGAAAGTATGAAAGTGGTACGGGCCCCAGGGAAAAATGGGCGGACGGAAACTTTCTTCTTTAGAGAAAAATTAGGAAGGGGAGGTATTAAGAGAGAAAATCAGGCAGAAGTTTGGGCTGATGATCACACAAAGATGCAGGTTGTCGCAAGCGACCGCGCTCGGCACGAGAATGTGTCGAGGTACATTCTTCTTCGGGGATAATGAAATGTGTGGTCCTGGCAAAATTTCCTGGCAAAATGATTGTAAATACGGGTAACTTACAGTAAAATTTTGGGGTAACAAAAAAAGAAAAAAGAGGGGTAACAACACATGTACGATTTGTATGGGGCACTGATCGGGAATCTCAGTAATTATCTTTACACATACATCCTGATCATCTTACTTGTTGCAGGCGGAATCTACTTTACGGTCCGCACAAAGTTTGTTCAGTTCCGCTATTTAAAGGAATCTTTGCGGGTCGTTCTCGCACCGAGTGAGGATGACAAGGCGATCTCGTCCTTTCAGGCACTCATGGTTTCGACGGCATCCCGTGTGGGAACCGGAAATATCGCAGGCGTATCCACAGCAATCTGTCTCGGCGGACTCGGATCATTATTCTGGATGTGGCTCACAGCGCTTCTGGGAATGTCTACTGCTTTCGTGGAGGGAACTCTGGCTCAGATCTACAAGCGCCGTTCCGATGACGGCGGCTGCTACGGCGGTCCGTCCTACTATATCGATCAGGCAACCGGAAAACACTGGCTCGGAATCCTGTTTGCAGTGTTCATGATCCTGACCTACATGGTCGGCTTCAATCTGGTTGCATCCTTCAATATCGCAGATGCATTCCGTGTCATTCCGGCATACTCCCAGAATGAAAACCTTGCAAAATGGATCATCGGCGGCGTGCTTGCAGTGTTATTCTTCGTCTGCATCAGCGGCGGTGGAAAACAGATCGCAGGGATCACGGAAAAGATCGTTCCGTTCATGGGATTCTTCTACATTGCGGTTGCCGTGTTCGTGATCGTGACCCATATCACACTTCTTCCAGGAGTGTTCGCAGAGATCTTCCGCAACGCGTTTGATGTGAAAGCAATTTTCGGCGGATTTACGGGGTCTGCGGTCATGCTTGGTATCAAGAGAGGTCTTTTCTCTAACGAAGCCGGTGTCGGCGCTGCTGCGTGTGCGGCTGGTTCCGCGGGTGTTTCCCATCCGGTAAAGCAGGGACTTGTTCAGGTGCTTTCTGTATTCCTTGATACCTGTATGATCTGTACAGCAACTGCGATGCTGCTGCTCTGCTCCGGTGTGGAGCCGGATGCGGATATGGCCGGAATGGCCTATGTGCAGGCGGCTATGAACAACACACTCGGCAAGTTTGGTGTTGTGTTTATTACAGTTTCCCTGTTCCTGTTTGCATTTACGACTCTGCTTGGAAACTTCTATTATGCGGAGACAGGGCTTGCGTATCTTTGCGGCATGACTCCATCTAATGGGGCAAAGTGGTGCATGAGGATTGTTGCTGCGGTGGTTGTGTGCGTCGGCGCTACGATGAAGCTTGGTATTGTCTGGGATACAGCGGATGTGCTGATGGGCTTCATGGCGCTGATCAATGTGCCGGTGATCGTTATTCTCCTGAAGCCGGTACTGCGGTGTCTTGAGGATTATACAGAGCAGAAAAAGGCCGGAAAGAATCCGGTGTTTAAGGCGGAGCATATTGGACTGAAGGAGAAGGTGGACTTCTGGAATTAGGGACGATATTTCCGGGAATGGAATTGGATATGGAAATAGGTGAAGGGCAGCCGCAAGGCTGTCCTTTTTTTTTGGGGGGGGGGGGGGCCGGGAGCGACGATTTTGGCGAGAGTACGCTGCCGGTCTGCCTCCAGTCCCAGACACCGGGTATTTCCCAGGCGGTTCCTCTAAGCTTGCGGAAGAATGCTAAGGGCGGTGGTCAGTCGGCACAACTCGCCTTCGGCTCAGACAAGTGCCGCCTGTCCACCAACGCATTCTCCCACGAGCTAAGAGGAAACCATGCCCGGAAAATAATGCGTCTGAGCCTGGAGGCAGACCGGCAGCTGGTCGTGGCTGTGCGAAGGAAAAGTTCTTATATTACATAGTCATCTCCGGGCTGACCATTCTGAACGAGGTCGGCGATGGTGACGCCGTCCAAGTATTCGTTGACGACTTTGTCGAGACCCTGCCAGAGAGGGAGAGTTTTACAGCTTCCCATTCTGGGACAGTCGGTGCTGCCGGGCTCTAAGCAGGCTACCGGAGCCATGGAGTTTTCAGTGAGGCGAAGAATGCTGCCGACTGTGTACTGTTCCGGTGCTTTTGTGAGGCGATATCCGCCGCCTTTACCGCGGACCCCCTCTAAGAGTTTTGCCTTTACGAGGATTTTGATGATGCCCTCGAGGTATTTTTCAGAGATCTCCTGTCTCGCTGCTGTATCTTTTAATGGAATATAGCCGTCTGTCTGGTGCTCCGCAAGATCGATCAGGACGCGGAGAGCGTAGCGGCCTTTTGTTGAAACCATCATAATCTGTATCCTCCCATGCTGCTGCGTGTTGCTGAATATTTTTGATCGTAATGTAAGTTTAACATTATTCCTATTATAATACAAGGTTTAAGGGAAATAAAGACAGTGAAAAGGATAAAGGTGTTGTGATATATGATAGAAATTTTCTAACATGATATCCGGAATGAGACTTGACAAACAGATGATATCGCCATATAATCCTATTAACATATATGAAAGGTAGGTAATAACTTATGGCAAACATATATACATCCGCAGACCAGCTGATCGGAAAGACTCCGCTCTTAGAGCTTACACAGATTGAAAAATCCGAGGGACTTAACGCGAAGATCCTTGCGAAGCTGGAATATTTCAATCCGGCCGGATCGGTAAAGGACAGGATCGCGAAGGCGATGATCGATGACGCTGAGGCGAAGGGAATCTTAAAGACTGGTTCTACGATCATCGAGCCGACTTCCGGAAACACAGGAATCGGTCTTGCGTCGGTTGCGGCTGCCCGCGGTTACCGGATCATTATCGTTATGCCTGAGCCCATGAGTGTGGAGAGGCGCCAGCTTATGAAAGCCTACGGCGCGGAGCTTGTGCTCACTGAGGGCGCAAAGGGAATGAAGGGCGCGATCGCAAAGGCGGAGGAGCTCGCAGAGGAGATTCCGGGAAGCTTTATTCCGGGACAGTTTGTAAACCCGGCGAATCCGGAAGTTCATGAGAGAACAACCGGGCCGGAGATCTGGGAAGATACGGACGGCAAGGTTGATATTTTTGTCACTGGTGTCGGCACCGGCGGAACCATCACCGGAACCGGAAGATATTTAAAGAAGCAGAATCCGGACGTGAAGGTCGTTGCGGTGGAACCGGCAAGCTCCCCGGTACTGAGCCAGGGCAAGGCAGGCTCCCACAAGATCCAGGGAATCGGAGCCGGATTTGTTCCGGATGTTCTCGACACAAAGGTTTATGATGAGATCATCGCTGTGGAGAATGATGACGCGTTCGCGGCAGGAAAGTTAGTTGGAAAGAAGGAAGGAGTCCTCGTGGGAATTTCCTCCGGTGCGGCGATCTGGGCAGCGATCGAACTTGCGAAGAGACCGGAAAACGCAGGAAAGACGATCGTGGCACTGCTTCCGGATACCGGCGACAGATACCTTTCCACACCGTTATTTGCGGACTAAGGAAAGAAAAAACAGATAAAAATATATGAGAAAGACTGCGGGTCCATATCGGTTGATATGTGGATCAGCAGTCTTTTTATGCAGCAGGAAATGTCGGGGAATTCCCTGTTGCATAAAAGGCATTAACGTGCTAAAGATGCGCACTCGCGCAAAGATGTAGATTGCCGCACGCGACCGCGCGAGGCGCGAGAATGTGCCAGGCACATTCTTTTTCTACAATGGAAGCTCCAAATGTGCCGGGCGTATTTTTTGCGTTTTTGACAGAAGGTCGTGAAAAACTGTTTGGAGCAAAAGTAAATAAATTCTGCAAAACAATAATAATTACTATTATTGACATTTAAAACAAAGTATGTTAGAATACAACCATAAACAAGACGATACGCAACAGACAAGACGATATACAACAAAAAAGACGACCGTCAGACAGAAACGGTAAATTACAGGAACAGAAAGAATCATTTTGCAAAAAGAAGGGAAAACAATAAGAAAACAAGAATCAGAAAGGAGTTCAACACTATGAGCAGATACGCAGGAACAAAAACAGAAAAGAACCTCGAGGCAGCATTCTCCGGTGAATCCCAGGCGAGAAACAAATATACCTACTTTGCATCCGTAGCAAAGAAGGAGGGATACGAGCAGATCGCGGCTTTATTCTTAAAGACAGCTGACAACGAGAAAGAGCACGCGAAGATGTGGTTCAAGGAGTTAGATGGAATCAGCGATACCGCTGCGAATCTTGCAGCCGCTGCAGCCGGTGAAAACTACGAGTGGACCGATATGTACGAGGATTTTGCGAAGACCGCCGATGAGGAAGGTTTCCATGCTCTCGCAGCAAAATTCCGTATGGTAGGCGAGATCGAGAAGCACCATGAGGAGCGCTACCGTGCCCTTCTTAAAAATGTGGAGACAGCTTCTGTATTCGAAAAGAGTGAAGTAAAGGTATGGGAGTGCCGCAACTGTGGGCATATCGTGATCGGAACAAAGGCACCGCAGGTATGTCCGGTCTGCAGCCATCCGCAGAGCTACTTTGAAGTTCGCGAAGAAAATTATTAAGTCATATGCTTACGTTATGGCACTGTTCTATTTCATTGCCTGCTGAATGAAAGGCATCGAAAAGAAGGGGCTGTCGCATTAGCAAATATTTTTTGCTGGGCGGCAGCCCTGCTTTATGCCC